>Ga0210059_1004279_pt1 | contig 22993 bp, 10 predicted proteins | sample Ectturendosymbi2_FD_188042 | JGI IMG/M metagenome (GOLD analysis project Ga0210059, IMG submission 188042) | Ecteinascidia turbinata endosymbiont from Florida, USA - Sample 2 (SPAdes) (version 2) | ecosystem: Host-associated > Tunicates > Ascidians > Unclassified | place: Key West, Florida...
GTGTTCGATGGAACACTAGTCAAACTTATCAAATTTCCTGCGGAACACCTGACGATCTTTCACGGAACACTAGTTTTCCACGGAACACCGGTTGAAAATCACTGGTTTAGACAATAAGGTATCATAATGAGTATTCATATATTTTAATGCAAATAAACACACAAACTTCAATAACGAGAAATAAAGCAAAACTCACCAAATTACGGAAATCCATATTCCAATACTTCTCAACATAGCACAACACTTGTATAAATCTGACTCAACTTATTAATTTAAATAATAGCTTTTATTTTTAGTCGTCTGGCCTAATTCAAACTTTTCATTTAAGTTTAAACTTTAGGAAAAATCAAGTCAACATTTAACTGTTACTCTGTTCTGCGCATAAACCTTACTGACTCATGGCAAGCACAGGGCTTAAAGCTATTGCAACAGAAGAGGAAACATGGTCGTGCTTAGCAAAGTTTAGGTTTGACAGTCGCAGTCAAAAGAGTTATCACATAATGCAATTTTCTGTGCGACAGTGCAGTTTGCAAATCAACACAGCGTGGTTACGTTCGTTAGCAACAAATTAAAGTTAAGTGTCCAAACTTTTAGCTTTACAAGGGTTTGGAGGGACACAACCCTGGAAAGCGAACATCTCGGACAAGGAACTTAGGGTTTCCAGGCGAGGCGAATAACGTACACAAAAGTTAACTAAACAAACCAAATTGAAAGCGCCATGTCCAAATTTTAGAGCGACAAAGGACAGGTCACTTTGATGAATGCCTCGTCTACCTGCGGGAGGTCGTCAGTTCAGCCTCCGGTCGGGGGTAGCCTTACTCTAACACTTGCAAAGTGCAGCCGGCATGTTTTTCGACATAGAAGCTTAAGGCTTCCAGTCGAAGAGAGTTGCTTTACAAGCACACAAGTTCATGTGAAGTCTCGCAAGAACTCTCGGAGAATGGTCTCCCCGTTCGGTCTGAAAATCAGGGTTTATATACTCAGTTTGTGACGTCATTAGTCTTGTGACAATCTCATGACAGTCTCGTGACAATCTCATGACTGTCTTGTGACTTTGCAGTGATGTCCTCATTTGGTGTATCGCCAAACATATCTTTCTTTCATGGTTCAGTGCATGTTCAAATGGTGGATCGAACCGTGACGAGTCTGTGGTTCATCTCATGACGAGGCCATGGTTTCGTTCATGTGGGTTTTCTGGTTTGGCTTGTAGTTTTCGTTTTGACTCGTTTTGTGTTCCCTCGAGTCTTTTTGTAACTGGCATAAGTTTTATGTTGGTGTGCTTGTGTACATTGTTTAAGGCATGACAATGACTTTAACACAACCATCTGGCAACACTGGCGGTCAGCACGATACACTCAGACTGGCATGTCACGATGCGAACTGGAGAGAGCATGCAGAGGGTAAAGCTGGTAACACGGATGCCTTGCCCACACACTTTATGATTTAGCAGATGTTGAGGTGTTTTTTTTAACTTAGGCCCCCTTACTCTTTAAATGCTACAGGCCCCGCGCTACCTCAATCCGGCACTGATGGCACTCCAGTTACGCTCAGAAACAAAATCTAGGTTTTCTGCTCGGATGAAACAGGAGATTTCACAATTGCAAGGTATTCACTGTTTCCTTTGTTGTCAAGCTTTGGCACTGAACACCTTGCCTCCGAAGTTGTCGAAATTCCTTGATGTTTCTCTGAAGACCATCAACTGGGTTAGGAGTTGTGCTCTACATCACCACCTCCTTTAAGTCACTTTGTGAAGATCTTAGAAGTGATGATTTAAAATACAATTTTAGTTTTCACAAAGAAGTCCGCTGGCTCTGGCGTAGGAGAGTTTTACCCCGCTTCTTCAAATGCAAAGACAAACCCAAGTCTTTCTACAGGAAAAGTCACTGTGATCTCCTTGATAAGTTGGAATCGCAAGAACCAACGAAATCTTAGCGCATTTCAGTGAAATATTCGCTCCTATGAATGATCTGAGTTTATCACTTCAATTACGAACATACTGAATTTCTATGAAAAGCTAAATGCGTTCAAAGATAAGTTGTCTCTGTGGTGTCAGGGACTGAAAAGAGGCACTTATTCGAATTTTCCACCACTTGAAGAAATAGTCGATGGCAATAATCTTCTAGCTTGATTCCTAGTGTTTGTGAAGAAATTGCGACTCATTTGGAGGTGATGTCAACGCCATTTGACAGATATTTTGATGCAGGAAAATGGAGACTTCTGAAGAATAGATTATGAATCCATACTACTTCAATTTGGAAAGAAATGCCAGATGATGGAAAGGTAAAGATCTTATAGGACTACGTTCAAATCGTGCTCCTGTAATGCAATTTAAGAATAAAAGTTTGAAAGAGTATTGGTGCTCGACTGTGTTTATGTTTCCAAGACTTTGTGAAACTGTACTAGCGGTGCTCATTCCATTTGAGGCAACATATCTACGCGAGTCAGGATTTAGCACTCTTTTGTTAATTAAAATGAATTTAGGAAATCACATGCACAGACAGAAATGCGTGTTGCTATGAGCATCATAATTCCACCTAATGGTCAATTTAAGGGAGGCAAGCGAGACACGTGCCTTGGTCCCCCTTTTCAGGGCCGCCTCGAGGTGTTTCGCGCATAAATTTTCCTCAATTTGGGTGAAAAACATATTATCCACTCATCAAATATATTCTGAAGCAGATCATAACTCAGTACCGTTCTCTGCTTTCAAAGGGTCCCCCAAAAGTAACTGCAATGAGTAGTCTAAGTTCTCTGCTTTCAAAGGACCCCAGTAGCAAGTGCAATGTGTAGCCTAAGTATTCGGCCTGCACAGGAGCCCCCACCAGCATCTCCAATGTGTAAATATTGATAAGCTTCAAACCAACTTCAATACATTTGAACAAACGTGGGTTAAAATTTGTTCCAAAAAGGTCTGAAAAGACCCTATCAAGTACGACCAAAAACTTTACCAAATGATCATTTTTTCACTGTTAGAGAATGAAGCTTTTAGTAGTATAGTGTGAACGACTGTGAAAAAGAGGGCCCTGCCTTAATGGCATATGCAGTGCATATGAAACCCCAACAGTTTGTTGTGTTCAAACATAGACCTGTTTTTTACTCAATTAATATGTATCAAACTCAATTTGCCTTTTTGATTAAGGGCATTGCAAATTAGGGCCCAATATTCTTTGTTTAATACGGCATTTTAGTCAAGGAATGAAGGAACACCGGTTTATTTGTACAAATCCTACGCAGAGCTCGCCAAAGATTTCCCGCCAAATTGCTGGAAAAACTAACACTTAACCAAACCACTATTCGAAACTTTAACACTAAAAATAGCTCTACCCTCATCCCCTAACCATAACGCCTAATGCGGCATAGAGAAGTGCATAACACCATGGGAGAAGTCGTCAATAGTGAAATGTAATAAAGCTTGCCAAAGTCGCCAAATGCGCAACGGTTTTGAAATTTACCTGAATACTTAATTTAGTGTCTTCAGAAGCCTTTTTAATAAGGATTTGTAAGCAAATTTTAGTTTCATGCTTCATTTACCACAGGATTTTTGTATAACTATTTCAAAAATTGATTATGTACTGTTAACAAAGAGTGCATGCTGATATGAAAGGCCTCCACCAGTAAATTGTATTTTGAAGTGAAATTCAGTCACAAAAAATGTTTTCAAAGTTGTGAATTATGAATACCCTTTTGCATTTTCTGTTATGTCAGTCATGCCGCAGTTTCAGGAACGTATCCTTGGGTGGTCCGCGTATCCCCTTCCAAGGCTTGATCAAAATGTCTTATCACTGTTGGATGAGTATTATGTCGTCATCAGATGGCCCCCATTTTCAGCCTTGCCTCATGTAACCCCAAATCCTATGTCCACCGCGGGTTCCACGTTTTGAAAAACTCATAAACAAGAAACAGGAACAAAAGAGTCAATGAACTGGAACACCTTTGGAAGCCAGCCTTTTATTTTATTATTTTAAACATATTTCAAGCAAGTTATAATTTTTGTAGAGTATATTCAAATGTTAATCGTTGACAGTTTGTCATCCTTTCGTGTCAATATGTTTGATTTTCTTTATATATTAAAAAATTTTGAATTCATTTCTAATCGTTTGAAAGCTTGTTCTTGATAACAAATTGTAGGGCAATTGAGTTCAGAAAAAAAATTTCAAGGATGCAGGAGTAAATAAGCTTGGCAACCCCTGCTCAACACCCGAAGTTCTTAAAGTGAAACGCGTGAAAGGTTCGCAAGGAGGCCCCAGTATGGCAGCTACATGTTGTTGAAAATTATATGCAACATTTTTCTCATTCGTAAATTTATTATCAATTGACTACAACGCCATTATCAAAACAAAGCGAACAATACAGTGACCAAAACCGAGGACTCTTAAACTGTTTTTTTTAATTTGAATTTATGAATAAAGAAATAAATTTGGTTATAGTTCAGAAAAATATGAAGGGCAACAATGCATCAAATTTGGTGGTTGGACCACTTCAAATACTGTACTGTTTATAATAGAAAACATAGACAAATCTTCTCTCCTATCATGCCTCACAAGTATTATTTTTTCGGTAGGCCTCTCTGATACTTATCTGCATGCAAAAATGCAACATTCAGTTCCGCTTTGTATACCCATTACTAGAAAAATTTTACTTATACACATACGCCTCAAGCCCACGGAATAAAAAATTCTCAAAGGCCAACACATTAAAAGCAAAAAATCTTTTTGAAATAGTTTAAAACTATTTTTTGAAACTTGTAGTTTTGTTGACATTAGATTTTATGTAGGCCTATTTCAAATGTCGGTATATCTTACATTCCTCAATACTGCATTCGACTAGAAATTATTAGGGGGCATGCAATCAAGCAGTTGTCCCGGGCATCACCAGACCTCTGCGCGCCTTTGGGCAGAACTTTATAGCCTTAAAGAACATAAGATTCATCAGCAGTAAAGGTATTTCGATACCGTAAGCAGCAATGCAATCACACATTTCACGTGGAGGAGAGATGTTTACTTTTATTTCGAGAGTAGGCTACTACGTTTACAGTAGTTGCCTACGATTTTAGATTCGTGCGTCACAAGATGTCGGCAGAAAGAAGCAGATATATTTATCAGTGGGGCAGAGGTTTAGAACAGTGAATTCATACTGCTTCTTGCAAAGCATTTTTTGCAGCTGGTGTTGCAGCTACTCTTTTAATTCAATTTCATCGACCAATAGTCAGTTGTCTCCACACCACAGAAACGTTTTAGTCCAAGACAACGTTGACTTGTGCTTGCATTGTGCACATTGCAATTTTTTAACTATATTTCGCCCAACTAACCTGCTGTTAATTGACCTACTATCAAAAAGATTTCTCTGCATCACCTCAAAACAGAACCACTTGACACAAATTCGATTTCAATCTCTTTACTGAACGGAGCAAGCAAACTTTAGATTTCTGACATTTTGCATTGCTAAAACGTAGATTCTAATTAGCTAAACGTTTAGCTAAAATAAAATGAATGTTCACAGGCCTGTCTTGCAGACATGTAAGTTTTATGTGGTGAAAATATTTTCCTCGTGCGCTAGCATTTTGCAAGCACAGCGCAATAGTTTACAATGTACTCGATCCAAGCTTCTTGGCGCTGGATCACTGTGACTACTCGCAAACTGATGTTTGTAATGACCCTGTCCAACACCGCATTGGAAATTGTCCTGGTCTCCGTTGCAATGTTATTGTCGAGATCATCAACATTTTGAGGATTGTATAGCATAGACCAGGTGTCTCAAACACGAGGCCCGCGGGCCGCATGTGACCCACGAGCGTTCTTTGTGCGGCCCCTGAAGCTTTTTGGGGATTTTCACATAATTAACATTTACGTTGCCAAGAGCCTTGAAAAAGATTCCGCGAAATAATTGAACCAAAGCTGAATGATATCCAGTGCGGTTTTCATCCCCGCCGTCGTACTACGGACCAAATTTCACTCTCCGGCAAATTTTTGAGAAATCTTGCGAATATACCAAAGACGTCTAAATATGCATTGTCGACCTCGAGAAAGCATACAACCGGGTTCCTCGTGAAAAACTTTGGGGAGTGTTGCGGGAATACGTTGTTGATGGCCGCCTGTTACTGGCCGTCAAGTCACTGCATTCCTGCTCAGAAATTTGTGTCCCTATGGGGAATGTTAAATCACAACCGTTCACCTTTGGAGTTTGGACTCGACAAGGGTGTGTGCTGTCAAGGCTCGTTTTCATAGTCTGCACTGCAAGAATTGGACAGACAGTCACAGCCGAGTCAATGAGGATGTCACGTGTGGGAGCTGCAGGATCAACCGTTTACTTTTAGCAGACAATTTGGTACTGTTGGCATCTTCTCAACAGATAAGCCTATTCAGCCTGCATTCGATCGGATTTCTGCTGCGTGTGACCGAGCCAGAATGAAAACCAGCTCTGAAAACACCGAGGTATTGTGTCTCCCCACAAACCCAAGGCAATGTGTGCTGCACGTTAGCGACAATACACTGCAGCAGTTGGAGAAATTCACGTACCTAGTGTTGGTAGCCTATTGACCAGTGACGGAAGGTGGAGCGAGGATATTGATATACGAATTGGCAAAGCTAACGCAGTTCTGGGTGAGCTTGGTCGCTCTGTGGTCACAAAACGGGAGCTTTCAAACACCGCAAAGCTGTCATTTTTTAATCGGTCTTTGTTCCGATCCTTTCCTATGGTCATGAATCCTCGGTGATGACCGAAAGGGTATTAACTCAGGTGAAAGCGCCAGATATGGGATTTTTGCGAAGACTCCGGTGTGACACAAGGACGTACCGAGGTAAAATGGTGCCAAGGGCAAGAAAGAAGTTTGGGGCCCCACGTTCAAACCGAAGGTCGTTTGGGAGTAAATGTACTGTATTGAAGAAAAAACTTGCACCGTTGTTGGGATTTTTTGGTACACTCCAGTGATTCGGTGCTCGAGGTATTATCCCCCTTCGCTACGTCTATGGTGTGACACTTCGCGACAAAGTGCGCAGCTGTGAAATTTGGAAAGTCCTTAAAATCACTTGCCCGAATTGAGAGATCACAGCTACTTTAGTTCGGCCAAGTGTCCAGAATTCCCTACCAAGGACTGGCGAGACAAGTTCAGCTGGCTTAACCCACGGGAAAGCGGCCCAGAGGTCGTCCAACGCATAGGTGAAGTGACTGCATCTCCGACCTTTCTTGGTCCTGCCTTGATGTGGAGCCAACTGAACTGCTTCAAATTGCTGTTGTCCATAATGTATTCTAGGTCTTCCTAAGGCTGTTTCCCCCGCAACCCTCCCTAGAGGAAAAGCGGAATTGAAAATGAATGAAATTGATAACATTTAAAATTATACAGTTTATTCACCGGTGTTTGAAAGTGCTCAAATAGCGAATGAACAAGTTCCTTACACTGTTAAAATTGATTAATACGAACGTAGAGACGATGGACAGAAATGATTAGACTATAATTCATGATACCTTTCGCAGAAAAGATGATGTAAAAGCAGCTTTTAGTAAGTCCAGGCACTGCTATTGTTACGTCATAGCCATAACGTAGCCCGCGGGTTACCTTACAAGTCCTCAATTGGCCCAAGGAGCAGTTTGAGTTTGAGACCCCTGGCATAGACCCTGCCTTTCAGATATCCTCACGAAAAATCATTCAGAGGGGACAGGTCTGGAAAACAGAGAGGTCAAGAGTAGTTCTTACGATGGGAGGTGCTGAGCTTGTCTGAAGGGACGCAGAGATGGAGATATTCAAATGAAGTATTGGAAAAATACGGAACTCCTCCTTCCTACTGGAAAATCCCAATGTCCATGTCCATTCCTGGCATCCGCCTCAGTGCCGGAATGCATTTTCTTCGCATTTAGTTCAATGTATCCCTCTGTGTTCAGAGTTACAGGAGGCCCATCAGTATCCTTGGACCAGTATAGCGTGATAACGCCGTTACGACGCAACGTGCACCAAACAGTCACTTTCTCCACACGAAGTGTTGGATACTGATGCTCATGAGGCTGAGCCCAAAAGCGCATATTCTTTTGTTCGCGTGACCACTAAGGTGGAAACTTGCTTCGTCACTGAAGCAAGCGAAGTCCAAGAAATCAGGATGTTCTTCGATTTGCTGACTGATTGTTTTCCCCAAAGGACGTATAATAGGCTTACTTGTGTTAGTCTGACTTTCCAAAATCTGTATCGTACATGGAAACGGGTGAATATCCTGATTCTTCGTGCATTATGGGCATAACTTAACTCCTTTAATGATATGTCTCCCGGGAAAAACATCTTATGGATATTCTTGAAGAGTGCTCCAGCATTGTCTCAATGTCACCATGTGTTTTTCTGTTCTGACTGACCGTAGTCGGTCAGTGCAAACTTTAATATTGCCCTATACACTTCCTGTTTTCAGTTTCTCTTGATGTATCCAGGAAGCGCTTATTGTGTCTGGTTGGAGCTTTTCTTCATGGAAAGTCCTTCCGAAATTTTCCATTAGTTTGGGAAATTAATTTTGTCATGGCATAGTCTTCTGCAATCTTGATCCTCTCCTGAACGCTATATCTACTCCTTGAACCACTGAAATTGGGAAATAAAACTTTAGAGCTCCACTGATAATTTACCTGGAAAACAGAATCTTGGGCTAATTTGATATGAAGCGATATCGATAATAAAATGGATATATATTTTGGATCACCCTGTATATCGCAACAGTTGGCATTCTAGGCCATGTTTCAGTGTTACATTTTATGAAATCAGGTACAAAAATAAGCAACATTACAACCATTAAAATAAATGGTTTCGCTTCCAGTATTGTGTGCTTTGGGAATGAGAATATGGGCGAAAATAACCGCAAAGGGTTAAGTGACACAACCCTCAGCGGATTTATGACACCTAGCGGCTGCAAATTAGCTTCATGCAAATTGGACTACCGCCACTTATAGGGTATGGTAGGATGTTTCAAGCTGCCATACCCAGCCAGACTAACGATAGCTCTGGAATAAACGAGAGAAGCAGACACAATGACCTTTTCTCCTTTAGTACATCTGGTGCTGATCTAATGATGTGCTGGAAGTCATTGCAGGTGTCATGTGCTTTCACGCTTGAGTTGTGGGAGTGCACTGGTGCTCTGGAGGTCAGCTGTAGCAACGCAAACGCGAAATTGCTTGAAAGCTGTCAGGTGGCTTTCGCTGATAGCTGGTAATATTTCATCTGCGTGCACTGTGCACAATACGGGGATCGTATACAAGCCGACATGGCCGACTAAGTACAATGGTTATAGCACAAAGGCTCAACAAGGAACCTCATTTCATAGCTGAATTTCCTAGGAGTCACAACAAAATATACATTGTTTACAATAGAAAGCAACATCAAAAAGCAACTTTGTTGTACTGTGATATTGTACTGTGTACAAGTTTAACAGTAAATACGTGAATAAACGGTAATATACGTTTTATATACCTTAAAGCTTATACCGTGGCTGAGAAGCAATCCGGTTTTAAAGTCTTTTTTACTGTATTACGCAATTAGGCCATAGAAACTCTTTAGCAACAATAGCATTCATTCTTGAAATATATTTGTGATAATGAAACATGTAGACCTATTGCAATAACAAGTACGTGGATGGTTTCATCGATGATTTCCATTACCTTGCCGGCGAGTGAAAAACAGTTTTGTCAAGCAATCGGAGTCCGACCTGCACATAGTCTGAAAGTGTTTCAACTTTCAACTGATGTTAATTGGCACCCTATCTTGCAGTAAATTTGAAATCATTCAGCTGCAAGGCGAAGAGTCAGCAGCAAAGTATGAGGAATGTAGAAAGACGCTTTTTATTTTCTAAGTGTTGACGGCATTGACACTGCCATAACTTACACATAGCCCGCAATCCGTTTTCTCGATGAAGCGCATGTGACTAAAATGAAAATAAATTGAATTTTTCACCAGTCGATTGAATTTTGTAATTTCAACACTAAGGGATTTGAAAAAAGATTTCTACCGCTGACGATAGAATGACTAGATCAGCGGCTCCCATACTTTTTTGAGCGCAGCCAGATCTGGGTTTGGTGAACACCAGGCGACCCAAGACTCAAACAACGTATGAAAAAAAAACGATTGTGTGGATGATTTCTGGCATTCATCTTCAATGTCAGCAATCCACGCTTTTTTTAATTGCCTATATAGACAGACACATATAAGTAGCTAAGCAGTGACAACGTTGAAAATACAGTTAATTATACACAACCCGGAATTGGATCGCCGCTGCGAGACTCATTTTTTCACCCGTCTTTGGATTTCTACCCATACTTTAGGAATGGGAACCACTGGGATAGATCAACCAACCGTTGTGTTAAACTACAGTGACAAGTATTTCTTAACTGTAGTGCAGAGGTTCCCATCCTGGAAGGAATTCCTCCCTCCCCAGGGCGGAATTTTATGAGTTCAGAAGAAGAATTTCCACTTTAAGTTATTTATTCATTGCAAGTGTTATACTTCTTTTCTAAGCAGATTCTTTCAATCGGTTTTACACTTTATATTTGTTAGTTATTCAGTGGACTGTCACACTTTTTGTTAACAATCTGCAGTGCCATTATTTGACAACAAATAGCTTGCGTTCCACTTTTATGCCTACGAACCTGAACAAGGGAGGAATGCAAGTTCCCTTGGGAAGGAATGAAAAGTTCCAAAATGAGCAAAGAGAGGAACGCATCAAAAAGTTTTGGAACCACTACTGTAGTGCAAAGCAGTGGTAATAGTTGATTGTGGTTCAGTAGCAGACACTGGCTAATTTGGTGGGGAGGTGCGACATCGATTTGCAATGAACCCAATGCTTCATGAGGACCATAGGGGCCGTCCATAAATGACGTCACACTAGTTTGGGCAAAAATCTACCCTCTCTCCCCTTGTCACATTTCGTCACAAGTATTCCTATGATTTGTTTTTGCTTCAATATTGCAAAGCGGCCACTACGGTAATTCCATGCACAGGACTATAACCGCAATCAGTCATTGCCAGCATTCGCACAACGTAATTGATTCGTTTCGGTCTTCAGCAAAGTAGAAAACAATTTGCTGCTTAGTTTGTGCTTAGCAATGTGTGCAGTATTTTCGACGTTTTACGAATAGAATGTTGTTCTTGCCACAACGTGCACAAATCAAATCTATAAAACTGATGAAATTTTTGTCTAGGCAGACACAAAATAGATGGAAATTTGTAATTGCAAATATAAGGGCGGGGGTTTGCAAATTGTGACATTATATTCGAAGGGGGTTTAAGCAGCATAGTCATAGGAACTTTTTGCAGCATAGTCTATCTGCAAGAACGATTTCACATTACCGTACAGAAAACAAGTATGGCGTGCAAATGCAACACAGGACCTTAAATAACTCCGTTTGAGAAACGTTTAATGATGATTTCTGCATAGGCTACGATGAAATCCATTTTTCTAAAAACTGTTTCCTTGGAGATTGGCTCGTGGCTTACGAGAGGCTTCACGTTTTTGTTGTGATCTGTGTGTAGTACACATCGAACCGTAGACCACAAAAATGAAACAATCACAGTGAACTTCTGATTTCCACAACTGCATATGTTTTTCGCAGAGGTTACGGCGTTTCAAAAAAACTGCTACAAATACCAAATGGTTATAAGTCAGCGACACTCAACGAAAACACTCACTGGTCTGAAAAATAAAACAAAACATCCTACTACAGAAAACAAACGAATCACTGAAATTTCTGGGTCACATGAAAGAAATTTCGAAGTGAAATCAAGCAAGATATAACACATACAATTCAACAATCGATTAGCTGACTTCTCGTAATTTCAAGAACCGCTTTGTGCCAGTTGGACACCACCACTGGTTCCAGCTAACCGTATCTGTTGAAAACGAGAGTAGTAACGTCCCCCACCTAAATGTTGACTTAGCTTCATGCATTTTCCCATGGAGAGGAAAAATGTTCAGTTATGGTGTAAACTGGCATTCAACTACCAGTGCAACTTTTTCTGGAATTAATATACCACTTATATGCAGATTATCTTCATCTTGCCACTCTGCACTTTTCACATTCTCCGCATTTGAGATGGTTACCATCATTTCCCGCTGACAACGCGCAGTCACTAAGAATTTCAAACACATGTTACTTCTGCATTTTGATGAAATCGAATCTTCATCTACAAGCAGCGCACAACCTGTCTCCGGGACCCCAGAGCGGGGGTAAGGCATGGGGGACTTTAAAAAGTTTGAGGGCAATGAAAACTTATAAAAAAAATAAACATATATGTTTTTCCCAAAACATTTGTAGTAGTGATGCAAAATTATAAAGCTATGTCTTGAAGGGTGTCCGTTCTAAACAGACCCGTTGAAAACAGACCATTCATAACAGACCACTCAAAACAGACCACATTCTTAACAGACCTATTCATAACCGACCCGTTCACAACAGACTACGTTCATAACAGACCACGTTCATAACAGACTCGTTCATAACAGACCTCGTTCATAACACACTGTTCGTATCTAGGGCCGCACAGGGCAAAGGGTGTTGGGCAAAATGGCTTGGACTTTTAACGTCCACACTGCAATACACATTAAGGAAGGGGTCCGTTATCAACGTGGTCTGTTACAAATGGTTCTGTTATGAACGCGTCTGTTATGAACGCGGTCTGTTACAAACGTGGTCTGTTTTGAATGGTGTGTTATGAGTGGCCTGTTATGAACGGGTCTGTTTTGAATGGGAACCATTTTGAATCATTGGTATATTTTTGTGAGTCACGAGTTTGCTGTAATTGGGTTCAGCGCAAAAGCCCCCTCATACTGAAGGTGGTGGTGGAAATTGCATATGTTGCAATAATTTTGACCTCAAAAATAAAAATGTAAATTTAACGAAATGATTCTGAAGTTTTCAGGATGAGTGGAAAGCTTAATTAATAATGCACCTCCAGATAGAGATGGAAGGAAAGATGAAGCCCGCCTTTAACTTCAGGAATTCCAGAGCTAGCCTATATTGATTTGCCAAAAATTGAGAATAAAACTGTGGAATATTTGCCAAACAGCTAAAGAAATCCTGCACCGAATCGGGCGTCGAAATCTAAAACTTTTTGGTCCAGTAGATGGAGTTGGGAGTCAATAAATTTTATAGTGATTTTAGGGCTGAGTAAGTGGAGTTTTCGAAGAATTACAAATTTTGTGAATTATATAATAAATATATAATCTTATGAAAATAGGAACAAAATACACATTTCATTCAAATAGCTTCTTGTTTGCGTGCTTTTCTATTGCTTTGAAATGTTGCAAGTGCGCAAAAATGAGATTTCACTGTGCAACAGTCCTGGTGGTCCTGAGTATTTGCACCCCTTAGAGGGATCATTGCTGACGAGTGACGATGCAATGCAAATGGACGTTCACAAAACGCTTAATCATTTCTACACTACAAAGAAAATGCCCCATGTTACGGTAACAATCACAAAAAACCCTTCGTTACCAGCAACAGCCAGGTATATTAGTATCGCGATACGACAATTTACAAACTAGGCTATCTGCAGAAATTCAACACAGGGCATTTCTTTTCAAGTAAGCATTGCCATGATCTGTAAAGAAAGAGGCATTGCCATGGTTTTCAACGAAATCACGAATTATGGCTTTATTTCACTTAGGAAGCAGGGCCGCAGCCAGCTGATATATTCAACTGAACTAACAACGGAGCATGTTTTTGAAAATTTCATGGGGGAATTGCCCGGCTGCTCTCCCCTTGATTGCGGGATCAGCTAAAAACACTTGTCAGAACCATTTAGAAACAGGAGCTACAAACGTCTGGGATCTCATCCGAAGCGATCAATAAAACCATGCTTGCCTTTGGTATTTTTTTCACAGTGAACGCTCATCACACACAAACCGGACAGTTAGGTAGATATGTATGTTGACACGGCTACGGAAAAACTTACTAGAATTAGAACACCACGCAGGTTTTGAAAAATTGACCAGATGAATTATGAAAGCTCACCACGGCAAATATAGCTTTGCATTTAGTATTCACTCAGATATCAGAACTAAACTTAACGATAAAGACGTACCTGTATTCCCTCAAGCCTGCATATATGCATTCTAACAAGCCACGTAATTTTATATTGCATGAAAAGAAGCCTGCAAAGTGTAGTTTGACACTCAGGCACATCGGTCACACTCGCACTAATAACGGATGTTTCAAACTTGTGGAAGCATTGCAATAGACTTACTCATGCTTCTTTTCAGAAAGTGTAAATGTCCGTGGCTTACCGCTATCAGCTTGTCACTGTCTCGCTGCACTGCCTGCCAAGACGTGTGCTTTCAACAGCCTCATGCAACAAAATGCTTGCTACCGTAATAAAAAGTGAACTTTTGCAGGTTTGTAGCCATGTTATTGTTACGCAGTAAAGACCAACAGCAGAATAATCCGACTGCGACGTTCGCAACCGCCTCTGCAGGCAAAGGAGGGGGCATGATTGAATTGCAAGCTCATATCACTGCATAACCTATAACTGTGAATCTGACTCTTGTGCAGTGTGAGTTTCATACCCTCAAAGAAACTGTCATTGCAAGAATCAAATCAATTTTTTTTACAGAAATATGTGGTTCTTAAAATCCCAATTTCCTGGTTTTCATATCAGGTTCCACAAACTAAAGCCAGCTCATCTAATGAAATGAAGAAACGTTTTCGCTAATTGTTAGCATAAGTTAATTTTTAGCATCTTTAGCGATGTAATGTGCAGTAGAAAAAAATTTCTGGCGATGATTTTCAATGAAATCGAGTGTCATGTCAATACTTCTTTAAGTCTGGTGGGGGGATGCATCCCCTACATCCCACCCTGTGTCCGCACCTGTTGTGGTTACTTTTTCACAAATACATAACTATTTTCACACTTTGTTTAGACCAGTGGTTCCAAACCGGAGGTCTATGGACCACCAGGTGTCCGCAGATAGATTTTTAGGTGTCCATGATCTTTGCACGTATAAGTTGAAATCAAAATAGCAAAGTACTAAACTACCAACCGGAGTGGTCTAATTTGCAAAAGACAACGAATCGAGCTCAATTGTAGAATCCAGGCTACCGGACAACACAAGATCTGTCTCATGTGAACCACCACATGTTTATTCACTTTATCAAAAGTATGCAAGTTGCACTTATCCCGCCCTTGGCAACGCTTTTCACATACACTTACATTCGTTAGGTATTTCGATTGCTATGCAATAGTGTCAGTTTGTTATATGTTCCATAAGACATTGGTGACAATTGGTGCGCAATGCGGATGATAGCCATTGTAGTAGAAACCGCTTGTACGCAAAAATACCAACTGGTTTTATTAAAGATGTCCACAACTTTCAGGCAAATCGTCAAATGTGTCTATGACACTAAAAAGGTTGAGAACCACTGGTGTAGATGGAGTTGGTCAAATATTTGCAAGTTTGTTTACAGGGCATATATAACTTTCCCCAATTTACAAATTTGTATTTCTAATTTTTGCGGGTTTTATCGTTAACTCTGAATAGCTAGATAGATATACACCTAATCGTTTATCGGAAAGCGGGGTTAGTGCAAGTAGCACACAAAACTGCTACTGAAGTCGCATTTCATAGCGTTTAAATGACATGAAACCCAATTTTTTTCAAATGCGTTGAGGGGCTCTAGCCTTAACGTTATCATCTGCACACGTCAACCAGCAGTCGCTCAAGAATTGGACAAAATCCACGTCTTACATGTGAGCAAGTTTTGTAGACCTAGTTCAGGAGTCGGCATCTTAGAGCAATGTCGCTACATGGCTTGGATTGATTGTGTGTTGGTGTACATCAGACGAAGTGTGTAAAAAAAAAAGGGGCAACCACAATGGCAGTCACAGTGACTTTCTGCTCAACTGCAATATTGGCTGAAAAAAACTTGCTGCAGATCTTGCTCCTACAGCATGGCAATTTTCACAAGCGCTTTCGCAAGAAATTTTAACGAGCAAATGGTGGTTTTCATTCAAAGCAGAAATTTGGAACTTTACTAAAAACAAAAGCTTTAAACTTGATAATTCAGATGAATGCAGACATTCTATTTGCCATCCCAAAACTTAATAAAATTGTTCAGGAAAAGAAACGCCAATAAAGGCACATTTCATGGGTGATGCTTTAAAGGCAAGGGGCTTTATATGTTTAAATATTGAGACTTGGCTGTTGTTTGCGCCCCCTATCAAAATATCTGGCTACGCACCTGACGTCAAGTACATGTTATCGGTATGGCTATGAGAGTTTTTAACGTAAATTACTGTACATGTTGAAAACGCCAATACCATACCAATCAGTCCATGCTGCTGTGAGCGCTAGTTCTTTGCTCTTAAGTCGCCTTCAAGACTTGGCTCATGACCTCAGTCTCGCAAAACCGACTCAATGGCCTGGCATTACTACATATACTTGGAGATCTTGATGTAAACCGAGACAACATTATCAAGCGGTTGGATGCATCTGAGCACAGAACTGTGTTGAAATGTTTTTGTACTTCACGTGTTTTGCACTACATTCTGTGCAGTATTTTTACGCTTTTGCAATTGCAAACTGCAAGCATTGTTACGGTCGATCAATTACTCACCCGCTCAAAGTACGGCACTTAATCAGTTGATGAAGCGCATTTCCTTGAATGGCCTGAGTAGAGCATCGACACCTTGTTACTTTGCACTCAACGCCATGTTCAGTTCTTTGTTCGTCGTGTTAGAGTTAAGTGGCCGTTGTGCTGCTTGGATATGCCGGAGTAGCAGTGATCTTTGCAGTGAACTCAGCTGTCAGCGTATCAGCTTAACTTGTGTTAACCAGTTTTGTTTCTTGTATTTGCTGTGGTTACCAGGGCTAACTACCATTGTTGCATCTACGCTAGTGAAGTAGCGTTGAACTCCCTGGTGCCGTGAATGTTTGTAAAACACTACGACCTTCTCTGTAGGTACGCCACGATATTGCACGACGCCCTTGCAAGCGTAATTTGACTTTCTGTAACACTGTTACGTGATCATCGTGGATCTTTTCCCGCAATTGCATGCTGCGAAGATCTTAATGATTCTAGTACAAAGGTACTGTACTGGACCGTTGTGGTGAGAGTGGGTTGTGTGCTTTCGCTCGTCATAGCAGCCAGCGGAGACTTACCTTTGAAGTTGAGCCTTACACAGTAGCATACGTTTACAAACAGTATTTGTCACCAACAAGCATGACATAGTTTCTGTTGGTATTTAATTTGTTCGGCCAAACTAGATAAAGGCAGGACGTGAGGTCTGCATAAACTTCATTTAACAACATAACTGAGTCCGGGTGCGCACTTAACACAATCACCTAGATGAAAATTAGGCCCCGCCCGACTACAGCCATGAAGATATTGTACGGGTTGGCTTCTCACGATAATCAACAGACAGCCAAAACATCAAACTTTAGACCAGTTAATGGAACAGTTTAAACGCGGTGGATTTGTTAGAGGAGTTTGCCTACCTTTTTTGAACCGAAACGCAGTTCGTTCAACCAAGGCAAAAGCCATGTCTTGTCGGTGCCAGTAGTCAAGACCCAGAGAGCTGTGAAAAGCCTCAAAAGATCCGTTTGGGTCAGTACTTTCGATTAAAGAAATAATTGGAGGATTTGGACCTGAGGTTGTTTGGGGGGTGACATATTAATTGGGAGTATATGTATGAGTTTATTTGGCCAAGGTTATCTGATCCAAGACTCCCACCCCCCAGGGGTAATTATTTGTTTGTCTTTTAATGAAAATCTGCATTTTTTGAGAACTTAATTGGCTTTCTAGTGTTTGTGGTTAGCATGTTATCACAAAAATCTTTAATTAATTAATTGAATTCCCTAGCGGGGTTAATTTTCTCTATGTGTTGTTTTAAGGCAGTAATTGCCCAACCGCAAACACTAGAAGGCCAATCAAAGATTCAAATGATGAGAATTTCAGCTTGGTTATATTTGAAAAACAAAAAATTACCCCTAGGTGTTTGGGTCTCTGGGCCAGGTGACCTTGGCCAAACAAGCCTAAACCTCTAACCCAAATTAATATGTCGCTCCCCAAACAACCTCAAATCCAAAACCAACTTTTTTTTTATCAAAGGTACCAGCCTAACCAGTTCTTTTAAGAGGCTTTCCACAACTGTTTAGCTCAATCGACTGGCGAGTTATAGTTGAAAATGTTGGAAAGTCCTTGGAAAATCTTTGCGCCAAAATTTTGGCTCTGGCGGAACTCAAAGGAACACCAAATTGTTAGCATGCAAAACATGTTGATGGGGAGTTTGTGCACCAACATTTGAACACCTGGCAGACCTTTCGTTTTTTCTGAGATCAAAAGATGTACGCTTTTCCAGCCAAGATGACAAGCGCTGTGTTCCTCTTGGCGTCACAGCCACAAAGCAGCAAAGTACTCTGTTGATGCATGTGATTCGCTAATACCACGACTGAGTGATGGTTGATCAGCACAATCTCATTCTATCGTGGTATGCAGGATTCATATTGGATTTGATGGACTGACGATAGAATGACTAGATCAGCGGCTCCCATACTTTTTTGAGCGCAGCCCAAATCTGGGTTTGGTGAACACCAGGCGACCCAAGACTCAAACAACGTATGAAAAAAAAACGATTGTGTGGATGATTTCTGGCATTCATCTTCAATGTTGGAAACAAACGAGAGGTTTCTTAATCAGGTCAGGCTTACATCGCGATAGGATCAGCAAAACACTCGTCTTCAATCTCAATGGCAATGAGCCATGGCCTTCACTTCGAAGCGTTATTGGATTTGAATGAGTTCGAAGACATCACTAGACGTGGAATTGGTCGACTGGTTAACCTCATTTTTTGTCATGACTATTGATGGAGCGTCGCAAGAAAATCCACTTATACCGAAAGGCTGTAAAGGTAGCCATCCATCACCCCGTCAAGCATAACCTTGATGCCTCGTTTGTCGCAGCAAAGGCCTCTGAACGAAGCGCCTTTACCGGTTTGAAAAAACTATGGCACTATACGTCATCCGCCTGTCCATGGTGTGTTTGTGGTTACTGTCTGGTCCTTAGACCACCGGTATGGTTTTCGCGCTGACGCTTGAGTAGGCAAGGTCTTGCTTTGAAAAGGCTCTGTAGTGAAAACTATGCACGATAGAAACAAAAATTCTGCACCAAACGTCAGTCACATTGTGTAGTCTACGAAAAACAAAACTTAAATAATTTTTCCAATGTTTTGGAGTCCTGATTTATGAGTAAAAACCACCCTAAAACAACAGTCGTTTAGTTGCTTTTGGCTTTAAAAGTTAATTGCACCTATTCCAAAAATGGGAAAAATGTAAAAAATCACAAATGATAGCCATATCTGCTTCAAACCATCCTGCGAAGTTTTAAAGTAAAAAATTGTTTAGAAAAACGTAATAACAGTTTTTTATATCACCTGGTCAAAGACAGCATTTTTTGCTTTTCAACGGCGTGCGAATACGCACATGCTTTCAGCGGTACTTTGCCTGTCGCTAAATAACTCAAACAGTTCAGGTTCGATTTGACTAAAACGTACAGCACTATTTTGTTTCGATACGTAAAACCTCCACAAAAATTTTCGTTGCCCTAACTTAACCACGAAAAAAGTTGTTGTACAAAATTTTATCTGCGCACGAAAATGCAACGCAATTTTATTTGCAAAAAGAAACAACGAAAAATTTAATTTGCATGTTGCTTGGGCATTCCAAATTTGTCAGCTCTTGATTGCTGATTTGAAGTAACGTTTTTGCGGTCGGTGGTTTTGAAAAAAAACTGAAACTCACAGATGTTGCCATTACCTTGTACCAGCTGCATGTCAAATTTGTGGTGCATGAAACTACGGTAGAGGAAACAACTACTACAGTTTTTATCAGCAGGCCGTAAATATGTTTTGAGATTTGCGAAAAAGTCACGCACTCACGTTCAGGTGCTTCACATTGTTGCGATGGCAAAGTAGAAGCGGCAAGGGCGCAATCCTATCTATTGTTGGCAGCAATCTTTGTTCTTTATTGATCAAAATAGGAGCGGCAAGGGCGCAATCCTAGCAATTGTTGGCAGCCTATTCTTCTCTATAAATCTCCATTGATCTTTTCGCAAGAAGCGAAAAGATCACAAACCGCGATCACTCAATTATTGCTTGTTTGCACCACAATGGGTGTTATTCTTCGAGAACCCGTTGCTGCAGTTCACAAACATCAAAGGGCCGTTTGAAATGTGCGAAAATGGCCTAGGGCGAATGTTTTTGAAGCAGTGCCAATCACACAACTCAAGCAGTTACTTGCTGTTACTTGTCGAAAAAAATATTCATGCTAAAGAAAAAATCATCAAATCTCTACATGATATTTTCTAGCACAGTAAAAAATTTGGAGTAATTATTTATCTGCATCGCATTGGCATACGTTCACAAAGGTTTTACACTGACCGGCTGTTTGGAATCTGACGAGGGCGAAGTGCAAATATTTGCGAAGCAGCGTGGAACACGTGGCGAACCAGTCACTTGCTGTCATAAATAAAACAATTTTGCAGAAGTTAAAAGCGTCAAATATCTCCATGATGATTCACCTCACACTATATTTATTCACATCGCACATCGCATTGCGTTCACAAATGCTTTGCACTAACGGGCTATTTGATATGCCAAGAGCGAATTTTTTTGAAGCAACGCGGAGCATGCAGTATGTCTCAAACAATTACTTGCCGTAGAAAAATATATTTATGCTAAAGCAAAAATCGTCAAATCTGTACATCATATGTTTTCACTCAGTAAGAAAATTTCTAATTGTTTATCCACGCTGCATAGGAAACCGCTGACAATGAAATGCAACGTGAGGAGACAGTCAACCCCATGGCTACAGCACGCCGATCTTTATTCCGCACCTCGGCGAAACGCGTCCGTCCTCCACCATGACTGCAGGCAAAAGAATGTTTCTCTGAAATGCTCTCCTGACCACACTGTACGTCAAACCACATGATAAATGTTTGTTTCTGCTTGCTAGCGACTTGTAGGAAACGTTCGTACTTGATAGAGGAAAGCATATGACCCGGCGTTCAACGGTTCGGATTTAAAGTGAAGTACGAATATTTCGTGCACCAGTCATGAATGCATCGTGCACCGGCGGTTCACTGCTGGGCAACCATTAAACACGGCGTGGGAGGTGTTGATGGGATCTCCACGGTTTGATCCTTCCTCGTGATAAGTTTGGGAGTCATTTGCACAAGAAAGATTTTACCACCAGAGCCGGAATAAAGGGTAGGAGGGCCCGGGGCAATTTTTACTGGAGGGCCCCTATGACGTGATTCAGGACGTCATCGTTTGTAAAAGTTATTGGGGGGGTTGCCGTTTTTTCTGGTCGTGGAGAATGTGTTTACTGTAATGCAGATGCAGTTAGCTGGGAGAAGTAGATACTAGAGTGTATTTTACCACGAAAAAATACTTCCCTGGCTAGAGAGTGATTCCGCTAGAAACAACATTCCCCCGAACAATAAGCAGAAACCAGAGATTACAAACAAAAACACCTGAAAAAGAACCTATCAATATGGCCAGCCAGGCTTAGTGTCAAAGGTGTTTCCAAGTTAATGTGTTGATTTTCACCTTCATTTCCAGGTGCTCTAGTTAACGTCACTGCTTTTGCGTTGCTGCTTGCAACTTTTGCTAGAAAAAGCGATTCAGTTACGGCGTTTTGGCTAACGCTGCCAGATCCTTGCGCTTTTTCTTCTTGGAAGCTTTGCGCTAACTTCTGATGGCATTACAGATTTCGGCATCTCGCTAGCAAAACACTGCAATGTCGCTTTATTTTTTCTTACGTTCTACCAATCGACTGATTGAAACCTTTTCTGGTGAACCATGCAGTAACATGTGGTGTAAATAGTTTGAATAGAATCATATAGTTATGATGTAACACAACGATAGTAACCATTGGAAGAAAAGTGCGTTTCCACCACACGTTGCCCTTTATGACGAAACAAAGGTGCTGTTCCGCTGCGACGACCTCACGACTGCACCTGAAGTTTGGGGTCATTGATGCCATGTCAGTGTTGCCACTTCTGATAAATTAACATGAAATCAAATGTGATGTTCTTAGATTAATTTCTGATGTCTAATGTTTTGTCGAGAAATCTGATGTTGACTGGGTTGATGTATTTGTTTTCCACATTCCTCTCATTTCAGGACATAAATAAGTTATAGGCTATTCATTGTTTTTTAGTTCCTTTCATCAATTTCTCACCAAAATGTGAGTTTGGTTATCGTTTCAAACAAAAGCAGTTCTCTTCGCTGCGTTGAGACTGACATTATGGGTAAATTATAAACGACTTCTCAATTTAATGGCGATATTTCCCTCTGTTTCGGATTCAACGAGGGTGGTCGCTCTTCGCTAATAGAATCATTTAACTCAGGGGTGGGCAAAAAGCACACCGCGGGCCAAATGTGACCCACCACAGCGTTTTAAGTGGCTCACGGAAGCATTTTAAAAATATCTTCAAATCTGAAATTTCCTCCAACTTATCCCAACAACGCTTAAAAGCACTAGTGTTTCTGTATGCTTTCGAGGAATCAGTCGACTGCCATCTGCTTTCATCTTTTTGCGATGATTCAAACTTGCACATACCTCAATTCAAGTATGTACTTTCCACGGTGGGTGTAAGCAAGGAATCGATCAGCAAATTTTTAATAGGAAATCGATTTCACGTAACATTACGCATCCTCAGTCCTGAAAATTGCACAAAAAACAAACTCAAGCCTACAATCAAAATTTTGTAGCACCAGCTCATAAATCATAACATCTTAACAAACTGACTGATGTCAAGAATACTAGTGGCGACAAAAAAAACTGACTCATGAAATGAGTGTTTACTCAAAAATGAAAAAGACGTTTACTCAAATAAATAAAAGATGAAACATCTAACTAGATGATGATAATAGCTGAAAATTTTCTCCAACTAAAACTAACTCTTGGTGAAATGACTAACAACGGTAGAGAAAAATAGTAAGCCATGTGCGGGCAGTAAGTCTCTGGGGTACGCATTTAAACCT
>Ga0210059_1004280_pt1 | contig 22987 bp, 9 predicted proteins | sample Ectturendosymbi2_FD_188042 | JGI IMG/M metagenome (GOLD analysis project Ga0210059, IMG submission 188042) | Ecteinascidia turbinata endosymbiont from Florida, USA - Sample 2 (SPAdes) (version 2) | ecosystem: Host-associated > Tunicates > Ascidians > Unclassified | place: Key West, Florida...
GCTACCCCAGAAGATGTTGTTCTTAGAGTTCACGTGACCTGACAACAGAAAATGTGCCTCGTCCGAAAACCAGACATTGTCAAGAAAGTCTGGCACAGCGTCAATCTTGTCGCAAAACCACTGGCACATGATCACTCGCTTCCTCATGTCGTCAGGTGTAAGCTTTTGTTTAATCTGTATCCTGTTAGGATACATGTGGAGATTTGCGATCAAAATTCTCCGCACGGACTCCCGGTTGATTCCAAGCTCCTGACTTCGCCGACGCACAGACTTGCTTGGGCTGTGGACAACAGTCTCTGACAGCAGCAACGTTGTGTGGTGTCCTTGATGATTTCGGTCGTCCGGAGTGTGATTGTCTGTTAGTGTCTTTACGATTGAGGTTATGCACAATCCCATGGGTTCTGAACTTGTTGACCCATCTGTAGATCATTGAGTGGACAGGAAATTCACGACATCCGAACCGTTCTTTGAATTGCAATTGAGCTGCGTGGATAGACTTCTGCCGCCGAAAATATGCCTCAACTATAAATATCTTTTGCTCAGTAGTCCATGGCAACTCGAAGGTCAAATTTGGTAGACTCTTAGAACATTAATTCTACTTGGTAAACCTGAAAAATAAAAAGAATTGATTAATTATTTCAAAAGTCATTCAAGTTTAGGTGATGACCGTTTTTTTGTGTCACCCTGTGTACGTGTGTTAGTCAATGGACAGTGGGTTGAATTCACATCCATGGTAGCTTTACTACGCAATGCGTAAGGAAGTCAGCCGTGAGCTTGTGAAAGACTTGCGGGTTTAGGCGGAAACAGGCTACTTACTAATAGCTTTAATTACATTAGACAGCACCAAATTGTGTGTTGTATCACCTCACCTGGCAAACACACGGTTTGGGGACAGCCGAAGAACGTGAATGGAGAGTTTGCAAATGCTGCCCTTAAGTCTGGGGCACAACGCCCTTTCAAGAAACGTTAATGACATCATGCTAATCCGCTGGTGCCAAGTTTGACAGTGTAAAAAATGTCTGCAACCGTGATGAATAATACGCTTTCAGAAAAAATGCTGCAGAAGTCACGCGAATGCCCCTTTTTGTTAAAACAATACTGGAAGATGGCAATTGGCCGCAGGTTGCTTCTGCTGCTTTTCGGGGTGGTTGCACCTGACGCTCTTGCGGATGGAGCGCTGCGGCGAATTACTCAGCGGCAGGGGATCGAACACTCAGCCTTTCGACTGAATGGCAACAGGCAGACAGTATACTGCTGAGCTATCGAATGCGACCTCTCCACAGATAAGGAAATTATACGTGAAGACGATAGGTGAGGACACTTGTGTCTTGAGTTCTTCTATCGCGTTGGGACCTGTAGTTAGTTTTCATTTACACAGAAGATAAGCAGCCGCGCGCACAATACCAACCAAAAACACGTTCATCGTTGGCTTTTTGCACGCAGAACCACAAGCCGGCTGGAAAGGCACACGATAGGACGTGAAGGTCGAAAAAGAACGATGACCACGTGGTAGGCTGGTGCTCCGACACGGAAGCAATGATTGGTATGTGGATCTTCGCGTAGCCAGTATCCCACAACGAGTAAAACCTTCCACTCCACGGGGCGATGTAACCTGCAATGCGCGCAGTGCAGAGCGGCCGTAAAAACCATAAATACTGTGTATACATGCACGTTCACAAGAAATCTATTTCCAGTAACTTAAAATTCACGCCTTTTCCGTCTGCAATATTTATTCCATTGTTAAGATGGCAACTTCGCGGGACGTCAGCGATAGTGTTGGAGGACTATTTTATCATCTGCTCCTCAGAGATTTGAAGACGCTTTGATTTACAAACTCGGAATGTTTGTACGTCGTTACGGCAAACCGCACCTGAGGTTTGGCACTCGTCAGTCATGTCAGATTTTTCATGGATTGAAACCATAATCAAATCTCCCGAACACTCGTCAAATCAACTACATGCCAATGTTTGTTAGCCACACAGAGACCAACTAGAACCATAACTAAAACTACGGATTGTTGCCATCAAGCCAACACAAATGTACAATTTTTACAGAGGAATTTCTGCCAAGCTCTGGGAATGCTGGGTCACAGCCTTGGAGGCTTACACGCCGTTATTACGATGAAAAAGCGAACGTAACGGTCTGCTTCAGCTGACCAAAGGAAACGGGTTGCTGAAGGAACGAATCTCACCTGCCCATGTGAGCGCAACAACTCCAACAAGCAGCAGGACGCAGAAAACGAGCAGCGCGAGAACAAACAAAGAACGGAACTGCTCTTTCGTTGTCTTGGATCGAACGTAATCAAGGAAGCAGTAAACTTGCAGTAGCGCAAAAACACCTGTCAAACAAACACGGTTCGCGAAGATAAGCTTAGAGCAGCTATGTCCAACCCGTGGGCCGCATGCGGCCCAGTTTAGGTTTTCACTGTAATACGAGTAACTTCATACTGACATCCTGTCCGTATTTTAATAACCTTTAATTTAAAAATTTTGGTGTAGGTTGTCCTCAGTGCCATTTTACCATGTCTGTTACCACTGCAGTTATGATTCGAAAGCTTTCAGTAAATTACCTCAAGCGAAGTTTAGTTTGTCAAGGTCAAAGTAAGCCATTCAATGTACGGCCCTCATTAATTCAATGTACGGCCCTCATTAATATGTCATAAAATGTGCGGCCCTAGTTGAGATAGTAACATGAATTTTGGTCCAGTAAGGCATTTGGGTAGGACATAGCTGGCTTAGAGTAAAATGATTTCGAAGCACTAGGCTTTTTGCACCTTCACTGGGCGCTGACATTTGACCAATTATTTCCCAAATGAAAGAGAAATGCATCTTTGCCTCATGCATATTTCACTAGTATTTTGATAAACGACCCTTGAGAAGTCGTGGCTAAGGTTGTTGCAAAAGCCAGTGCGTAGACAACAGAAAATTACAGTGAAAACGCATATTAGGTAGCGAAAGATTGATCATCACAGCCAACAGTGCATTACGTATTGCAATACATTAAAAAGTGTTCACTGAAAGTTTGAGAGCGTTTCATTTTTAAAAGGCATAAAAGACAGGAAATTACCCTGCCACACATTCTACCAAGGCGAAGATGACAATGAGAAGAAGGCAGAAGTGCATAAAATTGCTGCGACAGAACATTATAATTCTATTTAAACTGTTTCTGACAAAATCATAAAGGTGTTTCCAGATTTGTAAGAGCGTTTTTCGTATCGGAGAAACTATTTTCCACTTGATTTCTTACGAATTTTCAGGTTCTTGACAACGGGTGATGGCTGTTCGGTTTGTTGGTGTTTATTTCTACCGCACTACCATAAATGCAGTTTTCCAAAACATACTCAATATGGTCGTCAGAACAGATTAACGCGACTCTCTTCGAAATGTGTGACGCAACGCGAATATTTCTTAAGCATGGCGGAAGCTGACGCGATCGTTCACTGTGGCCTTCGCTGAAATGAGTATTGATGAAGATCACTAGCAAAAAACAGCTGGCAAAAAAGTTTGCAAAGTGCTGCAATAAAGTTTATAATTGCCACACACGATGACTTTAATCCGATGATAAAATAATAACGCACGCTAGCACGCGCAGCAAAACGGCCCAGGCCGTACAACAAAGCTGACCTCTCAGGGAACTCGCAGACTCGCATGAGGTTGCCTTTTATGCCAAGGCATACATACGGAATAAAAAAGAAATATCAGCAGGAACGTCATTCAAAATAGCACCACTAGACTCATTCATAGACAAACGTTTCTAGAGCCCGGCTACTGGAGTTTTCGGCCCAAGCCTGTGAAGGCTGGAATTTTAAAAAATCTCAGGCCGGGTCAGGTTGGCCAATCCATTCAGGCCGGTAATTTGCACAGCGCAGACAGTTTGCCACGTCTACTTTTATTAAAACCGAATTTAGAAATGTGTCATTCACAGAAAACTATACAGTTCTTTTTTACCTCATCTGTAGAGTAGTTCACGCAGTGCCGTTGTTTTTATAATAATTCGCTGCTAGTTTAGAAGTGCAGGACAAGCCCAAAAACTTTCGTTAAAAAAGATAAACATTACTTATTGGCGAATAATTAAATCCTTTTGGTTTCAAAAACAGACCCATGCACAAGTACAATCTTTTTGGAATTAGCTTTTAGATACAGTGATTTTAAACATAAGTCTCGTTATTTACAGTAGGACGACGAACAACTTTAAGGTCCGTGAATCAAACCGAAACGAAACAAAAACATTTTTACACTTAGTTTGAAGATGAAAAACTAGAAAAAGACGAGCATTTACAATACACAGCATTTCGTAGCTTTGAAAATTTTTACATGAAGCACTACATAGACTGCAAAACCTTGCTAGCAAGAACAAAACAAATGCAAAATACAATAAAAAGTTTTTTTTCTTAAAATCCGAGCAACCGGAAGGTTCTTTTTGTTTAACTCGATGCTTTTGTGGAATGGCTTGACACGAAGCATGACCACCACGAGCATAGCAGGAAATAACCATCTAGTTATTGTTTGCACATTCGTAATGACTTACTTCAACAATTAATTTGTAACGGTCTTTAGTTTTTCGATGCGATTCCCATCTGAGCGCCGTATTTACCAGAACGTAACCGGTTAGTGAGACTGTGAGTATTAAGACAAGTTATGCTTGCGTTGTTAGGCCTTGAACATTGTTTCTTCAACAGAATCGTTTTTGAGCCGGTTCAAAGGTGGTTGGTCGCCCGGTAAATATTTGCTTATTTTACACAAACGATTTACACTCCGAACAGGAATGGAAGCCGCAGTCGATTTCCTAAAGAAAAACTGCAAAACATTTTTGCTACCGGCTCGACATCCTGTCTGCAAGTGCAGTGTCAGAGCTTTGTGGAAATCGGAGAAGGATTTGCGACTTCTGCATCTGGTGCAATAAACATTGGCTGTCTCAGAGATGAAACCCCATCAGGGCAGGTTGAATCGTTCGCGGCTTGTGGCGGTTAAGTATGCTACGTGACGTTTTTTTTGTTTTTTTTCAGTAAGGTCTGCATAAGAAGAATGCAGGCTTTGCTTAGTGTCACAACAGCCATGGAATCATTTACAAATATTTTTAAGCCTAACTTCGCCAACAGTCACTACAAGTTGAGCTGCGTATGCCACAAAAAATTGCTACGGAGCCAACTTCCGCGTAATAACTTGCGTGAGATAGGAAAGTCCTGTGGGTGAGAACTGATCAAAAAAGACGAGCAGTTGTGCGCGCCACATGGCTAAATGCTGCTGTTTTCAGAACAGCTTGAAGTGTAGCTTCCAACGAACAGCTTTTGTTCCAGCTGTTTCAAGAGCACGTCGCCGACATGTGCGCTAGCATTACCTTCAAACGCGCGAATTTTGGCATGTGTGGGGTGTAGACCACAAGCAGCAGGCATATGTCCCCACTCCAAAACATGAACATCCGATTTGGTACGGAAAGCGTGGACTAGTGTTGCGTATTTCGAACCGCTGAATTTGAACATGATGAGAAGTAACACGCAATCCTTTTGTGTGACGTTCTACGAGTAGAACGCGCAGCGGACACCAAAGTACTGGAAGCAGAGGATCAAGCACGGGATGCTTTTAATGAAAATAACATGTCATCCGACGTGCACATCGCAACTACAGCATGACGCATACGATACCAACAAGCTTAAAACCAACATGAGCTAAGGCGAAATTTAGTAGCATTTTAGGCTTAAAGTTAGCATGACCCCAGAAAAGCAAGTCTTCATCTATTACACTTACCTGCAGATGCCATGTGTTCACTAGTTCTGATTGGCTGAAAACCAACAAACGGTATTTGCATTGAGCAAAGAAGTCCAAGGATAAAAAACGTTGTGTAAGCTGAAAAAATGCAGATAATATTCACTGAGTCCGCAAGGAAAACGTCCGTCCAGTAACATCTACAACTAAGTTTGCATACCAAGTTGCAGTGTACGTAAATACATACGGATTGTCATATTCGGGTTTCTTTCCTGGTGATCCCTTAGTATGGTCGGCTTGACAGAAAAAAACATTTAACCCTAAAGGGCCAAGAAAGTTCAGCAACAAAAAATTAAGTTAGATAGAATGACATGTAATAAGGAACTAAAGTTTTGCCAGCTGAGCTGCAAGCGTTTTGAACTGACGTAAAATTTTATTTTAGGTGTCAAGCTCATGATAATTACAAAAAACCCTTTTGATAATGAGTTGACCAGGCTTTTCCGAAATGCAACCTACATAGACAAGTTTAAACGTTTTTGTCACACCAAGCTGAAGTCTGTCGAATTGCCACTTCCACCCAATCGCTACTTGAATTAAACCAAATTGAACGCAACATCGCGTTGTTCATTCACGAAAAATCAATGGATCCACTGGAATCTCATCCGAAATCGTACTTACCTACATAAACTCGTCTGGAAAATCTCTGCATAAGCAACAAAACAAAAACGTGTAATGGAACCAAATTTATGATGAAAACATAACCTCCCCACGCGGAAACCTGCAAGCAAAAAACATTGTTGCTGACAATGCCTGCTTTAAATGTAGCTAATTTCGTCACTCCGAAATAAAGCAATAGACATAATGGGAACTTACCATGTAGAAGTAAGAAAGTGCTGCACAAGCAGCCCAAAACACAGAACCTCTTTTCAGAGCACGAATCCAAAGAAAATATGTGAATTGCAAAGCAAAAATAGCAACACCTTCGTTGTCATAACTGCCAGCAACAGAACGAGATATATAACCGGGAACTGCAAAATATGCAAGGGCCTGTTAGGTCCACAATACAACTAATTAATTTGCCTAAACAGAAAATACACCAGAGAAATAATTTTGGGAAGACAGTTCATATTATGCAAGCAACCTTTCTGGGATTTGACAGAACTGTAAGTTAACAATGCGTTTCGGCTTATTAAGCTGAAGATCAACAAATCAATAAAATGCGAGAGGGATTAATTATTTCAAAATACCACAATTGTCTACCATTGCTTTAACCACAAAAAACACCTGTCATGGCTGGTTAACTACAAAAAACTTACAAGCAGTGTAACTTTAAGGAGTATAGCACTAATGGTTACTTCCAGAAGTCATCATGGCCCTGTGTGTCCTATCACTTGTTCAGAAGTATGTGTCAGTGCAAACAAAATAAATAAAGTTGTTTGTTGTGGGTATTTTACAAAGCCAGCGGATGTGTGTGGACTGTCACAAATACTCTACAGCAGTGGTTCCCAGCTTGTATGAAATCTCGACGCATCGATCCTATGCATAAATTCAAACGACCCACTCCATAAAAATAGTCGCCAATTGCTAGTTAACTTAGCGCACCTGTCTAACCGAATATTGCGTGTAAATTAGTTACCTAAATTGCTGAAGTAAATCTAGTTATTCTTACGCCATTGCACACACTGCTTTTAACCTCTTGCAGACTCATTTACACACACATTGACGGGTTTGAGCAGGTTTTTCCTATTCCTAAGATCTTGGTAGTGAAGGTGGATGTAAGCTTGTGACACCCTTGATATCTCAAAATGACACACCAGGGTGTCGCAGCGCCACAGTTGGGAACCTCTGTCCTATATTATCGTATCAACTAGCATCCATATTGTTTGTAGTGCACACCATTTTCTTTCCACATTTATGTCTTTCTTCCCATTGTCACATTCTTTTCAACGCATATAGAGACCATGTTTTGTCTTCCACCACGTATGACTGCTCCCTCGCAATATATTGCTATGCCAATAGTTTCAGGTTTTAAAGTAAAAGGTGAATTTCAAGACATGCAATAGTGCTTTACAGCTCCACTGTAATGCCTGCTGAAATAGGCTACATGCACAGATCTGCACTGCAGGCACAGCAAATAGCTGCACACCAGCCCAGTTTAAAAGGATGTCAATGTTTGCCAAAGGCCCGCACTAACAGACTTAGAGGACTAAGTCAAGTTTAGTAACTTCACACTGAAATTATGTCAATTTAGCTGTTTTTGTCTACCCAGTTAGTGTAAAGCTTTAGGAATGGCTAAAGAGATGGGCACATGGCCTATAAATTATAAAAAGCATAGCTGATATTCTTCATTTGATATCACTTTCTGGCTCTGGTGTACACCTTTCACTAAAATTCAGAAACACTGCTTTAGGCTTGCCTGCAGCTCTACATTAACAAGCCAGGACATGGTTTATCTCACAAATCAGAACTCAGTGCATCAATCAGGGCCCATAACATGAAGTATTACGGTTGTGTAGCACATTACTGACTGATCTACCTCAAATGCAACCATTTCAGTCAGATACCAAGATTTTATAAAACATTTACCAGCTAAGAACTGAAGTCATATTTGGTCAAATAAACCAAGGTGAATTTTCTTTCTCACTGTCTTGAGTTTCTAAGAACAATTTTGCATATATTCAAGTCATATATATTTCAAGAATGTTACAAACAAAATCATCACATTAAAACTATGTTCAGTGTAAAGTTATAAAAATTATCTTCACCCAACTAAAAGCTCACCATACACTCAATCACACTGCACATATTTTTGCAGGCCTCTCACCAATAGCAATGAAACAAGCTGCGAATAGCCCAGCACCAGCACTCCAAATCTCCTTCGTCAACAAGAATGTGGCAATGGAGGTGAAGCCGCTGAAGACAGGGGCAAGAAATACACATACATCACGAATGTGAACTGTAATGTGTAGAGTGTTTAAAATCCAATGCAGCAAACCAGCAGTCACCATTAAACCAGGATAAATCTGAAAACATAATGCAAAAGCAACATTTGTGAAACTGATATGACAATACCTTCAGGAACACACTTGCCTGCATTTTCATTCTGTTTAAAGATATTTCTAAGTACAGACTGACATTCCATAAAGTGTCAAATCATTCATCCATATGACCTCCAATGGCAAATGAGGAATGGATAGTATTCATACAAAAGTGATGGCAAATCTTTAGGTCACTCTATTTGACACTTGGGTGTGTGCACTTTAACATAGTAATAAAATATGCTTCATCAGCATTGATTTAAAACCAATTTTGCTGATAGCTTCAAATGTTTAAATGAAAATCAGATCAAATAATTATATTGTGACTAAAATTAGTCAATCCAACTCAACTATAATTATCACAACTCATTTGAAACATTAGTGTTCAGTTTCATTTATCCTCACTTTCTGTGCTCCTTTCGGAGTGTCAAAAATGGTCTGCAGCACCCATTTCTGCTTGGTTGCACCGTGGGCACGCAGCTGCTTTCATAGTAAATGCTGCATTGGTGGCAAGTTAATGACAGAACCATGCATGCACTGTTCCCTTGCACCCATCCGTTAATGCTGAGCACGAGGCTGGACAGCGCAAGCACCATTTTTCAAGTCTTCAATAAGGCCCGACCAGGAATCAAACCCAGTCTACCAGCTTTGGTTCCGTGCGCGCAACCAACTAAGCCAGTAGCCATGAAACATTACTGTGTATCACAGTGTAAAACAACTTATACACATCACTGCAAGTAATTTAACACACGTTTCAAAATCCACGTGTTTCTAGACAACTTATTCTGATTTGTATGAAGATACATAATAAGGAGAAACCCATTAACATTTTCGCGTCCAGGCTAATTAAAGCGGTTCACGCGAAAACAGCAGGATTGCACATGGTTTTGCGCGGGAATTTCTCTGGTCCGATAAGCGCTACAGACCCGGTCAAAAGCTCAATAGACTCGTCAAGTCTTGTAGTTTGCACTCAAAAAAAAATTTTTGGTTGGGGGTGCGGATTTTTTTTGAGTGACGTCATAAGTGGAAGACTTTTAGGCCACCTAGGCCCACTTCGCCTGGCCCTGGGCCCAAACCATCAGATGGTAGTATTTCGCTGAAGTTTTTATTGGAAACTAGGCTACAATCCAGGTCTTTTGATACTTTGGATGACCTGCTGGCGTTTCGGGTTCAAAAGTGAAGTAGTTTGGCATACTCCCAATATTTCTCAAAAACTTGCTAAGAGTGAAAAGTTGGCCTGTAGTGCTAAGACCAGGAAAAAAACACACTGGGTGCCTTATACCTGAGGTTCAACTATTTCGCAGCATCTTTTCTTCAAGGCACTTGGCCGATACAATTTTTGAGGGAAATGCTCTAGTAGTTGGTGTACTTCCTCTTGTCTCCTTGTGTATGGGAATGATTGCCCAAGTCTGCCAATGTTTTGATGCCCTTCCAGTACGCCATGCCACTAGGCAGTTGACAACCACAAGTTAACCATAGACCTCTATTCAAAGCTTTTAGCATTTCAGGTGGGATTTCATCACAGCCTACAGTAATGGTATTTATTTTCCTATAAATGCACCTACTGTGTGTCTGATGGCATGATGTTGACTGGTTTCAAATGACCTTTCAAATACTCTCTCCATTTGCCAAGGATTTCACCCGAATTACTGAGCAAAACATTGTATGCTTTTACTATCAAATTATATTTTGGCTTGACTACAGGTAAGCTGATAACTTACAGTTCCTCCAACAATTCTGCCAAGAGGATACCAAGCTCTTTCATCAAACCAGTTAAGAAAGTCATAAAATCCAAATGTAGTCAAACGATGGGTGGCTCGGTAGTTGAACCTGTAATTACATAACAGTAAAACATTTAAGAATCTGACAAAACAAATCCATTTCAGACTGTTTCATGCATTAGTTATTTAGTTCTTATACTTATTTCTCAAGTTGTGTTGCATATACAGTACAACACAGAAAAACTAACACGTTAATCCAAATTCCAAACCAAAAGAAACAAGTTACTAAGTTTATTTTTCATCAGGATACACAAAACAGTTAAATACAACTTGGCTTTAATTGGAAGTCAACATACCAGGGATCAAACTCATGGATGATACTTTCAAATCGAATCACAGCAAACAAACGAGAGGAAAATCCAATGAGGCAGCACAAAGCAAGGACCACAACAGTAATCAAAGATGTTAAAGCACTAGGACTCCGCAAATTCTCCAGTCCTGAAGCTGCCATGATATGCTTGCTGCACGAACAAACTATCCAGATATTGGTTCAAACAACATGTATATTTATACCTAGCCTATTTTGTAACAAGAAAAAATTCAAAGGAGTAACCAAAAGGCAATGTAACAAAAGTAAAAGAACATACCAAACTTTATTGAAGTTAATCTGGAATTTTTTTACAATCAGTGCACTTACCATGAGAAAATCAGCGAAAAAACAACCATCACAGGCTTAGACGATTCAGAGAATAGTCACTAGCAGAAACGTAACTCAAGGTAGTGGTAATATAAATAAATGCTGGAAAGGCAGTTGCTGGATGTTAAAGCCTGAGGACCTTTTGTGTTTTCTTATGACTGGAATCAAGAAAATGTGTGTTTGGAAAACTACACTTGTGTCCAAGTATTTAGACACAGTCCAGTCCCAATCAACCAAATGTTTTGCACTCCTGGCATCCTTTGCTTGTTGCAGTCTTGGCAATTCCAGCTAACAGCTCTGCCTGGGCAAACCACACAGAGAGCGCAAAACACACAGTCAATTACCTTTCTCGTGTGCTCTTTCTAACAGGCACACATTTGCATTAACACAAATGCCAATATGTGTTCAAAAGCCCTTTGTTTGAAGAAATAGTTTCTAGCAAGAAATTCACCTTTGCCTTTTCAAAAATAGCTGAAAGCTTCTGATTTCTTATCTTTTGTCAGTCATAATTTAAGCACTGATGAATTGCAAAGTAAAGCACAATCTAACCTGCAAAGCTTAGGAGAAAATAAGACTGGTTACTGTGCTCAAAACATAAAATTTGTTTCCACAGATATAAACTTCAAAAGTCCACATTTGTTTACATTGCATTTTTACCCTCCTGAAAATGCACTGCCATGCACAGCAATGCTAGTTTGCTAATAATCAGTCATCACTTTCATGTTATGCTGCTATTAGCAAACGTAATGGTTCCTAGTGAACTTTGCCAGTAATCCAGTAAATTTTGCTAGTTATGGTTTCTAATAAAAATTTCTACTTCACATCGGCATGCCGTGCATTTCACACTTAGGTCTGCAGTGGTATCATGTCTGAATCATACTCACTGCTGACAGCATGATTACACAGCTACAAAACCTATGGATGCAATATACCAACTGATTATAGCTTAGTTCTTTTCAGATCACTACACTACAGACCTGGTTTGATCATTCTGACTAGAAAGTAAAATGTTGTGGTAGTTAACGTTTTCTTACTTCTACAAGTAACACCATGGCTGTCCAGCTACGACGCCACAGCCTCAGCGATGATCAAACAAAGGAAACATCAAAGACCCGCAGGTCCATTGTGGCAGTCTGGTGTCATAACTCATAACAATCGCATTTAATGTGCTATGAAGAGCACTGCTTTAGGAATATTAAGTCTGATTTTCAGTCAATTTGGCAAAACCTTGGGCCCGGAGCTACCTCTCAAATGGCCATAGCTCCAGCTCTAGTCCTAAATTGAAACTGAGCTCCGGCGCCTGATTTTTAACGTCTTCACTGCTGTAACAGTTCGGATAAACCTTGCTTTCTAGCGTCACTTAGCAACTCTATAACTTGCTAGGTGATTGTGCAAGAGAGCTATTCAAACCCTCAAAAGATACGGTGTGTCTTCCAGTTTACAATGGAAAAAAAATTTAGGTTTTGGGTTTCAGGTTTTTTGTGAGTAAATCATAAGTGGGGTAGATTTTAGGCCATTTTGGCTCAGGTTACCAGGCCATGGGCCCAAACCGCTAGATTGAATTTTTTAACTTTGTTTTTTATTGGAAATTAAGCTAGAATCCTAGTCTTCTAAGTCTTTGAATGGCTTTTTAACGTTTTTAGTTCCAAGAGTTATGGCTTAAAAACAATAAAATAATTAACCCCCTAGTGAAATAATTATCATTGTTTTTACCAGAAATGCTTTCAAAGCAATTCAAGCTAAGTGATGGTAGAAATGTGATTCACACAAACTGCTCCAGCTCCAAAAGTATTATTAAAATGTTTGCAGCGCATATTGACTTTCTTCACACACTGCCTGAGTCAAATGTTTTAATTTACATATAACTTTTTTGCTAAGCACCGCGGTTACAGCTGGGTTGACGAGCGCAACATGTCACATTACTCAGCTTTTGGAAGTCGAACCGTTTGATTCAAAATGCACAACCTCCATCATGATAGGTTACTGAAGGTCAAGCCATTCTACTCAAAGTGTACTCCCTCCATGAATCAAATAGCAGGTATGGAGTCTTGACACCCATATTTGCAAGTCTCACTCTCAAAGGTTTCAGGTCTTGTCTCGGTCTCAAAGGTTACAGGTCTCTGTCACAAGCATATTGCTTTGAGATTGTGAATACTACAATGACATGGCTTAGGAAAACTTTTGTAATGCAATATGTTTTTTGTCCGCTGTATCTGCAGGTAAGAAAAAACTAAACCACACAGGAAAAATGCCAGAAATTCGAATAATTTTCAACTTAGAAGTGATGATGAAATTTTTTGAAAATTTTTAGAAATACGTTAGTATAATCCACAAATTTTCAAGTCTCGGGATTTACGATGAAGTCTCGGTCATGGAGTTTTCACCAGGTCTTAGTCTCGAAGTTTAGGTCTTGACTACATCTATGCACAATAGCCACAAGCACTGTCACTGTATTGTTGCATGCGTTCATGCCAAGTAGCTTATTTGTCAGTTGGGTGGAAGACATGTTGGTTTTAATAAGATCAAAATTCAATGGCAATTTATTAGAAATGTGATCGGAAGGGGCTGGGTAAGCTCAGGTTCTTTAGTTCACTGCAGGACTGTTTGCTAAAAATAACTTGAAGCATTGCTTGTCAGGTGTTTGTTCTGGCATTATTATTTAACTAGTGTTTAACCTTGTGCCCGTGCTATTCACCAGGGTCCACAGCTGAAAGGATGGGCAATGTTCTAGAACAAATTCATGAAGTACACGGTGGGTCTAAAGCTTCTACAAACAAGATCTAAAAGTCATGAGCGATGAACTGATCGTATGCTGGAATGGATCAAACATCAGCAAATATGACAGCATCGTCATGCAGGCACTGAACCTTCACTTTAAAAGTGGACCTTGGTACTTCACCTCTACCAATGTGCAATCACAAATGCACAAAAGTTTCTATAGTAGTGGACAGGATAAACCATATGAAACCTGCTTTAACCTTCATGTCACAGATGCAAGTTTTGGTAACAACTGATGGTAAGCTTTTCATGTGTCATCTGTCCAAGCTTTTTACTTTGGCATAAAATTTTTAGATGCCATGCAAAGTAACTGAATGTTTCAGAACACTGGTTTTTGCATTCATGAACTATCTGTCACGTCACTAGCATAAAGTTGACTTTACATGGGTAGGATGTAAGCTCAGTTTATAGCAAAGCAGTATAGTGACAAGCATTGATGTATGCATTTGTTGTGCTTTAAAATGTAACGTTAGCACTTTGACACCAAACTTTAGCTAACATTCGGTATTGTGCTGATAAATCCACTCTTTTATTTGCAAAGATTGCAGCACCATGATGCATAGTTCGAGAACCCATAATCAACTGACATTAGCCTTTACTCGCTACTGCTAACACAACATGTACTGTATTTCATTATATTTCTGTTGCCTGCTATTGCATTCTGTGTGGCAGAGGAATTGGTTGTCTTGATCACTCTTTGCGCTTTGTCTATGTTCAACCATAATCAGTGGCACAACTAGCCTGGAAAAAAGGGGTCTGTCACGGAAGTTCCTCAATTTCCGAGTCGGTGTCGGACAGCAAGGTTTCCAGATTAAAGGGGTGAAATGCATTGGGAGAAATCTGTTCTTAGCAATTTGTTTTGGATAGCAGGGATTCCAGTTGATCGGAGTTCGGACAAATGAGGTCTGACTGTATTTACAATAGATAATGGTAGTTATCTGATTGTCAAAACACATAAGAAAAAAATTTCCAAGTTATTGCTTTCGGGCACAGCTCATTTATTACATAACAATCACTTTTTGTTCTTACGAATATGGTGCTGAAAAGATATTTAGCTTGTCGAACATTCAGCAAATGTCAGCCATACAGCAACGACAGCTGTTTATCCACACACACATATACTTATGAAATCGAAGCTGACAACCAACTGCACAACTGCATCTGTGGAGCGCGCTGTCTATCAAAGATGGCGGTGTTATAAATATACTTGCAATATCACTGAGAAGAACGATTGAATTGCAGTTGCTGTGATTACATTGCATCGTAATGTAAAAGTGAATTGCTCGAAATCAATATAGGACTTCTTGCACAGCAAACAACATCGTCTACTGCTTAATTCTAAATAGGCTATTTTTAAAATACGACGACCCACGACTGATATTTTCAGATAATGCGGCAACAATGTTTGAGGCTAGCTGTTGCGCCTTTCAATATTGAGAAGTTGCTCATAAAAATATAGTTTCAGTGGAAACGAACTCAATGTTACTTGGTGTGACGCTGTGGAAAGCTTAAACCTACTTAATTTTATCATAACCTAATAGGTGTAAACAGCAGACAAATAAAGCCCGAAACTACAAAATGAAATGATCGTGATTGGAGACTGTCCTCTTGCCATGAAGCAAAATATTACAAAACAGCTCCTGCGTGTGCATGCCAGTGTACGAGGTTCCGACAGCATTAGAGTCGGCACTGCCAGAGGAGGAAATTCAGAAACACGTGCGTTTCATGCAATATCAATTTCGGGTGTTCAAAAACATGGATTCTTTCATGTCACTGCGCAGGCGCTATTTAGACAAGGCAGTAAAAAAAACCCGCACCCCCCAAGCAAAAAATTTTTTTTCGAGTGCAATCTATTAGACTAGCCGATCCGTTTGAGCCGTTGAACAGCTCTCTAGCGCAATCGGCGGAGGAGCTAAAGCATTGGTAAGCCAACCAAAAACTGCTGTTTTTTTGCGAAAATCAAAGTGTTAACACTTTGGCGTCCAGCCGCTTTCAGGGATTTTCAGAAAAATACGCCTAAACACACGTGGCTTTGCGTGGGAATATCTCTGCTCCTGTACGAGTTACAGACCTGGTCGAAGCGTCAAAAGACGCAGCAAGTCTTCTAGTCTGCACTTGAAAAAAAATTTTTTGCTTGGGGGGTGCGGGTTTTTTGTGAGTGACGTCATAAGTGGAGGACTTTTAGGCCACTTTGCCTGGCCCTGGGCGCCAACCGTTAGGTGGTAGTATTTCGCTGAAGTTTTTACTGGAAACTAGGCTACAATCAGATTCTTTTGATACTTTGGATGACCTGCTGGGGTTTCAGGTTCAAAAGTGATGATCTGAACTAGTAAAAATATTTGACTAATTAGCTAATTTGATAATTAATTACAGTAATTTGTTTATTTTAGATCATAACTTTTGAACCAGAAACGCTAGAAAGTCGATCAAAGGCTCAAAAGACTCGAAGTCGAGCCTAGTTTCCAATGAAAACTTCAGCGAAACACTTTGGCCTAGCAGTTAAGCACTAGGCAAGGCAACATGAGCCAAAATGACCCCAAAACTACTTCACTTATGACATCAGTCACAAAAAATCAGCACCCCCAACCAAAAAATTTTTTTTCGAGTGTAATCTACTAGACTGGTCGATCCGTTTGAGCCCTTGAACAGCTCTCTAGCGCAATCGGCAGAGGAACTAGAGCATTGGTAAGGCAACCGAAAACTGCTGTTTTTTAGGCCAAAATCGAAGTACGAATATATCGTACGCCAGCTCTCAAAGTGTTAACCAGGTAAATGGTTAACCCCAGGGTGAATGAAATCTTTGCAAGGGTCAATGAAAGCAGAAGGGTGAATTAAATTTCTGTTCCTAAATTTTTGTAGTCTTTTGTAACACGCATCAGTCTTGTTTGTTTCACCCATAACACATCAGCAATCGTGAATAAATGGCAAACTTCATGCGTTCTAACTTTGCGTCTTCAGATGTCAGCAACTTCACACTTAGGAAAAACAGTACTGTGGTGCAATTAATTGCATCTATTACATAATTGGGGATAGGTTTTATCAATAGATGCCATACTTCACTCATTCAAGTGGAGTCTCTGCTATGCTCTGCATGAACGTCCTATACTCCTATGCGAAAGTTATCTGCTAGAATCACAGTACTTGCTAAAAATTCATTCTCAATCTCAGGTGAAAACCAGACACCTGTACAATCATCAGAATAGCCTTATCAGTTGAAGTGTAGGACTCACCAGTCAATGTAAAGAATAGCCTATTCGTGATATATGTTTGTTGCTAATTTAGCATTGATTCCAACATTTAATATGGGTTTATATCTAGTAATACCTATAGAATGTCTTTGAACTACTTACAGAAAACAGCCAGTTTTGATGAAAGCAAACATATATAGATGAAATTGATCTGGACATGCCATCTTCATCAATTTCACAGTTTAAACAACCAGGTCAAAAAGGAAGATTACCGACAAAATTAAGTTTCCTTCAAAAATTAGAGTGGGGAGATGATTATATCAAGAATGTTTTTTACCTAGAAGTGAATAATCAAACCACGAGCCATATGCCAAGGGTTCCCAATCTTTCTCTTACCATGTACCCCTTTAGCATTCTGACAGATGAGCATGTATCCCTTCAGCATTTCAACAGATAAGTATGTACCCCTTAAGCATTTTGACAGATGCACATGTACCTATAAGATTTCTTATGACAATACATTTTATCATGATTATCCATAGATATATTTAACTATAAGCATATAGTGATTTTTTAAAAGAATATTGACTGATATGTGTGTAAATATTTTGAAATAAATTATATGCAAATATATTTTACTCTTCTATTGATAACCTTAAATGTACCCCAGGTTGGGAACCCCTGCCCTATGCAATATTCGTGCTTTGCTATTTTAAATATAGCAAATAGTTTGACTCATTCAATACTGCAGAGTCATTTACAAAACAAACATGACATTCATCAGAACAAGTCCTCCCAGTTTTTAAAGAATAACCACAACTATTTGTGCACACAGTAAAATTCCCCCATTCATCAGTCGTAAATGACTCTGCTGATAAAAAAAAACTCTTATCCTTTCCATTATTCAAATAGCACTTGTGTTGATGAAATTAAAGAATCATTTTTTGAAGCTGAATCTCATCTGTAATCAAACCATATTTGAGGACCGTAGCCAGTTAGCTGCATGGGGAAAGCATGTTGTGGATAAAGTAGAGCTAATGCCGTGGTCTAACAATGAACTTTCGATGTACAAATGATTATTGTCACATAGGCTATAGATTCACAACTGGGTGAATAGGAATGCAGCAAGCGATGGCTGGTATGAACTAAATCAAAAATGGTTAGGAAGTACTGGCCTAGACTAGCATACAGCATTATTTACAACAGGGGTCAGCAACCTACGGCCTATGTGCCAGATCCGGCCCGCTAAGCAAAATCATCCAGGCCACAGCCCCTTTACAAATTGTAGTAATTGTATGGTCCACCTACTCTAATAGTATTGTATTTCATAAATCTGTCCTCCTCGCAACATCTTTTATTGCATACTTATGAGAAACCGCACGGTACTATAATCGTACTTTATGTCGTATTTTGTGCTTTCGTTATGAACTGTGAAAATCAAGGATTAATTATAACAACATCTTAAACAGCGAAGGGAACCAAATTGTTGGTAGAAAATTAGTATGACCCGTCAGACTTTGCAGAGTTTGTTTTTTGGCTCGCGACTAAGGAAAGGTTGCTGACCCCTGATTAAGTTTAAATTCAGTTGTAAGTACTTAGATTTCTGTTGAAAAGTATGTTCTAAAACGTCAGAGTGCCTCGCTGTTGTTACGTAACATGGCATGTATCTGGGAGAGTTTTCTTTGCTTCTTTGATCTACACTAAATATAACGTTTCTGTGGAACGCTCCTTTTGCTCTTGGCTTGGTGATAGGCAGTTTATTTTGCTAAGAACAGTTATTCTTTCTTGTGAGCAAGTTTTTGTTGCAAGAATGTATTTAGTGTTTTAGGCAAGTAATCAGTAGCGATGGATGTGTTTTGTGAAATATTTTTCAATATTAATGCAGATGATTCATTTTATGTCTTTTGAGGCCAGGTTTGCAGCTGAGGTGGTAGGTTGTAAGCAGGTTTAATCAGAGCATGCTTTTATGAATAAAGTTGTTTTGTAGAGATCTAATATGAAAGAATGAATAAATTTTATGAAAACATGTTATTGATTGATTGCAAAATGATGTTTGTGCTTCATATCATTCATGATTCCTATGGTTTCCTGTTTTTATACTATTTTCTGTTATGATTTGGACTTTTATGAGATTCAGCCCCAAAAATAATGGTTTTGGTGATCTTTGGGCTGACTTTTGGTCATAATTTCATAACCAATTGTGTTAGAGAATCAAGACCAATCACCTAAGGCAGTGGTTCCCAAACTTGTTCGAACCATTACCTAAATCATAGTAGCAAGTATGTCTTATTACTCTCAATATTTTGCATCATAAAAATAATAATACAGAACAACATTGTGGTTGTAATTACACGTTACTCCTCAAATGATTGGATATGATCCCTAAGGGATAATTTATCCCCAATTTGGGAATCACTGACCTAGGCAGGGGTCTGCAAATACTTTTTGGCGTGACTTTTTTTCTGCAAAAACATAGTGAGTAGGTATGCCGTCTATCTTCCAGACATATCTCATGCAGATGGTATCCCTCAATTCTTGTTTAGTTAGGACAAGGGTTCCCATCCTCTATGGCCACATACCCTTTCAGCATTTCTAAAAATGAGCATGTACCCCAAAGTTTCTAAGTTTATCTAAAAGTTCTATAAATAATTGATGAACTTTTTCATAAATATTTTATCATGACTAATTATTGATATATTTAACAAGCATATAATCATTTTTGAAGAAAATATTCACTGATATGTATATATCAATATATTTTTCCCTTCTACTGCGAACTTTAAATGTACCACTTTAGATAGAAAAATATACCTCTAGGGATACATGTACCCCAAGTTGGGAACCCCTGATTTAGGGCATACCCAATAGCTTTCATTGGCACAACTAAAAGCTAAGAAGATGCAGCTAAGAGCAAGTTCTCCACTGCTCCTTTTATGTGTTGTTGTGACTGCGAATCATATTTTTCAAATAGTTCGTCATGGAATTTGCAGTACATGAAGCCCTTGAATTGTTTTATTCTGCTTTTGCTGGTTCTGATGTGTTCATCATGATCCTTTGAATTATAGTCAAGTTTTTGGTTGTAGACTTTATCTGCTAATTTTGCAGTGATCAGAGTAGAATTCTCATATTCTTAACTGACCATTTTCTTGAGCGTTTTGCATCTACCAAGCATGTCATTTCTGAGGGGAGTGAGCAAAAGTAGTTTTCTTTCACATGTTGTCTTTTAAAGTGCAGCTTGCCTAATGAATGTATTTCTTGTGTTTTAATTTACAGTAGAATTTGCCTATAATGACTTCAGCTACAATAACAGTTCGCCTATGATGACACTTTTTGTTGGTCCCAGAAGAATTCCAATATTTTGCATGTTTTCAAGATTGGTTTATGGTTATAACAACTTTGACTAAATCATCACTTCACATATAGCGATGATTTGTGTCAGTCATCACAGAATATTTTGTTCGTTTATAACAACAGTTGCAAGTTTAAGCTCAGCTATGTGAAACCATCAGCGTCACAAAGATCTTTCATGAACAAATAAGAACGCAGTTAAGTTCAGCAGCCAATCACTGAGCCATGACACATTTGATATGAGAATGACAATAGACTACACCATCAGCATTATCAGCAATGGAGGCAAATCATTACATGAGTTTTACTGTACAACATTAGGGATTATTGCAACTGTAATAAGTTTGATCGATATTCTTGGTGGTACAATTGATGCGTAAATTGAACTAAACAAGCATCATCCCATTTGGGAAAAAGGATGACATCGTTGTTTCACTCAATAGCTAAGACGGTATGAAAGTGGCAAAATTTTATATATGTTAAAACACAATACAATAAAGGGTAATCTTGATCAAAGAACACTTTTAACTCTTGTCAGCCCTTGGCATTCAACTAAAAAGCCATATTAGGAGAAATTTATTATAGTTCACCTATAATGGCAGTTCATAATAATGCTTTTTCTCTAGTATCACAACATGACATTATATAGGGCAAATCCACTATATTGCGTTTTGTGATATCCATTTATTGTGTTTGTGATTTAACTTGTTTTGGGTTTGTTGTGCAAATTTTATATTTTGTAGATTGTGTTTGTTGATATTGATTTTCAGTCTCATATTTGTTTGCTGTTCATACCCACACACCTTTGATCATGTACTAGCCTATCTTTGATGTCCTGATAACAATACTTTTGTTTGTTTTTGTCTGTGTTAACATTTGACTGAAACTTATTAGAATTTTGTGAACAATCCTACTACTCTGACTATCATTTAACATTTCATGATTAAATTTGTTGTTCAAGCCAATTTCCCTATGAGTATGATATGATATATATATTAGCCTAATTGCAATATTATCCAACAGTTAACACACAATACAACAGAAAAATCAAACAATAGTACAGCACAAGTACAGCACAAAGTGACAAAAAAATGCAAACATAAAAACAAGGCAAATAAGTATAAAAAAACAGTGAGTAATCAAAGGATGCACAACATTAAATCAGTGGTTTTCAACAACTATTTTCAGAACCGCATGTGACTCCCAAGTACCCTTTGTATGGCCCTCAGCATTCTTTCAATTAAACCTCTAATATTTTCTGTAACAGACTTTGTTCTACAATAGAACAAAACATGTCAATTGACTCAGTGTTGAAATTTCTTTAGTCAGTGCGGCTCTCTAACAAACTAAGTCATAAGTCTAGATTTGGCTCCCTTCAGGCTTCAGTGAAAAGGTTGAGAACCACTGCATTAAATCATGTACATAATAACAATCTTTTACAAAAAACAGTTGATGATGGTACACACTACAGCACAACACCACAAGTAGGCCTAGTCCAGTCCAGCCATGTTTTTGTTCTTGTGTTATTTATATAAAACAATTTGGCATGGAAAAAGTAATTTCCTCTGTCATGGTCTGATTTATCTAAATTTACAGAAAAAATTGGACCTTAGTAGTTTAATCCACCACTGATCAAGATCAGTGATTAGCTACTACAGTACTAAGTAGGCACAGATTTTTATTTTGTACCAGCTGAGCTTAGCTATGGAGGACGAATCCTGTAATATTTTACCTCTAGCATTAGCGGTTTGTGTCAAGTAAGTGGCAAGCACAACGACTTCAGGTTTAATACGTTCCAGCATCGTTTATGGATACAACATAGAGACCACGCAACCAGTGCAATAGTACAAAGGCCTACTGCAAAGTAGTTACAAGTTTTGGAATATGCCGGCACCCGGTCCCGGCATTTGAGATTTGCAGTTTCAACCCTTGACCTCCTTTGGCGCTTGACGTGTACTAACATAAAAATAAAATCAATGCAGTCTTTCGGTTCCCACTTCGGACTGAACAATCATTGCAAAGAAGTAACTCCCACTCGTTAGCTTTCCGCTGTGTAACAGAAAATCCAGTTTTCAAACAAGAATACTCTTTCAATAATGCGTCAGTTTGAACCAATCAATTTTCCAAATATAAACAAGATTACAACAGCCATAATGGTTGTGAATCATCTAATGTTTGCTGATGATATATGTGTTCAGCCCCAGTATTAGTGGGCTGCAATGTCTTCTGAATATTTGTGATGATTATGCTGCTGAAGACGAAATCATTTTTAATTGTAACAAAACAATTGGTGTTCTTTTTTGCCCAAAAAAGTATAAACAACCTGCCCCATCAAATGTTTTTCTAAATGGTGCACGTGTACAATTTTTAAACCAAGTCAAATATCTTAGTGTGTGGATAAATGCATCATTGAAGGATGATGATGACATTCAGAGACAAGTGAAATCACTATACTGTGCAGCAAACAAACTCAGAGGCACTTTTGATCAGTGCACTCCTGCAGTAAAAAACACTT
>Ga0210059_1004281_pt1 | contig 22986 bp, 14 predicted proteins | sample Ectturendosymbi2_FD_188042 | JGI IMG/M metagenome (GOLD analysis project Ga0210059, IMG submission 188042) | Ecteinascidia turbinata endosymbiont from Florida, USA - Sample 2 (SPAdes) (version 2) | ecosystem: Host-associated > Tunicates > Ascidians > Unclassified | place: Key West, Florida...
CAATGTCATACTTTTTCCATAACGAGATACTGTTTCTTTTGGTCGACAATTTCCGCACTGCTACACCGCAACTATCGATCAAACTGACTACAGTCGCAACCAGTGTTGCCAACTGGTGTGTATGTACCAAATTTACATATGAAAAATTCTTACTTCTCTCTTCTTTCTGCTGTAAGTAGACTATACCTCAACTGCATTGGCCTTTATTGCAAGCCGGTGTCCCCTTGTACCTTACAAGCACTAAATGCAGTGAGGAGCACTAAAGATCAAATTGCAAATAAAAGGGTTTCGGCCTGTGCTTTTGATTCCTAACCACATACATTTTATAAACTAACAACAATCGTGAAAGGGTATCACGGCATTGAATATGAACGGTGCTCATTTTCTGATTTTCGAGGATTTCTTCTTGCAATTTCTTTGGTACATTTCAAGGATGATTGTAGATTCCCGTGACACGTGAACCCATGAAATGCATTCAGAGGTGTCCGTTTCCAACAGACATCTGCAAGTCAGCAATCCACATCGTTTCAGTACTTTGTTTTATGACTGGTTTTGTCCAGGCCCTCGGTTAAGCCTTTCATAGCTCTCGTCTCTTATTGACAACAAACGGCTTGCGTCTGTTGTCCTTGTGCGACAACTAACGGGAGTGCATGCAAATATTACCTCGATTTCTGGCCAACCTCACCATTTGGAGGTACAGAAACATTTTTTACGAAAAATGTGTTTGAGAAAATTTAGCCTCCTGACGAAATACCGTTGCGAATTTATTTTGACCTAATAAACTGTTGTTGGGTAGGCGTCTTTGTTGGCTAGGTAGCACTAGTCCTAACGCAGTGCAAACCTATATAACCGTTGAACGCGAGCAGCACAGCTGTTACGGATATAAGGCAAAAGGGATGTCGAAGCAACATTGATAAAGAGCGATTTAAGGGGAAATAGTGGATTTTACAAGGCGGCGGCCAAAAGGGTTTTTCCAGGAGAGCCAAAAGTGGTGAAATTTCATTTTACCAACTAGAAACTAAAAGAAGCACATTTTTCTCCTAAAAAGTTAATACGAAAATACCAAATTTCAAAATCCAGGTGACCAAGGCCCCTCTGCCCCCCTTACGATGCCCATGGCTAAAACGTAGGTTTATGGGATTTAATTGGCATCACGCCAGCGATGAATGGATGGGAAGATTTTTCAACAACGCCAATAACATTTAACTGGTGAAATCGTCTCTGCACTGTGTAGTTACATCACGTACCTATTTGCTAAACAATCGCTTTTGACAACTTGCAAAGGCTTGAACGCGTGCGACACTTGTATGGTGTCTACTAGCGTGGAGCGTGCAGCGTAACAACATCCACCCCACAACATAAACTTCCCGTGCGGTTGCTCAGCAAACTCAGATGTGGAGTTTGACAAATACTCAACGCCAGCAGCCCGCTCGCTTAAATGGACACGTATACCGTTGATGCCTAGCTGTCACGCTTTCTTGTTACCAACTTACACATTTCTGCATAAGAATTAAGCGTTTAATGATAGAGATTTGCAAAATATGTTGCAAGGACCCTTTTTGCCCATAATATCTAATGTGCATATGAAAGCAGCCATGGTTATTGCAGAACACAACATAGAAGCTGGAATCAAAACGATTCCCTAATGGTTCTAAGAATCAAATTAGTGTAATCATGACATTGCAGGAACCATTGACGAGAATTTAAATTTGCGTGACTGCGGTACTTTCGAAATTCACTTCTACAGTTTTAACAGAATTTTTTAATTTTTTGTTACGTAATTTTATTTATAAAATAATTTTTGTCAATGCCAAGGATTGTGCTGCACGACTATTCAGTTATTTTCGAAACACATGCAATTGGCTTATTTTCACAGGTGTCAGTATCAAAGGCACGAAGGGAAATCGATATTTCGGTTGTTTTGCAATCTTGCCCTAGAAATGTGATGGTCGAGCCATGTCTGTTAAAAAGGCAAAGAAGAAAATATTGGCCAAAATATTTAGAAAATAAAATAAAGCTAAACGAAGTTTTTCATTTGTTTTGAACAAAGATGATCACCTAAAATATGTTATCAATTTGTTAACTATGCCCAAAGATATTGAAACCTGAAAAAAATAAATATCATATCAGGGTTTTTTTAGGGTATGTTAGGGAACCGATTCGGGTCTCTAGAATTGAAAATCGGATCCCTAGAATCAGAGAAAATCGGGTCCCTACAGGTCCGTACCAGGTTCCTAACATTTTCCCTAAAAATACCCTGATCATATGTTTGTGCCCAGTAGGGGTATAACATATAAGAAGGCTGAAAGAAACTTTTTACAATGAAGTTTACTAAATGATATGGCTCTATTTTTACCAATTTTTGCCAACTGTTCGCAAAACGTGTAGTTTCCGAGGGCGATTGCATTTCTTTCGACAGCTTTGACCCAAATCTTTATCAAACTTATGAAAGTGCCAGTCATTTCTATAACTACATCGACGGATGTACTGACTCTACTTGAGATGATAAAAACTACATACGGAACAATATAAGACGTTTTTTTACTTATAGTTAGATTAAAGATTGATTGAAAGCGAAAAGTTGAAAGCAATGTCTCGCTCTTTGTATACAAAGCCCACCGAAGCATATGCAGCTATCACAACTTTTCAAAGCAATGGTGTGACGCCAGAAGAGAGTTTTGCCTTTTCTGGTTAAATTTAAATTTCTTGAAAGTTGGAGCAGCAAATGACGAAAGAACGAAGGGAAAAAGAGTTTTAATGTCCTGCAGATACAAAATCGCTTGGAAATTCTATGCCCTGAAAAATTTATTAGCATAACAAAATTTTTCAAAATTCTTGCAATGAGTTTGTCACAACCAGGCTTTATACAAAGCATAGTTTCAAAAGCACAGAATGGCAGATGGATAGCTCTACTTATCCTTATGAGCTGGTTCGTTGTTGTTTGTCAACAAAATCTAATGAAAATCTCGATGTTTCAATGTAATATTCAATATTCATCAGAAGCGCCAGTTATATTAAATACTTGCCAAGAACCTGCGGATGGGTATTAATTGCAAACACAGCAAACATTTTTCCAAGCTTCAAAAAAATCTCTGGGATGCCAAGAAACAGCTCGTTTAATGAAAATATCGGCAATAAGACCATTTCGCCCCATCTGTACTTTTATTCACTGGCTTTTTCCCATGACTTTGTCGGGAGACGTTGTCAAGCGGCCATAGCTCTCGTCGCAACGCGCTACAGCACGCGAGAGGATAAAGAGTAATATCAAAACGTGAGACCAGTTGATCAACGAACTCGACTTCTGGTAGCGGTGCGTGACTGCGCTCATCTTCGTTTTTGTTTGTTTTCCATGTCCTTCAAACGGCGATATTCGCTATTCATGAGACCGATGTCCAGGTGCCACACAGCAGCCGCAGCTTCGCCTTTCTCGCCAAGGAATTCAAATCCCGGATACAGTGTTGTAAACATAAGCAGGTTTTAATACTGCAACTGATTTTTTATTACAGTAACCGTTCACTTCCATACCCTCTCTTGTATACGCAGTACGTAAGTCGAATCTTCCGACGTTATACATTCCACATCAGCAGCAAATCAAAAGCTGGATTTTTTTTCAGAAATCGAAAGTTGGTAGTTGATATTTCACACATTTTCAGTGTTTGGCGTTCGTACACACTCGGAAAGTTAAAGACATTATGCGAAACATGCTCCTTTATGTACAGCATTGGTGCAAGCATTCAAAACGCTGTAAATGCTCAATGACAAAAATTGCTATATCACATGCTTTTCCCATTTTAGGAAGAGCACAAAATCTTTGCATGCTTTATTGAAATATATTGAAATTTTAGCAACATATAGAATTTCCACAAAGTAAATGTTAAATTAAATGCCCCATTAGCCAATGTACTGTGAGAGAAGAACCATAAAATTTTATCTTTTTTAAAGGAGCAAGAAATTTATTCCCTTTCTCCGAAATTTTTCATTCTGCGGAAAAACAGAAGCGAACAAATTTTCGAAAAATTTTTATTTTGCAAACTTTTAATAAACGGAAGGGTTGGCGGTGCAAATCCTGCTGCACTCGTGGGAAAACTACCAGAGGTTGGCCAAAAACCGGTTAAAACTTGTCAAAACTGGTTGGTGGTATACATCTATAACCTTACTTGGTCGTACCTTGGAGTGAAGTCAGTGTCATTAATGGTTGCCGAAAATTTGATGAAAATCATGAAGTGTCTCAAAATTTTGTAGGACTTCTGCACCTGCGACCTCCCAAAAGGAAATACGGGTTCGATGATGAATGATTGAAACTTTTGGTCATTGAATGCACTTTGCTGATTGTGTCTTCCTTCGGTCTATTTTCAACGGTCAATTCCAAGTTATAATACAGGGTCTATTCAACTTTATTTCGCAAGAATTTTGATTAGTTTTAATTAACAGCTCGTGCCCTGCGGCAAAAGCCGTGCCATTATTGACAGCCGTCTATTCGGATTTACTTCATAAAGGTGCGAACTCGAATTGAAGTCGTGGCTTTCGGATTCCATGCTATCCTCCAATCAATGTCCCAAACAATATTGTTAACACCTGTCGCAACAATCGCCAGCTTTCCGGCGCCGGCTCTCAGCGTTGGTTGGCTTTCGACCAGACAGCGAATATATTACTTTATGTTGCGGCCATAAGCAATCACGCGTACAAATATGACAGAAGCTCGCTTGGTTTAACTGCCCACCCATAGTTGATTTAACGTTATCTTTAATTTAAAATCCAATTGATCAACGCATGAGCCTCTGGAAACAGTGCGTTACCTGTCAGTCAACCTGGCAACTAGTTTTTGCTGACGGTCCTACAACAAGGGAGTAAATTTTCGAAGCCTAAGCAATCAAGGTCCTTGTTGTTGGTGGAAACAACGCTATCGTATCATTGTTTCCAAAACGACTCCCTCACAACCGTCGCTTGTTTCGACAAAACGGCCGTGTGATTGAAACAGCCATTCAGATGCCTTCAAGCTGCAAGGTATTGAACATCTGCTTTTACTGTTTATTGCTGATATCTAACACAACTTGTTCGGCAAATGCTTAGTTTTCATTCACTGAATAAATGATTAATTTTCAAGGATCATTTCTTACTCATCCCTACAAGTAACGATTTCACTGTTCAAAAATAAAAATTGATTTTGTAGTTTATGCGAATCTCAACTTAATTCATGAAACCCTAGCACGTTTGGAGTTTGAACTGGACTGCGAGGAGTGATCGAAGTTGGACTTTGCTGAAAACCTTGACGAAGCAGCTCTTTCACTTTTCTTTACTTTGCCTGCGGCTGCATGTGCTAATGGGTTGACTATTTCTATGCTGAAAGGGCAGGGCAACATGAAATCTATTTACCCTTCTACTAACGTACTGCTTATCACTTGAATCGTTTCAGATTCACATCCCATTGATTCCCCACTCCTCATATCTTATCACTGTATCAAAGTATAGTGCTCGTAGCAATGCAAAATATATTTGGATTGAGCTGAAGCTTCGCTAATCGTTTCTCATTTACCTAGCATTTTAAGTTTGGGTAACTATACCATAGTGAAACTGTAAATTTCTAGTCACGGCGTCAATGACAAGTTGTCATGTTTTTAATTATCACAAACCCTTTGTTGTTTTGTCTAAGGTGAAGAAATCCCGGCGTTAAATAAAATACGCCACAAACAGAAATTTGGACTGGGTTTTGAAAAAAAATTCAATTAATCTGTTTATTCAGAAAGTGTACTAACATTGAGGTAAAAACGTTAGGAAGGTTTGTAGTTCAGGCCATGGTCCCTAAAGAGTTCGTAAACAGTTCCTGCAGTTTTACAGCTGGCCGACATGATGAAGTTCAAACATGTTTATTTGAGAGAAAGTGGCAGAATAGAGGTAAGCGAAATCGACGACCTGACTCTGCTTTGCTGAGGAACAAATAACTTGATATTGATCAAAGCAGCTACCAAACAGCAAAAGCACTTAATTATAGTTTGCAAGAACAAATCTTATCACATGCCTTACTTTATTCGAGAAACGGTGACAAAGACTGATATGCCGTTTTCTCTGCTATCAACCAACCAAAACAAGTTTTGTTCCCATGGTTCCTCGCGTGAAGTGCCGTATGTGAGAGAAACACGACGTATCAAGAAGATCTTGCTTCATAACAGGATTATTACTCGTATGCCAATATAAAACACCAAAAAAGTGGAAAAAAGGAAATAGGTGACCATACAGAGTGGATTGGGATTTTTTCAAATGTGTAATTGAAGTCAGATCGCAAAACTTAACAAACTAATTTGAGGTTTAGAGGTTTTGCATGAGTTTTGAGATTTTAATATCAATCTTGGGCATCTCATTGTTTAAATACAGTTTCTTCCAGCGACATTCCATTTTGACAATTTTGTGAATGTCTTGTTTGAAGGTTTCTTTTCGAGACATACTGAAGTGCCTTTATACGAAAATTTATACGAAATTATCGGCCATCCAAACCAGTTCCCGCAATTATTCCCACAATATTTATGTACATTTTTTGCAAACACCTTTAATTAATGTTTTGAACAGTATTGTCAGGGAAGTGTGGATAACATTAGTCGACAACCAGTGGCGTCCCTATTGGGGCACAAAGGAGCGCGTGCCCCGCCACAGCTCCCTAATGAGCGTCAAAATGAAAGCTAGAGAAACAACATACTTGACTGCAGGATTTGAAATGTTCGTAGCAGTGGCTTCCAACCAGGGGTGCTCGCAACCCCTGGGAGTACGAGACATTCATAATGAAAGGAAATTGATCTATTTAATTCTCTCCTGCGGCTTTCTTGTTTTCTTTTGCAATGGATTACAAACAAAAAATGCGACGGTCGTTCAAACCTGGATGTCACAATTATTGGCGTAAAACATGAACTGCAATCTCTTCTTATTATTTACGGGTCGTGGATGACCGGAGTGTCCTTTCGCTGCCTCCCGGCCTTACTGTGTCTGTATTGACAAGTGTACTTGCGTTAAGGCCAAAAAAATAAAATTGTTGTTGTTACGAGCTTACAGTAACTTTTGCTCGAATGAACTAGATATTAACATTGTTTTTTTGTGACGTGATAACTACTTTTCTGGACAATTCTGGGATAGTCCGAGCGTATAGTATATATACGAATATATTCCTCATTTCATCATTCTTAGTACATAGTTCTGAGGTCATCGATCGTAAAGTGGAGGAAAGGAGTCGTGTGCACTGCCTTTCACATTGGAGTGAATTGTTGTTCTTGTGAAAATGTTCTGTTAATTTGGAGAGACGTGAAGGCCTGCTCTATGTAACTGCGAATGGAGATAATAATAGAAGCTTTTCTGAATATCATCAAGACCCTTCAACATGTCGAAGAAAAGGAAATGGAATGATGACTAAATTCGTTTTGGTATCACCTGCATCGGAAAACGGAGTATTTGCGTAAGATTCAGTGCATGCTTTGTGAAACTGTTTTCTCCAACACAAATTAAAGCCATCTAAGCTGCAAGCACATGCACTTCAACAACCGACATGGCGGGGCAAATGTTGTGGGCCATGATGAAAAATATTTGCGAGCTAAAAGAGTCTGTTTTGATTCACGAGCAACCCTTCCAAAATTAGCTTTGTATCTGTTGACAAACTACTGCTGATGGCTTTAAATCAAGTGGCGTTCAAAGTACAGGAATGTTTGGAAAACCTCATTGCAGAAGAGCTTATTATACCATGTGTATTGGAAATAGCTACAACTATTCTCGGAAATGAAGCAAGAAAGAAGCTTGAATTAGGGTGGCGATCAAATAATGCTATTCAGAGCCGAATTGCTGATTTGAGTTTAGGTATTTTGGAACAAGTTATCTCACATGAAGTCTAGTCCCTTGAAAATCAACCGCAATTAGACGAGACTGCAGATGTTTCGAATTGCAGTCAAATTGCTGCACTGGTGAGGTGTGACCATAAATTGTAGAGGGTGCGAGGTCAAAACAAACTTTTTTAGGGGTGCAGGAGTAAAAAAGTTTGGAATCCCTGGTTATCATAATAGGGAAACGAAATTGTGGCGACGAGTGACAAAGGTGTTTAGCCTAATTTGGTGAAAAATCTTTGCCAAAATGCAAACGTTTTTGCGGCATTACATGGAATTTAAAAAAAATCACGACAAAATGTTTGTAAAAACTCTTTCCGCAACTCGCAATGCTTCTGCCAGGGAAAACACATGGAGTAAGGTACATCAGGTGCATCTTGAGGTGCCAGGTTTAACTTAGTGCACGGGTGTCGCATATCCTCACGATACCACTATTGCTAATGCGTGCAACAGTGGTTTTCAACCTTTTTCATGCAGGGACCCATTTTGCAACCCAATTTAACCCAACGACCCCCTTCCGAAAATTTCCAGTCAGGCTTATGAAATACAGTTTTGTTTTCACAATAGAAAACCGCAGTGACTAAAAAATAACGTACGATATCACTTCGTTGAAAAAGACTCATTTATTAAATTCATGCTCATGGCAGCATCAGTGAGAGAGACCCGTGGCGTAAAACTAGAATTACTCCCACATTAGCTACCGCAATCAGATATCTAATTTAAGAACACAGCACATTCTTATGTCACAAAGTTATTCATGCGTTGCCAAACGCAACAGTACTGTAATGGTCATAATCACATTCAAAATTTTGTAATGGTCGTAATAATCACACTTACAACAATTTTGCGTGAAAAAGTAGACTATCGTTTTTGCCAGGTGATCCTATTATTTTGGCTGCGACAAAAAGTGGTTCCATATATGAAATACAAAATCTAGAAGTACGAATGAATATTTTTATCAAAAGCTCTCATGCCCCTAGAAAAACGCCAAACGACCCCCAGGCTGAAAACCACTGGTGTACAATTACGATGTTTTTGGCTTTACTTTTACCTAAAGCAGCACCTTCGCTGCAGAGAACTGGCATCGAGTTTAGAAATACAATTGCTGGCCTAACTTTGACGTTGATCGTTATTAGTCAATACTGAAAAAACGTTAATTTTGAAATTTGTTTTTGCAGGTTGTATTGCACTTTTAAGTACTACACGTGCTGTTTGGTGCAGTGTGTTTGTTGCAGTCAAGACAATTTCGAATACTTTTACATGAAAAGCTTTTGTAATACAGGTACACAACAGCTGACGAATAAGCAGGTCTGTAAAAGTAACCCAAGGCAACTAGCCCAAACTTTTTTAGACTGAAACAGCCGTTGCATGCAAAACCGATGAAACCAGGACACCTTTTGATGCCCAGGTCTGATATTCCTTTTTTCGGTCCTGAAATGATGGGCTAGCTGCCTACAAACGCGGTGATAACTCCGGAGTTGATGTTGCGCGGAAAAAGGTGTACAAGAATTTCACTATCACTTTGTGTTTAGACCATTGTGACAGATGTCCCAAACACTTTGTTCTGCCAGCAACTTCACAAGAAGAAAAAGAACGTTTATGAACTGAAATGAAACAGATACTTCACTTAAGTGTGGCGAGCCGTAACGAGACACAATAATATAAGCGTGGCCTCAACAGGGGCCGAAACTCAGTTTCGCTTTAGGCTCGACAAGTTGTGTAGAATCATGTTTTTAGTTTAAAGTGGATATGAGAGAGCCGCTGCCCTGCCAAACAGAATTGAATTTTTTTTGCTGTCCAAACTTGATCTTCTTCAGTTTTTCTTAAATCAACTTATGTTTTTATAGATCCAGCAAAGTTATCAATTTTTTTAATGGTACTCTGTCATAGATTAGATGGAATTTATACCATTTGTACAAGGAAGTGGTCAATCATATTCTTTTAATATTTTGCAGAACGATTTAAAGAGTTTGAAAAAAGTTTTTTAGACTGAAACAGCCGTTGCATGCAAAACCGATGAAACCAGGACACCTTTTGATGCCCAGGTCTGATATTTCTTTTTTCGGTCCTGAAATGTTTTCTGCGACCAAAGAATCTTTGGCCAAATCTTCGTTCCTCATCGACGACCTCCTGCGGAGCCAATCGAGGAAAACTCCAAATGATCAGGTGAGCTGGGCCTTGGAATGCGACCTTAAATATTTATTTGTGAAAGTAATAGTAGTGATGTCATTTTTCAAAACGTTTATGTCTTTAAAGTATTTGACAATAATTTTACAGGATTTACAATTCTGTAAAACAAGCATTTATTGCACAAGCGATTTTAACATTGTACAAAATGAGTTTGACTTTCAAGTTATAACCAGCACTTTTACCTAGTAGTGAAAAAGGCCAGAGTAGCAATATCAGCCGGTTGCAAGCAAGCCGTTCAGGTCAGCACGATATACAGATCCGGCATTGTTAAAACCAACACGCTCATTCCTTTCTTGATTGCTTCGCCGATTTTCCGAAACCCTGGTACTGTAGATGCTTTGTTAGATATAAAACGCCTTGGTGTGCGAATGGGGAAATACCAAGTTAGTCATCATAACTCAAAACTGAAAAAACTTTAAATAACAAGCTTTTGCCTGGATAACAAAAAAATATGTTAAAAATCGTGGAGACAAAATGCAGCCTCCACCATTTTAAATCATTAAAGAGATTACCCGTGTGATTTGTTTCGCAACTACGCCTTTCCAGACTGTGAACCGCAACTTTTTGTTCTATCAATTTAGTTCATACTTGACGCTCTATTTTACATGAACGGCAGGAACGTGGTCTTTCCGCATACGTATAGCATTTGAACTTCCGCAGATTATAATCTTAAACCAGTGCACTCAGTAACATCAGATGCTTAACGATTTCTATTAGGTGCTTTAAGCGATTACCCACTAAAGAGTGAAACACACAAGAAATGCAGGACGTCGATTTTAAGCTGTATCTGCGCTTTAAATCCCAGCTATCGAGAAATAACTTTCTGTGCGAACCATTTGAAATCTTACATCTGTCAATTCCAATAGGTATTTTAAGCAATGGAACGGTACAGTTTTTTATCGAAGTCATGTATTAACTTGTTGTCACTTTGAACTATTTCGAAAAACGCGGTTGTTTCACAAAAACTGAAATTACAATGATTTAAAGGGCTTATCCTTTCTCAAACATATCATTTAACACATCAAAATATGTTGTCTTCTGTGTCGCTACAGCGACGATTTTTTGATATAGCCTATTGAAAAACAAACAACTTTCAGATTAACTATATTTAGCTTGTATTTCGTGAGCAACGTAAAAAAAATTTGTTGCTGCTTACTAGTGTTGCAAATACAGAAAATACACATGTACGGCGTAATAAATTTGAAAAATATCCGCAATTTTCGTTTTTCATCAAGACTTCAGACGGAGCGGAAACAATCAGCACACCTTCTCCAACGAACACGCCATTTCTCTCTTCATCGCATCCGATTATTCAACCAACTTCAGTCGGATCTTTTAACATCGATGCTCTCGCCATGCCAACGCACCCCTCAACAAGGCCGCAGCATCCGTTCCACCTCTCGTCTTTCCCTTACCCCTACAATCTCCACTCTTTGCTAAAATTCAGCATGAGTTTACCAGCGCACAATCCAGTTTTCGGAAGAGGTAAGCGAACGCTAAAGCTGCAAATTCTTGTTTACATTTAAAGTTGCACATGCTAGAGCTGAACTGCTCGAACTGAACTCATTTCTTCACAAGACCCAAAAGTGCAACATTTCGGTGGCATTTCTATTGACGCGTATGTAATTTACAGATATGATGTCAATTCCACCTTACATGCCTTACCCATCACTAGATATGTCATTTCTTTTACGGGATCGTCTGCTTCAGCTGACAGATGGAAATGGAACACGCAAATGCCGAAGGTGCGACTATTCTGTTAATTTCGTGAAACAGTAGAAACCGTTTTGTGCAAATTAGGCCATCAAGAGTTTCTGCAACAGCGGTTTTTGTTTGTCATTTGAACTTTAAATGCTGGGTTAATTTTTCAGAAGCAGGACGGTCTTCAGCGAGTTGCAACTGGCTGCCCTTGAGAAAAGATTCGAATGTCAAAAATATCTTTCGACTCCAGACAGAATGGAACTTGCAGAAGCCCTTGGTCTAACTCAGTTACAAGTGAAAACCTGGTATCAAAATCGGCGAATGAAGTGGAAGAAACAGGTAAAAAACTTTGAAGCAACAGAAATTATGACATGCAATTTTCCAAAAAAATTTTAAGTAAGGGTTGAAGAAAATTCGGTAAAGTAATTTTATATTTGTGACAACTACAAGGATTTCTAGGCATATTTCTTTAAAAATCTAAATTTCTAGGCATATTTCTTAAAGAATCTAAATTTCTAGGCATATTTCTTTAAAAATCTAAATTAATGCGTAATAGCCAAGAAAACCGACGCTGAACATAACTAAATTTTTTTTCGCATATTTACAAATAACCAAATCATCCCTTTTCTTTGCAATCCAATAAGCTACAAAAACACTGTTTTACAAAGTAGTATTTGTTGCGAAACGCCCAGTAATAAATTAGTGAAACATCTCAAAAGTTTCATCTGGAAATTCATCCTAACCAGAGGTCCAGAGCACAGATTTTTCTGAAATACTTAGCTCTTCTCTGGTTCGCTCGTTCAATTATTTTCATTTTTTTCGTGAAAGAAGTTCACGTTTCAAAAAGTACTTGCAAACGGTGAATTTTTGTTTAGAACAGAGCGAAGATTAATCTTTATGTAATAATTTTCAGCATGAAGCTGTCAGGGTAAGGAAACGGCTCATATGCAGTGAAACGTACTTTTTCCGTCTTGAATGTGGGTTTAAATTCAGGGTTTCAACAAACATTCAACATAAGTCAAAGTATCCATGTTCGGTTGTTGAGATAACTGCGGTAAAGGGTAAAATACAGTACTTGAATGCAGATGGTTACTCATAACTTACTTCCAGTCAACAGGTAAAAAGTTACGCCACTCCCTAAAAAACTTGAAAAGAGTGTTTCAGAATGGCTCAAACTTCTGACGACAGGAAATGACAAGCAATTCATTTTCTTTTGACAAAATAGGCACAAGCCTACTTAAAACAATTTCCTTGTTTTCACAGAATGCGATGTGCACCGCAGTCATCAAGTCACAGCCCTATCGAGTATAGTTCAGAAATAAAAGTCATTGACTGAACCATTTGCATCTTTTCAACATTCCGCCATTTTGGGAGCGGATTGCGAAATCGACAGAAGGTCAAATCAATTAAGATTCTATAGCTGGAAAAGGGGCAGAAGGGGCGCAAATGCTTTTGCTGGGTCAAGAGCAGGTGCTAATGAAACGAACTGAGACGAAAAACACAAAACATTTTTCGCTTGCTGTCAAATAAAAACGTCGCCGCGACCTACGCCAAGCGCGCCATCAAAGAGACCCAAACTCGAAAGCGAAAAACACCCGAAATCGCGCGCTATATGGCCGCGCGCGTCGGGGCGCGATCCGCCCGCCGGTTCCCCCGGATGCGCTTCAGTGACGCGCGGTCGCACGTGACCGCGCGAAAGCGTAAACATCAAAGCGGAATCAATCTGAACTTGTCACATGTTGACTAATCGACCGCGTAATTGTACAGATGCGGTGAGATCTCCAACAAATATCTTATTCTTCGCGCTTTTGCTCAAGTCATCATTGTTTAAACCGGTCGTGTCATGTGCATCAAACGTGGTCCGTCGCGGGCGCAAAGTGACGGTCTTGCCCTTCCGCGGTTGTGAGGCCGAGGGGCCGCTTTGAGCGGCCAGCAACCAGTGCGTAGTGACGTTAAAATAGCGTGAAACCGAAAACAAGTTGACGTGTCGAGCATCAGAGGGTTCTGGTCAATTATTGAAAAACAAAACTCAAAACAAGCTGCGAGCAGCAGCAGGGTGTTTTGATGGGAGGGAACTTGAAAGCTTTTCGCGAAGCAAAATATAAGTTGTCATCTTTGCCGTCTTAAGGGGAGAAAACTGCTCTAGGAAACGACGTCCGATCGTAACATTTGTTTTTTTTAATTCACTAGAATTTTCCAAGTAGAAAATACAGCGGGGGCGATTAAGAGCCTAGAGACTTTTAGTTTGGAAAATATGTACGTTTAATGTAGGTTTAGAAATACGGAGTTTTAATGTTGAAAAAACATACTTATAATGCAGAACTACAGACTTATAGTGTTTAAAAAATGATTTGAGAGTAGAATTGTATGTTTTAGTGTTAGAAAAATTCACTCTGAAGATACACACTTATAGTGTTAAACGAAATTTCTTGTTGTTTATGAGATATATTGTTGATGAAGATGTGCACAAATTAATACCATATTTAAATTCATCAAACATTGCCTGAGAAATCTGTTCCATTCCGATTGTGTGACGTTCTCCCTTTTTATACCTGCATTAGCAAAACACAACGGAATTATCGCAAAACAAAAAGAGATTTTCGTTGTTTGGAAATAATTTAAAATCCTAAACAAGTGTCAAGAGTTATTAAATGTTGTGAGTTAACAAATGGAATTTCTTAGAAATATCCACAAACGTGAAAATTTGTTTATATTTTTTAATTACGCTCTATATCTTTTTCAACCAACTGAAGGTCTGCATACCCTTGGTTCTTAGGTCCAACCCAGCGAATCTTCAAATGAATTGGAGCAAGCTGTTTTGATCACAAAATCTCCTATTTCCGAGGACAACGAGCGGACTCATCGTCTCCGGATGGGCCAATCGGGTCAAGACGCGTCCAGTTTGCATTTGTCAGCGTCTGCTTCCCATTCGCCGGACTCCGAAACTCTTCTCATTGAAAAAGAGCACGATCGTGGGGAAAAAGTCAGTGTTGATCGAGTAAATGAAGTGGTTGGTTCCTACTCGTTCCTGCATCCCGGCAGCTCTGTTAGAAATCTCCCCGGGAAATGACGTCGCTTGCGTGGTTCGATGTCATCGTAAAGTTGGCGAACGAAACGGACAATAGTGCATATCGTCGTTATTCACTGTGCGCCCACTGCTGACAATGTCAGTTGCTTTTCTGTAGTTCTCGTTCCACGTCTTACGTTACCCGAGCAGTTTGAAGTGCTCTCTGTCAGAGCAGAGAGAAATTTCTTGCAACCGCATGCAAAGAAACAAGTTTTTGCGCGCTCGTCCTTCGCTAATAAACATGAAAATGTTGGACGTTGGAGGTTGTACCAGGTGCACTGCAAATCTCATTCGGTCCTTGTCTTGCGAAGACCAATGCGCAAGAAACGCACGCTGATGACGCAGCAAAAATGAACGTCTGCATAAAAGCAGTTATGTTTAGACTGAAAAGAAATGATTTCTTCGAGACGGCTTCTAATATCCACAACCAAATTCGCTAAATACATTAGTTTGGGCAAATTATCTTCGGACTACATCACCATCCCACAAAAATCTGTCGAAAACTCAAAGCCGTACTTAACATGCGGAGCTAGTTTTCTATGCTTGAAAAAATGTTCAATTTCCTAGGAAACTTTTATGGTCACTTAGTGAAAAATCAAAATGCTATTATTGCATTTCTCTTGGTGTTTCGGGTGTACTGTTCCAGATTGTCTCTAATAAAATTATCTTTGAATAGTAGATTGGTTTTCATCTTTATCGAACACACATCTTTGTCGTATCAATGAAAGTTTGTGGATTTAGTCAAGGCCTCCTAGAAAGTCTATCTAGGATGGGAGACGTGAGTTGCGGCTCCTGATGGGAGACGTGAGGAAAGAACACGAAGTCTGCAAGTGCAAGCAGCAATAGAGAATCCCGCTCGACCAGGTTCACTCTACTGTTGCTTGTGCCTTGCTACATTTTTGAAGCACTTTCCAATTGCGCGCTCTAGGCGCGTAACGCGATGCGCCGTCACATGGAAGTTTTGGATAACTATACTTCGAAAAGATTTATTGTCTTAGGCAAAGTATGAGGGGCTTTTGCCAGAACTCGTGTATACTAAAGAAAAATATATTTTTCAGTATTAATTATGTTATTCAACCGACACACGACATAAAGCACGCCTCGATCTTGACGCGTAATCTACTCAGTCGTAAAAGCCACCGATCCATTCGGCATGCGCTCACTGGTGTGAAAGATGAGATCTTGTCAGCTTATCGTTTGGGTTAGGAGCACATGTCACATAAACTCAATCCAGAAGCACAACATGTGAGTAAACTTTAGGTTTGCAGACACGAGAGGAGAAAATAAAGGCGATTTTAAGTTCTGCATCTCAATAACTCTTGCATCTTGCTAAATTTCATAGATTCCAATCTTTCTCTTTTCATAAATTTGGCCAAACCAGGACACGTTCTTTGCAACAATAATTACCAGCGCTAATGTTAACGAAAAACTGAATTCCGTTTTGTGAGTTCGATTCTTTTATAGCGTCAAGTACAAAATTGTTTTTCACAAAATCCTGGTTGTGTTTACAAAATGATCTTTATTTACTCATGAATAGGCAATCGACGAGCACCCCCACAAGCAGTCTACTTTTATCTTTGAGCGTGTATCTTTGTTTTGGTTGCCAGAAATTTCTTAGCTTTAATTCCAAATTGTTTTGTTTTCGAAATCGACTACGTTTTCAGCCTCGGATTTCAAATTTTAGTATATAGCTGAAATAGGATATTTTGCCTCACACCATTGTTTGGAAAAGTTATGTATAGCCCTAATTCCTTTACTTTTGTCGCGAGCAAAAACCAATGCAAATATTCTTTTCCTTCACCTTGCAATTCATGCTGAAAGCATAACAGCATTTGTTTGGCTGAGACAATTTCTGAGCAGTGATCGTTAAATCGTGAACAAACCTACCAGCAGGTTCGTTTCCATCAGTATTGCCTAATGAAGTGATCGGAACACATGATTTTAACGTTAATTGTTAGCTTTCATAACCTTGCTTCTTCTTTGTTTATAAGCACAAAGCTGAATGCAAAATCAGGTGCTAGCATTATGCAACAAAAGCGCTGAGATTGACTCAGGAACGTTAAAGAGATCAAAAAAGAAATCGCACTATGAGAAGACAATCGCGAACTATGACAACACGAACGTGACAAATCAAACTATTTGAAATATTTGTGACGCTGAACGCTTCCGAAAACTTGTAATCATTCTCCAACAACAAATAATGTTTCAGTGCAGCTGTTGAAATGAAACGAAAACCGGATATTGCGATAGGGTGGGCTATTCATGGGAAAGACTGCGCCTGCTCCGGTCGTACAACCGCAAATTCAATTTGCTGCGACTTCGTCCGTCTTCTTCTTCGTTTGTTTATTTAATGCTCGTAATGTTTCAGAGTTTTTCGTCGCTCGGAAGGTTTACCAGCTATGAAGCCGTTCAGTTTCGTTAAAATGTAAAGGTTTCTATTAATATGTGAAGACGGCTGAAGCGAGGCATATCTTTTGTTCAACTATTATCGACCTTTCTCGGATAGAAAGTGAAGAACTCGGAAGAAAATTACGCCCACAGCAATACTTAAAAGCTATTGCATTATTTTCGGGTGTGGACACGCGGGACAGGTACCGGTCAGCTCGTCATACAGCGTGACTACGTCGCCACGAGCACTCCTTAAATTATGGAGCTCATGTATCTCGAAAATGTACAGATTTACGCGCTAAACCGCGTTCACCAACGTCGAGCGTTCCGCTGGAATTGCATAATATGATTAAGTTCTTCACCTCGCGTTAAACACACCTTTGATCCTTCGCGAAATACCATCCGATTAGATTTACTTTCTGTCATGTATGTCCGAACATCCGCTGATTTTTTGCTCGGAAAACTTTTTTGGGATCCTGGTTAATGAATTTTTAGATTAACTGCGGTTGTCAGAACAAACTCTTTCGTGCCACTGGCTTGCTGAACTTACCAATTTAACAACATTGCAGAAAGGATGTTTGAAACTTTTGAAAAGATACCAGCAAACACTGGCGTGATTAAAGTAAAAACTTATTCCGACGCCAGGCTATAAAAGACGTTTACGGTTTTCATTTTAGCGTGCTTTTAACACTCTCTTGAACTCTACAATTATGCCACGCCACCTTTCACAAGCAGAGGCGCGACAGTATGGCCGTGCCGTTTCGCTTTGGCTTTCCACAATGGACAAAAGAGTTGAAACAGATTTCACTTATCTACGCAAGCATTTACGCCACGTGGATGCTAAATTTAAACAGTGTGTGTGGCCTGCTGTAGCAAATTCTGCCCACCACTTTCAGAATTTCTTGCAAAAGCTCCTGTTCGTTTGTTTGAGATGTCTAGAGAAAAAATTGCCCTGCACTGCCAGGCACTTAAATGAGCTGCATCAATTTGCATTAAACCTTACAATTAAAATCGAGCCATTTAATCAAACGTTACTTTTAAACAAAGCCTGTCAGGGATTCATAGATTAATGTTTTTTAACATTCCTGATATTCTGTTCTTGACTTTATTTGAATTCAAAACAAAAGGAAACTTTTTGAAAACGCCTTGGCAGAACATCTTAAATGATCAGAATGTTTTGCGACATCCACGAACATAGTGGAAAAAACTTTAGTTTCACGGTTTGGAATAGCTACGACGTTTGCTATCAAGGTTTCTTATTACTGGGGTATAATTGCCGCTGACAACGACAAGGTTTTGTAGCACTGTGACTGAATACTAATTGGTTTTGCCTTAATGCTTCGTCACCGTGTGTTACTGTGAAATTCTATTGATAAAGCGCAACAGACCTCAAACGTGGGTAAACTCAAGTTTTCAAAACGGTTAGTATGCAGAAAAGATTTTCAAATCACCTGCAACAACCGTAAATCCCATTTTACTTTCCGCAACGTTCGTAATTAGTTGAAAAATATCAACTGACCTATTAGTCTTTGTCTAGTAGTGCCTAGTTGATTACGTTAGGGGGAAACGCCAGAAATAACAAGGGGTTACTTATTGTGAAATCTGGAGCGCTTTCGATACAGGTTTTAATCAATCCAATCAAAAAGTTCACTAGAAGCCTCTCGAGTTTGCTTAATTCTGGTATAAACCTCCGACTAAAAAGGCTCTCACCACTTGGACTCGGCAGAGAAGGAAATTCTGTACGCGAAAAAAGGGGGCGTCACAGGATTTGTTGAACCCAAACTTTTTTACAAGCCTTTGCATAAGCAAGTTTTTATTCTAATTTCAGATTCTTTTTTGTATTGCGGACAAACTTTTTGTATAGAGTGGTTTCCTTTGCAGTTAGGACATATTGTTTCAAAGAAATCACAGAATTTCCAACTACATTCTCCACAACAATTGGAGAATGGTTCTTCATTCCTACAGTTTTTCATGGCATGATCTAATCAATTGCACTTAACCATCCTAACGATTTGAGGATGTACTGCTTAGCTGCATGATAGCAGTGAAAGGCCTCATAGTGCCTTCATAATCTTTACTTTGAAATCTATTGACAAAAGCAACGTTGAGAATTTGAGAGAACTTTTATTTCTTCGGTATAAAGATCCTCCGGAACACTATAAATAACTCTTTTTACAGCGGCAGACTGGAGAACCGAGGATAGCATTGGCATATACTCGTAAACATTTAAACCATCGCTCAATAAGGCCCAGGCCAACAGACCTTTCACATGAAGCGTTGTTTTTTAGTTTTACAGGATTTCCATTTTCCTCAGGAGTTCAAGGTATATACACTCAGATGCGTTTTCTAAAAACATCTGCCAATTGCAACTGGTCTGTAGGATGCAAGTTTTGTTCTCCGTCACACTCTGTATAAAAACCGGTTGAACTAAGTCTATATTGTGCGCTTCGAGGCAGGTGATCCACCATTTGTCTGGAAGTTTTCCTTTTGTCTCGTTTAGCCTTTTCAGAGGTTCCTTAAAATTCTGGTTATTCTGACAAATCATCCATTTGATTCCAGCGGTGGCGTACCAAGTTTAAATGCCCCCGGGGCAAGAAGCAAGTTTGGCCCCCCCATGTTAGAACCTAAGGTCTTTCGCAAGCAAATTTGCTGCATTGAAGAAAGTCCTTGCGACATTTTTGAGACTTTTTGGCGCCCCCAGTGATTTAGCGCGCGGGCATTGTGCCTCCCTTGGTCCCTCATTACACCCCTGTTTGATTGTATCATTAAATTCAACACGCGGTTAAGCTCGGTGGTAAGCTACCATCGGAGCTATCTGTAAAAATGAGACCGTGGGCCTATAACAATTGAACAACGAAAAAGATAGAAACCTAACAGAGCAGACGGAGGAAGTCTGCACCCCCTTTTTTCAAAGGTTTTAACCTATCAAAACATTTTTCTTCCACCAATCTCCCTTTTCTCCTATCACTACACTTCTTAGTTGCATTTGTAAATGCTCTGTGTTTGAAAGCAGACAAATTGCACCAAATCGCTACCGGCGATATCTTGGAGAACCGCCCTTTCGATTGATTTATGACAAGTGCGGGTACATACCACGGCTGTCCAACCACAAGACCTCAGTAGCAGGGTCACCTAATCCGAAGGAAGTCATTCAAAGGTAGTACAAGATCCGCAGTCACCGTGTCGGACTGTAAGCTTCGACCCTTGTTAGCTATGATTTTGCTATGGATTGGTTCATAGAAGTCTGCAGCGTCATAGTGGTTGGCGCTTCCTAGCAGACCTTCTTAAATGCCTGGTTGAACCAGGCTAGTAGCACAAAAACGCTCAGTGGCATTTTTCTGTGCCAGACACGAGTGTGCACACTTTAATGACTTCCAAACAATGGAGGTAAAATCTAACCTGTATTGTGCCTTATTATGCTACAAGTATCGGCCAATTTCATTTGGCTTTAAAAAATTTATAACGCCACCATAATCCACCATGCAACGCAAAAAGTTACGTAAAACATTACAAAGAAGCTCAGCAGTTCATACGATGCACGTTCTGACAACGGTCAGAACCCGTGTGACCGCGGCACAAAATCACCAGCAGTTCGGAGACGGTGCAATGCAATGGCGACAAAAGTGTAATCCACGCTGATTGCACATTACGGCAAACACGAAACCTAAACTGATTGTGTACGCAATTCACGACATTGCCTCTGAGTAGAATCCTGTCAAAGAAGTGTAAAATAAAAGTGCTTAGATAGACAGCAAAAACTCTTACATATTCCAGACACTCAACATCAAACGTTAATCGGTCATTTTGAATTTTGAGGTTTTCTTAGTCATCATGAGCATTATCATGTTCTGTACGCCTTGTTACATGTAAATTTTGAGCTCAAACCTTTTCTCCACTTAAGTGCTTAATGCAGAAATGCACATACAGCATGCAGGGATGGTCACTGCTTTTACCTTGTTTTCTAATTATTGAGCTGAAAAGTTATAAACACAACCATTAACCATCTCCAATGTTTTAGATGAGCGAAGCGTTGCAATAATTTCCACTGCAATCGATATTGATGAAGGACTTAAGTTCCAATTACACTCTTTGTGAAAATCAGGGTGGATACCCCCATGAGCCGTGTTTTAGACTCCCTGGTCACCAACAATTTTGATGGTGTTTCCTGGATTTGCCAAATGACAATTTGGGGCGTCCTACCCGAAAATGACCTGTGACGTCTTTGATTGAGAAATCACCAACCATCAGCAGTCCCGATTGCCTTTGTGCTCAATGACTTTGTTGAAACGGTTGAACTAACTGGTTCCCGAAAACGTTTAACGAGAAATTCACCGGAAAAACACGAAATTCTGAAACCGGGCAGGTGCTCATTTTTAAGAGCTGAAGTGACGGAAGCTGCGACAAGTTGACAATGGATAGTAGTTGCGAGGACAGGGCGAGGCCGTGGACATTAGCGGCCGGGATCAAACGTTAACGTGGTCGAAAGGAAAACAGCACAAGCACGGCGATTTTTTAGAGTGCCGACTGTGTCACGTTCGTCCTTATTTAAACACTGTTGCCGCTTTTTCTGGTCGTTTACATTTCGGCACTAATGAAGCGTAGCAAAAGAACGATATTACGTTTTCAACCTTAACTTTTGCCTCTGCTGTATACCCGCATGAAAGTGAAAAGGGCATCTTCTGTTCATTGGGTATACAAACTGCTGGTTTCAGTCAGGTCGAAATTAGAAAAACGCAGTGTCAGATCTCATCGCTGCCAGGTGCCGGGTTTAATTGCGGAAGCAGTTAAACGCTTGGTAAAGCCATGTAATCAATTAAGAGGACAAAATTAAATTTGCGACATTTTCAATAGCCGACGGAAACAATGCAAGCGCACCTTTTGAAAAATGTATCGCCAAGTTTGGAACAGGCGTCGGCGAACGTTCTGATATACCCTTGGATTTGACGATGAGAGTTTCAAGATCAATAAATGCCCAGGGACTAGTAATTTATAGATATATGGCAGTGGTTCCCAAACGTTTTCTGCCAATGCTTCGCCTAATCACCTATGAAACGTTGATTACCCCCTATGTGGTGATATATAAGTCTTATGATATAAGTCTTATGATACTTGAAACGGAGGTCAACTCCGTTCCAAGTAAGAAGCTTAAAACGCCAATACCTTGGTTTAAACAAGCTTGCAAAGGACATAGCATCCATAAAAACGAATGAAATAAAATATTTAATTCAAAAATCACACCTCATTAATTGGCCTCAATGCTCCCCTCAAAATTCAAATTGCCCCCTGTGGGGCGTGCGCCCCACGTTGGGAATCACTGATATATGCGAACAACTGGTTGATGTGCTTTAGGAGGAGGACTGGCTTGATGAAATGATTTCTGGTCACACTGTTTGCAACTGTAACAAGAATAACGCCAACACTGTGGCAGACACCAGAGAATCATTTAGCAGTTATTTTAAAATCCCACCTGTGTACGAAAACATATTCAAACATCTACGGAAATAAAGCATGTCATTTACCAAAACAACTCGAGATATTAGAAACTAACTGACACACCGCTCACAGAAAAAATGAAAGTAAACGTTGATGAAAAAAAGCGAAGACCGGCTTCTACGGTTCCTGACGGAGGGCGACACTTTTTGGTCGGTCAAAGATGTTTATCGTCGTCAGATTTTGTGCCTAATGTTTTATTTCTTGCAGCGAAATGCGACTTTGAAAAGCGTTTAAAGCTTTGCAGTTTACTTGTTTTTTGTGCGTGGTTAACGTGGAACAAGTATCATCACAAGT
>Ga0210059_1004282_pt1 | contig 22984 bp, 17 predicted proteins | sample Ectturendosymbi2_FD_188042 | JGI IMG/M metagenome (GOLD analysis project Ga0210059, IMG submission 188042) | Ecteinascidia turbinata endosymbiont from Florida, USA - Sample 2 (SPAdes) (version 2) | ecosystem: Host-associated > Tunicates > Ascidians > Unclassified | place: Key West, Florida...
TTTTGCATTGTTGATTCTCAGCAAATAGAAGATTTCTCAAAGTGAGAGAGGGTTATTTTGTATAGTTGATTCTCCGCAAATGGGAGTTTTCTAAAGAATATGTGCAGACCATAAAGCGTCTGCTACACTGGGCATGCTTTTAGAGCAGCGACAAACCTTAATAGTACAGTATGTTATGACGATGGTTTGAAATACTTCATGTTCAAATGGATTTGATGTGGTTCTGAAGGTAATTGTGATGATTTTTATTTGTAGGATGTTTAAATAAAGCCTGACTACTTTTGCAAACTTCTCATTGCAAATGGGTAACAGCGTTGAGTATATTAATTCTAATTGCGTACTTTTCAGATACTCTCAGGGACGCGAGGAGTGCGGGGCGTTGCTTCCCTTTTCTTGCAAAACGGAAGCAACGGGGACGGAACTAACTTTTTATCACAGTATCATGGGGAGTTTCATGGCTAACAAGATTTGGTTGAAACAAATTTATTGCAGCTATTCACCCAACCACAACATTCAGAATGGTTTTCTACGCTCTCTGCTATAATTTTTAGGTCAACATTGTTGCTGAATAGAATCAAACATATTGGTGAAGAATTTTATGTTTTTTGTTAGTTTGCATTTCCCTCAATACTTTTACTGACCCCTGCCCTACCGCTGCTTCGTCTGCTACCTTTGTTTTATTTAATTTCACCTTAAAACTGAGCATCTCCTCAGACATGATTATCGAAATTCAGATCACAAAATTGCTAGCAAAACTTCTAACAAACTTCTAACAGAGTCACTGGCGTTAGATATTTTCTAGGTTAAAATATGTGACACATTAAATCAGCTTTTTGACAAAGTAGGGGACAAAGTTTCAGCAGAAATTTCGCCATTGGAATTAGATAATTGCAAGTAACGATTGCAGTGTTTCTTTTATACATCAGATTGCAATGTTTCTTTTATTTTATGCTGCCACGAAAGGGCTGGGAGCGCTTCAATTGAGTTTGTCCCCAGGCGCAGGAAACCCGAGGTACGCCACTGCTTGAAGTGTCGTTTGTTTTTTGCAAAGTGTTTTCACGTCTGTTGGTGCAACATGTTACTGCAGATAAAAATGCTGTTTGGAATCTCGGCATTCGTATTTTCGTTCAAACCAGCTCGAAAAACTTCTTGTAACCTACCTTTGTAATGAAATGTCTCTTTTCTGTGACATCGCACGTTCTTTTTCTTACAGGCGTCACAGCCTTTCTTTCACATTGCAGTTAATTTGGGGAAACGCTGTTTTTGTAAGCGTGGTCCCACGGTCTTCACTTTGAGCTTCGTGCCTCGGATTGTGCTAACTAAACTCAAAACAACTACATAATTCCCTTGTTTCTAATCTGACGACTTTAGTCTTATGAAAACATATCGTTTTTGAGAACTGTGAATGAGTTTGTTATTACTCCACCTTAATAATAGCATTGTCTGTTTTCATTACCACTTGCATTTTCTTAGATGGTTACAACGTTCACAAGCCCAGCAACAAAAAGTTTGGACCCGTGAAAAATCAAACTTTTCACTGAACAAAAAATTGCACATCAACGTTGAAAAAAAATCGCCAGTTTGTCTTCTAAGCGATGTCGATCATGAGCAACATAATCTCTGCGATTACAGACATCCACTGTTGCTTTTCAAGTAACATAGTCAGTTGTTGCGCTGCGTGTTTTGCTCAAGTCGAAATTTTTTGATACAGTGTTACAATTCGAAGGTCTCGCTGGGCTACCCTCCTACTTGCAACGAAGCTGTTATATACCTAAGCACCTTGGAAAATACTCTACAAAACCGACCAATTTGAAAATGCCAGTTTTTTACGGCTTGGCATTAACGCGCATAGAAAGCAAAGCTTCTTTGTATTCAATGGGTTGCACTGCTTCAAAGCAAACCTACTATAAATGGATGCGGTTATTTTTTGTACCGAAACATCTCGCCATGTTACTTAAAACCAACACCGGACACTGAGCATCAAGCCTTTACAATGCATCCAATGCGCAGAACAAATTTACTTTCAAATTTTGAAGTTGTCATGCTTTTAACGTTGTGCACCAACTTTCTAGTTTTTGGGCACTTTGCTTTGCAATCTTCGCCGATGAAGTTGTACTTTTGATATTTGTCTTGCAAAGATTTTCCTGAAGTCACCAATATATTTTGTTTGCTCCCCTCTTTCTTCACTTGAAGCATTTCGAAACATCTGCGTTACTTTGTGTTGTAAAAGGAATACTGCTAGACATTGGACTTAATTTGAAATATTCCATCGTACTTCAAATCAGTAATTTTCCCTACTCACTAAAAAAATCTGTCTCTTGTGTGAAACTATTTTTGTTGAGGAATTTTACACTTTCACTAAACGAGGCACCGAAAGCGCATTATTTTTGTTCTCTGCTACTCATACAACGTTATGCTGTTCAGCAAAAATCAAATAAGGCTACTTCGCCAAACACCAAATCTTTTTCTACTGTAAAACTCGCGTTGTGCGTGCAATCGATATGTTTAATGCTTCACAATAATTTTTTAGTTTTCAACATCAGTGATAACTGATGAAAAAGTTCGCATAATCTGTGAACGTTGCCAAATCACAATTCCCGGTCACTTGAGGGTTTAGGTTTCCGAGCGTGCTACAGCGCGCACGCTCAATTTTCTATCGCCCCGTTCTGAAAACCAAACGTTCTGGGGGAACTACAGGAAATCTCTTTGAGATGACGGATAAATCACTTCGCGTTAAACTTGTTATCGTGAGTTTGCTTGAACATAATTTAAATCAACAAATCGCACATTTTCGTTTTTTTAACTCTACACACGCAAAGTTAACATTGACGAAAGTTTTACTTAAGCACTCTCTGTGCACACTGCACCAGTAACAAAAACCAGCACGCATTGATGGTATTTAATGGAAATCGATTTCGCCATACGGCATCTTCAGTCCAAGCATGGCGAAATCGATTTCCATTTATGGCGAAATCGATTTCCATTTAATCCATTAAATACCATCAATGCGTGCTGATTTTTGTTACTGGTGCAGTGTGCACAGACAGTGCTTAAGTTGAAGATATGGGTAGACAAGAATCGCCGCAGTTAATAGAAAAGAAGACACAGGTTGATACTGATGCTCAAGAAACAAGCAGAGCTTCCAAGTATTGACGAAAGTTTTGGTTCATCTTTGTTCAAACCTGACACAGCCCTACCAAACGTCAGGTAGTTGGGCTTTTTTCATAATTGCAATTTCCCTGAAATTTTATTTGCCTCCATATGTTTAGGTAAAAATTACATGATGCAATTCTTTTGCAAGTGTCCATCGTCTGGGCTAAACAAGCTGAGTTGGTGTTGAACAAATTGTTCTTTGATTAACATTCTTACCTGACACAGCCGTACCAAACGTAAAGTGATTGATAAAAAAAGAACTGTTTTCTGACCTCTTGGCTTTGATTTTCCTCAGTTGTTAAATAAATTATGTGTGGTTCTTGGTGTTGTTTGCATATTTTCATGCAAAAGTTTTTCAGATATTGTGAAAAAATACGTATGGGCATTGAATGTACTGACAGGGAAGCTTATTTTCATGATGGTCTGAAAGAAATTTATGATAGGATATTTTATACGAATAAGATTTCAGTACTGTGGATGCGTAGTGGTACGTTAAATCGATGTCCTATAAAAATAATTAGCTTGACTGATTCGCTTGCTTCTCACCTTTGTGGGGACCCTTAACTTGAATAAGCCTTTTTTTAATCTAAAAAAATGCAAACAAATTTCGTGGGAGGCTTTGATTACCCGGTTTGTCCCCTACCCTGGTTGGGGGGGGGTATTTTTACTAATTAGTGGATGAGATAATTAATTAATTTTTTATTTTTGATCATAACTTTTGAACCAGAAATGCTAGAAAGTCGATCAAAGGCTTAAAAGACTCGGACTCAAGCCTAGTTTCCAATGAAAACTTCAGCGAAATACTTTGGCCAAGAGCAGGGGTCACCAACATGGTGCCTGCGGGCGCCAGCTCGCCCGTACGGATCACGTTGGTCGCCCACGGGCTTGTTCTGACAACAGCATAAACATGATCACTGTCTTCACATTGATGAATATCTTTAAATTTTATTGATAACATGATTGAAGGCAAATTGAGCACATTGTTATTTCGGAAGTGTGTGTATCAAACTGGTAGCCCTTCGCATGAATCTGTACCAAGAAGTAGCTCTTAGTTTCAAAAAGGTTGGTGACCTCTGGCTTAGAGGTTGGGCCCTAAGCCAGGTAACGAGCCAAAATGACCCAAAAACAACATCGCTTACGACATCACTCACAAAAAATTCGCAACCCCCAACCAAAAAATTTTTTTTCGAGTGCAGACTAGAAGACTGGCCGATCCGTTTGAGCCCTTGAACAGCTCTTTAGCGCAATTGGCGGAGGAGCTATGGCGTTGGTAAGTCAACCAAAAACTGCTGGTTTTAGGATGAAATCCAGGTACGATATATTCGCAGACTGGCCGTCAAAGTTTTAAGTGAAATGAAACAAAATTTTTCAGTTTCATTCCACTTAAACAAGCAATTTGACTTTGCGCAAGACACAATAGATTTCCAGAATTTAATGATGAATTTGTGAAGTAACAATGCTAGCTTGAATAACAATGGTATAATGAAAAATAGTGAATATTAACCTCTGTATTACTTAGGCCTAGACAAAGTTTGTAGTTTTTGCACAAGTTTTTTCTCTATGAAAACATTGAGCATCATTCATGAATTTTGCGTGGCAATCTGGCCATATCATAATGAATATGTGAAAACTGTTTCAACGCAAATTTCCACTGCGGTCATGGGTAACCGAGGCGACAAACGTACCCCACTTCTAGTTTTTTCATTTCGTGCCAAGTTTGGCCTAAGATATCTCACAAACCTTTCGATATTTTGCAATAAAATTTTCTGAGGTCAAAGATAATTTTATCAGCAACAATTCTTCCAAATATGAGCGAAAAATATCAAGAAATAAAATTGTGGTGAGGTTTGAAAATTTGTAGCAAGAGCTAGAAAGTCAACTTTGAGTGTCCGTGACCTTTGACAGTCACAATGTAGATAATGTTATTTTTTCAATATTTGGCAAAGTTACTAGCATCCCTGAAAAATTGGGGTTGTTCACTAATGTAGTTTGGCAGTAATAAGGCTTTAAACATGGCCAAATATGAACAATTTGCGCCCCCCAACTGAAAAGCTTTATAATCATGCTATTTCTTGACAGATTTCATTCAAATTTTTCAGATGTTCATCATATGGGGTAATGACAATTTGAGTAAAATTGGAGAGGGTGACCTGACCACTTCCTGAGAATTGACACGGAAAGGCCGATTATTCATTGTTCTTGGGCAAATGCACTTTATTCAGCGCAATCAATTGAGACTAATGTAAATTTATGCGCTTTTCAACAAATTTCAGATGCTTCTCCGGGCCATTGAAAACGCTGTGGCGAGCGGGTTTGTAGTTGGACCACGCTGTGTCCATTTGGCCGGTGTTAGCTACGACTTGATATGATCAGTCTTTCTCATTAGAATACTGCAAATAATTTCTTGAGCTCCCAACCTTCTGCATTTTTCAGTCTGTGCAGTGCTGTTAACTACACTCTCGAACTCGCTTTTTACTGCATGAGTATGCTGAGGTTCTCGTCAACTCGACATCTCCTGGACGACTGACACACGTGTGAACAAAAAATACCAAAAGATAAGCGCAACTCCTGAACCAGGGTCCCGGTCAACAATGTTAGCAGCATTTTTGCCAGTGGGAGGAACTGATATTTGCAGCCATATTATATTTCCAATTTGAAAATACAAGGGGTCAGGCCCTAGTTGATATACCTTACCGAATCTAGTGTCTGGGTTTTTCACAGTTACAGATCCCTTCCCGTAGCACCAGATCTCCAAATGCAGTTATGGAGTAAGCACCACGGTTTGGACAAATCAACTTGAGCATGGGATGCTCAACTTTAAGCGGATTTTCGCTAAATAAAAAATTCGGTTTATTACTCATAAACTAAAGGTACAAGCAATCTATAACAACCATTTCTGGACGGAAAAAAATGAACTTAACTGCGGAGAGGGATCTTTCGTATGAAAGGAAACGAACTCACATTTTTCTCAGCCTACAAATATTTTCCAATAGCTCATATAGTCCAGTTTGTTTGATAAAGTGCGTAAGGTTTCTTTCACACAGGACTGAAAGCTCAAACGTTAGCTAATAAAAACAAGTCTTGCGCAGTCCACAACTCTTCTTTACGGAGTAATTTCACCTGCTATGTTGTAAGCCCTGAATAACTAGCCACATACGTTCGTCAAGTGGCACACCCATGGTTTTCGACACAGTGAAGAATATAAACAACTACTGTTACCAGGGGCGTAACGAGGGGGGCCAGGGACACAATTCCCGGGGCGCCGAAATGTCACAATGTCGCAAGTTTTTTCTACACCCACAGTACATTTACTTCCGAAAGACCTCATATTCGAACATGGGGTTGCCGAACTTGTTTCTTGCCCCGGGCGCCATCTGACTTCATTACGCCCCTGGCTATTACACCTAATGACAAATTAACTTCCACGTTCGGTGAAACGGCAAAGTCGCAGCAACAGCCACGTTCGACGTAAGGAATACAACGCATGACAAAACGTTATTTTGCCTTTAGGCAGACAACATAGAGAACGGCATCTACGCCACGCATAAAACTTGCAGAGAGCAAAGCACGCGTTTTCACAGCAGACAAGGTGCTGAAACAACACGATTGACTGAAATCGACTGAAGTCGGACAAAGACAGATTGTTTCCAATAACCACAAAGCGCTAATTTCGGATCCTTTGCGTCGATAACATCATAATGATCCGACGGAGTTTGTGTGATGAAATCACGTCGGCAGTGGTGAGTGACAATCACAATTGCGTGGACGTAAGGAACGCCAATCAAAGTTCAGCATGTTTGCACACCGAACGGGAAAGAATCTAGGCCTGTTCCCACAAACAGGTGCACCTTGCGCTATGAGGTTCAAGTCCAGCAAATGCGAAGTACACATCAAGCCTCAGAAGTTTTTAGATAAACGACAGGTGACATGATCGAAACGTTATTAGCAAGCTAACGCCTCAATCGAGATCTAAGAATAAAACTTTCGTGTTACGACTTGATGCTTTGGGCAAGCCTTCCAGCAAAAAGATCATGCATTTCCTACGGTTGTGGCTTCCCAATGATTTAGATATACTGGAATAAGGTCATGTCAATAGAAGCACTGCTTTCTGGAAGTATAAGCAACAAGGAAAATGGTTCTGTCAAGCTTTTAGCAGGTAGTCGTCAAGTTACCTTTCGTTTCGAGAACTGGTCTCGTCAATAACTGATTCAAACTTTGTCAACATTGTTACTGTTACGGATTTAGCAAGACACCAGTTACGAGAAGACAAAAGGTAAAAGACAAATACGTAATCTCCGGCAACTTCATTGTGCAGGAAAAATTCAGTGTTCCAGCATCGATAGTTCAATAGCTTTGCGTAGCTCTTCCTCTTCTTCTTGCTGGCGCAGTCGGTCCTGTTCCGCCTGCATCGTTGACAGCCTCAGCGCTTTCTCGAGTTCATCTTCCAACGCTGGACCACTGTTGTTTCCCAAACCAACCGTTTCAACTGCCCGTCGTTGCTCTGGTGCTGTGCTGTTAAGCGCCTCAAGCAAGGTCACCTCCTCGTCGCAGGTTTCGTCGTCTTCCAAACGCAAGCTTTCCTGTATCGCGAGCTGCAACAATCTGTCGTTTTCCTCTTCGACAGTGCTCTGCAACCTCTCGGCTAGGCTGAGCACCCTGTAACCGGCCGGTACATCGAAACACTTTGAATCGACCTCAACCGCCACACCGACCAGCGACGCTTTTTGAGGCTCGGCCTGCGCGGGGGGTTTACGGGAGTTGACAAACGGAACCTCGGCTTGCTCGCCATTTCTTTGGCCGTTCACGCAGTCAAACGTGACGCACGCGTTCAGCACGTGAAAGACGGGAATTTCGATTTTGACCGGGAAACCTGCGGGGAGTTTAAGCTTAATGAATTCGCTCAGTTTGGCGAAGTGTGGACTCGTGGTCGACATCAAATCGATGATAGGCAGTACCTGCTCACACAGGCCAAGAGGGAAATTCTCACTGATCCAAATGGAGCCCTTAAACTTCTGGGTTTTGACCGACAGTTCCCTTGGGCGCCCAATGTCGCCATTGTTTGAACCTTTGTTGAAATATTCACACGCAGACAAACCTTGTGGATTGCAAGGAGATACAGCGGAGGAAGAATCGCTGGCAGTGGACGAAGCATTATGGTCGAGGCCAAAACCGCTGAAAGACTTCAGGAACCTGGACGCAAAATTGCTGTTTTCCGTTGTCTTTTGATTTTTGTCATCAACATGTTCGGATCGGGACTTGGAAACAATCTCAACGTTCGATGCCGTAAAAACAGCGGACTTGTACCCATTGACGGTTTCGTAACGGTCGCTTTTCCAGCCGAAGTAGCCCTGAGTGCTCTGCTCCAATCGGATGCTGTCGACGTTCAGATGCGTGCAGACGGTTGGGTGAGTGAGGCGATGCGCCACTACTTCTGATGGCGGCAGAAAAGTTTCCAGTCTCAGAGTGGCATCGTCGTACAAAACTTCCCGAACGGCTTCACACGCATCGTGGTCGATGTTGAGCAAAGTCGCCCCGCGATCGGTACCTGTGAAAACAAAGCTTCTATTTCCGCGCTTCCACGACATCTTTTCGAAGCCCTCCAACGTAGAATCGACGCGAATGCAGGAGCCCTTTTTCCATATCCTGCAAACGTCACTCGGGCAGACCTTCGACAAAAGAGGGACCCAACTGGTGAATTCCCATTTCATTTCGACATAAAAATCGGATGAATTTCGAAGATTGTTTAGAAGTTGCGGAACACCTTCCAATCTAAATAGACAAAGCAAAGTAGGTCACAAAATCCATCTGTGAGAAGCTTTTACTGTAGACATATTCCAACTGTGAGGTGTTTATTTTACGATGGTGACTATACACGGCACCTATAGTATGAAAAAAATACATTAAAATTTAGGCAGCATTGGCAAAGTAATAGCGGAGAAGACAAGGAAGGTATTGGAGTTACAGCATTATGCCAATGCTTAGGCAGTATGAATGACCGTTTTTTTTTCAGTGGTAGACTGAAACTTTCTTTGAAATGACTGAAAAAAATTAAGCCAATTCGGTCAGAATGTCTGAAATATAGTCTAATGAACACTGAAATATAGGCTCAAGAACACTGTAAGTTTAAATACAACTGTGAGACAAATGACCGAAATGTCTCAACGAAAAAAAAAACCAGATACATGGTGCTGACTGTAGCATAAACCAAGTTTATGACAAGAATATAAATGTTAAGGCCAGTGAACACATGTCCACTTTCGCAAAGTTTATCTTGGGTGGTATGAAGTGAGTAGATTGAGTCATGAAAAGTTTCAAGGCCGGTGCGAAAATACTTATGGTGAGAGAAGGCTTGGTGACTAGCCCTTTTTGATAAAAGATGTTATGTGGGCAAATGCTTCTATGCAGTGAGAGGTACCTCAGTCAAAATTGTTACTAACAACTTTTTTCTGCCGTGTGCGCCATCAGTGGTGGAATTTAATGACGAAGTACTCTCTGCACGAGAACTGTTACACGCAGGTTTAGAGTGGATACTCTAAAAAAAGCGTACCTGATACATGCTTGACGATAATCTCGATATTGCAATATCAGGGATACCATCTCAGGATCCCCAGTGCTGATTGCTTCATGCAACACAGACCAGCCAGCGCAGTTCTCTGCAAGCACATTCGCACCATGGTGCAGCAGTAACCTACAAAAATAACTGATGTTGGTGATTTGTGGTTAAAATTGACTTGCAGTGAAGAAATAAATCACTGCAGTTTAACTGAGGTTGCGACATCAAGCAGTGTGTTTCTTAATCAGAATTGCATGTAATTGATGTCTAGTCTCAGGTTATAAGAGCTGACAAATATATTTAACAGTTTAGTTTTCTAAGGGAAAAGAAATGATGAACACATTATTTGTTTGAAACTCATGAAGATGATTAGCATACAACCACGAATTTGCAAAACAGCATGGTCATCAGGACACTTACTAAATAAATTGTATTCCATTCTATTAAGTATTAAAATGTTTGACGCCTGATGCTTGTGTTCCTGCACAAAACCATAATTGATCATACAACCAACATAAACCAGTTCTATACAACACATGCAAAAAACTTTGCTGATAAACTTCAAGCATTGTGACACAACAGCTTTCTGTTCAAGTATGTACTTTCCACGATGGGTGTAAGCAAGAAATCGATCAACAAATTTTTAATAGGAAATCGATTTCACGTAAAATTACGCATCCTCAGTCATGAAAATTGCAAGCAAAGCTTATGGGTGAAAAGTTGAAAGACTGAAGTAACAGCAGAGAAAAAGACAAACTCAAGACTACAATCAAAACACAAGCTCAGAAATCATAACAGCTTAACAAACTGAATGACGTCAAGAATACTAGTGGCGGCAAAAAGAACTGTGACTAATAAAATACGTGTTTACTCAAAAATTAAAAAGACGTTTACTCAAATAAATAAATGACTGAAACATCTAACTAGTTGACACTAATGGCTGAAAATTTCTCCAACTAAAAACTAACTCGTGGTGAAATGACTAACAACGGTAGAGAAAAATAGTAAGCCGTGTGTGGGCATCAAGTCTCTGGGGTACGCATTTATAGCCTGCCACGAGTTCGCTTTAAACGATGCGCAGGGAGCGTTTTCTGTGAAACAACTTGGCAAAAACAGAGAAAATGCACTTATAATAATTAACATTACATACCTGGCACATTCCAAATGCCCAAGGGACACTGCTAAATGGAGCACAGTACGTCCTCGTGGATCATGCAACTCAGTGTTAGCATCTTCTTTGGCAAGGGCTGCTCGTAAGCTATCGTAGTCATTGTGCCAAACAGGCCAATGCAGAGGGTAACAAACTGACAATTCTTCAGACAACGACATTACACACTGACAACAAATTAAACATGTTGCACCATGTTATCAAATTATTATTATTGTGCAACTTACCAGTGTTTTTAAACTCCTAGATTAAATCAGGAAAATGTTTTGTAGTCATTTTGGATGTGACATGTTTCACACTACCATCTACACAAAATGTCCTGTACAACATGAAATCTCACCACATACTGGGGATTGATTGGGAATTGGATTAAAACAGTTTTCAACTGAGGTTAAAAACTCGACTGAACTAAAGTAAAAGTGTCAGAGCTTGACTTCTAGGTAAATATTGAAAGAGTCTAAAAACACAACTTTCATTAAATTGAAAACAAAAAGCTACACAAATTACTTTTGCAAGATCCAAATGCATTAACTCAGACATTCAGTCTTTCCAAAAGGAGCACATTTCTTTGTTTTACAATGTATGAAAGATAGTTTTCACAACTGCATGTCGGTCTTGTCTTCCAAAAGCAAAATCTGATGAAAGTATGGGCTATTTGGGCTTTTCATTTTCTCAACTTAGCAAGCACCTCAATTTTTCTGAGGTAACCTGGAGATTTTAAGATGTTCAGCAGTGTCCAAGTGTTGCACAGCAAACCGAATTAGGCTTGTTTCTTGTCACTGCTTGAGGTCAATATTCTGATGCATGAAATTTTGTGTGCTTGAAGCATGTTGATCCAAAGTTTCACAAACCTTTTTGAAACTCAGCCCTTAGATGAACAAAGATACAAATAATACCACCATATGTCATATGTTGGCTTTTCTATGATAAAATGGGCTCAAATGATGGTGAATAAGTAGATTTTTGGGAAGCACAAACTTAACACTTTGAGAGCCGGTCTACGAATATATCGTACCTAGATTTTGGCCCAAAACCAGCAGTTTTCGGTTGCCTTACCAACGCCATAGCTCCTCCACCAATTGCACTAGAGGGCTGTTCAAGGGCTCAAATGGATCGACCAGTCTTCTAATCTGCACTCGAAAAAAATTGCAGATTTTTTGTGAGTGACGTCATAAGTGAAGTAGTTTTTGGGTCATTTTGGATCATGTTACCTGGCCTAGGGCCCAATCGCTAGGCCAAAGTGTTTTGCTGAAGTTTTCATTGGAAACTAGACTCGAGTCCAAGTCTTTTGAACGTTTGATCGACTTTCTAGCGTTTCTGGTTCAAAAGTTATTATCTAAAATAAACAATCTAATTAATTATCTAATTAACTAATTAGTCAAATATTTTTACTGCTTTAGATCATAACTTTTGAACCCGAAACCTGAACAGGTCATCCAAAGTATCAAAAGACTCGGATTGTAGCCTAGTTTCCAATAAAAACTTTAGTGAAATGCTACCATCTAACGGTTTGGGCTCAGGGCCAGGTGAAGTGGGTCAATTAAGTTCAAAGGTGAAGTGGCCAAAAAGTCCTCTACTTATGACATCCCTCACAAAAAATCCGCACCCCCAAGCAAAAAATATTGTTTCGAGTTGAGCCTAGAAGACTTGCCGCATGTTTTGAGCCTTTGAACAGCTCTCTACCGCTTTCGGCGCCCGAGTTATGCACGTGCAAAGCCACGTGCGATCCGGTTGTTTTGGCGCAGAAATCATCAAAAGCGGCTGGACGCCAAAGTGTTACAGTCAGGTGTCATTTATTACATCTATACTTTGACAAGACCCTGTTACTATTTGTGGATCCCTACATAGCAAGAGTGCTTCTTAACTGCCTTATCATTACCTTTTCACTGGCGAGCAAAACAACTGAAAACTATTTCAGCGATTTAGAACAAATTTACTGGCTTTCTGAACACATTGCCCATTGTTTCATAAGGTTAGTGCAATCATTCTGATTGCTTTTTGCCATTACTTCTAGTTTTATAGACATTTTCAGCAAACTTTTGCTGTGAGTCATTACCCTCTTGGCTTTGCAGGCTGTGATTTTCCCGTCACTGCTTCCTGTACTACATTATACGCAAACCATGCAGTTAGGTGCTAAACCTACAACCTAAATCAGTGTGGTCCAATTACCTTTGACCTGCCGGCCAGTTTACAAAAATGTGACAACTCGTGGGAATCTTCTCATAAAATGATGTATAAAAAACAGATTGACAAGATTTAAAATAGAAAAAGGAAAATAGGTGAGTGAAGTCAGGGTATCATTATAATTACTACACAATAGCAATAAACATCTATTACAAATATCAGTGCAATGCCTGTGGTCGAGGCTTCTCTGACACTATCATTCCTATATCAATACCAATATGTTAGTTGTAGCAAGTAAGAGAACACTGAACAGCGCTTCGTCTGCCATTCAATCTTTGTTTTTGGATTTGACTTGCTTTATAGTAAAAAATGTGGTATACTCTCACACATATATTTGCTTCTAAACACTGAGTGCATTTTTGTTGCGAAATCTTTCGGTTTGGGAAACCTATCTATGCTGACTAATTTCTAGAAGCTCTCTACGGTCTAGCCCAGGGGTCTACAAACTTTTTTGTCAGAGAGCTGGTGTTACACAACAGTTCGAGGGTCAGACATTTTACGTAATAATATTGTTTGGAGATATGTTACATTCTACTAAATCAAGGGTTGGGAACCTTTTTGGTTAAAGGAGCCATGAAACCTACATATTTTTAATTGTATTTCCGTGAGAACCATATAATATTTTTTAACACTTTATGCAGCTAACTTACTTAACTAACGTGTGCATTTTCAAGCAAAATCAACAATTTTAAACAATGGTAAATGTTTGTATTTTCTTTGTAATAACATGCTTCTTACTTTCAATGTGACTTCTGATGCTGCATGGTGTTGCTGATGGCTTTGCAGGAAAATTATAGAATAAGCTTCATTCGTAACAATAGTGTTAAGAAAATATCATGCCAGCCAGATGCCGTCATCAAAAGAGCCACGTTGAGCTGTAGGTTCCCGACCCCTGTACTAAATCAATAAAGTTTTGGGAAATATATAATTTTTTCATTATTGACAAAATGTCTTCGTGAGTCAGATGAAATGTCTTCGCACGGTCTAGGACAGTTTGGCGCTGCCAATTCGGCGACGAACCGTTTCAGTAATCGGACGTTTCGGCGATGGTGGTCGCAACTGTATTATGCGAAAAAAGGTGTGTTTTGAAATACTTTGAAGGTTAGACTACAAAGGATGTTTGCTTCACAAGTGTTTTTGTTGTCATCCTGATGGCCAGTGTAGTTTCCTGACTGTCAGGATTTTGGAAGAACTTAGTGTGACCACCTGTGTAAAGAAATATGGCTTGTGACGTTTATTTTTGCTGGCATGAGGCGTTAGTGAGTTTACACAAAAGTTAGGCCTTGACAGCATCTATTGCTTGATCTTTCACATAGGTATCATTTTGATTGCATTTCACAGCTAATCTGTATCGTACTTTCTTGCCATGGGTTGCCTATCGGCGTACAAATATGAAGTAATGGCACTTCCAAATCCATGGTATGCATCATGAATCACAATAAATACAGCATAATTGGAAAGATCAGGTCATTAGACTGACTTTTGCGTTTACACACTTCCCAGATGATGGCAGTGTGAACTTCTGCACTTTGGTGACATTCCAAAGGAAAACACATCTCATATTTCATCCCTGAACCGGCGGCACCGAACTGCCCCATTCTGTCTTTGCAGGCCAGATTTGGCCCACGGGCCATAGTTTGGAAACCCTGGTCTAGTCTAACATTGGTAATATTGTACATTATTTATATTAAAAGATGTTATGCGTGTTCTAATTAAAATTACCTACTGTAACATCCACACAAACAGTGAATAGTGAGAAAGCTCGTGGGCCATAAAATTCTGTCCATGGACCTGTAGTTGGACCACGCTGACCTAAATGTTAATCGGGCATTAATAACCCACTTTGACTCAGGGGCTTTCACAGCCTTTTACAATGCAAATTCTACAGAATTCAGAAAGATGGAGATTCAGTAATGCACTAGATTATGTTCAGTATGACTTCTCATGAACACCTCAGATATACTCTTGCAGGTCTAATGAAAAATAGTTCTTCTGTTTGAAGCAAGTTAGCCTCCATGTACACATTGTTGCATCTGCTTTAGCAACTATGAAGAAACAAGCAAAATTGTAATGCTACCACATCAGGTTTTCTGTTGAAGGTTAAAAGTTTGAGATTCATATACAAAAAAATTTAATCCCTTATTGAATTGATCAATTTTTGTTTTTTCCTAATTAATTTATTGATTCTTGATTTTTTGGTCATAACTTGCCAACTGCTAACACTAGATCATGAATTAAGGGCTTTAAAGATGCACATTTTTGCCTAGTTTATTTTAAAAGAAAAAACAAGTAAAACAGCATTTGAACTTTTTTTGCACGCCCTGATGATGTCATCCAAAAATCCTTCGACCTTCCCCAGTCGTGGCGTCACACCACAAAAAGTTCAAAGCCAAAACTTCCAAATTCTTTTTATCTAAATTAGAAGAGTTTCCACATTTTTAACACGTTTGGAGCCAGTCTATTTCCCTTCAGTCCTGCATGAGCCACTTTTCTTGCGTCACTTTGCCCCACCATAACTCACCAGCCAATTGAGCTAGAGAACTGTTCAAACCATCTAAAGATGCAGAAGTCTTTCAGTTTAGATTTTAAAGAAATTGAAAAGTTTGGATTTTTTGTGGGTGACGTCATAATGGGGGTAGGTTTACACATTTTTGGCCTAGGTCTCTGGGCACCAACACTAATCTTTTGTCTCAAGTTTTTAGTGGAAATTAAGGTATAATCCAAGCCTTTATAGCCATTGACTGTCTTTCTATCATTTCTGGTTCAAAAGTTATGGCAAAAAAAACAAAATGTGGATAAATAAAACCCAAAAGGATTTTTTACCCAAATTTTGGTTTTAGGCTATAACTTTTGAACCAGAAGTGCTAGAATACCAATCAAGGGCTCTATTGGTTGACGAGTTGTGGCCAAATATGTCTGAGCCACAATTGTGGCTCACACAAGCATTAAAGGATTAAATCTTTGTGAACTCCCACAAGTGTATCATCTATAAGACACTTGTGTGATGCAGTACATATTTTAAGTTTTGTAGTACAAGAGCAATGGCATGATGTAGATTGTAAATTGATAATGCATGCAGTAGTAACAAATTACTGCACAACACACACATGGTAAAACCAATGTTTTGTGAATATAGTGCTTTGCATTATCAAAACAAGCAAATGGTTTGCATTAGAAATTTTGCTGGTTTAACATTAATCAGAGAAGCCTGCAAATAAAGGGATTGTGGTTTCTTATTGCTTCATGCAACACTGGCAAGTGATTATCTACCACTTGTAAACACTAGCAAGGTTAGTGGGTTTGAGCCCTTGATTGGCTTTCTATTGCTTCTGGTTCAAAAGTTATGGTCTAAAACAGCTATGCCCAACCCGCGGCCCAGCCGAAGGTTTTGTGCGGCTCAGTTTAGGTTTTCGGTATAATAAAAGTATTGTACATACTGACAACATGTTCTTATTTTGATAATCTTGAATTTGACATTTTTCAGGCAGGTGATCCTCAGGGCAACTTTATCACATCGGTTAGCATTGCAGTTAGGATTCAAACTCTTTCAGTACATTAGCTCAAGCTAAGTTTAGTTTGCCAAGATCAAAGTAAGCCATTAAATTTGCGACCCTCATTAATATCTCATTCATTGTGCAGCCTTGGTTAATATAGTGACATAATGTTTGGCTCAGTAAGCCACAGTGATGTGCCCGAGTCAATTTTGTCAAGTTAGAGTCACAAGCCCTTCGAGTCACAGTCATCTAAAATTTTTTCAAGTCGAGTCAATGTCTTGGTTGAGTCGAGTCACAAAAAAAGTCACTTCAAGTCATTGGTTTGCAAGCTCGAGTCATATGTCCAGTCACATGAAATTTCACATTTTTTTCTATTACATTTTTTATGCTACGAAATGGCGCTCAATAAGTTAGAAAACGGTGCCCAACATGCTATTGAATGGCGCCCGATCGGTTAGAATCTGGTGCCCAATGTTGTTTCAACAAATTTGATTGCAGATTTTTATATCTAAGTTTTCTCAGTTTGCATTTTACTTGTCCCTTTCACTCTTAGTCATTTCAAAAACTAGCCCAACTTTGCTGCAAGTGTTGCAACCACTCGGTTAGTATTGTGTTGAATGTGCAATTCGTCACAAACGGGATGTACGTGAAGAACAACACCCATATAAATGTGTCACAAACAAGCAGAAATAGAATGAGCATGACGTGGGATCTCTATTGTTGCTTGTTGCAACAGTGTGAAGCTTTGCATACTTGCCGCCTGGGCATTCCAATCACAACAAAATGGTGCTTGACCAGGATGTGAAGGTGGTGCCAGGTGCAACCTTCACAGAAACAATGTGTGATAGGTGCAGTTCACAGCAAAAAGGAGGGGATGTTGTTGCTACCTCTCAGTTGATGTTGCGTTGACAGTGCGATTCACCACAAATGGGATGTGTGCAAAGAGCAACACACAAATATATGCGACGTGAACAAGCAGTAACAGAGCGATCTCGTCGGGTGATCTCTATTATCGCTTGCTGCCACAGTGTGAAGCTTTGTGCACGTGCCGTCCGAGCTTTTTGATCAAAACACAAGAAATATACTTCCTTGTCTTTCTCATGCCTAATACATGAAAATGGCCAGAGATGAACATGTACTTCGATTTATATCTTGCAACATTTCAATATATTGATGGATTAGGATGCTATCATTTTTGCTTGAACGGATTTGGATTGGAATTGATTATTTTCTTTTGGACTTTATCGCAACTTTTGGTTCAGTTTTGGAACTACAGGTTATTGTAGGACCGCAGGTTAACAGTGGATTACAGTCACCTATACGTTGGGAGCCATTTGTTGCAGGCACAATGCTGTGTCGCCCTGAGCCAACCAAAGAAACAGTCGAACCGATGATCCTCAGCGTAATAGCAATTGCGAGTACACATTTCACCAGGTTCACTCTTCTAATGCTGCTACGAATTCAATGTTATATGTGGCGCAATCACGTCGCCACCTAGGCTTAGTCTAATAACAGTGGCAGAAATTTAGATTTCAACAAGATTCGGTTTCCGTATTTGCATTATATTTTGCAATATAGTTTTTGGATTAGATTTGAATCTGAAAAAGTTGAATCACTTCACTGGTATCTGGAAAAGACTCAAGTCACAGTATGAGACCCACTGCCAGGATCACAATATTAAAGTAGGCTACTGCATTAAACCACGATAAAATGTCAATATATTGTGCCCTGCTGACCCCTCAGCGAAAGAAAAGTCTCAGGTCTACCTCTGTGCAAGTTGGGGCGCTTGATCCTTACGTGGCCCACCACAAGGTTTTCAGGTTTTCAGTGACCTGTGGAATCATTCAGGAAAATCTTCAAATCTGAAATATCCTCCAACTTATCACAGTAAATGTAAGTGTCGAGCTAACTTAACCGAGACTTGCTTCAATGTGCATGAGAAGGTACAGCCCTCCGCTATACGCAGCCTTCTGAAAGTGACCCCAAGCCAAATTAATTGCCCAACCCTGAATTAGGGGATTAATTTTATTGTTTCTAGGTCATAACGTTTGAACCACAAAAGCTAGAAAGCCAATCAAGGGCTCTAAAGACTCAGATTACAGCCTGGTTTCCAACAAAAACTTGAGTCAAAAAATTCCTTCTAGCAGGTGTTGTTCAGGGCCAGGTAACCTCAGCCAAAATGAGCTAAAACCTACTCCACTTATGACGCCATCCACAAAAAAAACAAAGTCAAAAACTTTCCAATTTTTTTTCAATGCAAGCTAGAAGACTTGCCGCAATCTTTTGAGTGTTTGAACAGCTCTCTCGTACAATCAGCAGGCGAGCTATGGTGCTGCAAAGTGACAGTAAAAAGTGGCTCCTGTGGGTCTTAACCCTTTCAGTCCGGCGTGCGCCACTTTTCTTGTAGAACTTTGCAATTCTATAACTCGCCAGGTGATTGAGCTAGAGAGCTATTCAAACCCTCTACAGATTCAGCAAGTCTTGTAGTCGAAATCGAAAAAAACACTTTTCAGTTTTGGAGGGGGTTTTCTGAAGGTGACGTCACAAAGAGGACATGTTTTAGAAAAGTAGGCCAGAATTGGCCGGCCCTGGGCCCCAACCCATTGACCCATTTTTTTGGCTCAAAGTTTTGTTGAAAACTAGGTGAAAATCCACGTCTATAGAGCCCTTGATTAACTTGCTAGCACATCTGTGGCCAAAAATTCAGTTTTTGGCCTAATTTCTAAAACTTTGGCCAGTCATAACTTGGCAGGAGATAGAGCTAGAGAGCTGTTCAAACCCTGTAATGACTAGTGACTTCGTGTAGTTTAGAACAAAAAAAACATTTTAAAAATTTGGATGGAGGGTTTTGGGCCAATGGGGTCATTATGGGAATCTGTCTTTTGGTTAATTATATGACGTCATCATCCGATCCCATGCACATGTTGTGGCTCGCAGTATTTTTGGATTCTAGGCTAAAACACACGTTTCTAAAGCCCTTGATCAAGTTTCTAGCGTTTCTAGTTCAAAAGTTATGCCAAAAATATTCCAAATATGTCAGGAATTCCCAAGGGCCTTCAGAGGATTTCCCGTATTAATATTCTACCATTTTTCCATGACTCATCAACCAGAAATGCTAAAAAATCCATCAAACCCTCTAAAACCTCGTACTATAGCCTAGAATGCATTTAAATCTCGTGCGGTTTCGCGCTGCTGATTCTGCTCGATTCACGCACTCCCACGGGCCGCTGACGTCACAGATTGTTTAGAGAAACCTGTCAAAACAACCTGTGGTTTCATAAACATAGCCAGAAAGGCCGAAATCGTAGGGCGAAAAGCTTTTTATTCAGCCTGAACTACACGTCTTTCCCCATTCTGACTGGATTTGAACAACTTTCTAGCTCAATCTGCTGGTGAGTGATGGCCATTTAGAAAAGAGATGTTTTCCAGCCCAGACTGGGGTTTGTGGGTACTGAAATTTTTACCAATTTTTGGTGTTTTGTCCATAATTTCGACTACAGATATGCTAGAAAGTCATTCAAGGGCTTTGAAGACGCGGATTTGGCCTAGTTTCTGAAAAATTCTTGAGCCATCATAATGGCCCAATAGGTTGGGGCCCAGGGCCAGGTAAATGTAGCCAAAAACACTCCCACTTGAAGACGCGGATTTGGCCTAGTTTCTGAAAAATTCTTGAGCCATCATAATGGCCCAATAGGTTGGGGCCCAGGGCCAGGTAAATGTAGCCAAAAACACTCCCACTTGTGGTGTTCCCCCCAAAAAAAACACCACCAAAAACTAAAAATTTTTTTTTTCGATTTTGATTACAAGACTTGCTGAATCCAAAGAGGATTTGAACAGCTCTCTAGCTCAATCGCCCGGCGGGTTATAGGATTGCAAAGCTCTGCATGAAACGTGGTTTTCGCGGGACTGAAAGGGTTAAAGGTAAAAACAACCTTGAGCCGAAGGTTTTAATAAGTTAATCTGAGTACTGAACCTCTTTTTCCACATATTTTAAGCTTGAACAAAAGACTGAACAATAGGATCCACCACATCAACTATTTTTTCATGTTCAACAACCTTTTATGCATATAATTGTCGATTTTTGTTAGTTCATTTAAATACAAAAAATTCGTTATGCTAATAACTCGAATGGAATTGAGTATTTCTTCACGCACACAGTTTTCAACAAAATTTTCATGCACTTGGTGATTTTGCATTTATAAGTACACTTTTCTGCATGCAAGAATTTTTCAATTGCCTTGGGAGCTAAAAAAACCTTGTCTTTGAAATGAACTCCAAAATGGCATGCAAATAGATACAATTTTTTTCCTGACACACATCATACTTTTGTATAGTGTATAATGTCTTCAGTCCCACATGCAACACGCAAAGCTTACATATGCATCGCAGAAATAGGAACACACAAATACTTGAAAGAGCTCGAGGATACATATACGTGGCGGCAATAGGAATGTTTATGCTTGATGGCACTAATGTAATGCATTTACTTTGTAAAAACAGAATATATATAGGGCAGATGAATGAATGATGCCATCATGATTATTATAATGTAGTGCTGCGATGACTTACAAGTACACTGATTTATAAAATGCATGGGGATGATGAGAGGATGACTGAGGACCAGGGATCATTTAGACTGCAGAACTCCCAAAGGACGAAGCTACTTGTAAAGGGAACAGTGTATAAGTTATTAAAAACATTTTGCTCTGAGAACAAAGTACAAAGTTTTATATGCGAAATAGTACAGTTACATATAAGAGGCAACCAATTTATTGACCTAAAAACTTTAATATTTGACTTTACTTCGACCTATAAATTTTCTGCGTTTGCAACTGCAAAATAGTTCAGCCTTGTGTTGAGGTTAACTTAGAAGCATATTCATGCATTCTATGACTCGTAATTTAAAAAACTGAAAGTTTTACTTTGGGGATGATATAATTGATAAGTAGATCAATAACTACAGTAGAGTCAAACCTGAGAACATCACAAGTTGAAGCACTATATGCATAATGGATTGAGCATTTACTAACCAAGTACAGTAAGACCACCCTTCTTGCCTTAAAACGCTTATCCTACATAATATTCAATCGTCCAGTAGTGGGTCATCAATTGCCAGCCTGGAATCCGTGCCAAGCGCACGCACGATTTTTTTCTTGAACTTTAGTGTCACGCGGCAAGAAGTAATTCAATTTAATTGTCACGCTTGTGCAGAAACCGTCACGCTCCATACATTTTTTCACTCAGACAACCATAGGTCTATGTAAACCTTTTTTGCGCGTGACGTTCACGCGTGATGGTTTTTCACTGAAATCATAATGGCACGAAAAATCTCTTTTCCAAAAAGGTTTGTGAATAAAAACCTTTATCAGTTTTTTTGAGCAGCTCCAGTGCCCCGTGTGTTCATTGGCGTTACTTGAGGTTTGATCCAGGAGAAAAACTTAGCTGAAAGGGCCCACTGGTCATTGTAGGGGACCTGCCAGCCAATACTCAGATAAAAACTTGAGAATTGAATGTAATTATGGATGAAGCCGGCTATATTTTAAAAACCTAAATAACCAGAAAATACTCCGAAAAACGCAAAAAGGCAACAACTTACCGAAAAAGATACTAAAAATGAAGTATAAGCTTATGGGGCGGCAAACTTTTACATGTAGCTTGCCAGGCTGGGCGATTCTCCCCTCTTTCCCCGTCAGTTACGTCACTGCGTATGTAACCTTGAAAAGTCATGCATCTGAATCATGTGTAACTGTTTGTCATCCATCAAAAAACATTTTCGTTCCACTACAAAGTTCCATTCACGTACCCACGAGGGGGCCTTTTGTGGGCTAATCCTCCAAAACAAAACTTCAATTCCCCCCAAGATATAACAACCACTACAAATCGGAAGTTTTTGTCAAAATTTTGGATGTCAAGCCCCCCTGCACAAACGCAAAGACCCCTATTGAAGATTTTCTGATGACGGTTCTGCAAAGTTCCATGGAAGACAGGAAAAAGTTAGTTTTGTTTCACACATTTTGTTTTCTATTTTAGCCCATAGCTTATGATATTTAACCATTTTTTTCACTTTCCATGAAGATATTGATCTGTTTTATTTGTTATACTTCATCACCTCTCAACGTAATTTTTAAAGCAGATACCTTGCAAACGATATCAGTAAACAAGTAAAATTGAAAAATGTATGCATTTTACCGGTGAGCATGTGCACATTGTAATGAAAATTACTGTTTGAATTCATGCGTCTTGTGCTCACACTGCACTGATTAGTTTTTCGCTGATTGTTTTCGCGTTACATGCAGCGGTTTATATTTAGTTTGGGTCATTTTCGCATTTACTGCAGTACTGTTAACATGTCTTTTCTTCCGTTTCGTTCGTTACTGTAGTTCGAGATTTAAGTTTATTAAAACCTTGACAACAGGTTTGAGGTGTCATTCT
>Ga0210059_1004283_pt1 | contig 22984 bp, 15 predicted proteins | sample Ectturendosymbi2_FD_188042 | JGI IMG/M metagenome (GOLD analysis project Ga0210059, IMG submission 188042) | Ecteinascidia turbinata endosymbiont from Florida, USA - Sample 2 (SPAdes) (version 2) | ecosystem: Host-associated > Tunicates > Ascidians > Unclassified | place: Key West, Florida...
AATATCCTGATCCTGTCTTGATCCAATTTTTTTCAAAAATAAATATCCAAATCCAATCCTGATCCAAAAAAATCGCAAGTATCCTGCAGGATATCCAATCCTGATCCTGTCCATGCTCACCTCTGGTTAGTAGCCGTTTTGCCGCATGTAACTGTTAAACGCAGGCATCTTGGCAGGTAATGAAGCGAGACAGCGACTGCTAGAAGAGGTAAGCTGCCAAGGTTTATACCAATGGTGGGCGAACTGCGATTCGCCAACATATTTTGTGTCACTCATCTAGATAGATAGCAGTATCTCAAATTGACAGAGATGTTACCTCATATTTAACGCTTGTTTCGTTTATCAATGTGTTTACGCGAGCTCGTAAGGCAGGGTCGGATCCAGTGAGTAAACTTGGGGGAGTGGGGCGATTTCAGTAATATTTGCCAGTCAAGTCTCATACCGGCTTCGCTACTGTAAGAGAGAAGAAGTACGCTTCACAACACTGCTGTGACAAAACAATGAACGGCAAAATGGCCTTATATTGCGAATGCTGTTTTCCGTATTGTACAAAATCATGGTGAATAAAGTTACTTTCGCAGGTTTTAGGAGGCGATCGATCCGCCCCTGTCGTAAGGTTAGTTAGCAGAGAGTCTTCGCGATTTGATAACAAAGATAGTGAACCTAAAGCCAGGGGTGTAGTGGGTCGGGAACGCGTGAGAACGGCGTTCCCACACCTTTTTACATTTTGATTTGAAATGAGTTTGAAGCTGTTTTAAAACGGCTATTTTTGGGAGCGTTCCCACACCTTTTTGTTAGTACTACATCCCTGCCTAAAGCTCAAGTTAGGCTACTTAATTTTTTCAAAGATAAATAATGTCAAAAGCATTCTGTTATTTTCCCAATGTCAGAATGAGAACGAATGCTTTTCGCGAAGAGGAAATTGCAGGACCACATAGTGGAAAAGTACAAAAATAAATTGTAACACTACTGGAGGAGCTCCAAGCCAGATTTGACCATTTTCAAGAGTTAAAATCATGCTTTGCATTACTTGTAGATCCATCCATCGTTAATGTAGTCAGTGATGGCTGTCCAGTTTGCCAACCGTTTGCCACAAACTTGTCTGCTGTGGAAACGAAACTGACTGGATCTAAACAAACTTTAGTCAATGCCACTCTACAGTTAATTTCTGGCCACAGGTTCCAGAAAATACCCACTATTTAAAGGGCCTGTGTACAACGCATTTCTGTATATAGTACGATATATTGCTGTCACTTTTTTCTCTGTAATGATGTTCGTAAAATCAAACCATCGTGCAACACTGAAAATGAAAACTTGGGAGAATTAATTAGCACGGCTTTAACAACATTGCCCAGATTTTCAGGGACTGCAAAATCAAACAAAACTCAATATTGACAATTACTGTACATTATTTCATATAAAACTTGCATTCTTTGCCGTATTTGTATAGACACTACAAACTGGTTTTGCGGCTCACTGATGTTTTTGGTTTTCTGCAAATGACTCTTACGAGTTTGTCCCTTTATACAATGTGTAAAGAAACATGAGTGAAAAAGACGCATTGCTGCTAACAAAGCGCATTTTTTGCAAATGCTCCCTCTACAGTGCGCAAGTGCGTGGTACCACCAGACCATTTGCGCAGTGAAATCTCATCCCGCACACTTGCAACATTCCAAAACATTGGAAAAACAAGAAAACAAGGGAGGTTATTTCTGTTAAATATGTATTTTGTTCGTATTATGATAAAATGTTATACTTAATCTAATAATTCACAAACTTTGTAATTCATTTAGAACTCTGCTTACTGAGTCTTAAAATATCCATGCTCACTGAAACAAACATTTACTAGGCCGTAGCTACATTGAGACAAATGAGGCACTTGCCTCGGTAAACTTTCCGTAATGCTGCCACAAAACATTTTTGTAACGCTAAATCAAATTATGTTATGTTCTGTGGCTGTTTTAAAAAGAGCAGCACTGCAGCTACGCTGTTGCAAACACCAGAGATACTACCAGCCTAGATTAAATGAGGACAGGATGTTAGATCTCCATAAACTACTTTAACAACGTACCAAACCGGTAACGTAATTAACATATTCCCCTCGGTAAAAATTTGACCCTGACTACTGCCATGATTTGCTTGATGTAAATTTTCTTAGAGGGAAAACACTGTATGCAACTGTTGCCGTAACATTGGGCACTTTCTTTGTAGGGTAGAAAGGGTGAAGCGTTTTGTGTACCTCCATTTGCGTCGCATCGTTAAAAACCTGAAAAGAATAAGCAAAATGTCAACGTTGCCCTCAGCTGGAAAATTTTCTGCGGACGCCCATGGGTTCAAGGAACACATACGGGTCTATTGTCACACAAAAGGAGAGAGTTAGTTGCACTTGGCCGTTTGTTTTTTTTTATAAGAAATCCGACTTTTCTAGAACTTCAATTTAGAATCAATCTAAATGAAATACTTCTTGACAAGACTTTGGAAAATATAATGTCAATGCAATAGCCTTGTTCTAATACCTGAATAAGCCATATTACTATAGATGAGGGGTCACCAATCTTTATGCTGAAACTGAGATCTACTTCTTTTCGTGCCAATACTTGCGAAGTGCTACTAGTTTGGTACATACTTCTGAAATATAATGTTTTCTCAATTTACCTTTGATCAATTATTTTAGTATCAACAATAATAAATGACATTCGTCAATATGAAGATGTTGATCATGTTTCAGCAACAAGTATCCACAAGGGGACTCAGCTAAATCTGCTCCCAAAGTGTTCTACAAGGACAATGGTTCTTATTCTTTTTAATATCATGACCTTGAGAAGAACCTGATGGACTGATGGATTTCAATTAACCCCTTGACTTCCAATTAAATATCCATTAGAAACGTACAACGGGAAGGTTTATACGTTTTTTTTGCTATCAAGCGGTCAAACCTCGTCTTTAACACTTGTAAACACAAACTTGTGCAGCAAACCAAAAAAACGAAAATCTAAATTACCCCCGAAAAACTGTTATATTACTCCTTTGGTGGTAATTACCCACAGGTTAAGAGCCACTGTGTTAGGAAATCTATATTGCGACATTTACACGTTTTCAGTCCTGTAAATTGCAAGAAGACGTACGGATGAAATGATGAAAAACTAATGCAAGACTTAGAGAAAGTACGCGAACTGTAGTTTCAAGCACACGCTATTACCATAATGCTGCTATCAACGAAGGGAAAAAGCCAAACTAATGCCAATTTATGAGTCACACAAGCATTGTTCGGCGCTTGCGGCCTGTTCAATATGGAACTGCTGAACACCGCTACTGGACTGTAAAATACGTAGCCTATTTCATCTTTTAAGCGTTCGTCTTGCTCAACCAGTTTTTCAAAGTTTTTCTCTTGCTTCAACATATTTCCAACGTTTCCTGAAAGCTCAGTTAGCAGGGATTTCCCCTCCGTGTCGTCGAGGAATGAAGACGCAAGGTTTGCCGTTGAGCCTTCGAGGAATCTACCTGCTGTGTTCTGCTTTCATAACTTTGTGATGATTCCGAGTGCACGTAAATCCAGACATTCATTGTGCTAATGTTATTTTTTGAATAGGCCCGCGGACCACCTACTTGGCCCTTGCGTGCGACCAGATGGCCGCGGGCACCAGGTTGGTTGGTGAACCCTGCTACGAATACTCGCTTACGTGCCAAGACCTATTGAAAGAACAGACCATTCCAATCGAAACGCAATGTAAAGTACAGCTGGGAGTACTGTGTTAAATTTGCGATTCATTAATTTTCTGTGAGTTGGAAATGATAAGAGCCTGTTGATCAAACTAGTGCACATGCTGCACATTGGCATTTCTACCTGATTCGAACAGACATACGCAAAAAAATTAGTTTCAAAACTATTTCTCAGAAGTAACAGCTTTCTATTTAAGAAGTCTGCATAACTTTGCAGCATTGACATTTTTTCACAGTTCTTTCAGAGTTGAAAGTGAGTCTGATTCGTTTCGTATTCATTTCTCCGGATACAGTGGAACAGCTGGAAATGCTATGGATAATGGTCATAACCTCAACAACCGACCATTTACAACTATTGATAGAGACAATGACGGGTGAGTGCAGGAAATTTTTATGCTTTGCTAACTTCTTATTAAATCAATTGTTTTAATGGTTAAGGAATGATCGGGAAAAGAAAAATGATTTTTAATGAGGGCATGCAAGCCATTTCAAAATAATATTGAATTATCTGAGTGTTCAAGATTACAGGTGGCAGGCTTTACCACTGAAAATGCTTTAAGAATAAAGCCGAACGTTTAGTATAATGTTTCTTGATAGTGTTCTAGCTCTACTCTTCGTTCTTAAAAACAAAGAAGGCCCATAATAATCTCGCGTCCAAAACCAAAATACTGTTACCAAAAATAACATTAAAACTAGCGGTAAAGTTACCAAAGGTTCGGCACCGCTGCCCTGGAGCAGTGTTTTCAACTGGGGTTCCGTGGAACCCTAAGGTGCCGCGAGTGGCTGCCTGGGGTTCCTCCGAAACAGACCGAAATTACCTGAGACGAAATTCGCAACCACAGTTCTATGCGGTTATAGCAATATAGACAATTGGATCCTTGCATAGGGTTCCATGAACAACGCAAACATTTGCGGAAGGTTCCGCTGCAGCAAAAAGGCTGAACAATGCTGCCGTAGAGCCTAGTTAAGCTTTGTAAGAACTTATGGACTTTCACTGTCCAAACGTACAGCAAAACATGCCTTTCATCTGAAGTAAATCAGTTGAGAAAGAACAAACCAAACATAATTTTGATGATGAGACTGGAATGAATGAAATATGCAGTATTGACTCACACATTTTAATCAGATTTCAATGTTGCGACTTTAATAGGCTACAACCACTTCACGTATGACAGTAAAAGTTAAACAAGTTAATATCCCAAAACTGCAAATCTTTGGTATGTGCCGAATAAACAGATCTATTCTACTGGCTTTCTGTGCATGGTATTTTGCTTAAGTAAACTACGTAAAGTGGGTAATTAGTAGATTTATAAGCGCGAATGGTTGGCTACCAGGTAAATCTTGTAACTGACAAAGAAATGTTATATAAGAGTAAGGGCTCTATATTCTTAAGTTGAAACCTCTTAAAGTTTGATTAGGGCCCCATATATTTTTATTGAAGAATATTGGACCCCCTTATCCATAACCAACGAATAAAGGGCTTGCTTATCCTTTGATTAGGGGTTCTAAACATCTTGGTTAGGGATCTCTTACTTTTAAATGGGGTCTCCTGTCTTTTGATCACACAGTAGGATATTTATGTTTTATCATTTTAGCACGGCTTCTCATCTTCAGATTGAAAACCCAAACGTGTTAAAACGTATAAACAATCACAATATCATATAGTAAACCAAACTAAGTTTTTTACCAAGTAATATTAAATTATTATAATAGAAATACAAACATAAACAAAAGCTCAGAAATTTTCGAAAGCGTGCAAATTTACAACGGAGGTCCCCATTTTGTACACCTGTGCACACTCTGCACACTCACTAAGACCACTACTGCAGACGCTTTCATGCAAAATCGAGTGTGACAAGAAATATCCCACCAAAAGGTCTCGATTTCGTGGTGTGTTTGATCCATTTAGGACAGAGGCGACAACAGGTCAAACGCGTCACTCGGGCACATCAAGCGATTTATACCGAGGCCACTGACTGTGACTGAATGCAAGCAGTGATTGCTATAAAATGCAACCGTTCGGAGGCTTGCGTCATCCAAAATTCAATTTGCTCCCATCCTGGCTGGCGCTGTTGTTGCTCTGTGACGTCATTACGTAAAATGAATAAGAAGTTCTCATGAGAACTCGTCTATTGTTGCGCAACACACGTCACAACACACGTCACACACACGTTTGTACCCCCTCACCTGAAGCACTGTGCTGTGCTCCCCTAAAATATTTCTTTAGTGCTAGCTCTGGATATTAGGATTACATATTTGGCATTGTCCATTTTGCCGGAATGAGGCAAAAAGCCTCATTCGAGCTATTTTGCCTTTAACCGAATTTAATAAGTTAAAGATATGAAATGAAAAGTTCAAAATGCGTGACCTGCTTTTTTACCGTGATGGCTGTTGTGACTCAGTCCGATGGACAAGTTTTGTCATGGTTTCAGTGTTGGCAAGGTGTTAACCAATTCTTGTTTTGCTCACAGAGACGAATTTTCATTTTCGGGACCCTAGGCTATTCGGAGCTCTTCTGGAAGGTTTGCGATGACTGATGTCGTACAAATTACCGCTACACGTGCTCGATACAATCACGGAAGAAGCTGTTCCAATTTATAAACATAATACTTTATTTTGAGTTCCCTCAATATCAGGAACAAAAACAGTCAAAATGAAACTAATGAAAAAAGTAGCGGTGACGTTGTCTGACCACACTCCCACCAAATATTTATTGAGAGCCCTGTGCATTGTTTGACTGGTTATTTGCTTCACTAACTCAGCTAATAAACAAAAATCAACATGTAGAATTTGTTCCAAGAAATAGTAAAGAGAGTCAGAAAGAAAGAATCCTTTAAGCGGCAATTCCAACCACGATATCAATACCAGGAGATTAGAAAAAACTTGCCGCAACACATTGTAAAGGTGGGTACGCGACTTTTCGGACTGTCCGTTTCGGTCTGGGCCGTTTCGGTCTGGGGACATTTCGGTCACTACATTTCTGTACACAAACAACTTATTACATTTGTTTATTTAAATGATTATATGCAGGCGAAATGTCACGCTAGCTGGTGTTATACCAACTCCCTTTGAGGAGTCATGATTGCGATTAAATCTGAATTAATGTTATGACTTTGAAGAATTTGTATTTAATTGCAAAATGTCGATAATGATTTAATTTGCCTGCTGATGATATTGAAAATCATATGTTGATGCTGATTAACTGTTGGATATTGGATCGTTTTTGTAGTTTTTTTGAATAAAACTTATCGTTGATTGAAGTATGTTTGCATTAAAATGTGAACATGTAAGATTTGTCCAAGATGTCATAGTCTGACCGAAATGGCCCCAGACCGAAACGGCCCAGACCAAAACGGCTCAGACCAAATCGGACAGATCGAAAAGTCGCGTACCGGCAGCCCTTTCCACTCCCCAAGTTTGCTTACAATAATTTAAAATGAAAGAAGATCATGTGTCATGCTTAGTAAACATATAAGGAATATTAAAACATCGTGAACATCAGAATCAAACACTCACAAACTGAAATGGGCCTTGTTTTTCATTCTCAATTATGGTCTTTGCTTTTTCTGCTTGTTCACTACCTTTCCCATAATTTGCTCTTCCAGTTTTTTTCTGCTTTCTTAACATATGCGTCTATGGACCTGTACGTTTCTTTAACGTTTTTGTTAAGCTGCATCAATATTTTTTTTAGCTCTAATGGGTCATGAGCACACAAAAGTTGAAAGCTACTCTTCTCAGAGATTGTGAGATTGTCTCTTGTTGGCAACTGTTGATAAATGCGTCTCGGACTACTCAACAATATTAACAATGTTTCATTCGCAAAGAGTAAGAGGTTTAATCATGAAGCAGGTCACTGCCCCAAAACGAATAAACACGAAACTTTGATAATGTTGCTGATTTAGGGACAAATATCACAAATCAAATCTTGGGTTCTGTCTTAATAGCGGCGAACAAAATACCAAAAGGCCTTTTAATTTCAATATCTTTCAAAAGTTGTTGCATAACAGTAAACAGAAACGTATTGCTAAAGCTTTGAGAGGAGTGAATATTACTACCAAACACTGTATTGCCATGGCAGCAATATATAGCAATACACTGAAAAATAAAAATAGTTGCAAGGTCTGCTGTAGTTTGTGAACGTCTCTGCGAATCGAATCCTTCCGACTGAATAGCGAAATGATCCATCCACCGATTACCTTTGAATAATTTTGCTGGTGACATTAAGCAGGATAACAAATTAATGAGACATAAACTGGTGCTGTATAGATTACCGTTACCCCTGGGCAGTGGCCAATAACGTTTCGTGAAACTGACAATAAGCTTTGCTGCTGGTGTTGTCCATGAGGTGACCGAGTCATATTTGTCGAGTCACGAGTCGAGTGGATCCGCAAACATATCGAGTAGTGTCATTGACTCGAGTCGTGCAACTTGTGGGTTCTGTTGGTCAAAGAATGGTTTTTGTATTCTGGCATCGCTCCAACGGTGTTTGCAAATACTTAACTTTGCACTAACCATTTTGCCGATTGTTGTGCTCAAGATGAAAATTTTCGAAAATATTATTTGTGAAGTTGACCCGTCACAGTCGTTTCAACGTTGCGCGCGCACATTTGACGCAATGGAAATTTCACATGCGTTAACTGTACTTCATCATCTGTTTACGTAATTCAGGAGATATTTGATCAAGCTTGGTGTTTAGAACAATGCCGTGTGTGTTGTGTGCGGATGCACACTGGCCTCCACAAATAAGGGCCTCCCCTAAAATGCATAGTTCCAACTTCAGTTTGTTCAACTTAATCTGCATGGCCTGACAGGGAATAGACTGAATCGATTACAATATTTTGTGTTGGAAAGCTTGGTAGAGTGCGGGGCTGGTTTGAAATTAGTTTTGTAGCAGAATGACTAGCAGGTATCTCAACTGCATCGTTTTCTGTGTAGTCCAGCGGTACTTGTTTGTGTGGTTGTTAAAATTCGCGTGATAAAATACCGGAACCGGATTGCAGGGGTTTAGAGTTGAATCTTCTCAGTTCAAGGTCTAGGTTGTATTCACATGAAATAAGGTCCTCCGCATGGCTTTCCGCACACGGACCTCCACACATCAAAATCCAGCACTGGAGGCAATACTTTTATCCCATTTTGTGTGGAATGTCTATTAGCAGTAGAGTATATCTAAGAGATTTGACATACTCCTATATAGAGCAATACCAGAGCAGCAGAAGATACAAAATCTTTTTGCAATCTCCGTTTTTGAAGTAATCGCGTTGATTAATAAAACGTAGCCCATATAAAACAAATTTTGTCTGCATTCAAAATGGAATAAACGACGTTTATGAATGCACATTATTTTCTATCTTTAAATATTACGTTTTTTGAATACCTTGGAAGTCACGAGAACAGGAGGTGGACATTCCGCTGGTCTTTACTTGTTCGCGCACATGCTGTGAATGTGCCTGAGACTGAGTCATTCTAATAACACAAAGCAGGGATTATTTTGAGGAAACTCACCGCTTATGTATCTGATGCAGTGTACGTATTTGACATAAGCGAAAGTATTCCGAAGATGTTTAAACATATTTCATTCAGTTTGTTAGCTGTCATTCAAACCACCCAAAGTTTCTTTTTGCTTTTGCGCGATTCATTTTTTCAACGCAGGAGTTCAGGCAGCTGTATAGCAATCGGCTATGGAGGAGGCTGGTGGTATCGGAACTGTGCATATGCAACGTTGAATGGACAAAGGAAAATAAACATGGGAACAAGTGGAATGTCATGGAAGCCATGGACGAATAAGTGGGGCACTGTGAAGTCAAGCATGATGATGACCCGGTGTGGTTGAGCAACCAAATGAAAGTTATTGTTTCAAAGTCGAACTGTATAAAAACCAAAGAAAAACTACATTATGCACGCACTCATTGTTACGTAATCATTTAAAAGTAAACTGATTTTCCTCCTTGTGCATAACCAAGGTTTATTAGATGAGTGTTCACTTACTGTTCGTTATATGTCATTTGTTTATCAAGTTGCAAAGTTACTAAGACTTGCTTTGTATCTAGCGTTGGAGCAACGCTGTTTGTTTTCTGTAGAATACAAAGTGCTATTTGTTTAACCCAGTGGTTTTCAACCTGGTGATCACGACCCCCGTAGGGGTCGTTAATGGTTTCAATGGTTTCTATGGTTTATTGTTTCATATGACTCAGCCAACGAGCAGAAGCACTATAAGAAGCCATTGCATCAAGCAAAACCAATTATTAGTGAATATCAGACCAAATGAAAATGCAATGGCGCAATAGCTGATCAGTGTAAACAAAGAGGGGTGCTGTGTCGTATAGGATTGGTGAAGGACCATGGCGGTCATCTAGTCAACCAAACCTGTTAGCTATTTTTCCAGGGTCGCGAGTGCTTCTGATAAAAACATTCATAGTTACCTCTAGATTTGATATTTCATATGTGGAAACACTTTTTGTCGTAGCCTATGATAGCCTAGTTTTTTATTCAAAATTGTTTTAAGTGTGGTTATGACCATTACAAAGTTTAGAGTGTGATTATCACGCTTTGCTTTGTCTTGCAGGTGATTTACATATTAATGTGCTTGAATCTATTGCTGGACACGGTGCTGTAGTTCAACCTGCTTTCCATCGTATTTGGATTAATATCGTATTTGGATTAATATCGTATTTGGATTAATATCGTATTTGGATTAATATCGTATTTGGATGTAAACAAGCACAGCAATATGGTAGAATACACCACTTGGGTTTTTATCAGAGCTGTCAGTTGAAGTGCACAAAATGCTGAATCGCATTGGTCGTACGTGCATATCACTCTTACAGTTGAACACTTCAGTTTTCATGCATTTTATACGTGTGGGTTACAGCGCGATTTGATGTCTTGTTCAAGTCGCTTAACGTTGCAAAGAAGATAAATATTTTTCTTGCGCATTTCCATTTTTTGAAAAAGCCACTTTTTTAATGCTACTGGGCATCATGCATGCAGCCCCACCCTACCAAAATCTCCATTGATATCCTCTTATCAGCAGCAAAAACATTCGGCCTAAAATTAGCGTAGCCTACTTCAAAAAATTATTTCAATCTATATTTACTGTTGGTGGGTGGAGGATGTATCCTTTCAATCTCCCCTTGTTGGCCCTGCCAACATACCCACACAGAGTTGTGAAAGGGCCTCATTTTGAAGCCTGAAGCCGGCCCGATCCCGAAATCACAAGCACGAACCTGGCTCGAGCCCGACATTTATTTTCGAAGCCCGATTTTGGCCTGAAAGCCAAATTTACCGAGGGAGTTAAGATATGCGCAACTGCGGAGTAACAAAAAACGTTGTGTGCAGGTGTAGTTGCAGATACACGGTTTATCACAACGAAAATAGCAACCACCTTGACCAAAACATTGGCATAATCTGGCACAAACGCAGCATGTTAGTCAACGATAATACTGCGGATTATGAAATATAATGTTTCTCAAGAAAAAAAGAAACTATCAAGAAACTATCTACGATGGCGCTATAGGCATAAAAGAAACTTTCTAGGATAGCTCTATAGATATGAAAAGCCGGCTTGTAGGCTTCTTGAAACAAGCCAAGAATCGCGTGAGTGATTGATCTTTTCGACGCAACCCCATGGCATGCTAATTTCCAAACCGCTGTCGCCTTCTCAAAATCAGTGAGACAAGTCCCAGCAGAGAATGAAAGAACACAGCTGTGTGTGCAAAAAGAATTAGCTGAAGAAAAATCGCAATCACTTCACTCACAGAAGTTACAGCGATGAGCACAACAAATCTACGTCACGAAAGAAAAACGTCGTTACTCAAAAAGTTTTGTATGAAGGCTCGAAATTAGCCCGAAATATTATGACAAAATTAAATCCCGAGACCGGCCCGATCCGAAAAGCCCGGCCAGACTTATAACTCTGCACCTTGTCAAAAGTCTGATTCTGAGAGTTCTACTTGCATGACGACACAAAAATATATTTGAGAATCAAAATGCACAACGGTGAATTGGCAAAAAAGACGAAGTTTCACCTTCAACACGAAAAGAATGTCCAACAAAACTAGGTGTGATCCATCTGCAATGCAAATGTTTCGCACTTGGATGAAAACATTGTTGCATTGTGGGTTTGGTTAAACTCAAGTAGATCAGATGACTTACGAACCATTGCATTCAGCACAAGCACAAAGTGTAAGAGCCAATGAAAAAATATCTTTTGGATTTGTTGGTCACCATTGCCGCGACATTACAAGACGTGAGGATAAATGTACGTTTTATCCTTATTTCCGGGTCAAGTCCCTACGTTTTGAGCTACAGGTCAATATACAGCTAGGTAAACACTGCAGCTACTTCTCCAATGTTTTGATTGAAATCCTATTCACTAATGTTCGTCTTTTGGTAAACTACCCATTCCAAAACTAAGTCCCCACAATAGTTCTGCTTTTCGTCTTCGGCAAAAGCTTCGCAGAGATTTGTTTGAAAATCTAACTTTCTAGCATTATATACACTAGCATCATTAAATTATACGCTGTCTGTTTCTGAATACGTGACAACCCACGTTACAGCAAAGCCAGTTACATTTCTGCACGGAACAAATCATGGCTGTACTGTGGTCTCTCACATGTGCAGCTGTAATACTCTCACATTTGCAAGAAAATAACCTTTCTGACAGCATACCACACAGGGGAAAATGTTGGTGAGAAGCAGTTAAATATCTTTCACGGTCTCTACAAACTTGAAAAATGCTAAAAATTATTTTATCGAAGCTAAAATTTATAAACTAACAGAATTAGTGATGCCATAACAAACTCTGCTTCAACATCAACTTGGATATGTATGGCCTACCATCTAACATGAAAAGCTTTTCACACAAAACGTGACAAACATCACTTTCATTTTTGAAACCTCTCCGAATACAAAACCTAAAGAGAAAAAATTGGGGGGGACATGGCATATTATGTCCCCCCCGTCTGAAAAAGTGGGGTACACGTCCCCCATATCCCCCACCAAATTGCACCCATGCAATTATGTGATGTACCTGTGACTAAGGTTGATTTTCTGAATTTTTGAATGACTCAACTGTAATAAAAGCTAATACTGCTCAAACTGAAGTGTAAAAAAACGTTCTATGCAACATTATTGTTTCGAAAGAAGTTCATCAAAATATCGTGTAATGTAGTTTCAATTTATAAGGAAAAGAAAGGGGCTTATAATGAATACAACGGCCAAAGAAAACGGTGTAAACAACCGTTTTGCAGATGTGGGTTTCTTGTAGGTAGAAGTAATAAAACCTATTAATTACTTCTCAATTAAAGCATCAAGAAAATGGAGGCAGTTATTGGTTTCTAGCTCCGTGTTAAAGACAATATTTCCGTGAACGGAATTAATATTGGTAAAGAACCTGTTGAGAGAGTCGTGGTTAGGAAATAACAAAAACAAGTCATCCACGTAGCGGCAAAGCAGGTCTGGTCGATCCTCGGGTGGTCTCACCGCCAAGGCCTGATCTATAACGTAGTTCATGCATACGTCAGCCATGAGCGGTGCTAGGTGAGCCCAAGGCAACGCCATCGACCTGTCGGTAAAAATAACCGTTAAACTCAGAAGCAGTTGTTTTCACAAACCATTCCAGGAGCTTCTTCAGTCGTCTTCTGTTTAGGCCGTTGGGCTCGTTGCTCCTGGTTAAAACAGAGTCGATAATTGGATTGGTGGTGAAACCAATCGGCACATTGGCAAAATCAACTGGCACGTTGGTGGTTTGCTTGTGAGCAACCTCTAGTATCCCGTTCCGTCAAAGGCGAGTTCGCGTTTGCCCGGATGCAATCTCTGGCACGCCGCTGTTGGAACAGAAGTTCGCACTCCGGGAAGCAACTGTTGGCATGGGATTGGAAGTACGAATATTATCGTACACCGACAGGCAACCGATGGCGAGAAAGTGCGACTATACTCTTATAAACTACATGAAATGCAATCAGAGTAACTACGCGAAAGCTCAAACAATAATTACTGTCCAAGCTTAACTTTTGTCTTTTGTGTGAATTCACAAACGCCTCATGCCAGCAAAAGAAACGCCACCAGCCATATTTCCTTCCACATGTGGTCACGGTTGCACTAAACTCTTCCAAACTTCCTGCGGAAAGAAAACCAGACTGACCCTTGGGATGGCAACAAAAACAATTATCAAGCAAACATCACTTTTTATCTAATCATTAAAGTATTTCCAAACACAGTTTTTATCCTATAAAACATTTGGGACCAATACCGCCGAAACGTTCCGTCGCCGAACTGTCCTAGACCGCAAGGTTGAGGATGAAAGTACGGAGTCTCGTGGTGTTGTCCAACCAGTCCGCATTCCATGGTGATCCGCCCAAAGCGCCGCACTTCTGTTGTTGTTGTTGTCAGATGAACTGATTAAGCTTCATAGGAAACAGCACCAAAAACATTGTTGTGGTATTTGAGGTACGCTTTAAGAGAATAAATCTTGCTTGCAGCTGTTGATAAATACGTATCAGACTACTTAACAATAACGATGTTTCATGCCGCAAAACGACTAAATTTGAAGATTTGTCATGCTTTTGATAACTTAGAGACGAAGGTCACAAATCAAATCTTGAGTTTATTTAATAGCTTGAGAAAGAGCGGCGTACAAAATACCAGTTGGTCACTTAAAATATCTTCCGTCAAAGGGTGTAACAGACGTCATATACAATAAACTAAAACGTATTTCTAAAGAGTTGAGAGGTGTGAATATTACTGCCAAACACGGTGTTGCCAAGACAGCAGTATACATCAACATACTCAAAAAGAAAAAATGTTGCCAAGTCTGCTGCAGTCTGCCAACGTTTTCTGCCAATCGATTTCTTCCGACCAATTTGCCAAATGATCCAGTCCATCATATTCCTGTTAAAAATTTTGTTGATGACAACGAATTAATGAGACACGAACTGATGCTGTATAGATCACGGTGACAACTGGGAAGTGACCAATATAATGCTTCATGAAACTGACTATAAACGTTTCTGGTTTCGTCAGTGACGTGACCGAGTCACATTTATCGAGTCGCGAGTCGAGTGGATCCGTAAACATATCGAGTAGTGTCAATTGACTCGAGTCAAGCAACCAGTGGGTTTTGTTGGTAGCAGAAGTGATTTTTACATTCTGGCTTTGCTCCCAACTCTGCTTCCAAATAATTACCTTAAACCAACTATGTTTGCAACTAATTAACTTAAACACTAACCTGTTTGTTTTTTTGTGCTCGCAATGATTTTTTTTGAACGTTTTCTTTATTAATTAAACTTGACCCGTCACAGACATTTCAACGCTGGACGTGCACGTTTGATGCAATGGGATTTCGCATACGTTAGATCTATTTCATCATCTCTTCACGTACTTATCCAGTTCTTTGATCAACTGCGCGTACATGAGACAATTTACTTTTATCTCTTGTTGTGTGCGATATGTATTAGCAGTAAAGTATCTGAAAAGTTTGAACCTTTCTTGCATATAATATAGAGCAGTACCAAAACAATAGAAGATGCAAATCGTTTCGCAATCGCCGTCTTTGAACACAGACTTGGACAAACTCTAGTTTTCTTATTCGATGGATTAGAGAAAAATGACGGTAAATCTAATTCTGTTCTAATTTGCTAAAAACTTCAATGCTCCAACATTAGTTCTAATCTAATTTACGGTTTTGCCAAAAATGCTAATTTGTCCACCGGCATTTTTTAAAGATGAAACGAGAATTAACCTTCGTGCAAGAAAAGTGTAACAAAATGGTCACAAGTGCCATGCCGCCATCCCATCACTTGAGCAGCGAAGACAGTAAAAACTCCATCAACTTCTTTTCTTATTCACAGATACAGCACAAACTATGAGGCCTTTTCAGTGATTATTATTACGTCACATTGCCTATCTTCTCACACGCAGAAGTCACTATAGTCATCGCCGATCTTGGCGTACAAATTTTTGGTATTCTCATGATGATCAGAATGAATCGGGAATTGGTCATGGATTGAACTTGGATAAAACTTGCTTCAAGTGATCTGAGTAAATGTAATTCAAATTTTAGTTCAATTTCTGGTTTTTGCAAGTCCTGAAATTTTTATTTATATCCCTGCGGACGTAGAACAAACTTTGTCTGCATTCAAAATGAAACAAAGGGAAAGTTGATGAATACTCAGATTTTTCCCTTGTCTTTACTTGTTTGCGCACATGATATGAATGTGTTTTAGACTGAGTCAATCTTATAATAACACAAAGCAGGGATTATTTGAAGAAATTCATTACTTATCTCTCTGATGCAGTGTACTTGTTTGACACAAGCGAAAGTATTCCGAAGACGTTTTAAAAACATTTAGTTCATTCAATTTATTAGGTGCTATTCAAACCATCCAGGGTTTCGCTTTTGTTTTTGCGCAATTCATATTTTCAAAGCAGGAAGTCATCAGGCAACTGTGTAGCAACAGGTTATGGAGAAGGTTGGTGGTATAGGAACTGTGCTTATACAACGCTGAATGGATTAAGGAAAGGACACATGGGGAACAAATGGAATGTCATGGAAGCCATGGAAAAATAAGTGAAGCACTGTGAAGCCGGTTGGATTAACCAACCAAATCAAAGTTAATATTTCAAAGTCAAACTATATCAAATCATAAAAAGGCTACATGAAGCATGCACTCATGTTTACGTAATCATTTAATCATTTAAGAGTTCCATCTTTTCGCATAACCATGTATCATTGTATCACAAAGCAATCACACGGCTGAACGTTCTTAAAAAACTTAGACTATCCGTGCCAAGAAACACACTCCTAATTTTATATCGTTCCTATATTTTACCTCTACTTGATTACGGTGATGTCAATTACGATAATATTTCTACTGCAGACAGTTGTCGCCTGGAAAACGTACAAACAATGGCTGCTATACTTTTACTAGGTTGTATGCAAACAACGTCGCTCTCGAAAATCCTAAACGAACTCTCGATGTCACCTCTGCACCTTCGTCGCAACTGCCACATTTTAATTGCTTTCCACAAAATCCTTCTTGGACCATGCACTACATTTTTAGCCACTCTAACCTCTAAACTCTTTCGTGACCTAAGTAATCACTCTCTGCGTCATGTTATAAACGTTCAACTACCGTCATGTAGAACTGCACTGTTCCATAGTTCATTTTTCTTAAAAGTTTCAAGACTGTGGAATTCTCTACCTACATCCGTTCAATCGCTGGGACGAAATTTGTTTCGCTCCAAAGCAGAGCCGGATTGAAAGGTAGGGGGGCCCAGGGAAATTTTCACTGGAGGGCCCCTATGATGTATTTCATGACGTCATCGTTTGTATAATTTATGTTTTCGCTGATTCGCAACGTTCTCCTTTCCTTTTTCCAGTAGCCGATTATGTGCCTGCCTAATTAACTCGATTGTTAGCCGCCTTGGATTGTAAAGGGCAGGAAATGGTGTTGAAAATTAATGTAAGCTGCCATTGATTGTAAACCGCACTTGAACATAGGTTACAGAAGCCTCTGAGATGCATTCGCGACGTTCGCGTACTCGTGCGTTTCCGGTATTAATGATGCTTACGCCACTACAACTGCCTTTTTTATCATAATCTTTCCTGTAACGGATGTGCACGTGATACTGAAGAAAATCGAACGCGAAAGAAAAATTTGGTCGACAAAACGTAGCCAAGGAAAGACTGAGCGTCATCTGTACCTATAGAAAAAGAATAGAAAATGTAACCCGCCCTTGATTGTAAGCCGTATGAAATGATGAAACAAACTTTATGAGCCGCGGCTTACAATCGAATAAACACGATGCTCAACTGCACATACAGTTAACTGCGAGAAGAGAGTTTATGATATAAACACTATAGCGTATCTCGCTAAAGAAAAAATATTTCCACAGGCTAGAGAGTGACTTGGCAAGAAACAACTTTCACCCGAACAATAAGCAGAAGCCAGAGATAACAAACGAAAACACCAGAAAAATAACATATCAATGTGGCCAGCCAGTCTGAGCATGGGTGTAGGAGCAGGCAAAGTTTTGTGGGTGCGAAGAATTTTTGCCCAAATTTCCACAAACTTGCCCGAAAAATACTCCAAAGAAAATGACCTCCAAAAAAATAAATTAAAATAAAAAAACGACTGCATTTATTTCCATGTTGGGCGTATTTTTTCAAATCAAAGCCCTTCAACCACCATTTTTGCCCAAATATCCCCAAACTTGCTCAAATTTCCCCTCACTTGCCCGGAAAGAACTAAATAAAAACATGACTTCCAATAAAAAAAGAGGTCTGCACTTTTTTGTAAAATCAAGCCATATGCAGCGATTTTTCGAAGGTATTCAGACATTTTGCCCAAATTTCCACAGATATTGCCCGAAATTTAAGTGATTTTGCCCGGATTTTCACCAAATCAAATGTTTTGGGGGTGCGCTTCACCCCGCCTCCTACACCAATGAGTCTGAGTCTGAAAGGTGCTTCGAAACGTATGTCGTGATTTTAACCTACATTTTCAGGTGCTCTGGCTCAGGGTTTTTTTAAGGTTTCGCTTTGGTGACCGCAAGGAAATTTTGAGACCGCTTGGAGGAATTTGAGAGACCATTCTCCATTGATGTGATCTCAGGTCACTATATTTTGAGAGACCGTTGGACGAATTTGAGAGACCGTTTTGGTCCCTCAAAACACCTTAAAAAAACACTGCTCTGGCTAATGCCTAACGTTGCTGCTTAAAACCTTTGCTGAAAAAAAAACGTTTCAGTCACGGCGTTTTAGCTAACACCGCCAGATTCTTGCGCTTTTTCTCCTCAGAAACTTTGCCATTTTTAGCTCCTGATGGCTAGGGTTAGTTTTTATGACCTGAAAAACTTGGTAATATGACTTTAGTTTTCAGAACATATGACTTTACATGACCAAACAAAAATGACTAGTTAAAGCATACAACTATTGTACAATGAAGCATTACCAGCGAAAATAGGCATAAGATATGGTAGCCCCATGGTTTGTTGATGCCCTCTAAAAAAAGGCTCAAAAGATGAGCAAAACATATACATTATTTCGTTTGAAGCAAATTGAAAGCATACGTAGACACTGGTTTATTCCTTTGCGGGAGCAAGACCATGCATTTTTAGGCATAGGGCGTTAAATTTCATCCAAATACCTTGGTTCACCTTCGTCTTTGGCAACATTCGCAGGGTGACCAAGTGGGTTCAATTTGCAGGATGCAGCTTAGACCTAGTGATATAGTAGTTTCACGCGATATTTTGAGATTGCTTTGATGATTTCCTTATTGAATCAGGATGAAAATATGCAAAATATAACTATGACCCAACATGGAAAATATGACTTTTCATGACTTTATAACTTTTGTTATAGACTTCGTAGAGGTGCTATTTTTGTTTTAAATTTCGTTTCAGCTGCCTGAAGCTCAGAAAAAAATATGACTTTAAATGGCCGTATTGATGGCATTACAACTTTTGGCATCGCGCTAGCTTATAAACACTGCAATCTCGCTTTCTGCTCTTTCGTTCTACAAATCAACTGATCAAAAACCTTTTGTGACGGGTCACGCAATAACATGTGGTGTAAATATCTTGACAAGCTTCATAGGTTTATGATGTAACGCAAGAATAGTAGCCATAGGAAGAAAAGTGGGTTTCCACCATACGTTACCCTTTATGACGAAACAAAGGTAGCAGTTCGGCTGCGGCTAACTCCAGACGGCACGAGAAGGTACGGAATCATTGATACTAAACAGCAACCACAGCAGAACTAGCTTTGCTGCTTAAACACGCAAATAGTATCGTTTTCGCAACATTTGTGTAGTAGGCGTGATGCACGAGTAGATAAATCCATACCAAAAGAACGATTTTTAGAAAAAGTTACAAGCAAAATTCAAATATATTTGCATTGAACAAAACCGAAAATATTTATAATAAGTAGCGATTATTAAAATTGGCAGAAAGTCAAACTTGCAGAAAAATTTTTAATGATACTCAATGCAACATCGGAATGCAGCGTTATATTTTTGTATCTCTTTTAAATCACGACGATTTTTCAAGCAAATATTATACTTAAAAACAAATCAATGTCATCACGGAGGCCCCCTTGGAGCGGAGGGCCCGGGGCAATTTCCCCGTTGCCCCACCCCCTTAATCCGGCCCTGCACCAAAGTAACTGCTTTAAGCTGCGGAAAGTTGCATCAAGTGCTGCATCTCTGTGGCGTGAATCCGCGAGCCACGCCCTGGTTATGTATGCTTCGTTTAAGTCACAGTCCGTTGAACTGAAGACTATAAACACTATCGCTGGTGTTCATGCGGCCTTTCAGAGACTGAGACTCCCATTTTGCTAGAATGCGACCTAACCAGAACTCCACGTCAGGTTATGTTAAATTCTCTTAGAAATATTCTTTTGAAAGAACAGGTGTTCACATTATCTCCACTAAACGGACTCAGTCAAGTTGCATGGAATCATATTCTCTTATTTGGCCACGTTAAACTAAAACGCCCTTCCATTTTGCAAATATACGATGCGGTTTGTGACTTTCTCTCAGCAGCTTTGGCGTATTTGTAACGTTCGTGTTTCTTGCGCTGGGGGCCCAACAATCTTTGTTACTGCTGCTGTATTATCGCTTTTTTCTTTTTTTGCGTCTTTATTTGTTACTGTTTTATTAAAACTGCACAGGACCGTATCATTTATTGTATCGCGTGTCGGCCGATATTCCAACAACAATTATTTGACGTTTGGCGGTTACTGGTGTGAGTTTTGACCATTATCCGTGTTAAGTCACAAACACGGTTCGAACGCACAACGAAGACGTAACAGTCACCTTACAAGAAAAGAGACGACACGAAAAGCAAAAATCAACATATAAAGACGCAAAAGAAGATATATTAAATAGTTGCAGAACCGCGTGTACATGGTTAACACCACGATATTCAAACCACTGGCAACAAAATCAAATCGATTCGAGAGTATACTTAAAGAAACCGTTAAAGCAAGGTAGATAAGGTAATCATCGTAAGTATGAAATGCGAGATTGCCCAAGCAAAGCAAATGATCGTTAAACAGGCAACACAGGAATTTGCTATGTAACATATCCCCGAAATGTACGAACACTGAGAGAACATTAATTATAATTACATGGCAGTAAGAATTTCTATAAAATCACTCGTGTATGATTTTCATTTCGGTTTAAAGGCCCTATCAAAGTACCGGTGCCGGTCGGCATTGATTTTATGCTGAGGTAACAATTTAGAGATCAATGAAAGGAGAAATTGCGAAGAACAATATATTTGGCGACGTAAAACAAACTGATTTGCGTGGCGGTAACGTGGCAACCTTATTTTCTCTGGGAACAGCAAACACTGTCGTCGTCGAAGCGTCGTCGTTGCATCGTCGTCGCATTCGTCGCAGCAGTAATGTTTTCATCGCTGCGACAAACAAGAGAAAGTTTTGCAATGGACCGTTTGCAAGTTCCATTGGCGGTTCTTACTTCAACTTGTCAAACGATTCTTCGACTTCCTCAGAGGTGGCCAACCAGTCAGAGACTAAGAGTTACATTTCTTACTGTGTTACCGCAAAAGGCACATCATACACATGATGGGCACACATGCACATAACCCCATCTTTTCCTAACTCACACACATACCTTTTCTCAGCTAGGTTTATTGTGAATGTCACACTCCAACGTGGCAATGACCGAAATTTACAAACCATTTATTGTTATGCATGTTCTTTAGCGGGAGCCCGATTTTCAAGGCCAACAATTGATAGAAATTTTTGCGACTTACACGAATAAATACCGTGTTTACTTAAGAGCCGCATGAAACCAAACAAAGATCCGCATGTGGCTCGCGAGCCCCGAGTTGGCCAGGCCTGGCCTATCAGGAAAAACACAGCAGACACTTTCCATTGCCCAATTGGGTCTCGTCCTTGTCCGCGCCATGTATCGCTGAACTGAATGTTTCTGTGCTTGGTGGCCAATTTCTGTCGAGGTAGGAGAGTAGGCGAATACCCCCGAGATCAACGCCTCCAGAACTGGTCTGCCATCCACTGTATTTGCCGCCAACGTCCGCGAGCACAAGAGTCGTCTTTCCCGAAAACACCTGATGCTTGGAGTCGCGGAACCAATTTGAAACAAAGATGGTTTGGATTAAGGGGCTCGTCGTCTTTGTGGTCGAAGGTGACCGCCGTAAGAGGGCGAGGATTCAGGATAGCTTCCATACCTCGACCATCAGCATCGCAAGTCCTTCGTGAGTGACAGTCTGTTCCGATAGCAGCGCTGACAAGGATGTTTCGTACGGATCGCATGAATCGCTACCAGACCGCACCCATGTGGCTGACAGTTAGCGGGTTGAAGTGCCAAGCGATGCCTCTTTGCCACAGTTGACTATGAATAGAGTGAGGGTTAAAATCTTCCAATTCTTCTCTAAGGACACGCTCTTCTCAGTTAGTGCCATTATCGCTGTCTAGTTTGCCCCTTCCACTAATGAAATGCCGGAAGGCATCGATGAAAGAATCCGTCGATAAGATATGCGCCACCTTGATGTGAACAGCCCTCGTACGTAGGCAAGTATAAACACACCCAAATCTTTTACCGTACTGCGCTCTTGCGTAACAAGAAACGGACCGAAGTAACCTATCCCAATCGAAGAGAATGATGGTTTAGTCGGTTGAACTCGAACTTCTGGTAATTCGGCCTTAATCTATTGACCGAGAGAAGCGTTTCTCTTCCTGAAAAATACGCAATTACCAATGACGTTACGCACCGGTGCACCACCCTTTATTGTCCAAAACCTCAGGTGCAACCGCAAGGAGACCCATGTGTGCCCCATGCCGGAATGTCCAGCTTGTTGGTGATGACGAACAATCACCAGGCCATTGAAATGGTGGGTCTCATCCTGGCATGTCAAATCTTTATTCCCATTGTAAAAAAACGACCAAGGTCAAGGAAGGAAAAGGTCAAGGAAACACCGCAGAACCGTTCTTGTAAGTAATATTTCATAAGCATATAAAATTTATAAATGCGTGTGTGTGCGTGCACGTAAATGCGTGTGTGTGCATGCACGTTTTATAAATGCGTGTGTGTGCGTGCACGTAAATGCGTGTGTGTGCGTGCACGTTTTATAAATGCGTGTGTGTGCGTGCACGTAAATGCGTGTGTGTGCGTGCACGTAAATGCGTGTGTGTGCGTGCACGTTTTATAAATGCGTGTGTGTGCGTGCACGTAAATGCGTGTGTGTGCGTGCACGTTTTATAAATGCGTGTGTGTGCGTG
>Ga0210059_1004284_pt1 | contig 22983 bp, 14 predicted proteins | sample Ectturendosymbi2_FD_188042 | JGI IMG/M metagenome (GOLD analysis project Ga0210059, IMG submission 188042) | Ecteinascidia turbinata endosymbiont from Florida, USA - Sample 2 (SPAdes) (version 2) | ecosystem: Host-associated > Tunicates > Ascidians > Unclassified | place: Key West, Florida...
CGAAATGGAAAAGTAACACCGGATCCGGGTCCAGTTTTTCACAAATTTTCGACACCGCATCCGGGACCGAAAAAAACGCAGAATCCTGCCAGAGTCGATTCTGGTAATCCGGAACCGTTCCCAGCTCTGTCATGTGTGGTGATAACTTCTTGCAAGAGCGTGGCGGTCAGTGTTTCTGGTGCTGAGTTGGTACTTGGAGGGAACTTGTTGTGCAACGTCTTGATGGCATGCTATATCTTAGGTGTATTGTACATATGAACCAAATCACAATAACTTTATAAGTAAGGTCATGGGTTTTACGTTTATCCTAGAGTTTCAGATTTATGCTTTTAGGCTTAGGGATTTAGGTTTAAGGATTTAAGTTAAGAGTTTTAGATTTAGGCTTGAAGGTTGAGAGTTTTAGATTGACGGCAGAAACGTCCCCAGAAAGACTGCAATAGGGAATCGTTACATTTGTGCTGGGGTCATGATATTCTAAAAGTGATAAAAACTCGTACTGAGTTATACAGTAGTGTTTCGTATTTCTGTTTGGTGAGATTGGAGTTTTGTTTGGGGGACTAAGCACAACAATGTTACCCTGTGGCGACGGCACTAGTTAAGGGTTGTAGGTTTAATTTTGGGGTGTAATGGGTCATCGCAAAGCAATGTGTGTCACATGTGGCTGATGACAAATCCCCACAAATAAAACATGCAAATCCTTTCGGAGTATATATGTCTGAGCGAACCAAGTAGCAGTAGAGCAGTGGTTCTCAAACTTTTTCTGATTGCGTACCATTTGTGGCTCCCGTACTGTCATCACGTACCACCTTGTTCCAGGAAAAATCAATGTGCCAAATATCATTCGATCAAAAGTCTGGTAAACCAGAATTGACACAAATGCAATGTGAACAAAATGGCTGTGAGAAATTTTAATTGCTGTTTTTAGAAAACAGCAAGGGAAGTAGCCAAAACAAAAATTCAGAAATTTATTAACAGAACCCAACAAGTAAAAACTACAGCTGTGAATATATTTTTGTGAAGAAAAACAGAAAGTATGTCTATTCGTGTACCACCTTGAAGGCCTTCACGTACCACTAGTGGTACACGTACCACAGTTTGAGAACCACTGCAGTAGAGTGATCTAGTCGGGTGAACTCTATTGCTGGTTGGTGTGAATTTCCTCTTTCTCATTGAAGCATCCCTTCAGGGATTTTAGGTTTAGGGTCTTAAGTTTGGGGTTTTATGTTTTAGACTCACACTAACCAAAGCATGTTACCTTGTATATTGTGCTTGTCACAGCACATGACCACTTCAACCAAACATGTTCAACAAAAGGCAAAATAGTCCCAGCAGATTTTTTGCCTCCGAAGGCAAAATAGCCAATAAAAATATTTTGCCTCAAGAGGGCGGTGATGGGCTGGATGTTGCAGGCTATGGGCGGTCTGAACATGAACAATCTTCGACCGTGCCATCTCTAATACAAGCGTAGATTCAAAGGCTTTTCAAACCACTTTCCGCTAAAAAAAATGCGAGGTATCAAACTTTGTTGCCATTTTGTCCTGAATCCAGATACTTTTGGCGTACAGTAAATTTAGAAATAGCTAAAACCTACAACGTGAAGTCGAACGAAAACGGGCGGGTCTAAGTTTCGTAATTGTTAACTTGGGCGTGCCTTGGGCACTCCGGCCAATTCACCAGTGCCCTTGCGGAGTTGTTCTAAACGTGTGCTGTTCTTCTTCTTTAGAAGGGAACTGCCACATGAGGCAGAATGTGGTTGTGCTGATTTGCACTTTAGACATTTTTTCAATGCTAGATTTTTGGAGAGTAGGATAAGGAGGGCTTGGGCAAAAATTTCCATTGTCTAACTCCGTTTACCCGAAAATCTGTGTCTTAAGCAATTTTCATTCGAAGGTCTTCAATTTGTTCAACACTATTCCGTGCCAGTGCTGTGTGGATAACGGATATGGAAATTTTGCAATCGGATTGGATCCGATATTTTTTCATGAACTCCATATCCAACTTCGTATCCGAAAATTTAAAATTATGTTCTGCGATATCCAATTCTGAAACCGCCTATTCAGTTGCACATGAGCCAAAATATTTGGTAGTGTCTATTTTGCCTCATGAGGCAAAAGTTGTGGCTAGTTTGCCTTTTGTTAGACACGATTGGTTGAAGCGGTCACATGTCAAGTATGATACACACAAGAAGACATGGGTTCGGGTTTAGGATTAGAGTTAGAATTTAGGTTTACGTTAGTCTTCAGTTCACGGAAACAAACAAGAAGCCACCAAAATAGCCTGCCAGCACTGAAACCAAGACAACACTCATCCATTGGTCTTAGCAAGCTATCTCCAACCCGCGGCCCAGTCGAAGGTTTTCTGTGGCCCAGTTTACGTGTTTGCTGTAGTAAAAGTATCCTACATACTGGCAACCTGCCCTAATTTTCATAGTGTTCAATTTGAAATTTTAATGCAGGTGGTCTGAGTGCCTCTTTATCAGGTCTGTTACCATTGCAATTAGATTCGAACACTTTGAGTACGTTAGCTTCCTTTTATCCCGCGAAAACCACGTTTCATGCAGAATTTTGCAATCCTAAAACTCGCCAGGCGATTGAGCTAGAGAGCTGTTCAAACCCTCTACGGATTCAGCAAGTCTTGTAGTCGTAATCGAAAAAAAAATTTTCGTTTTCGGTGGGGGGTTTTCGGTGAGGAACGCCACAAGTGGGGGTGTTTTTGGTTACCTTTACCTTTACCTGGCCCTGGGCCCCAACCCATTGGGCCATTATTATGGCTCAATATTTTTTCGGAAACTAGGCCAAAATCCGCGTCTTCAGAGCCCTTGAATGACTTTATAGCATATCCGTAGCCGAAAATATGGACAAAACACCAAAAATTGGTGAAAATTTCAGCACCCCCAAACCCCAATCTGGGCTGGAAAACATCCCTTTTCTAAATGGCCATCACTCGCCAGCGGATCGAGCTAGAGAACTGTTCAAATCCGGTCTGAATAAGGAAAGACTTGTAGTTTAGGCTGAAAAAAAAAACTTTTTGCCGTGCGATTTCGGCCTTTCTGGCTATTTTTACGAAACCACAGGTTGTTTTGACATGTTTTGACAGGTTTCTATAAACAACCCGTGACGTCAAAGGCCCGTGGGAGTGCGTTAATCGAGCAGAATCAGCGGCGCTAAACCACGCGAGATTTAAATGCATTCTTGGCTATAGTACGAGGGTTTAGGGGGATTGATGGACTTTTTAGCAATTTTGGTTGATGAGTTATGGAAAAAATGGTAGAATATTAATATGGAAATTCCCCTGAAGGCCCTTGTAAATTCGTACCATGTTTGGAATATTTTTGGCATAACTATTTAACCAGAAACGCTGGAAACTTGATCAAGGGCTCTAAAAACGCGTAATTTAGCCTACAATCCAAAAATACTGCGAGCCACAATATTGCCACGTGGGATAGGATGATGATGTCATATAATTAACCAAAAAACAGATCCCCATCATGAGCCCAGTAGCCCAGAACCCCCCATCAAAATTTAAAAAAAAATTTTTTATTCTAAACTACACGACACCACTAGTCATTACAGGGTTTGAACCGCTCTCTAGCTCTATCTGCTGCCGAGTTATTGACGGCCAAAGTTTGGCCTGAAAGGGATAATTATGCCTTTTCTGAAAAGTTTCGAATTAGGCCCAAGACTGGGTTTTCGGCCCATAATTTTGGCCACAGACGTGCTAGCAAGTCAATCAAGGGCTCTTATTTGGTATAGGGCTAGGTCTGAACATATTTTTGGGGATGAAACTGTTCTTTTAAAAGTTTCGATTGTTTTCCTGTATTGCCGTTGAGTTCATTCTAAGAAGCTTTCTATTCACACACATTAGAATTGTCATCTTGACAAATAAGACATATTTCATGCATCGAGCTTTATTGCAGCGCAAGGCCAAGCGGCCTCGCGAAATATTACCACCAATCAGAACTTTCTGTTTTGATCACTTCACAGTTGAGAATCAAATTAATACCAGAAATGAATGGTACGGCGATTCGAAGGCAGAAGATCTGCAGAGACTCCCTTATTCGAAACGTGCGTTATTGAAAGAGGCTATGTTTATCGTAGCAATTGTTTGTAATGTTCTGCAAAGCGGTGCGGGCGTGGCTTGGCGGAAAAAGTTACGTCACAAGATTATTAATCAAGCGGGCTGTCTTCCTGTCACAAAGCTTTCGCTGTGTTTCGTCATGTTCACAGCGTTCAAAACAACATCTCAAAGTCTGCACTGCACAGATTGGTTTGCATAATTGCAACACTTTTAAAGAACAAAAGTTTAACAAACTCCAATAAATTCATCCTTATTGTGACCCTGCGTCACAACGCCTGCAACTACCAAGGAAATGCAAAACATCATCAAACGTAACAATTGTACTTTCGTTTTACTTACCGGCAAAACTTGTCCTCTTTTTGGGTGCTGAAAATATGGTAGGCCTACTCTATAGACGCGGATTGTCTCCTAGTTTTCAACAAAACTTTGAGCCAAAAGAATGAGTGAATGGGTTGGGGCCCAGGGCCGGCCAAAGAAGACCTAAATTTCCAAAACATGTCCTCTTTGTAACGTCACCTCCAGAAAACCCTCTACCGCAACCGAAAATTATTTTTTTCGATTTTTACTACAAGACTTGCTGAATCCGTAGAGGGTTTGAACAGCTCTCTAGCTCAATCGTCTGGCCAGTTATAGGATTGCAAAGTTTTACAAGAAAATTGGCGCACGCGGGACTTAAAGGGTAAACTCAAATTAGTTTGTTAAGATCAAAGTAAGCTGTTCAACGTGCGGCCCTCATTAATATGTCATTCAATGTGCGGTCCTGGTCAAGGCAGTGACATGATTTTTGGCTCTATAGCTGGTCTAAGCCGTTGCAGATGTCATTATCAAATCAGAAGGTCATATGTTTGGACTTGTCAAGACCATTTCGAACAATTGTGTTTGTCTAAAGGTAAAAGAGCTCCAGCAGTGCTGTTGCCTCATGAGGCAAAATACTGCAGACACTGCCAACATACTCTGCCCTGAATGTCATGGCTACAACTGCCCACCACAATCAGTTTATGATCGATCTCGACGAGAAGTGGACAATTCTTTTTCTGTATGGTAGTGCAACATATAGTTGTGCACAATTCTCATATAGCTTATTCTCTAATTGAGATGTTTAAATCAGACGGTAGTCTGCAAATAGCTTACATTTGTGTACCTGCTGGATTCCATGTAATGGCAACTGTCATTGTACGTTACTTGAACCATCTCGATAATTTTATGTCCAATGAAATCATTTCTCAAAACAGTGCAATGAAAGTTCATCTCCATCTCTTTTTCATGTGAAACTCTTACTCTTTCCAACCTGAACTTCCAGCACTCCTAGGCTCAGAGAATAAACAACCTTGCCATTTTTTGTAAAATCCAACAGTTCACAAGTTTTCATTCTCAGTTCAGGTGTATTTCAACCAACAACAACATGGTCAAAATGTAAATAAGTTTTCACCATGTTTAGTAGTCTTACTTAATTGTGACGCAAGGCCACTTTGAGTTAGACAAGTGAGCTAGGCCTATGCTGTTGAGAAAGAGACTGGTCAACTTCGTTGAAAGTCGAAAAAGATATTTGTAAAATGCCTTGATAAACACCAACATTTTACTATGATCTACTAATGAATAAATTTCAAAAGTAAATCGGTCTCATCTGAATAACGACAGGCTGCGTCATAATACAACTATAGAATCAATCATGCTCATCTTCACGCAGTTCCAAACTACATGTTGCTTGAGTCAAATGTCCTCAGTCTGAAAGTTAAGATCCCGAGCGGCTGGGAACATTGAAGTCTATCGAGAGAAATCAGAAAAGTAGATTTTTGGTAGATGATTTCGAAATAATGTAATTTTTCTTCATGCAGCCATCACTCCATACCAAGATTTTTGCACGGCCACATTTTATTTCATTTAGATAATCCGGTACCGGATCCAGTTGAGAGGCAAACGATAACCAATCCAATTCCAAAAAAATCCAAATATCCGGCCTGTTTGGACTTCAAAATCCGGATCCTGTAAAACCACTGTTCCCTGCCAGAGGTGAGTCCGGATCCAGGATTCTGTGTTTTTCCGTCGGATCCGGAGTCAAAAATTTGTCAGAACTGGACCGCGATCTGGCGTTTTTTAAAATTCTGTGCGCTATTTTCTGCAGTTACTGCTTTTTACCGATTCTCAAATTTTAACCTGTCGAACAGATTTCTGTGCAGTTTATTTTTCGGTCAATAATTTGAATAGAAGTTTTACGTAGCAAATTTTAGTTGGAGTTGTACCTAGAACTTTGAAGGTTTCGACATCGACATCTCTGGAGATCAAGGAATATTGTTTTCCAGGATTTCTAGTGTTGAACTTTATCAACAGTAGTTGAACTTTTGCATGTTCACACATGTTTGAAAGTTCAAACAGGGTCCGACATGCAAAAGGATATATGCAGAAAACGGGAAATTTTCATGTGAGAAAAAGCAATAAAATATAAACAATTGCGTTAAGGTTTCAAGTGATTGAAATCTAGTCACCAGTTATCGAAGTATAACTGGATAAACTTCTCAAGCAAACAAAGAAGTTTTTACTTTACAAAATCATCCCGCGGGCTGCATTCAACCTCGCTACGGGCCGTATGTTTGACACCCCTGTTGTAAGTGCAAGTGTGCATTCTCACACATGACCGGTGATAGTCACTGTAAGAAAACGGGCAATATTAAGCAGCAGTTTACCCGTGCCAAGAAGTGCAACTGATGAAAATTCCAATCATGATCATTTCATTATAGAGGAGGACAGTTTTACTGTGCAGCTTACCTTTCGTGATGGAAATTGCAGTTCATCAATTTATCTCCTAGCACAGGGGTGTCAAACATATGGCCCGCGGGCCAAAACCGGCCCGTTGCGAGGTTGAAAACAAAGTTTCAGGTCTACCTCTTTGCAAGTTGCGGTCTTGATGCTTAAAATGTAGCATAGCATGAGTAGACAGGCAAAACAGAAAATTTGCACCAATCTTGATCATCAATGCAGCAAAAATTGCTCATTTCTTTTTGTACAAACGAACTGGGTTTGTCTATCAGGAACACAGAGATTTTGCAAAAATGACTCTGACGCGAGTCTCGACTCATTGACTGTGACTCGAGTCGAGTCATTCTGTGAGGAACGTTACTCGAATCGAGTCAAGTGAAAATTTTTTTCATCGTGACTCGAGCCCAAGTCGCCAAAAATCGTTTCCAGTCATTTACTCGAATCACGCTATCACTGGCAAAAATGATCAAATCCAAATCGATCAAAATACCAGAATCACGCAAGATTTGAATCCAAATCCCGGTACACGGTCGTCTCTGGTCATTTTCATTTATTTTGCATGCGAAAGATAATGGTGTATATTACTTGCAGGAAGGATGCTTTGACTTGTGGAAATGACCGAGGTGAAAGTAAGAAGTGAAATGGAAATTGCTTTCACAAAAAATCTTAGATATATATAACCTGCAATGAAATTTGCTGTAACAACATTGATCACCGTTTTTTACCTATTATGGCGCTATTTTATGGCACGGTGGACGTCATTTCCTAGAATAACATAGAAATAGGAAAATGTGAAATTTCATTTGACTCGACTTGTCCATACATGTATATCTTTGCCTTTAGCGTCAGCGCAGTGAAATAAAATTTGCAAGTGGGGAAATTCCCAACTCCACATGTGAGATCAACTTGTTGGTTCTTGCTCACAATGCTGTCATTTATCTGGTGACACACACTGTTCTGTTGCCAAGCCTGGTGATTTTTCGTTAGGTCCAGTGATTTTCAGACTAACCTAGTGATCTAGTGGTTTTTCACTACAATCTAGTGATTTTTATTAAAAGTGTGTTTTTCCATGTTTTCTTGGGAAGAGGAATAACATAATGATATATATTATGCATAAATAACCGGTGCCCAGTGAAAGGCGGAGCTCTGTAAATAGTGGAGCTTGGTTGTGGAGGTTTGATGACGTAACTGGAGTGGAAAAAAGTTGCGTTGCAAAAGCAACAAAAGGAACAAAGTGAAGGAAAAATGTTGTATCAATGCAACTCAAAATACGTTTCCCCCAAACATGGAATGCATGGAAGTTTGCAATGTTTAAAAATTATATGCATTCGCAACTGTTGAAATCCATTTTTTTGTCCCCGAACCATTGTGAAACTCAAATAACCAAAAATTATCAAACTTCAAAATAGTCTTTTCTTACTGTAGTGTAATATAACCTTTTGCAGTACAATTATTTTTACTACAGTTTGTTTTCTGTTTGTTTGTTTGGGACTCAAAATATAGATTTTCTGCTAGAAAAAAGATAAACAACACACCAACAAATGAACAAAGTAATTTTTTTCTTGGTTTTGGTTTAAAAGTCAATGTCCACTTTAATTTCCGTAGTCGGCAGATGCAAACAGGCATGCAGGTTTCATCAGCCATTCTGTTTCGTGTGTCGCTTTTCAATCGCTTTGCAATGGAGAAAGCCCTGGGCCTTTCGCAAGTTGCGAACATGGGAAGTACATTTTCAGTGTAAAGTCTCTTAAGCATGGTAATTTCCTTAAGCGGGTAATGCCTTGTGACGTTGCAAGCAATATCTTGGTTGGGGGCTTGGTTACCCTTCAATTATTTTAATATTGCTTCCCTAGAATTTCCGTGGTGTTTCCCATATGTTTTCTCGTTTTTGGTGCTGTAACGCCTCTTCAAATAAAAACTCTTCCTTTCCAAACAGATATTGCTTGCAACGTCACAAGGCACTGTGGCTTGCAACTGTTATTGGTGAAAAAATGCTAACCTTTCCTCCCAGTTAGAATTGAACTTTCTGTTTTTCTTTTTGATACTTCTCTTTTGACACTAATTTTTTGTTAAGTTGCTGTATTTGACTAAAAATTACTTCAGTGCTTTCACAATGCACATCTTCTAATCTAACCCGAAAATTAATTACAGACTCCATGGCTTGCAACAAAGATAAACAATAAACATATGCTTTGTGCTCACACAGAGCACTGCAGTGTTAGCCTAGTCTAGAAGATAGATATTATAAAGTCATATATTGAAAAAATATAAATATTTATATATACCCTTTGATAGTTACATTATCGATTATGACCTGCACTTCAATGGTGTGTGACTTGCAAGGGCTCTGTGGCTAATGCAATGTATTTATGACTTTGTGTAATATACGGCACATAGAAAGCGTTCGTGGGCCGCACAAAAACTGTCGGCAGGCTGCATGTGGCCCATGTGCCAATGTTTGCACCACGCTGATTTAGCTTATATTAAACTGCCATGTAAAAATCTGATGTTATCTGATGTGGAAAAAGGCAACAATCTGATGTTGACACGACTGAGTGACCCCTGTGGCAACACTGGCTGGTAATAAATCTGGCATTTGTTTCTCAGTGCTAGCTAGAAAATTTTCTATCGAAAATAAGAGTTAGCTGATTTTCTAACAGGATTTTGAAAGCCGGTTGGTATGTTTCGCAGGTAACAAATTCCTGACACAATTTTTTTCAGCAGCATGATCATGGTGAACCGAACTTAGTTGAGTATGTAGGCTGCCTAGAGTGTCTAACTGGCTGGTTTCATCATTGTATAGTAGAATTTGCCTAATTTGTCACCTCAAGGGGATTGGAAAACAGTGATAAATTAGGCGAAGTGACGAATTGGGCAAACAGGTTAAAACTCTATCATAGCAGCTTGTATACTTTATCATAGCAACTCGTATACATAGATAGTCCTTTTATTTGTAGTAATATACAACTTTATGACGTTATGGTTGTTTACCAAATTATACTCTTTAATTGCTCTAGCCTCTACTCTATCAAGACTCCTGCATTGAATGTAGCATGTGTAAAATCTTTAATAAACTTTTAAGACTTTCTATGTTCTCTCAATGGGGAGTCTGGTTGTGCTTCGCACCTCATGTATAAATTCGATAAACAAATTGCAAGGTGCAGCAATTCTCAGATAAAGATCCATAATTTGTTTGAATTCCCACATGTGTTAACTGCTTAAACATCACAACCGAAACTGCAAATGACAGATTAGCCAAACAAAACACTTCTCAGGGACATAAAGAGGTGACGAATTGACGAATTAGATGATGGAGAGTTAGACGAACAGAAATGTGTACAAAAGATAGGAATTCTGCCGGGACCGACGAAAAAGTGACGAATTAAGCAAAATGATTAATTAAACGATGGCGAATTAAACAAATTCTACTGTATTTTGTTGATATTTTTGCTGGTGTTATATTTGTTTTCCCGTTCACAACTCTAGTGGCACTGTCATGTAGTTGAGCGGACTCGTCTACATCCCCTATGTGAATGTTTTTTTGTTTGGCTGTTAACATCAGCAAGTGTCTTGCATTTTGGTAGTACTGGTAGTGGTAACATTTTTCGTGGGACCGGTTTTATTTATTTTTTTCAAAAGCTTCCAAACTTTTGTGTTCAGATTTACTGTATAGGTTTGAGGTATAGCTTTGGGGTTTAATTTTTTGGGGTTTGTTTAGGCGTTAGATAGGTTTAGCCTAGGGTTTAGCTTTGGGGGTAGGTTTAGGGTAGGGATTCCCAACCTGTGGTACGCGTCCCACTGTACGCAAAGGTCTTCCATATGTGGTATGCGAATATCTTCCATTTTTTTCACAAAATCTTGGATTCACAGCTTTGCAAATTACATATCAAGCTTTGTTTTTAAATAAATAAAATTTCTTGTAGCCTACTATTTCTATAGTATCATAACATTATGACGTCCAATGTGCTTTTAGCAAATTTGTGCCACGCATCTCCTAAGTGGTGGAAGGTAAACAAGAACAAATATCTCATTAAATTTATTTTTGGTCTTTTATTGTTATTTTAATGTGTATTATTCTTGTGAATAAACTAAGATTCTATCAAATTTGTTGTTCTGGAAGAACAAAACAAAAGTTTTCAACTACACTTATGCTTCACATAATCTATATCCGGTGAAACAAAAAATTTTTATCACAAATATGATAAATTGCATCTGAGCTTAAGTCATGCATAATGGGATAAAACTTAACTGGAGAAATTGTGACTAAATTGTATATTTGTGTGTTTGGGTCTAACACAATGTCAATATCACACTAGTTAGAAGCACCCAAGATTACAGAGATACATAAGTCAGGTTGAGTTTTTTTCATTTTCAACCATGTTGTATTGGTTGTGAAAGAGTTGAACGGATGGAAGAATACTGAGCTTGTCTTAATCTGATGCAATAGCAAGTTCACTTTGAGTCATGGTTGATCAGCCTGAAGTCATGTTAGGAAAGGGATGAAAGCTTAGAAAACTACATAAGGATTCAGCGTGCTTATAAAACTTAAGAACCCACTGATGTATGTGGCAAATGTAGCTCAACCAAGCTGAAAATCATGATTTTTCTTTGTGCTATAGATAATTTAATGCTGAGCAATGGTAAAGCCTTCCTGAAAAATTTAGCATGAAAAGGATTTTTATGTGTGTTGAAAAATGAATCAAGCATGTTGGTTTATGCATAAGGGTGACAGACAGACAAGGTTATTGACCAAAACTTGGAGCGTTCAAATTGCCAAGAAGTACAGCTGATGAAAATTCCAATCCTAATCATTTCATTATAGAGGAGGATAGTTTTATTGTACAGCTTACCTTTTGTGATAGAAACTGCAGTTCATCAATTTATCTCCTAGCATTTCACCTCTGTTTTGTTTCCAAAACGTTAAGTTTTTGTTTATAAATTGCATGCATACATGTTTGTTGATAATACTGTTTTTTATGACATTTGGTCACTCAAAGTTACCGCCCATTTCTGCTTCACTGCCCCCCGAATCACCCATTTCCGCTTTACCACCCCCTAGAGTTTCTCACTGCTCCCAAGGGGGTAGTACCACCCACTTTGGGAACCACTGATCTAAAGTAATAAAAATGTTTGACTAATTAGATAATTAATTAATTTGTTTATTTTAGATCATATCTTTTGAACCAGAAATGTTAGAAAGTCGATCAAAGGCTCGAAAGACTTGGACTCGAGCCTAGTTTCCAATGAAAACTTCAGCAAAGTACTTTGGCCTAGCGGTTGGCCCTAGGCCAGGTTACATGATCCAACATGGCCCAAAAACTACTTCACTTATGACGTCACTCATAAAAAATCTGCAACCCTCAACCAAAAATTTTCTTTTCAAGTGCAGACTAGATGACTGTCTGATCCATTTGAGGGTTTGAACAGTTCTCTAGCACAATCGGCGGAGGAGCTATGGTGTTGGTAAGGCAACTGACAGCTGCTGGTTTCAGGCCGATTTCAAAGTACAAATATATCGTACCCCGGCTCTCAAAGTGTTAAACCCAATTAGAGCTTAACTGATAAAGGTTTTATGGCCTGATACTGATGTTTTATCATATATATTGACAATCATTGATGCTGATACCCTGATTTTCGCATTACTCAAACTATAATTGAAAGACATTACAATGCATTTTTTTCTTCAGTATGTAGGCCACATAAACAAATGAAATAATTATAGAAGTTGCAATGAGCAGATTGGGATCATGCAAAAACCTGCGAGCGAATGCTATGTCATAGAGTAGTTTATTAGGATGATTGTGCTGTGATCTGTATGTTTCGCATTACCTGATGCAGTTGGAGCGCTGTGTGCTGTAAGGAACAGGATTGAGAATTAGCGTTAATTACTCAGAAACGAAGTAACAACTTGGGTCTCTGAACACTTTGCAGAACAATAGCTTGGTGGCTTTTATGAGCAAATATTGCCAATACATATAGGCAGAATTTTGATGATATCATATCGGCAACATCACTATATTGGCATCAATCAAGCTCTAGACGCAACAAATCATGTTAAATACTAGTTCACTTTTGCTAGTAATGATACTTTTTCTCAGGCCAGGACAAAGCGGGGAATTTGGGAATGTCATTCCTGGGAAATCTGATATGCTCTGGAAATTTTTTGCAGCAGCACTATAAATTATTTAAATTTTTAAGTAGTTAATAAAAAATTTGCACTTGATGTGAATTGACTTTGAGTGCAACATGTCACATTAGCTTTCTCAGGCTTTGGAACTCAGTTTGACTCAAAGTGCACTCTCTCCACCATGATAGGTTATCAAAGGTCGAGCCATTCTACTCAAAGTATACCCCCTCTTGTTAAATCACAACAGTGGTAAGTGCTGTTGCTACGTTGTTGTGCATGTGGTCATGCCAAGTGGCATATTTGTCAGTTGGGTGGAAGACATGCTGGTTTTGATAAAATTAAAATTCAGTGGCAATTTAGTCGCAATGTGATCAGCAGGGGCTATGCAAACTCAGGTTCATTGGTTCACTGCTGGCTTGTTCACGGTGTTCTTTCCAGCATTTACTATTTGACTGGCATTTTACCTTGTGCCCATGCCACACCAATCAAAAGTACTGTGTGTTGGGTGTTATTAACCCCATCGCAAGAGCGCTGACATTATTCTTGGTATGGACTGAAAAGCCATTACTGCATAAATGAAATCATTAGAACTGTGCTAATCTGTCAAGTGCCAGACCATAGCAAAGGGGTAAAAAATTTGTGTGTCAACGTCTATAGACGCCATGATTCTCTTATTGATGTCGATCTGACAAAGACATGTATCAAAGACTCAGTGTATTAATGAGATCTTACCTTTATTTGGGAGCAGAGTATGTTCTGGAACATATAGTTTACATACTTTGCAGCTATCCACTGGAGTCTGTGGTTGAGAGTATTGGCAGTGTTCTAGAAAAAATTCATGAAGCCCATGGTGGATCTAAAACTTTTACAAACAAGAAGATTTAAAAGGTACAAGCGATGAACTGATCATAGGGTGGAATGGATCAAACATCAGCAAATATGACAGTGTTGTCATGCAGGCACAAAAACTTCACTTCAACTTGGCACTTCACCTGTAGCGATATGTGATCACAAATGTACTACGTATCTATAGTATTAGACAGGAAAATCGCATGAAACCTGCTTTGACCTTCATGTCACAGACAAGAGTTTGGAAACAGTTGATGGTAAAGCTTTATGTGTCATCTGTCTGTATTTTACTCAGCATAAGTTCTTACTTGTCATGCAAAGTAACTGAATCAGTGGTGACTTGGGCTTAGCCCGAGTCTTCGATTACAATTTATATTGCAGAACGTGAGCTTGTTTGCATTGTATATTTGTGCCACCACATACTTTACCAATTAAGGTTGTAAACTCAGGCTCTTTTTGTTGGGCCTTGTCACTATTCATGTATTTTTTTCCATGTCTGGCCTTTTGCGCTCATGTTGCAGGTGACCTGAATCAAAAAGTATCCTTCGTAACAGACTTTCTCTCGACCTCGTTGGTTCACGCTTTACTCTGGCTTATCCGTTAACACTTTTGATCACTGGTCTAAATCAAGCGGTTAGCATCAGAACAACCGGATCGCATGTGGCTTTGCGCGCTTGTAACTCTGGCGCTGAAATCGGTAGAGAGCTGTTGAAAGGCTCAAAAGACGTGGCAAGTCTAGTCTGCACTTGAAAAAAATTTTTGGTTGGGGGTGCAGATTTTTTGTGAGTGACGTCATAAGTGGAGGACTTTTAGGCCACCTTGGCCCACTTCACCTGACCCTGGGCTCAAAGCATTAGATGGTAGTATTTCACTAAAGTTTATACAAAATGTAATGTTAGTGCTTTGACACCAAAGTAATGTTCGGTAAAGTAACGTTCAGCCAAAAAACTAGCTCTTCTTTTCGCGAATATTTCGATGTGATGCATATTTTGTGTACTCATCATCGAGTGACATCTGTCTTTACCCATTAATGCTACTATGACATGTACTGTATTTCATTATATTTCTGTTGCCTGTTATTGCGTTACGTGTGGCAGAGGAGTTGGTTGTCTTTATCACTCCTTGCCCTTTGTTTGTGTTTAACCGCAATAGATTGCAGGGCGTTTCAGATATCGGCACTGGCAATAAACAGCTTAAAATGAAAAACAGAGGAGGTAGATAAGAGCTTAGTGAAATTAAGTTCAAAGAAAACAATAGTGGAAAGTAAGTTCAAAGAAAACTCCGTGACAGTTTGCAAGAAGTCAAAGTTAGATTCCTGGGAAATTTGCATTTTTTCTGGAACTGTTTTTTCTGTACTTTGTTGCCTTGATTAAGTGCAAAAACCTCATGCATTAGGTTTTTTAAATGAAGTTAATTTGTATTCAGGAGTTGTTCACTGATGTGCTGCTTAATCAGTAGTTGAATTGCTTTTACAAATTTTTGGTTTTTATAACAAATGAAAGTCAAGGTGATTTTTTTCAACAATGCTGCATCATTTGGGTACACCTCATCGAACCGTTTCATCTGTTAAGTTTTCTTGCTTCAATGCTAATGAAATAAGGTAAGCACTGTAATCTGTAAGTTTTGTGCTTCATTAATCAAGTAGTAGTGGTATAAAAAAATGATTCTAAACTATGTCCGAAGAATTGGTACTTTTGTGCAGACAACATTTAGCCTGGTTCTTTTCTTACTGTAATTATTGCAGTGTTGGAAGTTGTTTGTGCGTGGGACAGTGGGATATTTCAATTTTAGTATGTAGTTTTTTATTTGTTCAAATTATTGCAAATGGGGTTGAAGAATTCTGTTGAGGCTTAGCTCATTTTACTATGCTGTTCTTTCAAGAATTTGTCATATGTGAAGTATAGTATTTTTTGTTTTGCTCCAGTATTAATCATACTCTTAAGCTTCAGGTGTCATTGTGTATATTTGACAAACTTCTAGTGATGCAGCAGCTTCAAAAGTGAAGACATTTTAAGTTACCAACACATTTGTAACAGCCCATTGCAAAATGTGGCATTTAAATCAATGCTTATAAATGGGTTTCATTTTATTCGATTTTTATTAAAGTTTTTCACAATATCTTTTCTTGCTGCATATTTTGCAGAGACTTGAGTGTGAAAAAAGTAACCAATCCACACAGCTTGGATGCACTGTTGAACCCCACTGAAGGTGGTTTGTATGATGCAGCCTATGGTGCTTCAACGAGAGATGAAGTTTGCTCAACATGTGGTCAAGGATCTGTTCAGTGCCCTGGGCACATGGGCCATATTGAGTTACCCCTTCCTGTGTACCATCCTTTCTTTTTTAAGGTGTGTTTAACAGTATAGTTTTCATTTTAACAAGTTGTGTTTATACTACCTGTTACCAATTGCATTAGCAAAATCAACTTGCTCATAGTTTGTTGAATTGTATTGCTGTAGTCATGTTAAACCAGATCTGGTCTTTTTTTGCAGACTCTTTACTCCCTTCTTCGAGGTTCTTGTTTTCAGTGTCAAAAACTTTTAATACCACGTAAAAAGATTCTTCTGCTTGCTGTGCAACTGGAAGCTCTTGAAAATGGCTTAGTTCAAGCTGTACATGAATTAAAGGAAGCTGAGAATGAGGTACAATTACACATTATTTTCACCAGTGTTTTTGTAGTTTACAATTAATCTCACCAGTGTTTTTTTGGGATTTATAATCCAGGGACATTACAAATTTTTGTTGATGTAATTAGCAGATGTAGTTTAGATCTAAACTTCGAGTCTGAGACCTGGTCAAAACTTTAAGACTGAGACTTCATCAAAAAATTTGAGACCGAGACTTGAAAATTTGTGGATTTTGCCAATATTTCGTAAAAATTTTCCAAAAAATGTTATCACCACTTCAAAGTTGAAACTTTTTTGGATCTTGGCATTTTTCCTACCTGCTTTGGTTGTTCCTTACCTGCAGATATAGCAAAGAAAAAAAACACGTTGCATTATAGATGTTTACTGAGCAACACAGTTGCACTGTTCAAACAAGGTCTCAAGGCAGTAGGCTTTTGACCAAGACCTGTAGCCTTTGAAACCGAGATGTGACCCAAAACCTTTGACACCAGGACTTGCACGAGTCTTGAGACTGACACCAGGTCTTATTAAGTTAGGTAAGGATAAAGTTTTTTGCCAAGTCAAAACTTTTGCTTTTTCAATGCATAGGTTAAGCATCTGGTTCTATTCATGTTGCTGCAGTTGTGCTTGGAAAATTTTGTTTTTATTAACAGCTTGTTGAAGTTGAATCAGAGGTTGTAGCTTGTTATAACAAAAGCATATTTCCAGTTTCCTCTTTTTGCTAATTTAAGTAAATGTTTCTGTAAAACAACCCATTTCTTACATCTGAACAATCAAACTTTTTATGAGAAAACATGGGTTTACCAGTTGGCACAAATAAAGCATAGCTTCAACTGACTTTCAGTTTTTGTTCGTTTTTAAACTGTAATTTGTTGCATACTCAAACATATAATGGTTGCTTTTCTGTGCTGTAAGGATATTTATTATCAAGGTCATAAACACCTGTCTTTCTATTAAGCTCAAACTTCAAAGTGGTGGTGGATATGGAGATGACATTGTCAAGGCCATGGAATTACAAAATCATCTGGAAGCTGTGTTATCCAAGCATTGCTCCATCATAGCTAAGAACAAATCATCTGTTAAAGAAGGTTAGCATTTTACTTGGTTCTAGGACTACAGCCACCTGGACAACTGCCACCCAAACATCTACCACCTAGGACGATCGCAGCACAGGAGAATCACCTCCCAGGTCAATCGCCAGCCAGGACAACTGCCACATAGCACAACTGTCACCTAGGACAATCGCCATCTAGGATGATCTCCAGCCATCCAGACAACTGCCACGTAGGACATAATGAATTCTCTCAATTTATTGCCATTAAAGCCATTTGAACTTCTTCATCCTCTGACCAAGTGAGCTCACACACGCACTTTTCCCTTATTTAAACAGCTTTTGCTGGTACACTGCTCGGATCTACAGTCAAGCTAACTACGAAAAATCTGAGCAAGACTCACTTGTAGTTGCTTGATTGTTGATTAAGTTGGCTCAGGAGGACAGGAGAACCGTGCTTACGAGCACAGAGATATATCCAGGCACTAAAACAAACCATCAGCTGGTTTATTTACAACGAAAGATTTAAGAAACTGCACGGATACTCGATATTGCAAATTTGTTCTTTAAATCCGTGTTTCCATTAAACACTTACTGCAACTTCTGTGGGTTCATGAAGTAAGCACAGGTAGTAGCGTAGGGATGATCAGCAGTCAGGAAGGTTGCTGTTTCAAACAGTTGGTTGCCCTCATTTAACGTTAGCCTATATTGTAGTGTATGCACTGTATTGATTTGTGAAAAAAATAAGTTCCATGTGAATGATCGCCAATAATGTATGTTTCAAAGCACTCAACCGTACGCTATCCGATTGCCCGTTGAACCCTCGTTGGTATTCTTTCCAATCATTTACGATTTGTACCGCTGACCTCATAATTAACATCGATAACGCCTATCAAGAAGACCATCTAAAAAAGCCTTAGTTCTACTGCGTGCAGCGAGTGTGCTCTTACTGACGAACTGCAATGTCTCGTTTCGCGTAGACAAATTCCTGAGAAGTTTGGGCAGATTACCATTTGTAAGCACGTAAAAATTTCATCACCATCAGCTCGCGGCCCGTTCACCCCTATTTTCTTTTGTCAGGTGGCTACACGACAAAAGACGGGTTGTCAAGAAATGCGTTCGAAATGCAGCTTGACCTTGTGAAAGATTTCATTCACTTGCTTGGAAAAAAAGTTCAGCGCTGCCCCCACTGCGGGTAAGTATTTGTCTAAAGAAGCACTTTTTTGTTTGTACAACTGTTGCTCCAAGTCAGTTTGGTGTATTTTTTGCAAAGAAATGTTTAACTGGCATACTTGTTGATTATTCCTGCTTGATTTTGAAGATGAACAGCGAGATAAATTCCTTAAGTTGACTCACTTAAACTGGTTTGCTGGTCCAATTGTAATTGCAAGGATCATTCATGAATGTTCCGGTTCAGTTTCATCATACATGTTCTCGCGTTCTACTCTAGATTGTTACGGGTGGTTAGCGCCGCCCATCTTCCCATCCTTGCGCCCGGGGCCACGTGACTATTTTCGCAGTGAATGCTGAGTTGGTGGCAAGTCGATTACAAATGCGTAAACCATTTCCTTGCACCCATTGAGTCGGAGCAGATGCTAGACAGGCCGCAAGCATCGTTTTTTTTAAACGCATTCATGAACGTGCTTCACTATTAATATAATCTTTTTAGTCTTTTTCATTCGTTTTCATACCCGCTTTTCCACTCAGGAGGGTCGCGGGGGTAGCCGCCCTAGGAGGACTAGAAATGCCTCACGGTGTTTTCATCAATGTACGATAGTTCTTCTGGCTCCACACAAAGATGGGACCAAACAAGGTTGGAGATGGAGTCCTTCCACCTGCTACTTGGTTAACCTCTGAACCGTTTTCCCTTGGGTGTAGCCAGCAGGACCTGCCTCGCCGGTCTTTCCTGGAGTATTCTAGTTGCGTGGCCGAACAATCGTTGCTGAGACCTCGCTATTCGGAGAAGTGACTCGGCATTCAGGGTTTCACCAATTTCACAGCTGCACATGTTGTGGCGAAGTGTCACATCTTGAACTCATCACAAAAATCCCAAATCTGCCACTTGCACTTTAGATAGTATTCTTTCAGTCATTAAGTACCAAGATTCATAGTCGTAGGTGAGGATAGGAACAAAGACCAATGATAATAACTGACAGCTTGCATGTTGAAGACCCTGTTCAGAGGATGCAAGCAACACCAAATCGTCCGCATCATACAAAAAGCAACGGTTTATCCTGCGGCTTCCAACAGTGACACCTTTGTCGACTTCGGCTGTGATTGTCTATCCCAGTGGTTCCCAAACGTTTTTGTCCGCGGAACACTACAAGTTTATTTTAAGTGGACAAGGAATCCCCACCAGAACTGCCAAGTAAACATAAACGCTTTTTCACCCAAATTGCCGTTATTTATGGTTTCGTGCTGTAAACCAAATTATGCACAATAAAAGTAACCATAAAGCATAAACAAATCAACAACAAGCACGCAAAACGGGAAAAATGGAAAGCTAGATCAAACGATATAACGGCTGCCATACGCCCAAAGGGTTAAAGGACATATCAGCAGTTTTTCCTTAAAAATGGGAAGTACAGCTCGTGGAACCCTTTAGATTTGTCTATGGAACCCTAAAGTTCCGCGGAACCAACTTGGGGAATCGCTGGTCTATCCAATTCATAGACTATGAAGAGCAGTGGCGACAGCAAACCGGCGTTGCCAGATGGTTGTCACATAAATCTGCTAAATGGTGTCACAAAAAAGCAAAAAACTGCTAGATTCTGCTAAAAATCTTGTCACAAATGTTCACTCAGCTAAAATCTGCTAAAGGTAGTGAAATTCTGCCAAAAAATCTGCTATTTTTGAGGTGTGGTCAAAACCAACTTATAAAGTTTGTACATCCCGTCTTGTGTATGGGGATGATCACCCCAGTTTGCCGATGTTTCAATGGCTTCCAGAACACCAGGCCACTTGGACACGCGAGTTAGCCAAAGAACTCCTCTGATCAATGCTTAACTAAACATTTCAGGTCGGATTTCATTTTCGGCGAATATTTGGTGTTGGTCTTAGCGAGATAGGCGGTTTATTTATTTAAACGAAAGCCTGGTATCACTGCCTTTCCTCACTGTATTGCGTTTTGCTTGTCTTGGCGAGGTTTCGGCTGGGTAATAGACTTTTGCAATTTGCACTAATTCAACCTTATTTTTTCAAGTGAGGTCAGTTGACTAGTAGCATGCATGCTAGTCTGAACAGGATTTAAAAGTGATAAGTCATGATCGGATGTTTCCAGCCCATTATATTATTTTACTGCAGAGCTGTGCCGGTGACTGTGTCAACAGCCAACAACAGCAAGATTTTCATCACAGAAACGCAAGAGAATTCTGATGAAGGTGTGTACTTTTTTCGCGCCAGTACGTGTCCGTGACTTTCTGCGTTCGCTTGAGGTTCGCATCGTGTCTGCCGCTGCTATTGTTCCGATGTGGTCTCAGACATAACCTGTTTTCTGTACAATTAGACGATGTTGTTTTTTCGCCAGTCGTTCTTGTGCAGTGCTATCCGGCGTCAGTGAATCGCTGTGTTTCATTAGATTCCTGAGCTTTTTGAAAAATTTGCGTGTGTCTACAGTTCAGGAGACTTCTAAGAAGGATCTTACCCCGTCTGACGTCAGATCCCACATATCGGAGCTGTGGAAAAACGAGAAAAACGTTCTGTCTCGAATTTTCGTCTCCATGGCAGATGCTGCTGTTGAATCGAAAGCGACTGACAGCGTTGAGTCTGACGGTAATTTTTGTCGCATGGTCGATAGAAAATTAAAAGTTGTTATGTTGCCTTCACTTTTGTTTATGTCAGGCAATAAGCCTTGTTTTGAAAAAAACTTATTGTGTTATGCAGATGAAATGACCAACACTTCAACACGCGCAAGTGCAGCTGATGTTCTCTTCCTGGACTTGTTGCCAGTGCCTCCATCAAGGTAAGCTCAGACAAATATTTGTGATATTTTAAGATTATTTGTTTTATATATTCATGTAGGTTTGACTTTTTCTCGAAATGTAAGCAAAACATTCGCGAACGCTGATTTGTTCGCTGTCAGTAATAAATAAAATTAGTTTTGATGCGTTGTACAATGGACTGATGGGTGATGTTTTTCTTGTTCCTTCCAAATAAAAGCATGCACTATGCGAAGAGCTGATGTCAGTTGGATGACAGAAACTGATAGCTTTCGTCAAAGCGCGAGCGTTCTTGAAACATTGTCTTTTCTCTGTAAATACTGTTCAGTAAATATTCTTAAAAGGAACAGGTCCATGGCGATCATAGTTTATCATGACTAAGGCTGGGGATGGCTAAAGCGATTGCTGCGAGTATGTCGGAACGATTCAAATCCTTAAGCCGAAACCAAATATGCTCTCAATTTGTATAGATATTGTTCCAGTTGGAGTGTAAAAAATCTGACTTCTCAGTTTTTTTAGTCAGTGGCGACTCCGGCACTCAGGCTCAGCCCCAGTCTTCGATCACGATTTATATCGTAGAATGTGAGCTTGCTTATTTCGTACATTTGTGCCACCACCCACTTCTTATTAAGGTTATTAACCCGGGCTCTTTCAATCGGGCCTTGTCAGTGTTCCTTTACTTTTGCTTCATGTCTGGTCATGTGTTCATTGTGCAGGTGACCTAAGTCACAAAATATCATTTGCAGCAGGCAATTGAAAGCACTAGGTTTTTGTGTGTTTTCGAGCAGGGGTGGGGAACCTGCGGCCCGCGTGAACATTTGATTTGGCCCGCGTCAGAATTTTCGTTATCAAATTTAGAGTACAAAATCACGTCAAAACGAAGCCTCATGATAAGCAAGTACTAAGGTAGGATGTCCCTCATAGTAAGATAAAAGTGGAATTTTAGGATACAATTAGTTACTATTTGCGGCCCCCAACAATAATCCACAATTTATTCGACCCGTGATGGTAAATAGGTTCCCCCATCCCTGCTTTCGAGGAATCAGCCGAATGCGCTCTGCTTTAATCTTTTTTCGAAGTAGGGCTTCTCTCCAATACGTTATTTCGCGCATTACTCGGGTTCATCCGTTAGAGCCCGAGCGGCCCTCTGCGATTAAGTACTTTTTCAAATATAATTCATATCAAATTGAATATTTTTTAAAGCAATGGATTTGCATTGAGGATTGAATTTAAATTCCAATCCAATGGTCAGTCCCCATTCGAGAATAACTTCAAACGAACGATACATTTTCCAGTAACTCGTGCTAATATGAATGTGCCTTGTGCACAAAGGTTTACTCGGGCTCATCCGTCAGAGCCCGAGCTGCCCTCTGCTTTCAACTTTTTTCGTAATAGGCATTCTCTCGTATACGTTCTCTCGCGCAGTACTCAGGCTCATCCGTTGGAACCCGTAGAGCAGTGATTTTCAACCGGTGTTCCGCGGAAAACTAGTGTTCCGTGAAAGATCGTCAGGTGTTCCGCAGGAAATTTGATAAGTTTGACTAGTGTTCCATCGAACACCGG
>Ga0210059_1004285_pt1 | contig 22982 bp, 12 predicted proteins | sample Ectturendosymbi2_FD_188042 | JGI IMG/M metagenome (GOLD analysis project Ga0210059, IMG submission 188042) | Ecteinascidia turbinata endosymbiont from Florida, USA - Sample 2 (SPAdes) (version 2) | ecosystem: Host-associated > Tunicates > Ascidians > Unclassified | place: Key West, Florida...
TCCACTTAACAGCAATAATAGAGTTTTCCCTACTCGACCAGGTAGGCCTAAACTCTACTATTGCTGCTACGAATTCAGCTTTGTATGTGGCAAATCACCCCGCCACACTAGATCCACGCGGTCCCCCAGGCTCCGCCACCTATAAGCCTACGTAGCACCTAGTTTTGCTGGACATTCTTTTTGTATTATGTCAGGTGAAACGTGATATTACTGCATTTGCTAATTCACCGTTGTTCATTTTGATTTCTGTTTAATCTCAAATATATTTTCGTGTAGTTATGCATGTACAACTCTAGACTAAAACTTTTACAGTCATTTCGCCTATTAAAATTTGATGTTAAACCTGAAAAAATTGATTGTGAAAAGACTGAGCTGAGTGGCATAACTGACAGAAGTCACAAGGCAACAGTTACCAGCAGATCCGTAACCAGCTTGGGACACCAGGGGGGACGAATAATTTTCTGGGGTAGGCCGAAATCTTACATCGATAGCACGTAAGAAAACAATGGTTATGCACACAATATGTCAAAGACATTTTCTCAGGGGAGGAGAAAGTTTTTCCAGGGGGGCGAATCCCTCCTCTTAGTTACAGGCCTGGTCACCAGATGATTAGGTATGCAGAAATCACATTGTAGGCTAGATTGGTATATGGGCATGTATTCAGAAAGACTTCTAGTTCGTTTTATTTTGGATATCTTGAAATTTTCTCTAGTTGGCTTGGATAATTCTGCTTGGGAGTTTGATTGATGTTAGGAAAGGGTATTAGACAAACGATGTTTGGACAATCGGAAGGGTACCCAACAGCATGCAGGGGCTGACAAGGGGAGAATGAAAGGATACATCCTCCGTCCATCAGCAGTAAAAATAAATTGTAAATCATTTTGTGAAGTAAGCTATGCAAATTTTGGTCAAACACTTTTTGCTACTGTAAGAGGATATCAATGGAGATTTGGCTAGGGGTGAGGCTGCATGCATGATGCCCAGTAGGTAAAGATTTGTAGCATTTTTTAAAGAGCAGATATTTGCAAGAAAAGTATTTAGCTACTATATCTTGCAATATATATCGTACCTTGCAATTATCGTCTTTTTAATATTGAGTGATATGCACGTGCGGCCAATACGATTCACCGTTTTGTGCACTCCAACTGACAGCTCTGATAAAATCCAATTGATGTGTTCTACTATATTGCTGTGCTTGTTTGTATCATAGTCTGATAGTAGTGCAACCAAACTGAACTACAGTACCATGTCCAACAACAAAATTAGGTTTATTAATTTCTAAATCATTTGTAAGGATGAAGCAAAGTGTGATTAGCATTGCTTCGAAAACACCTCTAAAAAACAAGATTGGGAATAGGTATTTACAAAACTTCACTTCAGCATAGGCCCGATGGCGTTATTGGTTTTACATCAAGCTGTCCTGCCCCCCCCACATTTTACAACAAACTTGCGCCCATGTGTGTCGTCATAGGTGCTTTGATATCGGAAGCAAAGTCAAAAGCCCAGCACAAAGGTCCAATTCAGCACAGGGCTTAATGTACAACTTCTTGCGCAATTGTAAATCAGAAAGTACTTTACAAAAGCGATTAGCCTCCTAGCACGGACTAGATACGAAAACCGACAACCAATCCTAATCTCAGGATTGGCTGCTATCTACTGCATCTTGTTGCGAGTAGTAGCTCACCGCACGCCCTGAATACAAAATTTTTAATCTTGTTGGTAACATTACATGACAGCGGATGCTGTGATGTGTTTGTGAGCTGAAAGTTCTGAGCATTTCCCGTATAGGCTGGTGACTAAAATTGCAGTGGATGTGACGTGCTTAAAAGTCACGCCATGTTTTTCAAGAGGCAGTTCATTTCCATTTTGGTAACCAGGAATCGCTGTGGGAGTAAACAATACAACAATTTCTGTCGATATTACAGCTGCTTTCTGTTATAGTTTCCCAAAACTGTTTACCACGGAACTCAGTGTAAAATCAGTGGTTACTGCAATGTTCAAGGAAGAGCCCAGGATACTTCAATTTTTATGGCTGTGTTGAACTATTTCAATCCAGTGAACACAAGATAAAATGGTTCACAAAATATTTCACCAAAAAAGCAAACCCTCGTGAAAGCTGCTCTTATTTGGTTTTAAGTTTTTCAAGAATAATGCGTGATTTGGTGTTTACATTAAAAAAATCCTCTCATGTTTACATTCTTTCAATAGGTAACTTGCTTCGATCGATCGACAAACTTGTGCTTACAACCCAGATCAATCTGAGGTGAATTTTATTTGGAGTTGGACTTAAATTCACCTATAAAGCAGTTTCTTGCTTGGGAAAAGAATTCAGGTATAACAGAAAAATGCATCGCAAAATGCAATAAAATCTGCACCACTTCCATTTACGGTAAAAGGTCTCACTTCGTATCTCCTTGCATCTTCGCTTTTGCTGTTAGAAGTTGTGCGTTTTGCTGTCGATATTTGGCTTGTTTCGTATAGTTTTCTGCTGCCATGGCCAAAACTTAATCCATGCCGCATAAGTCTCCATAAGCAAGCCAAACCATACAGTTTACTGTTTTTCGAGCATCCCGCAAAGTATTTACGTGTCATACTAGACTGCATCTAGAAATATTTTATTCCGTGTTGCTGCGTGCTAAATTTTGCCCCCAGTTTTGCACTGAAGTGGGATGTTTTGCTTTCTTTTTTCAAACGTAAAGTATAATAATAATAAATTAGTAATAGCATTCTTTCACAGAAAGCCTAAAGTTTTAGCGGGTGACTTACGTAGCTGCAATACGATGCCATGTGAATTATCACTTAGACATTTGTAAGAGTTCATCTTAAGCTATAGATCGTACAATTTAGTTTGATTTCCTCTCGGCAATGTGTGAAATTTTACAGCTTCCTGTGTTTTGTTTCTTTGTTCACTCAAAGATGCCAGCGAGGGCAGACCAGAGGTTGAAAATATATAATTGGTTTTTGTCACAAGAGTGAGCAGTATTTTATATTGTAGAAAAACAAAAATGTCAAAATGAAATGAGAAAAGAAACGCATTTATGTACAAAATGCAATTGGCATGCAGAAAAATGAACTAAATTTAATTTAATTTTTTTTACTGGGCCACCTACTAACAACCATGATTTCAGTTTGATTTCGTTTACCTGAAACTTCTGTTATTGTTACAGTGAAGGACTGTGGTCAGTGGCGTAACTAGAAGTTTGAGACAGGGGGGCAAAGCTTAGCTGAAGGGGGCCTACTGGTTACCGTAGGGTGCCTACTAGCCAAAACTCAGAAAAAAAAGTTAAGAAATGATAGTGAATCTCTGGATGTCGTGGATGTCTATACTAGCTAAAAAATAACAAAAACACCCCGAAAAACGCAAAAATGCAACAAACTAAAGAATACAATGTATCAAATTGTCAACTAGAGGGGGCCCAGTTTCTACATTTAGCTTGTCAGGGGGGCCGATCGCTCCCTTGCCCCCTGCCAGTTACGTCACTGAGTGTGGTTACCTAATTTTTGAAATCTCTGCTGAAAGTACTAATGTTTTCTTTTTGTGCAATAATTCTTCTGGCAGAAACCGTGAATGTGAACATATAAAAACCACAAAAACATCATCTCCGGCGAATGCTTGACAAGTCTGACGAAGACAATCATATCCAGTTATGAATATATGTAATGTCCTTACTACAAGTAGTCAATATTTTAATACACTATATGTTATATAATATATGTAGCGCAGATAGTATCAAGCTGTATGTGTGTATGATGTACGTGTTAATTTTGCCATTTTTAACAAGATTTTCTTGCAAGATCAACTGCTTAATCAAACATTTTTTATACGATAAATCAAGAGGGAACATGTATTTCTAGACCGCTTGATATTTTTTACACCAAATGATTTGTGTAAAAATATAGTTTTATCAGTTTATCACCATTTCCTGGCTCAACGATTAGTTATTGGCTGGTGAACGAAAGGCCTTAGTGATATGATTTTGAGGAAAAAATTGCAACAAGACACATGGGTTTCATAATTTATTAACATTAAACAGTTTCACAAAAATTATTCCAATTTAATTCTCAAAAACACGTTATACAACAGTTTTACACCGGTATTAACCTTTATTGGTGGCACGCCAAAAGAAACAACGTCTTCCTTTCAACAGTTGCAACAAAAAGCAACAATTATTATGTAGGATTCTTCAGTTTCTTCAAAGCTGTATTTCACAGGAAAACAACCATCTTTGAATAACGTAGAAACTCTAGTCTAAATCTTCACGTTACCGAAACAATTTAAATGTCTTCAAACGATTTCCAGGCAACTTTGTTAAAAACACAGGTTGACAACCTGCGTCAATTAAAAGCATACTTTTTTCGGAGTCGTGCAAACCAGGTAAACGTTTTCGCAACACCACCATGCGCACAACAGTATTGACTTTCTGGCCGCATATCTTTACATCCGTGCAGTGTTTCTAATCTTGGCTGCGGAAGAAGTCACTCGTTTACACTGTGGAAATCACCCACTCGTCGGCTGTCGCTGCAACGTGTGTGGCAAGTTTCACAGTTGTGCCGTCTAACTTCACGGACAAACTCTTGTCGCTGGATGGCATTAAAAATCCCTGAGCATTCCCAGTATTCTGGGAATCAAGAAGGAAAACCCTGGGATCGTTCGATGCGTTATCGATGTCCACTGACTCTGGTGCAGGGTAGTTGCTCAAGTTGCTTTGTGGGACGAACATCAAATTTTCGCCGTTTCCCTTATAAACAACGTACTTGACACTGCCGCTGCTTTCATCAGCAAAAATATATCCTTTTGCAGACGTCGTTGAACGCAACCGCCAGTAAGAAAGGGTGTGGTCGGAACCGATCTTTACTGAACCGCTGCTGCCCGCCCAACCCGAGGTTGCGCTATTCAAGTGCGTTACAGTGCACTGTGCTTTTGCGTCGACGGCGTTTTCTTCAACAATCGCATCCTTTGGTGATGGAATAGTTTCCCAAACCGTCGTTTCCTGAATAGGACTAGACAGACTATCGACAAAGCAATCTTGTATATCTGCGGCGAGATCGACAGGTTTTATTTTTATCTGTGATCTAAATTTCGACTGATTTTTGCTGACTTTCATCATGGCCGAAGATGATGCGCCGAAAGGTGGAAACGCATCGCGGCTTTCCGCATCAGGAGGAGGAGACAGAATAGCCAGCGTTTCAATGGCGCTCGTAAACGATATTTGCTTTTCTGTTCTTTTTTTCGTTTGCTCTTGAGACGTTCCTCTCCTTAGTGAGTACGGTTGGTATTTTGTGGACGTCGAAGCCTGCATTTCAGTTGAATTCTTTGTCCTAATGGTGCGAGCTGTGGAGCAAAACAAAAATGCTATGAGAACTTGGAAGCATTGGATTTCAGGGATGATACCTGACAGTCCTCGCAAAGTCGTATTAAAATCAGCGTTAAACTATGAGTTAAAAATAAATTTTGTTCTACGCTTCACACACAACTGTATTCGTCGTGTGCTTCCACTCGGACCTGCTCACAAAGCGATTTTGTGGTCAAGTTGTCGTCACTGATTAACTACAACTTTTGACTTCTGTCAGTTGTTGGAAAATCTTTTTTATATGATTCACTCTTTGTTTAAGGAAAAACCCACCTTAAACTTTAATCTGTGTTTTATCCAACAAAGCATTTTGAAAGCATACGTTGGAAGCTGATGATATCGCTTTTGGTGACCGATTGCCAAGCTCATCAATCATACAAGCACATTGCAATCTTGCTGAGCACTTTCTTCGATTGCCCCTTTTTGTGTGTGGTTTACAGCTTCAACATATTTTGCTTTATTTATTTAATTTTGGTGACGATTAATACAGTAATTTTCGAAACGTCCAACATGATTCTATGTCAATTTATTGTGTTTGCGTAGTTATCTCTGACTTTGAGGTTTACACATGCTGAGTGGCTTTCATATCAAACATCTGCTTCGCCTTTCAACCTTTCTTACCTACACTTCGATAAACCGAGGCCTTTATGCCTTTTTGTCACATGATGTTTGCTATGAGTTGATTTATGTTGATTTTGCACAATTGCAAATCTTTTTCAATCTACAGCTGAGAAATGAATTGAAAAGAGTTTATAGCACGTTTAAAGCTGGAACTACTAATCGAGAGAAAATGATAGTTTTCGGATGAGCACTAAAGCTGTGATATAGGGGTAGCTGTCTCATGTTTTATCTTAAATAACAAAAGATTTCGGCACATGCATGTATAGTATTTGCACTTGATGTTTGCATTTAAATTTCTAAACATTGACATTGACTTTTTATGTCACAACCAGGGATGTAGCGCTAACAAAAGAGGTGTGGGAACGCACCCAAAAAAACTAGCCATTTTAAAACACTTTCGAACTCATATTAATGCGCAACATGAAAAAAGCGTGGGAAGACCTTTCCCAAGCGTTCCAACCCTCAACACCCCTGGTCGCAACACCCACCACCAGCCTTTGCATTCTTGTTTTTCAGAAGTCAGCAATTATATAGCCTTGACCTCAACCATTACATCGAATATTACAGTTTTCAGCAAAAGTAGAACAAATGCTTTGTATAGGTTTCTCAAGATTGAATTTTACAACTCAACGTCATCAATATGCTCAATGATAAAATATTGAACCAAAATTGCGAAAAACCATTGCAAAGCCAAATAAAGAAGTTGTATTATGATACAGACATCACATTTCTCTACTTTTACGCATAAATACCAATCCGTTTCAATGCCAACAATAGTGCCTTTTTAATCAGAACAAAGGCCAATGAAATGTATTTTTGAATGTAAGCTTAAAAACTTTACTGATATTCTGCAGCAGTTTCACATTCAAACCAGTTGGAGTTTGTATAGTAAAGCACTTACCAGATTTCCCTAAACCGACTTTGTTGTTGATGGTGCTGGCCACTTCCGTCATAGCAGATGACTTATCTTTACAGCTCCAATGGATATGTACTTTCCAGGCACGACTGGCAGAGTTTATCACGCTGTTTTCTCTTTAGATGCTTTAGTGATGTTGATGTGGCTGTTAGCGAATCGTTTTATGTTAACAGCACTGACGTCAAACCTTTTTCCTTCGCCTTTTTTCCGGTCAGTACCAGCTGCGGGGCGGAGACACAGTAAACGCAAGCGAAATATAGTCAAGCATTTTCCGAGATACTTGTGACGTGGAAATTTCCAGCTTCGAGATATTTGACGATTCGATACGTTTCTGTAACAGAGCAATAGTAATTTTGAGATTTGGCAAAATTCCGGTGACAACCGGATTTTCCAACGCTTTATTTTTCCAACAGATTTTCAAGCTTTCATTTTTGTAATAGGAAATCGTTTTGCTGTTTTTAGATACACGTTACTCAAAATATCTTATGCTATGGCATGTTGAGAATGCAATCACTGGGAAAAAAATCATTGCTCAAATGTAGGATTGCGTAGCATTTAAGATTTGGAAGTTGAAAATACACCATGCATTACTTAAATCTGCAAACAACATCAGAAAAAATCTTTTGATAGTTGAATGTGACATATATCTCGCAAAATCTACAGTAGTAATAATAATAATAATAATAATAATAATAATGTATTTTTGCCCGCAAACATGAAGTCCATGGTACAAACACACACGTTTTGCACAACGCAGGTCGACAAAACATACAAAAACAGAATGATTTACAACGGCATTGGATGCTGAATCACATGGTTACAGACACTTGTTTAATAGAACGTTTTGCAACGGCGTTGGAGGCAGAACCTCAGGGTTACAAGCACATTCTTAACACTATTGTTCGCTAACCCGTAACACTTGGTACAACACTACTGCAGAATAAGACGCTAATTCCTAAACTGTTCGAGGTCATGTAAAGTACGTACGCGTTGTGGTATGACACACACTCTAACGAACAAACACTGCAATGTCCGGGCACCCAGTCACAAAGTAAAATGCCGGTGTAGTGCTCAAAGAATAAGGACGAATATAAACAATGTGACTGCATCAAAGCACTCAACCATATGTTGTTAGACTTTCTGCATCTTTCGAGAAACAAGTACACAGCGCCGGATTTAGATGGTGGGAGCCCGGGGCCCAAGCGTGGTGGGAGGCCCCTTGTGCGGATACAAAATGTTTAGATAGGGGATGATCGATGGAGTCACTAGTATTTCTACATGTCATTAAAAAAAGAAGATGCGATGGTTCTAGCGAATGGTTTTGCAACAGTTTCACAAATAACTAATCACTGTCAAATATCATGTTGCATCATAAAGTTTTGGTTACAGTTGTGTTTTTATACAGTTTCTACATTTTACAAATGTACCGTCACAAGATTACGTCGTAAATATTAAATATTTGCTTGAAAATAGTTTTGAAAAATTTTTTGGAGAAAGTTTCTGGGCGATCCAACGTTTTCATCATCTCCTCCAAACGCCAATCCTTGCGCAGCGCGGCAATAAATTTTACGACAGAAACCAAACGTTGCAGGCAGAGGCGATTTCCGATATTGTTCGCATTGATTTATCTGACTGGCTAGTTCTGTATCACTTTTTCATAATGATTAATTACATCTGCGACTCAATGTAATCGTGGCCTCTATATGTTCCATTGAATGCTCGTGGCTACTCAGGCGGTCAAGAGGGTTCTTGCAGTCGCAGATTCCTTTTCTAATAAGGCAATGCATACATTTAGTCGTATCGGCATACATCAGTCCAGAAGTGAAACACAAGTTTGTGAAGGAGAAAAACAAAGCCAGCTTCTGTCAACCACTTCGCCATTGTGGTTCTGGCGACGAATAAGACTTGTGGTACATTTTCGTGACGACGTTCTGTCTTTTCTGTGTGTTGGAACATCATGTTTTAAGAATTACTTTTCATCACAATGTCAAAAAGAACCTGTTTCATATTTCAACCAATATTCCCTCATTTTTCCGGTATATTGGCTGGCCAGAGGGCTCAGAGATCGATATCGTTGCCTCCAGTGATTTTTTCAACCATCTCATCTATCGTGCTTTTTGTTTATCGTGCATCTCATCTATCGTGCATCGTGCATCTATCGTGCTTTTCATCTATCGTCAGCCATCTCATCTATCGTGCTTTTTGATGATACAACTTGACGTTCTTTTCCTACTGCACTACTGGTTGAACTAGGTCTATTTTCATCGTTACGTTGATCCAAGTCTGTCACAAAATCTTCGATTTTCTGTCCTTTTACAGGTTCCGCAGAAATGTCTCCGCTGGACTTCACTTCCACTGTAAAATTGTCACTTGAATGCTTCTTGACTTGTTTCTTGACTTAGCTGCAACTTCTTCCTCTCTCATTTAGGCTCTTTTGCTTTTTTACGTCTTCTAGAACTACTTGGATAAGCTCTATACTTGCTAAGATGACAATCCCCTTTATGTCCATGTTTATTTATTAATATGCTCAATAAGGGTGCAACATTTTCATCGCAAAAAGGGAGGACAACTTGTGACTGTCACTTACTTGAGTGTATTATCTACACTTAACAAGTCAAATAACATTAGGCCTATTGACAAGTTTTAAGCATTGAAGTAAGACGTCCAGTGTGGACGATGTTTCAGTCAGAACACACAAAACAAAAACCTTATTTACTTTTCCCATTTAGCTCATTAATATTTTGCAGTTCCCCTAAATTTCTTTTAAATGTAAAATCGCCTTTAACAATACTATGAAACTAATTGCATGAAAGATGTTTTAAACAGCACACCAGCTTTAACAGAGTAGAAACTGGTTCAATTATAGAAAGATTTCTCTTTCTTTTAGGCTTGTGGCTGCATCAAGGAAAATATCGTTTCACATTACCGTAATTAGGGATGTGCATTATGGAATATTTAGAGGTTCTGGAATATTCCAGAATCTTTATTTCGAATCCAGAATATTGCATCCTATTCCGGAAAAACTAGTTAGGAGCACAATGAGCTGATCGCGCAGAAGCTTAGAATGTCGATCAGCGATCACACGGCCTGTTAATTAGCTCGTTACATCACCATGCAATGCCCTGAGCTTGTTGAGTGTTTCTTTCTCTTACTCCGGAGTGCAAGAACGCCACTGCCAAATTTATTGAAAGTATTTGTTTCGCCAACTTTGCAATTTTTCACATTTATTTAATCCAAATTTGTTTCGAATCTAAATATTCGAAAAACTCTGATTTTTGGATTCGAATACTGAAGGATTCGATATTCCATTATATGCATCCCTAAGCCTAATGAGCCATAACGATGAAGTAAAACTGAACAGTCTTTATCAATTCGCTGAAGCATTCAATGGTATTGCAAGTTGCAAAACATTTTGCCCTTCTTTCATATTTCATCATTTTACAATAAATTGCATTTGGTTAATGCTCTTTCTGCCAGCTTGATGGGCAGCCCGTATGTTAGTGATACGTGTACACGCCCCATTACAAATATCAAGAAGTAGTTTTGTCTACAGCGAAATCATACAAATGCACACGATCCACGACAGTAGCTATACAGTAATAAGACTACCACGTAATTGAAACCGTAAAGTGAAAAAAAATTAACAAAAAACAATTCAGTTTCTAGATGTTATCAAGCACAACTAATGGGGTGGATCAACTTGATTCTTTCACAGATCATCCATTCGTAGAATGACACAAGACAACGTAGGACAAAGGATATTCTCAACATTTTTCAAATAAGATCCGTAATTGGATTTAATATTTATAAATTTTGGAATGCAGTTTCACACAAATATCTTGTGCAAAAGGCTAAGAATTTATGAATGGCTAAATCAGAAATGACCGGGAGTTAATTTGTTGTTCTTATCCCAAAAAGGCACAAACTCTGTTTTGAAAATTCCAGTTACAAATTTCGTCGTTTAATAACTTCGCCATCTCATCCTGGGCATGTAGGTGTGTGGTCTCCTGAGATTTCGATTGCATGGTTTGTGGATCCAACTTTTCCTGAATCAAAGTCCAAAGTTCTTCTGAAACTGTGTATGAAGCTTTTAACTTTAGTCTAAACTACTCTGTACTCTCCAAGCAGTTCGCCTAGCCCCTAGACTAGACCTAATTCTAAACATAAGCATGCCTTTGTGTCAATATTCGTCAGTACGTTAAAACAAACATGGTAACAACACATACCGTAGCTTGTTGTGCTTGGCTGATTCATTTGATAGCTCAGGCAGATATCCTAGTAAAAAATTGACAGCATCAAGCACGGTGTTGCCCCTAAAATGGGGTAGAAATAGATTCACTGCGGGCCGACTTTTAATTTTCTTGTAAAGTTTACAAAAACGTTTGTATCTGATTTGTCCAGCCAATTTGTTTCGCGACTCATAGTTTGAGAAGCCCTGGTGTAAGCAACGATGACACAATAACCAGTGATCCAAATAGAATTATTACAGCTGACAAATCAACGAATCTTTGCTGACGTTGAAGACAGTTGTTTTTCGAAGCGTCCAGATGCTGCGCTATTTTTTACAGTGTAAAGTATACAAATCTTAACCTATTTGTTTTGAAGAGCCTAGTTGTTATGAGGCAAGTCCTCATGCATTAGCATTTGCTTCTTTTGAGAGGACAAAGAGAGCATTTACTTGCCTATTATGTCAAACTGTTGTAGCACCGCACGAAGCGCATGTTCTGGCGAAATAAATGTCGAACGAGGAACGTGGTGTGTGCAGAAAAAGATAATACAAAACTGTAAAATGCACTCATTCGTTTTATACTAAAGGCAATGGGAACAACTTCTCATTTGTATAAAAATAGGTACTAAGTTGAATTTAGTGTCGTCTGAGTGGCATGTTATTAGCAAAACTTTGTTACCTCAAACTTGTTCCGGCGTCTTTGTCATATCTCACAAAATGGTTTTCAGCTCTGGGGCCACGCAATAATTTAATGAATTGAATTTCAACTCAAAGTTAACAGATTTTACTAAGGTGTAACTCACAACATCTTGTTGGTCTCTCGTAAGCTAAAAGTCAATTATTACAGAAAAACGTTAGGATTATTACGATCACGCATAATCACTGTTAGCATTATTCGGTTATTTAGGGTGATAACTTGCATTAACATGCCGTTCGCAGTTTGGGGTGTGATGGGGTGTGAAACGCTAAAATATGGGAAACCATGCAGAAAACAGGTACAACGTCAGTGACCGCGGTGTTTTTTGGGAAGGCAACTACCACAAATTCCCCAAGGATAAAGAACGCCAATGGTTATACAAAAATACGCAGATGGTCACACTAAAACAACATCCGAACATTCACTCACTCTTCACACCTATGGTGCCTCTCGATAGGGTTGCGGGAGCATCAGCCCTGGGATGACTGGAAACACTTCACGGTTTTCAACAAACTCTGATCGTTCTGCTCAGGGCCTCTAAAATAATTTTTTTCAGGGCCTATAAAGACCGATATCGAGCCCCTCTAGCTTCTGGGACCTCGTCGACACTTGTAAAGCTTGTTTGTATAATAATCAAAATGTCGATAAAACAGCTACCATGCTACGACTTACAAATAGGTTAATTTCTACTGTATACTGGCAACCTACTAACACGAGTAATTTTCGACTAGATTACAGAAAAACTTGGAGCGCTTACTTTCAAATTACAGGTGGCAAAAAAGATTTTTTGAAATTTTTAGTTTAACTAAGATGGGGTGGTTGGACTTACTCGTCTCTCGCTAGTCTAAGCTATCCTTTACCTAGCCAGCTATACTGGTATACAGTACTCTCTCATTAGTCAGATGAACACAGTACAGCTCTATCCACAAGCACAGTAAAACATTCGAACTGACTGAAAAACATGGTACCGTATTTATTCGAGTATAAGTCGCATTTTTTATACTAAAAATTCACCCAAAAAGTCAGGTGCGACTCATACACGAGGTGCGACATGCGCATGTACGCTGCTACTAAGTGTATGTTATCTAGACGGCGCTTTGCACCTTCATGTGTGTGCATGCATGCGCATTCGATGACAATCGCAAGAAAGACGCAAAGGCAAACTACGAGGCACGTTGTTAACAACAGACACGTGACATTTTATTTGAGGCACTGAATGCAGTGACTTTGATGGCCTTTAAGTTTTTGTTACGTGATTTTGATGAATAAATGTTGTTTAAAAATTTTGTACCGTTTGATCTGGTCAAATATGGAGGTGCGACTTATACACGCATGCGACTTATACTCGAATAAATACGGTAAGGACGTTTTACAACTTACGGCTAACTGTAATTAATTTTACTAGCCATTAATTGCAACGTAAATCGCCTCGCAACAGTCATTTTCCCCGTATTTTTTCCAATAGAAGACACTTGGTTCCATTGTTTTACTCAAGTTAGAACCAAGTTTATAAAACACATGATAACGAACTGTGACGTGTATTGCCTTGATTAATTTTCTTAATCGCAGCGAAAGTCGATGTGATGATTCAATGGTAGCAATGTTATGATTGTTGGACCATTTTTAGTATCTTCAAAGAAACTGAAGTTTTTCCTTTAAGAAATAGAGTTCGACCGATTAGGTATTTTCCGATAGCTATATCAGTATTGGTCGCTTTCAACCAACATAAGTATAATAAAACGAACTAATGCATATTACTGTAAACGTAGAAAAGTCAAAAGTTCGGCGCGAGCAGATATGGTTACAGAGTGGAAAACGTTATTGCTTAATGTCCCTATTTGACACTGCTCATGCAACGACTGGATCAACAAACTACCAACTTACTTATGGCGACAGTTTCTCCGTTTTATTTTGTTTTAAATATTAGGCTTAGCAATATGTTTGAAAATTCGTCAGAAGAGCAGTGCCTGGCTCCCAACCAGTAACCCTCTCCGTGGCCTTAGCAGATTTGCCAGCTTGGCTTTTTTAGGCCAAACTTCAGAAAACTTTCAAGTTAGTTGACCTAAAAAATTTAATTTGGCTCTTTGGCCTTTTTCTGGCCTCGTCTGAAGTTGCGTTGACTGCAAAAATTTCATTTCACCTTTTGGCTTTTTCATTCTAGTTTTCCTTTGTAGAACAATACTTACAATTCCATTTTTTCGGAAACACCTTAGCAACATTTTTGTGATAAGTGCTATATTGGAGTGACGCCGGCGTTTTAATGTTGGTAAGATTTGAGGAATGAGAGTTTCGAAATACATTTTTTGGGCAATCACTGGAAACGAGTGCACTGTGTAGTGTTTTGTAAGCATTAAACAGGCCTAACGCTTGCAGACAGGTCTGCATATCCGCAATAGAAATGCAACAATGACGTCGAGGAAGTGCTGTTATGATTCTGGTCGTACTCAAAAGTACAGGGATGAATGTGAGATGACTTCCGTATGGTGGAGAAAGCTACCGATGGATTTGTATGCAAACTGTGGAACCAGTGTACCCAATGTCTAAATAGATATGTGCTTGTGATGAAGCATCAGGAATGAGTTCCAGTACTAGGACAAGCAAGACCTAATCTAAATTTTGAAGAAAATTTCTAGTTATATACTTGTAATTTAGGTGTATATTTGTTACAAAGGAATATCAATAATACCACGATCAAAGTTTGGCTTTTTCTTCCTTTAAATAATCGGTTTGGCCTTTTTCTGGTCCTTCTCAGGCGTTGTTCAGCTTTTTGTTGAAATTTTCACCTGGCACCCCTGTTGGATAATTAGTGCAGTGAAGCATTACCCAGGACAATGTTAGTTTGGTTGTTACTGTACATAACCAGTCCTATATCTTGTGCTTTATAAACTTTGTTGCGAACCATGTAGTCGAAAGTGCATCAAATGATTTGGTTCCAAAGCAGCAAATACAGTTTTTATTTTTGGAATCAATTCAGAATTTTAGTATATTCTAACCTGCAGAAATCGACCTCTTGAAAACTGAAATCGCCACCAAATCTGGTAAATCACAAAATCGCCCCCATAACGCATAAAATCGCTCCCCGGTGGGCAATTTCGCCCCCGTTGAATACCACTGGCCTAGGGCAAGGGTGGCCAAACGCTTTGACCCGAGGGCCGAAATAGCGACTGCCTGGCCATTGGAGAGCCGGATGCAGTGCAATTTACGTAATCTATGCAACAATTGGTTGGTAAAATGTATTGTAGTACAATAATAACAATAACATCGCATTATTTTGTTTACACTTTCATAGAGCTGCTTGCAAGTGCTGCTGCGGCAGACAAGTCAACAAGAGACAGGCAGCAACCAATGCTGTTGCACTCCTGGCCACAGTCGGAAACGTGGTGCTGGAAAAAATATGCAAGGTATTCGCCGGGGCAGATTAAACTGGTCGGCGGGCCGGACGCGGCTCGCAGGCCGTAGTTTGGCCACCTCTAACGTAGAGATTTATACTCTTCGCCTTTGGTTCTCAAACGTTTTCGTTGCGGCGCCTTTGGAAAAGTTTTATGGACTTGAGACGGACAAGCATTGAGATGTTAAAAAAGGCATTTATTATCAAAGGTTTCTATATGTAATTGAGGAAAGCACGAAAAAAACGACCTTGATATTTTGTTTGATTTGCACTTTTGTTATAAATAAAAGTAAAACACTGAGAACTTCCAGACACGTTTGTTATATCTTCCTTCCACAACGATAGCTTTCAAGAACCCCGTAATTTTATATGATACGTCAAAAATTTTTGTCCGGCCTTTGCGTAGAAATAATGAGTTTATTCAATTTAGCAAAGACATCGCATAAGCAAGCCAATTTGAATAAAACTTCTTTCTAAACTAAGCAATCATCAAGTTGATTATTTTTAAAACTGACTACTGTTTATAGCCTTTATTTTTTCTGACGCAAAGTGAACTAAAACTGTGCAATGCTTTATTAGTAAACATATTTTTACTTAACAATAACTGTAGTTACATAGCCATTAGATTGTAAATAGGCTACCTACTGTTAGCATCATCGGATTTAAACCGTACTCTTTGGTAAAATTATAAAATTGCACTGAATTTTACTGTTATTATCTCTTTGAATAAAACTGCACTGAGTTTACTTTTGCGCGACGCCCTTGGAAAGTTAAATCGACGCACCAGGGCATCGCGACGCACAGTTTGAGAAACATGGCTCTAAGCCTTAAATTGTGACATAGGCTTCTTGTTTTTTGTTGTTCTCCCGAGAGTATAAATTATTGGTAAATTTTGAACGAAGGCCACGAAGCGACAGCGTGTTTTATTATTATTGGTAAATATCGTAATTTCTCAAGCTAGAAGCTGTTGCATGTAAACCTTTCACAGAGATACTCTCGTTATTTATCAAAGTTTCATAAGTAGAGCTTAGGTAAACTGTTCTTCGCTTTTTTTAATAAAATATGATTACCAGTAAATGTTTGGTGGTTCTCCTTTCCGTATGCCAGAACGAGATGGGAGTAAAATTAGGTAAAATATATTATTGAATTAAACATACCTCGGCAATGAGGTGCACTATGTAAATACAGCTACATCCACTTGTACGTTTTTGCATATTTGTTCTACATGCGATGACAATTTGACTTTTCTCGAATTCCCATTAGAGAAATTCTTCGCTGATCACAAGTTATGCTCAGGCAATTTCAAGATTGATTTAACTGTGGAAAGCGTGGCGACCGTGTCATTAAAATTAATTGAAAGCCGACCACATTGCAGTTACTACCATATTTTTAAAAGTATGTAATTGAATTATTGCTGTAGTTTATCATAATACGCATGAGACGGTTTTATCGTTGTTTTGTACAAGAACTACCCCGAAAACCAATTTTGATTTTAGTCTCTCAAAAACATGAGGTTTTGCCTTTAGGTAAAAAAGTCTTTTATGTGTTGATCATGCAGAATTGCGAAACTTGTTATCCGCAAACGCCTGTTTGAAAAAAAAGGAAAATTCAAACCGACTACCAATCTTTTTTATATGTACCTATAGGATAAACACTGAAAGTGTTTATAAAAGTAACTATGCCACATTTAAATAAATGTCAAATGGTTTTCGTAAACGTCTAAATTAATTTTCTGCATATTCAGCCACATGCAAGGACAAAAGCTACAGTGAAATGCTACAACAATTTTTATATTCCAGAAGCATGTTTGACAGAAAACAGTAGTTCGTGCAGTAAGTGACTTACCTGAAGACTTCTTACGTCCACCGTTGACGTTGCCAGTCACTCCAGCCACTGTAGGTTAGTTCTCTCTTCAGCTCTGCTTAACATGCGGTTGTGATATTCAGCAAATGATTTTATATTACCTTTCACGAATGTCACTTCTTCCTTTTATTCTCAGCGGGAAAATACCTTCTTTTGCATGACAGGCAAACCACTTCAACCAAATTATACCAAATTCGCTTCGGTTGCGAATAATACCAAATTTGGTTGTGAAATATGCCAAATTCCCAACCAAATTCGCTTAAACCTGTAAGTTACGTGGAACTTCCCAGCTTGGAAATATTTGAGATTGCTGCTTGCGCAATCCTGGGGAACAAGGTTCATACCAGAACTGAGGTTGTTCCAAACTCCACGGTTTGTGTTCGCATATTGCAGAGATTTTTGGAAAAGGTTGAAGTCAACTGACTTTTCTGTTAAGAATACAGTATTTATTTCGGAGGACTTCGACTTAGTAATCCCCAATGCGTAATTTAGCAGACTACCGATGAAAAATGAAGTAAATGTACACATCACTATTATTTTGCGTAGCTATTGATTCAATGGTAAAATTTATTATTTCTATGACTTTTTTTAGAAAATTACAAATTTTCTTTGAAATAAACAACAATGCTCTTTGCTAGAAATGTAAAATCTCTTGAATACAAAACTTTGTCAATTTTTTAAAATATTGTGCTGGCACTAATATAGGCTTGTACTTAGCAGAAGTTTTCAATCTTCTAACTTAAGTATTAGCATAATTGTAATTCTACTTTTGTCTGATAAAAAAGAGCAGTTTGGACATGCAATCATATATCATCCGAAAATGGGGTTGCTGACACGCGTTTTGACAATGCGAAAGTAGATATTTGTATATAAAATACTTGCAGATGGAAAGAACGTATTTAGGCTGTCGATTAGAGGCAAATTTTTTGAGGTTGAACATGCCATACAAAAGGAGCTTTTTTATAAGAGGAGGAAAAGTTACAGTTTGAATTAGTGCATGGTGATGGGTGATCAGAAGGTATATTTCCTTGGTTGCCTTAATAATTTCATTATGCAATGTAGCTATAGCAATCCCTTGAAAAAAAGAGTGACAGAAAGTCACGTACGCATGTGGAAAATATGGATTATTGCCTTTATCCCCTCAAATATCAATAAAATATCAAAGTTTGTCTGGACTTTTTTAGGTTTGTACCCAGTTGGTCCTTGCAGTAGGTACACTTAGACAAAGTCTATTGGTGTGCGATAGTTCTGAATCTGTTTTATGCACATTTCAACACAAATTATATCTCTTATACTTTGAAAGCAGATATTATATGCTGAAAGTGACGAATTCATGGTGTTGACGTTGCAAGCTGCAATGTGAGCTTGACCTCTAATCTGTTATAATTTTGAATAGACATGTGTTTCTTCAAAAAACGTTTTGCAGCAAAGAATCACCGGACGTTCCCTGTGCGTACTACATTGACAATGCAAATTGCAAGGGACACGAAGTCCTAAACTGACTTCAAATTAGAAAGCGCGTGTTCTTTCCCAGTAAACATGTTTTTGGTTTTCTTTACGTAATGAGGATAACGATCACTGTAATATCATGCAACACCCCTACTGTTTCGCTCCTTTCATTCTACAGACATTCGTAAAAAAGGAACAATGCTAAGTCATTGCGTCGTTCACCTTTTCACAATGTGGCTCGCGAATAATACCAGCTGTGCAACAAGCGTCTTGCGTTGATGCTCTCGGGATGTGTAAAATGCATTCAAACGATATGCAGTGCACTTAATCCCTTATGCGATTTAAAACAAAAATTTCATTGTTTGAGCGTACAGTAGCTGTAAATATCTGGAAAAAAATAGATTTGGAAGTAGCGGCTGATATCTCGGTCGGATCCGAATGATCATTTGGAAGACCGTGCTTTAGGTCTTTGAACATAGTGCTCGGTGCCTGTTGATGAGTGCAAAGGAAAGCTTTATGCACGGAAATGCTTATGGTTTTATACCAACAGAGCATGGGCGTCCCCAGGGGGGGAAAAACGGGCATTTCCCCCCCCCTGGAAATTGAGACTAAGAACAAAAATTTTCAAGAAAGCTGAAATCAGCAGCTCAATTCCGATCAATTGATTAAATTCTTGCAATGGCAGTTTATGTACCAGAATGACACTCACATTGCACGCAAGCCAGGTTCACTGTTTTGGTATTATGCACTGATGAGCTTGCAGATCACTCCTGTCCGCTCCTATGCTTGCAGAGGCCGGTGGTCAAACTTGCGAGCGGTTTGTTCTGTATGTCTTTATTGCGTAATAATAACATGGCAACAAATCTTCAAAGGTTCACTTCAAGTGACGCCAGCAAGCATTTTCCGCATGTGACTATTGAAAAGCGCACATCTTGGCAGATATACTGCAGCGAGAGAGTGACTGTTGATAGCGGTAAACCACGCATTTTTATACTGTGTAAAAAGCACGAATTAATCTGTAGCAATGCTTCCACCAGTTTGAAAAAATCCATTGCCAGTGTGAGACTGAGTGTAATTGATGTGCCTGAGTGAATAGCTTAATCAAAATACGCTTATGCAGGCTTCTTTTCACCCAGTATAAAACTATGGAGCTTGTTATCTATGCAGGCTCGTGGGAATACTGAGTAGGCAAGAGCAAAGCTGTATTTGATATGGCGAGTTTTCACAATTCATTTGCTCATTCTTATTAAGCCTGCGTGGTGTCCTAACTTTAGTTAGTTGTCCCATAGTCGTTGTCAACGTACAGGTTTATCTCCCATTGTTTGAAACAGTTTTGCTAGAGTGTCTAACTTTCTTGATTTCCACCGCTGATGTTGTTTTGGTTCTGGACGTTGATATCATTCTTAAGTTATGTCTTAGGTTATTTGTAAAAAGTGATCGAGAAATGCTATTGGGCAGTTTATGAAAGAAAAAGCATTTCTGATAGCCGAAATGTTGAAAACATTTCTGACAAGAGATGAGAAGTGAGGTTCAACCAGCGCAGATTGATGAGAGCACCACAAACGTAGTGTTGGATAGATCAATCTGGTCCAGACTCAGTTGTCTGCAGTTAGGGCGTCCGCAGGGGAGGGAAAAACGGGCATTAGCCCCCACCTGGAAATTGGGACGAAGCAAAAATTTCTAGAAAACCTAAAGCCAGCAGTTTCATCCGATTAATTGATTTAATTCTTGCAGTGGCAGTTTATTTACCGGTATGACATTCACAGTGCACAAGAGTCAGGTTAACTGTTCTGGTATCATGCAGTGATGAGCTTGCAGTTCACTAAATCCGCTCCTTTGCCTGCAAAGGCAGATTACGAAACTTGTGAGCGCACTGTTCTATTCAGAGATGCCACTTTTGATGTTATAACATCAGATTTGATGTTTTCATACATTTTTTGATGTTTGATGTTTACGCTACGAATTCGATGTTGAAAACAATTTTCATATTGTGAGAAAGAGTTTTATAATTTTTTACCATTTTTCAAAGATAGTTTGCAAGTTTACCAGCCGTCTTAAGTTAAGGTTGTCATTTCATTGTGTTAGCTACTGTTTTCTTTTCGAAATGGGTAAGTTTATTCGAAATGGGAGAGTTTAGCAATGGTGTTTACTAGAGTAAGTTTTTGTTGCAGTAAAAAAGTGAGAAAGTTGCATTTATTTTCAACGAAAGTTGCATTTATGCGCAAACATTGCAGACGACAGTGACTTACTCAAGCGGTTTATTTACATGCAGTGCTAAATATTTCCAAACATTTTTGGGGGAGAAATGTTGGTCTTTCGCCAACAGATTGCCAAGCATGCTAAAACGTCTCTCCACAGTGTGTGAAGGTGCTTGGCAATTTAACAATTTGGCATACAGTTCTGGACTGATGTTCGGCCGGATCATTTTCACAAATGCTTTTAGGTCACTATTAAGTTTAAATCGGTGATCTAAAAACAAATTTATTCCAGATGGATCGCTGCCAAATTCAAATGTGTAGCCTCTTTCATAGGTTTGAGCAATGGTATATTTTGGGCTCTCTGCTCTTTGTATTTCATCAATGAGTTTGACGTAACTAAGCTGTCTCAAAAGAATTTGACTGCGAAAGACTTGACACAACCTATTTTCGTTTGCGCGGACTTGGCAAAAAGCCACGATTTTCCGCAATTCCACCTCTAATTGAGTTCGGGCACTGTCGTACTTGGCTGGCAGGCCTCTCACAAATGAAACTCCAAAAATCCTTAGAACAGTTACCAAAAAATCCCTAAATATGTGGTGGTGCAGCATAAAATCGGAGTGTCAATGATAAATGTCAGGAATAGAACCAAATATGATTTGCAAAATAAAATGAGATAGTTCATTTCAAACATTTTCATACTTCTCCGAAAATCCCTAAAAAGGGTCAAAAGTTCCAATCTAGGGACAAAATCCCTAAAAGTGAGAGCACTGTTGGCTGGGGTTGTAAAACGTCTAGCTTGCAAATCAACTGTTTCGTCATAGATAACATTGAGACGCAGCTAATCCGTCATATGGCTCTTGTCCATTCAATCAAAGAAAATAGAACTAACTGAAATAGTTTTGTAGTATCTTTTTTAGTTACACTTTTACATTTTGCGCAATTCTTGATAAAAACTGCAGTAAAAAGCTGCACGTAAAAATCGAAAAAGTTGCAAAAAGTTGCAATATAAAATTCCTGGAAACAGCTCAAAACATTGAACTACATATATTTTGAGTATTTAGGAAGCTGTTGGAAGCTGTAAAAAAGTTGCAAAAGTTGCAAAAACTTGCCCTAGTGATTACTGATTATAACACTGACAGTTGTACGTATTTGCGAAATTGAACGGAGACGTGCTACAGATCAGAGGTTCAAGCCTATTTTGAGGGCAGTGCGTTAGTTTAGCGAACTTTGTCAAAGCCACGGTGAAGAGAATCCTGTTTGTTAGTTGGCAGATATGATTTACGTTGGCAGAAGACTAAATCGCTAGCCTAAATTTATTTGTGCAGCTTTTGTTAGAATGCAAAAGTATCCTCTGCTGGAAAGTCAACTTTTGAAATGGTTTCACTGCATTGGCATGAATCATTGTCACTGCTTATCAAATTGCAAACTGTTTTTTGCTTTAACATTGCCAATGCCATTGATTGTTGAGTACATTGATTACAGTATGAGTATGTGAATTGCTTTTTCTCTGCAAGTTTCTGCACTGCTCTCTGCATTTTTATGTTTACGGCTGAATATGTTCAAATTCCTTGGTTGCCCTATACGTGCTCCTGTACTAGAAAAAGTAGAATGATTCATTGGTAAGATTTCTTTTCATTATGACAAACAGTTTGGAAAAGGAACTTGCAGTTGCTTACACTTAAATAAACCGTTTGGCGGCTTGACCAGTTAACAAGATTTGATGCAACGTACCAACGAAATTCGAGCTAAAATCTTCAGAAGTGATGAGATAAGCTAAGAAACTCTAAGGAAACAAAAAGGAAGAAATGCATATAAAAATGCAATCGGCATATCATAAAAATGCTTGTATAGAGTAGGCTATGTCGAACTAAAGATCACAAAATGTTCGAAGAATTTAGTTCTAAATGATCGCTTTAGCCTTATAGCATGTGCCATGATAAGCATGGAAACAAAGGCAGCTGTACCAAAAATATTGCAGCTTACTAGTATTGGTAAGCATGTTTGCCTTAATGACATGCAGTAGAAGGTCTAACAGCGTAACAGTCCCAGTGTCAACTAGTGATCATGGAAAATGCGATTTCGTAGGCATTGGGACCGTTTACATGCGTTGATGGTAGAGCCTGTCCACGCATGTCACTTGCTATGCATTTCCTTTCATTTCAGCTTTCAGTTTAGTTTGGCACCTACACTGTTGACAATGCAATATGACCACAGTAAACGCACCCTAGACTATATTCTCGTCACCCCTGATTTGGAAAAAGTGGAGGAGGT
>Ga0210059_1004286_pt1 | contig 22980 bp, 16 predicted proteins | sample Ectturendosymbi2_FD_188042 | JGI IMG/M metagenome (GOLD analysis project Ga0210059, IMG submission 188042) | Ecteinascidia turbinata endosymbiont from Florida, USA - Sample 2 (SPAdes) (version 2) | ecosystem: Host-associated > Tunicates > Ascidians > Unclassified | place: Key West, Florida...
CACTATTGCCCCTCCCCTCAGGGAAAAATCGTCCCAACGGCCATGCCCACACTGAGCAAAAATTGCTGTGCAAAGACTGAAAAGAAACCGATAGTTTCGTGGCGAATGTCTTTGTATTGTTTTTTTATAGATTTGCCGCAGTTCCGTGGTCCAATCAAACACTGAGAGGAGCAATTTGTGGCTGATGCTGAGTTTTTACAGAACTAACGTGGAACCTATCGATAAGGTCAAAAGCAACCTGTGCTAAATTTTTCTTATGCTGCTAGCTCACTGCAAGCATATCATCCAAAATCAGCGCAAAACAGCGACAAGAGCAGTTACTATCAACGTATGCTGACTGGAAAAGCTCTTGTGAACTTTTTCCTTCGGCCACCACTCACACCAAAGTAGCAAATAGCGGTAACGGCACAGTAGTGATAGCTCGCTACCACATCGTTATTTTTTTGAAAAAGAGCGGCGCTCCGGCTATTGCTACTGGAAAATTTGTGCGATGCAGTAGCTCGCCATTTACTGTAGGCTAGTAGCTCGCTACTACCCAGCTCTGGAGTACACCAAGGTATTTCACTTAGTCAGAAAATTGTACCTGTACACCATTCAAAAAAACATTTGATGAAGTAGGTTGTTTATATTTTTATGCGACAAAAAAGTAGGCTGCACCAAGCGTTTTTTGAAATTAAAAGCGAGTTCGTGTTCAGCAGCATAATCACCACAAATAATAATCAGAAGACGCAGGCGTCCACTAATACTGGGGCTGAACACACACATATCATCAGCAAAGATTAGATGATTCACAACCATATTTCACACAATGCATTCGATTCATGCTAACCCAGGTGCGGATATGAGCATTGGACTGGACTTGGATTGGACTGGATCCGGACTACAGCAAATTATGTTGAATTTTGATTGGATCCGGACTGTAAATCTCTACAAAATTTAGTATCCGGGTCGGATTTGAAGTGAGTTAATGGAAAAGAAACGCGGCATTTTTGCTGTGAAAATGCTGCATTTTCCAACATTTTTGGACTTAATTTTGACTTGGACTTTATGTTTGAAAAAATGTTTGGACTATGGTTGGACTGAGTTTTAACAAATCAGGACTGGATCTGAATCGCAAAATATGACAGTCAGCTCATCTCTGCCCAGGTGGTCTGAAAGTTCATCAATATAAACACCAAAAAAATATGGACTCAGAACTCCTCCTTGCTTTAACCCATTGGTCACAGTAAACGGGGATAAAATGCTGACGCCCCAGTTTACTTGCATGTTCTGTTCCCTATACCAACTCAACAACAGTCTTACTATGCACATAGCAGGAGGTAACGTGGGGGGCACAATTCCCTGCACATCGGATCACTGTGAGGCCACCGAACCTCTGCAGCAGGTGCAGAAAAGTCCCAAAAATGCCGCAAGTACTTTCTCCAAGAGCACATTTGCTTCCGAAAGACTTTAGGTTCAAACATCAGGGCGCCAAACTTGTTTCTTTCCCTGGCGCCATCTAACCTCCTTACACCCCTGCACACAGGAATATTGCGCTTAAATGGTTTAGCAAACAGTCGGTTATGGTTAGTTCTGTGAAATGCTTTAGACGCTTCTAAGAATGCTATAAACACTGAGGTATCCTTGCTTACACAATATGAAACAGACTGTTTAAACAAAAAATGCACATGTCTGTGCGACAGAGATGATCGGACAGTGGATTTTTACTATCCGATCCTATCCTGTTTTTGAAAAATGATATCTGTATCCGATCTGAATCCTGTTTTGGATGAAACCATACTATCCGTATCCGAAAACTATCCGAAAGTGTATTTTGATGCACAACATGCATTCATTGTGCTGTGTCTATTTTGCCCACAAGGCAAAATAACCTAATGAGGCAACATAACAGCTATAGTTATTTTGCCTTTAGCTCAGTGGTTCTAAAACTTTTGAGATCGCGTACCGCCTGGTGTTTTTTAATGTTGGAGTGAACACCCCTGGTTTCTGAAGAACGTAATTTGCTCAAATGTACAGTAGACTAATATAACACACAAACGAATCAGCAACATTAGTATAACACAAGAACGAATTATAACACAGAAACGAACTAATAAAGCTTTTCGAACATGGCAGGAAAGCTGCTGGCATACCACCTAAAAATCCCTTGCGTACCACTAGTAGTACGTGTACCACAGTTTGAGAACTTCTGCTTTAGCTGAACATGATTGGTTGAAGTAATCAAATAACAAGTTTGGAATGCACGTCCTGCTTAGTTGACCATGACATCTGTAACAGCTCAGTCCCAAAATAACTCTGCATTCTAATGATGATGGTTGTCATGGCTTCAGGGCTGGCAAGCAATTAGCAGCTTCTTGCTTGCATTAAGTCAGTGGTTCCCAAACTTTTTCTGATCACGCACCATTTGTGGGTCCTGTGCTGTCAGCACTACCTTGTTCCAGGGAAAGTCAATGTGCGAATATCACGCGATAAAAAGTTTGGAAACAGTTTCAACGTGAACAAAATGGCTGCAAGAATTTTTGTGGCCATTTTCAAAGCCAACAAGTACACAAAACTTCAGGAATTTATTAACAGAATCCAATTAATAAAAGTTGTAGCTGTGAATATAATTTGTTTCTAGAAAAAATAGGCCTATTCGTGCACCACCTTGAAACCCTTCGCGTACCACTAGTGGTGCTCAAACTTTTTGGCTCGTGGGCCACATTTGTCTTTCAGAAACCCTTCGTGGGGTTTCATGGGCTTAGCCCCTCCGAAACAAAGCTCCAAGCCCCACCAAATTGAAATACGAAGCACTATAAAACGGTAATATTTGCTCAAATTTCAGAATATCAAGCCCCACTGCACTAATGTAAAGCCTCCTTATATAAGACGTTCTGCTGACGGTTCTGTTGCCACACCAAGCTTTTAATAGGCCATTTTTTTGGTAACAGTGGTTAGATTTTAACGCCATCCATGAGTTCACATTCATAATTTCATTTATTAATCCTACCCTTGTTGCACTTTAATCAGACCTAACTACATAGCAATGCTAGTCTATAAACGAAAACACCCATTCAAAACAATACACTGGCTTAAAATATGTCATTTATATTGAAATGACTGAATAAAAATTCAGTCCAACAAGTCAATGCCACCAAACAACAATTTTGCATTTCATGTTAAGAAAGAAAAATGCTATCTGGCTTGATATCATCCAACAACCAGTCAATGCGGGCTCACGTAGAATAGGTGTGAAGACTGCAAGGCCTGGTGTAGATTACAGACGACATTAAAACAGCTAGAGTGCTCTAGCTAGTCTAGACTACAGATCACAGTAGGCCTAGGCTACACTAGCTAGCCTTAGTCCAGGTACACAGAAAACAACGTTCTTAATGAGTACAGTAATAGCCCTATCTTGCCACACCCGGAACAGATTCATGCTGACAAACTTGGCGTGTCCAATTAGCAGATTAAGAGGGGAATGGGATTACATTACGGTACAGAGATTACACCATAGACAAACTGGGAATCGAGGCACAGAAGGCTGAAAAGATGCTTCTGAAGATAATAAATGAATGATTTCCAAAAGTCTGAATCCTCGAAACATCGATAAAAGCGTTTGCGGATATCCGGATCCGTATCCGGTTCCCATTTGAAAGCAGTTTTTGGATATCCGTATCCGGTTGCACACTCACTATCCTGCCGGATATCCAACTGGCAAACCGGATAATGATCATCTCTGCTGTGCGATGTTGTGGTTTGAAACCAATCTGGTTGTCTGTCTGTTTTGGCCAAAAATGGTGAGATGCAGGGCAACATGTAATATTCAAACAACTTGGAGATAATATTTGCAAGGGAAACAAGCCCATAGTTACCAGCATCACTTATGCCCCTATTCTAGTTTTTATAAATACGTACAATGGCAGTTGTCATGCATTCCTGTGGAATTTCTCCATGCATTGAGCACATATTGAATAGACCACTCAGATAGACCACTCACCAGAGATGAGCGGATATTGATTTTCCAACTCCTGATTCATATCCGAAAATTTTTTTTTATATCCATATCCAATCCTTATCCGAAAATTTCTGAAATTTAGTATCCGATATCCATCCGTATCCGCATGCGACACTGGCTAAATACGCAAGTAACAGGCAGTGGTTATAGGTCTGTCAGTGGACCTTCGTTTTTGAAAACTTATTCATCCGCCCCTGTAACATGACACTAATCCATGACAAGTGTGCAGTAGACTGCATTACGCTTGATAGAAACGTAGTAAACCTAAACCTAACCCTTAATCTTAAACCTAAACCTTACCCCTAAGCTTAACGCTTAAATCTAAACTGCAAATCTGACCACAAAAGTTTGGAAACTTTTGAAAGAGTAAATAAAAGCCAGTACCATGAAAAGTGCAACCACTACTACCAAAACGAAAGGTGCCCGATCATGGCCAGAGTCAAAGTGAAAACCATTCACACAGTAAGACACATCTACATGAGTACCATGACGGTGCTGCTAATGTGACAAACTCAGCATTTTATTTCAACCGTATCATCACTAGCGAACATATAGCCACTTTCAAATAACAACACCTTGTCATTTGTGACCCAATCCATAAAAATAACATCACATGTTGTGCCCTTTCAATCGGAAAAAACAGTAAAATAGTGTGCATTTTACCGCCAGAGGAATAGCTCTGCTGTGATTATTTTTCCATTTGAATTGTAGTACATTTGGCTTTGCCCACTTATAACACTGAGTTCGTGGCACTAGCGTTTGGTGCGATGAACATAGTCGAGCGAGAATTCCTGCTGTGCGAGTGGTCGTTGTTTGGGCTCTCAGCATTGTTGTTTCAGCTTGGCTAATGGAGACGACTGTTTTTGTGGGGAAACTTTTGATGTAAGCTACAGTACTTTTTTAATAAGTTTTGAAAACCAGACACAGGTTTACCCAAACACAACGAACTCAAACTGTCTTTTAGCAAACGTTGACTGTATGAAACGTGAGGTAGAATGTTCCAAATTATTACCAAAAGGAATGTATCTTAAACGTTGAAATAGACCAGGGGTGGCCAACAAGTTGATCACATTGATCGGTTGATCGCCGATTGTCAATTGTTCGATCGCGCATGATTTTGCATCGAATTGACAAGATACCTAAAAGGAAAATTTTTCAATCAATATTCCAGAAAGTAGGATACATAAAAATTATGCATCAATTAGTTGGTCACGTATATTCTTAGGGGCCTCTTGCAACGGCTGACCATAGGCTCGGCAGCAGGGCTCTCACACATGCAACTCCAAAAACTCTAGAACAGTACCACAAAATCCCTAAACCTGCGGTGGTGCAGCATAAAATCGAAGTGCCATGATAAATGTTAAAAATATAACCCAATGTGATTTGTAAAATAAACTGAAATAGTTCATTTTACACGTTTTCATACTTTTCTGGAAATCCCTAAATCCCTAAAATATCCCAAAACGGCCCAAAAGTTCCAATCCAGGGACAAAATCCTTAAAAGTGAGAGCACTGCTCGGAAGATGCCACGAAGGTATTATAATACGTTTTCTATTATTGCGTGGCAATCATGATTTAAGCGAAACAGACACTTTGCCTTCTGTCTATGCATCAAAGGCGATGGTACACTGTATTTGCATATGTGATATTCAAGTTTGGCATATTGTATTTGCGACTTTGTTACCGACCGATCGATCGCGAGTCATCATGAAATTTTCGAGTCGATCCCAGTCGAAGAAAAGTTGGCCAGCCATGAAATAGACTATTCAGCCTACACAACACACACATGTGCCACTCAGCACAACAAACACTCAAAGCAGCACACCAGCAATATGAGAGCAGCAAACCACTTCACCAGAAAAAAATTTACGATAAAGTAACACGAACTATCATTGATTGTGATGAGTGCGGCACATACTGACAAAATCATTTTGATTTTTTGTGAATATAAAAACCACAGCAAAGAAAACATTCCTACCATCATTTGTGACATCTTGAATCACTCTTAAGGTAATTTCGTTATAGAAATCAAACCAATATCCTGATCCTGTCCTGATACAATTTTTTTTCAAATTATCCAAATCCAGTCCTGATCCGAAAAAATCGCAAGTATCCTGCAGGATATCCAATCCTGATCCTGTCCATACTCAGTACTCAGTACTCACCTCTGCCACTCACACACACGCAAGCGAATTCTACATCTGAAATTTTATTTTTCTTTGCTCACATCCCGCGTCAGGTTGTCCTAAAGATTGCATCTGCCTGTGTCGCTGTGCCGGCTTGCTCTCAAGGTCGGCAGATAATTGTTTTGTTTCTGGCTATTATTTGTCACCTGTCTTTGACTTTCGAATACACAAGCGTGTATCATTCAGCTTTTCATAACAATGTTTAAATTGTCGTCGCAAGCCGTCAGTGTAAGTACTAGCCTAACTGGACTAATTGGTTTATGAGTGACTTGACTGTTTTCAATTTCTAAGATGTGCACCAGGGATCTTGAAATGTTTAGTGAAGTAATCAAGCAAACGTAGTCAAAAACTCATTGATTCTAGGTACAGTAGTAATTTCTGGTAAAATTCTATGGGTTTGTTTTGCCTACCTGTTTGTTTGAATAAGAAGGCAGTGGCTATACAGTAGATACGCCTGTCTCTGTGGATCTTGGAATTTGAAAAATTATTAATACGCCACCTGTGACGTAACAGTAAGTTGAGTAACACACCACGATAGTACAGTAGGCTTGGTAGAAACGAAGTAAACGTAAAAGAACCCCAAACCTAACCTTAACCGTAACCGTAGCCCTTTTGAAGGTTGCCTGTAAAAGGCGGAGCTCCGTAACTAGCGGAGCTTGGTTGCGGAGGTTTGATGACGTAACCAGAGTGGAAAAAAGTTGTGTTGCAAAAGGAATAAACAGAAAAAAAGCAAAGGAAAAATATCTTAATAATAATATTACAAATAAATATGTGCTTTCCCCAAACATCCAATGCATGGATGCTTGCAGTGTATAAAAATTTCATACATTCACAACTGTTGAAACCTATTTTTTTTTACCCGAACCGTTGTGAAACTCAGATAAGCAAAATTTATCAAACTTCAGAATAGACTTCTTTTACTGTAGTGTAATATCACCTTTTGCAAAAAAATTATTTTTACTGCCGTTTAGTTCTCATTGCTTAACGCAAAATACTAGTTTTAACAACTCCGGTTACATCATCAAACCTCTGCAACCAAGCTCTGCTCTTCACAGAGCTCCGCCGTTTACAGGTTACCCTTTAGAACACTAATCCTAACTTTAACTAACACTAAGACGTAAGCCTGAGAAAAAGTAAAATGAAAAAAAGCAAAGTTTGGCAAAATGAGAGTCGAACTGAAAACCATTGGCATAGCAGCCGTAATGCTTAACTGTTATATCATGAGACCCACGCAGCTTGAATGACAAACTGACCATTTTATTTGAATTGTGTCAGGCCAGGTATATCCCTAGTCACTTCCTTTGAATAAAGCTCACCCGCAGCAAGTCTGAAAAACATTGCCAGTGCAACATGCAGAATATCCTGCTGCCTATGCTATTCCACTGAGTGCTGAGCAACCTTGATATGTCATATATTGTATGTCCTTTATACATGTTTGAGGGCCATTTCTTTGTGCACTCTTTGTCCAATTTAGTTTGTTAGGAGCCATTCTTTAATTAATTGCTTATTGCTTATTCTAATTTTTTCTGCCTCTTTTTGATGGTGCTGTCATTGTGCAATGCAAAGCACAGTTGTCCATCAGGGCAGAGATTGTTAGTGGATTTATGATGTTGTGACGATGTTAATCAACATAAAAAGTAGGTTTGTGCAATAAAGAAAGCTTAAAATACAATTGTAATTAAAGTAATTACTAGTGCATTGAAATTTAACACATTGAACACAAGTTGTTTTGCTGAGAAAAATTTTGTATGGTACCAGGCATGTATAATGATTTTCACTTATTGTCAATGGTTACCTTTAAAATGCTCTAATTGAAGTGCAAACAAGCATGAGTAAGAAAAAAAATTACTGTATTTACATTTACACACTTAAATAACATAACAATCATTTATCTTCTACAGTATCCCAAAGTCAGCCAGATTCTTCAAACTGGTTCTGGTTAGATTCACCATTATGTTGTCAATGGCTTGTGAAACATTCACTTTTAAAAGTAGATCATGTAACTTGCTCCTGAAAAATATTTGAAAGCAGTATAAAATGGTATTAGATATATCAATGTGTTCATTATGCAAGCAATCGTGTATATAGTAAATTATGTTAAAAACAAACTTTCCTATCTTGTTTACAACCTAATACCTTTCTACAGCAATTAACTTTCCTGCAACAAGCTATTTAACATAGTGTGGTCATGTTGGAGATGAACACTGCCAATTGCTATGTTTGGCAATGGCGAAAAGGTAGGTTTAAAACTATAAAGTAAGGGGAGCCGATTCACCCTACCTTCCATCTAGTAATCTTTCCACAGCAAACCAATATTGAGATTCTTTCTCCAATAAATTGTTTTTTGCAGGCTATGCACATTGATCTATATAATTTACAGGAGAAACACATTGTGACCAGTACGCACAAAGTTTTTAGGCCAGAAAGGTTGATCTGCGTAACCCCAGTATCAGGTGTTACCTTTACCCTAAGTAAACATTGATATACTAAAGTCTTAGTGTTGTAAGTGTTAATGTTAGCTTTTCTCAAATGCTGAACAGTGAACAATGTTCTAATTTTTCTAATTTCACAATAGTTTTAACCAATATGAAACTCCCTTATCTCTTTGATACACATTTACCATATTTTACTGCTAAATAAGAGCATAATTATTTTAAATATGGGCACTATATATATCTTTTTTGATATCACAGCAGCATTTTCTTTATTGATATTAATTTTAATACTGTTAAGATGTTGCTGCTGACAGTAAAATATCTGATTTTGCAACTTCAGCTGCATCATTGTATAAGCACCTACTAGATTCACTATCCATTTATTGCAGATCACCTCTCTTGCCTACATACAAAGTGAATCATTAAATGTATGTTTTGTGAGCTCATGAAGCAACAATGAACAAAATTCAGTTTTCTCAATCAATTTTCTCTTAAGGGTGGAGGTGCCATATGTCAGGTAAAACTGTCTGTTTTAGCAAATCATGAGTAACTCATCCATTATGTTAGGATTTTGAGCAAAATTTAAGTGCTAAAGATGCATCAAATTTTTTCCGGGGTTTTCATTTAAAAAAAGATAACTTTTTTGCATGCTGCATCATAAAAACACAACTGTCTAACATGCCCTTTGTTCAATAAATAATAAATGCAGAGTTTAAAAAAACTTTTGGTTTTTACAGTTTTTTTTAACGAAAATGTCATTGATTTTTTTTTTCATGGATGGAATTAACCTAAAATGAATCATGTTCTCTATTTTTCTAATTTAGCTTGCATGTAATTGAGATTCATTGATAAATATAGTCTAAGTTTTTTAACTTAAGTATGCCTGAATAAATTAAAATGAATTTAATTTAAAAGGTCAATAAGCCAGCTTGCTATATGAAGTAAAGGTTTTGAATTGAAAAAACATAGGTGAAGTATTTAATTGTGCCCATATTAGTGCTAAAATTTGGTAAATGGGTACGAAACACCTTCATCAGCTAGAAAGAAGAGCTTTGTATTAATACCTAGCTTAGTGAAACTGTTTTTGCCAGCGTAAATGGTTTAGTGTATCTTTATGTTGATTTTTATTTTATGTATAATGGTAACACACTAAAGTTGTCACAAAATAGTTGTTAAATTTTTTAAATGAAAATATGTTAATGGGATTATATGCTGCATATTTAAAACTTTGCAAACTTTTTCAGCAATGCTCCCTAACACCTGATAAAAATCCATTTAGTGATAGATGTAAGATAACAGGGAAACAGAAATATGTTTCAAAAATATACAAAAATTTAGTATGCTATGAAGATCAAACTAATGTGAAAATATACAAAAATAGTTTTTTAAAGAATGGATGTATCCAAATGAATGAAAAAGTTATTTATTTTCTATAAAAGTAGAAAAAACATATATACATTTGATTTTGCTGAATTTTGGTAGCCTGGATAGTATGCACCATATATATTTTCAGAATAAAAACATTGTGAACATTCAAATGTTTTTTAAGTATAGTATTAGTTTCTTGTATATTTTATATTGCAGTTTATTTAAAGCTGGTTAGAATTTAGCTAAAATTAATAGTTAATGCCAAGTGACTCGTAAACAGAAAGACATGCTGTTGTGCATTTACCCTACCTTATGTTGGCAATCCATCAGCAGAAAGATACACTGCGGTGCATTTGCCCTACCTTATCTTGGTTTAAAAAAATAAACATGGTCTTTAGGTCAGTGATCAGCAGTCCTGCAAATCCTAAAGTGATTATGCATAAAGGCTCACTAAAAATGGCCCACTGATCCAAAAACAATGGGCTTGCCTTGCCAAAAGAATGTCATGCAGTTAAAACTAATATTTAATTTTAAGCCTGAAATTTTGCATCTTGCTGAGGCAATTGAGTTGAATGCTCTTGCCCAAGGAGCGTTTTGGAAATTCACTCAATGGCTGTGGCTCAAACAGCCGATCTTCAATTGAGAGGCAGACTACCACTGAGCTATTGCTCCCTGATAAAACTAATATGAATGTCCTGAAACTAATATGAATGATTAATAATATATCTAACCCTGAAAATAATAGACAAATTGTTTGCAATGTGGTGAATTGGAAATTATCAGAAGATATCGGAATTAAATGGAAATATCTGAAGAACCTTTTTTGTTGGTTGTTTCCACCCATGAAAAAATAAATGACCTTGTATAAAGCATAACAATGGCTTGCTAAAGTTAACATTGTAAGATTAAATCATACTAGGAGAAATTAGCTATTTGTAGCTTTGCCCGATACATTTGCCAATGTGTATTAAGGTATATATGGGAAAATAATCACAACAATCAGGCTGATGATGCATTTGAAAAAACTGATTGACTGTTTTCTAGTACAACTCATATTGTCAGTGTGTTTTACAGAAAATATGTAAAGTTGGCGGAGGTATCACTCGGTTTCCGAAGACTGTTACTCTGTGTTCATACAGCACAAATTCTGTTCAAGATGCAGATCTTGTTGTTATTGGATCAGGACCTGGAGGCTATGTTGCTGCGATAAAGGCTGCACAACTGGGTTTTAAAGTATGTGACAAAAGTTGATAATTTTGTGTTTTTGGATGTGCAGTTAAGGAACAAGACAGATTTTATAGTATTACTAGAGCCGAGCTTAGCACTACTTTGAACACTTACGGAAATAATTTTGGTGCATAAGCAGAAGTAAATGAAAAGGTTTTGTTGTTGGTGGATGGGTAGTTTGTTGCATTGTTTGTGTAGACCACATGTTTGTCTCATTTGGTTCAGATGTTTTTTAGATGATCCAATTGATGGATATCAGAAGAATGCTTTTGTGTTTTATGATTGAGTTTAAAAGAATGTTTTTTTGTAAAATTTTTTTAAATGTCATTATGCACACTACACTGTTGACTACAGCAGTGCTTCTCAACTAGTGGGCTGCAGCAAACTTTTAGTCTGTGAAGTTTATTCAAAAGACCTGTGGAACATTTCCAAATGTTGCAATACACCAGTACTTATCTTAACATTTCTTAAAAGTTGCCTGATTTCCTGTTGACCACTGAACAGATTGGGAAATTTATGATATCTAATAAGCATGCTCAGGTTTTCTGTAAACAGTAAATTGCATATATGTTGTTTCTATTTAGTTCCTTTTTCCTATTTTAATTTTATCATTGTTGTTTTACTGCAATGTATCATAGTGGGCCCTGCATAAAATTTTGAGAAAAATGGGTCATGAACTGAAAAAGGTTGAGAAGCACTGGACTGAAGCAAATTTATTTTGCAATGACAGACCAAACGAGACCCAATTAGTAATTCACATAGCTCTTCTGACTACTGCCTGTGATGTAAGCACATTTACATGCTATTTTTGTGTAATGCAAATGGCAGAATACATTGTAAGTATATGTTGACCATGACTAGTGGTGGAAATTGTCTTTGAACAAGAAAGCCATTGTTTATTGACAAAAATAGTTCCTTCATATGGAATTATGGCACTCCATAGCTGAAATTATTGGTTTTATGTTAACACAATCATCAGACATGTCTGTGAAACAAAAACAAAACAAAAAATTTGTTGAAGCAAAGCTTGACTGAATAACTTCTTTGGGCCTATATCAACATTTTTCATTTTTATTGTTGATAACTAGGGCAACCAATTTTTGACCTAAAAACTTAAAATTTTGACTTTATTTTGACCTATAAATTTTCTGCATTTGCAACTGCAAAATAATTCAGCCTTAGGTGTTGAGGTTAATCCAGAAATGTATTCATGCGCTCGAAGCTTCGAAATAAATAATTGGCTGTTTAACTTTGGTGATGATATATTGATAAGTACTACAGTATATTTTACTACAATAGAATTTACTACATTAATAACTACAGTAGAGTCAAACCTGAGAGCATCATAAAGCTGAAATACCATGTGCATAATGGATTAAGCATTTACCAAAACAAGTTCCGTAAGGCCGCATTTCTGGCCTACCATGCCTATCTTACATAATATTCAATCATCCAGTAGTGGGTAAAACAACATTATTATGTCAGAAATCGCAATAAACCACTATTATTACAGAATTGCAACTAAACTTGCAAAAGCATATCAATATCTGTTGTTGTAGTTTCAATAAAATATCGATAGGTATTTAAGAGAAAAAACTGTGCTGCAAAAAAGTTTGACCTAATGATACATTTGACTTTTTTGACCTAATAACTTCAGATTCCCTCATGGTATGAGCGTGAAATTTGGTTTGCGGACGTTTCATAAACTTTAGTAACGGCAGAAAAATTTTGACTTTATTGACTTTTGGTTTCCCTATTGATAACCCATGACTGTATCAATGTTGTTGCATTACTCAAACCACAGGTTACAATGTATATTAAACCACTTCACAAGAAACTGGTTGCACAGTATGAAGAACAGGACAGATAATTAGTATCCATAATCCAGAGATGGAATAACAGCTTGGTTCTGTAAAGACTCCATGCAAAACAGTAGTGAAGTGACTTTCATGAGAAAATTTGCCAATATATATTAGTGGAATTTTGATCATGTGAATAATATATCAGTCAACTCAAGCCTGAGGGGCATTTTTTACTGCAAGTTTGCAATTTCTACATTTTTGTTTTGAGGTGTAGAACCTGATGATTAGTAGGTAATCATGGAGTCATTGATTGCCCTTGTGTAATGTCCTGCAACAATGAACTTTCTGATGCATGTCAAACAATTGGAAAAATCTTATTTAGAATTGGAGATTTTAGGCTCTATGAAACCAAGGATTTTTCTGATTTGGACAATTTTTCATTAAATCTTCAGAAAAAAGTTTATTGTCCTTAATTTTAGTTTGAAAGTACAAGTTAGTCAATTTTAAATGTATATATGCAGATGTCAATTCAAAATAAAACAGATGACATCAACACTGTTTGGATATTTAACTACTTTTAGGTGCAAAAATTGCTAATTTTCAAATGCAGCCAATTTTTCTTGGAAAAACGTTTCTGCCAAGTTAGGTCTATCCTATGTAAGTTACATGTTTTGAAGAAAAGGCTTGCTCGTAACTTTTTTAATTTTACGGGGTTGTGCATGCTATGCAATATACTAGTATCTGTTACCTTTACCCTTTTTAATTCTCCTAAATTAGTAATTCTTATTCAATACTGAGCACAATATTTGCTACATGCTTTAGCAGTCGAATCTGCATTAGAGGCTTCTGCACTAGTTTATCATAATATGCTATCACATGCGACATTAGTTCTCTCTGGTTTTGTATCATACTTTTTCACCCCTAGCTTTAATTCACCTAAAATAATGAATTGTGTTCATTTTGTTTTAAAAAGCAAATGTTTCTAGCACACTGCTATTGCTACATGCAAGTAATACACAGATGATTTTCTGAGAGAATGAATTTAACCAAAGTGATAAAAGTTAACAATGAGAGCGTGTGATCATTGTCATACCTCAGAAAAATTTCCACCAAAGAAGATGGAATGAATTTTATTTATAGGTTGCCCAAATGAAGTTGGCTGTAGAGCATGCAATACATTTTCAATCTGTTTCATGACTATGTCAATGAGTAAAGAAATCACTTCTAATAAATTTAATTAACAGGGATAGAGATGATCATGTCTGAATAAATGCTTGCAAAAAAGATGGCCACAGGTATAAATTAACAGCAAAACTTTAGTTTGGTGATAAAATGACACCTAACAGAAACTTATGTTTGCTTTACTAATTTCCTATGTTTTACTGTTAGCTGAAATATTTTTGACACTCTTAGCTTGTTCTGAGTCTCATGAGTGTTGAAAGCTTTTTTTGTTATTGCACAACTAATAATCTCATGAAAAGGATGCTAGGTTTAACATGGAAGGTGTAGATTAAATTTTTAAGCTAGTTATACACTTTGAAGTTGCATGAAATCAGTTCTTGAATAACAGGCTTTTGTGGACATTGCCCATTTCTTGCTACATATTGAGTCGCATCTTAATCACTTGTCATATCACTTGGTGATATAGGTCTCATCTGTACAAAACTAATCAGAACACTGCAACAGAATGTTTGTGTAATATGTTTCCTTCATATTTTTGTACATTACCATGTGCATTTTGCTTTGCAGACTGTGTGTGTTGAAAAAGAGAAGACCCTTGGAGGGACTTGCCTCAATGTTGGGTGCATCCCATCTAAAGCTTTGTTAAACAATTCACATTTTTATTATTTGGCATCTGGAAAAGACTTTGCAATGCGAGGAATCGATGGTAAAAATTTAATGACTTTTACTGAGTGAAAACATGCGAATTAAAAGCGTTTGCTTTGAAAGTACAGGAAAACAATGCTTCCGCATCCCGTTGTTTTTGACCAAACGCGGAACGTAGAGCAATCTGATAACAGACAAGTCTACGACGTTAATGAGTCAAGACGAACGTATGGCAGCTCAGGAACATCGGGCGATTTTGTACTATTCTGACTCGTTGAAAGCAAGCTACGAACTTCAACATCTAGTTGCGATCGTGGAAAGTGTTCTCAGTCAAAACAACGATAATGAATGGCTTCTAGTCATCAAATTAACATTTAAAAAAACATGATGGTTCGCCGCGACGTCAAACAGTGTTGGAACGCGTGTGCTGAGGTTTGACCTTGAGGAAGCTCCGCAATTCCTTAAGCTCTGTATGATTGAGCTTGAAATACACTTTGCACAGCTTACGGTGTTGCTTGGGAACTTTCTGTAATTTTTATCGTGTTTAGTGGTCTGCTCAAGCCTGTAGCAGCATGTGTATGGGAATGATTACCCCAATTTGCCAATTCTTCGGTGCCCTCCCAGATTTGTCGGGTCACTTAACACACGAGTTAATTCATTCTCTGTTCAACATTTATAGCATTTCAGGTCAGATAATTCATTCTCTGTTCAAAGTTTGAAGCAATTCAGGTCGGATTTCATCACAATCGGCAGTCCTTAATGTCTATCTGGGCAGTCTTGAGTGAAAGTATTTTTTCACCCCAAGATGCACCTTGTGTGTGTTCAATGATGTAAGAGTGACTGGGTTCGAAAGAACTTTAAAATACTCACTCCATCTGCTAAGGATGTCTTATTGCTGCATGCCTCTGTGTATCGCAAATGCAAACACAGTTGGTCTTTGTACTGAAGACCGGTCTTGTATGCTCTTTGCTCGGATGCATTCCTCTCCTTGTTCCACCTGGAGCAGGGGTTTCAAGCTGAAATTGCTATGAAGGCCGCATTACGAGAACTTCTTTCACAATGATAAGAAGTCGATGAAAAGATAATAGAATAAGAACACCTAAATTTTGCAAATGTTGTTGTATCCATTTAGCATTGAATAGCTGGCTCTGTATGCCTTACACAGCAGCGAATAAAACAAATAACTTGATGCCCTGCGGGCCGCATGTTTGAGGTCCGTGACCTTATTGTCACGCTGAGTCGTTTCTGCCCACATACCCGAGCAGCTGCTCAAGTGACTGCTGGTTTGAACAACCATCGCTCTTCTGTGCATTCATGGATCTGTCGGAACAAGGACTGTACCCTGTCTGCAAATGTCTTTCTTTCATCCTTGTCCACTGGGGCCTTCCAGTTTATTCGGAAAGACTTCCTAGTCCTGCACATTCGTGTAGGCCCTGTTTTTTTCTGACGGAAGTTGCAGACTACCAGTGGTGATCGGTTGACAGTCCTGCACCTTTTGACACGAACATCCAACACTGGTTAGAATAAGTCAGCTGAAATTTTGCACAAATCTACCAGCGAACAGTTACCCAACGAATTTCTGCACCAGGTCCCTGTGTTAAATACTTGCATTGGAAAAAATGACCATGATGCAAACCGCGTCTTTGCACCACACTTGCCGAAGCTTGCCGTTATCATTTATGTTGGCATCACCTTGTTGACTACTGGTAATTTGATATAGCATCAACTTAAGGTCTTACACCTCTTGTCCCCTGACCAGAGGAGCTCAACAGGGGCCCGAGAATGCGGTGCGTACCCGGGCCAAAAATTTCCCTCAGCAGCCCTGGTAATTACTATCACTATTTCAGAATTTACCATCAGTTTTGTGGTGCGCCAAATGCAATATTTCGGTTTTACGAGCAGTTTAAAGATCAGAGTTTTGAAAGTAGTAGTACAGCAGTTTCAATAGGAGAGAGCGCACTGATGAAGAATAACCGCGGATTGTTCCAGGAGCCACACACGTACCTAGACACCCTTGTATTGAGTTTGCTGATATCTTTGTTGGATCTTCATCAGATTGCTTTACATTCCTGCGTTTATCTTTCACGTTTTCCATAAAAGCGTGCCCAGCCAGGACGCTGCGCTGGTTTGTCCGTGATTGATTATTATGTGTTCAGCCGTTCTTAGTGATTGTGTTACATTACACCATTCTTGTTTTGCTTTGATGGAGGGAAGTCACGATTTTATCGTTTTCTTCATTCTTCTTAATCTGCACAACTATGAAAAAATTTCGAACTATGATGGTTTTAAGCGCACATCTGTTTGCGAAGGAATAATATCAGAAGCAAAATTAATTTCGATGCGTGAAACACGTTGTGTAAAAAACTTCTTTTAATGAAGACCTGACCGTCTGAATAGTGTGTAGCTGTTGTGCGTGAAGTGAATAAAATTTACAGAGCGTTTTCGATATCTGTTAGTTGCTAACTACCGGTATGTATAGTTTTCACAACAATTTGTTTTTGACAACAACTTTATTATTTATATTTAGTTGAAGTCAAGTTAAATTTGGAAAAGATGATGGAGCAAAAGACTAGTGCAGTCTCTGGGTTGACATCTGGAATTGCTGGTTTGTTTAAAGCAAATAAGGTTACTAGGATTGATGGACATGGAACTATTAAAAGCCCCAATCAGGTTAGATATTATTACACAGTACCAATTTATTAAAAGTTGCACATGAGCTGTGGTGAGAATTTTAGGTTAGAACTTCGTAGTTCGGATGTGTAAATCTGAAGGCACAGTGTTTGAACCACGATCACTGTTTTGGATTTTAGGGTTTAATTTGATGTTATGCTTTGGTTTGATGGCGTATTGAGTTCTGGCGTGGTTTGAACGATGGATGTCTGAGCTGGCGCTTGTGCTGGTACAGATATCCGCAGTGTTGCTGACTTGTCTTACATGCTGTGTGCTGAATAGTAGCTTTAGTTATTATTCGATCAAGCAGAAATACAATTATTTTTCGGCATATTTCCATTTCTTGCGCTATAAACTGCGTAAAATCCCCAACGGTACGACCAAGATTTGCAGCAAAAGGTTATAAAATGTAGCTTCCATATTCAAAGGATGCGAGATTTTAAGTTACGTATGCTTCTTTTTAGCGTGGCTAAAAACATTTTTTTATTTCAAAAGTAATAATGCTAAGTTACGGATTAGAAAATAGGACATTTTTTCATATACCTTGTATTGATTCCGAGAATATGATTAATAATGTCCAGGTTGTTGCTACCGCTGCTGATGGCACCGAAAATGTTATCAATACGAAGAATATTTTGATTGCAACTGGTTCGGAGGTTACACCGTTTCCTGGAATCGAGGTTCGGAGTATTTATGTTCTTGTGCCGTGCGTTTCTGAACCATGTTCAAATTGCGTATGTTTTCCGCCAAGATTATTCGAAACACGATCATGCAAATCAACATTTTGATTTTCTCATTGGTTACGAGTCTTTTGTGTTTTTTAATGCATATAGCTGAGTAAATTCACTAATCGTACGCATTCTGATAGGAAACGTCTTCAGGTCTCAATTTTTCACACGACTCGAATATCCAGTGACTGGGTGTGTATTTCTGTACATATGGCATTTGTTATACCGAGCTGAAATCATGCGAATGCTATTAGTATTGAGTGAAAAATTTAAAGTTTTTGTTAGTTGGGTTATTGAACATAGTTCAACCAGCCCGCCGTCATCTTTCACTTTTGCTCCCCCAACCTAGGCAGGAAATTGTAAAATAAATTTGCAAGTTAACTTGATTAAGGTAATGTTCTTCAAACTTCTGTTTGCAGAAAGTGGCCGCTGTCGCTTGTTTTCTTTTAATACATTCAAATTTTTAGCACAGTCTCGGCATCGTTGTAACCACAGCCGTTTATTTTATTCAGTGTTGCGTTGCAAACCCACAGCAAATCATGCAAAAAGTTTACTGAATAATTCAAACGCGTCGTTGAGTGTAATTTCTTACAGGTTGACGAAGAGACTATTATTTCGTCAACTGGAGCTTTGTCACTCAAGCAAGTGCCGAAAAGATTGATACTAATCGGAGCCGGAGTGATCGGCGTCGAGCTAGGTTCGGTTTGGTCGCGACTGGGCTCCGAGGTCACCGCCGTCGAGTTCCTCGGTCATGTTGGGGGGATGGGGATCGACATGGAAGTGTCGTAAGTTCGTGCGATGGGCTCAGCTGTTCCAAGCGGCGAGTCAACTTGCCTGGTATGGTAACGGAATGTGTATCTATGATTTGACTGCATTTGATACGTAGAAATGTAGGTGAACACTTTATTTCAAGCCTTTATAACTGCAAGCTTGGGTTGACACTCCAGACAGGTAAGCATCCTGGACCCATGATCATTTGCGTTAAATTTTGTATTTTTCAGAAAATCTTTCCAACGAATTCTACAAAAACAAGGCATTAAGTTCAAGCTTAACACAAAAGTGACGTCGGCTGCAAAGACCGGATCGGGAATTCAAGTCAAGTAAGTTGTTTCTGCAGCTGCTGCTCTTGCGTTGCAACAGTGCTGTTCAGAATTATGTGTAGTTCTTTGTTGTGTATAGAATTGCTATATGAGTTGTTTCATGGCAACGATGCTTTGCTGGTCATCGTGAAAAAAGTTGACAGAAGCCTCCAGTGCGTTCTTTTAAAAGCTCTCGCACTAGTCAGTGTGTCACCTGTGGCTCACAATTTATTCTGCTTGCTTGCAAAACCGCACATTGGCACAAATGTGTCAAGCAAAATACGTAAGCTGACATTTCTTAGAAATAGCGTGTATATAATGTAAAATTCAGTGATGGAGCCAATTGCTTATTGTTGTATGTACAATTGCATGGCAAAAAATCAAGACGCAATTGGTTCAATCACCAATTACAGTTCAAGTTCAACTGCGATGGGTAACACATTGAATCAACCCCGTGCTCATCACAAGTTCTCATTGGTCTTTCACTGTCTTCACAAGGAAGGAGTTTACACAAAAATCAGGCACAAACTGTGTTTACAAAAAAATACTATTTTTATTCTGGGATAACCATTGTTCTCATGTGAAAGTCCTGGATGCCTTCTAGTAGCAAAAGAAAGTGAATACATGATGTTCGTAACTCTGAATTCACTACCAACGAAACCTAAATTAGATACTCTGCTGGTTATTCCCTTTAGCATATAACAACAATAGGATCGTCAAACTCGAAACAAAAGAACTTGAACCACCGCCTTGTCTTCAGTGCACACTGCCAAATGGGCTATGCAGCTGCTGTAAAAAACGGAGAGATACAATAAAAGCAATCTCGGGCTAAAATGGTGAAAAAAGTTTAAACTGAAGCCAATAAGGAGCAACCGTTCACGGGCAAAAGTGTAGATATGAAAGGCAAGCACGCTGAGTGTCACAAGGTTTGCGCGTTGTGAGAAACTGATCACAGATCGAGATTAATTTTCCTTGTGAGTAAAGCCTGTCTCTCGTTGTGTAAACGCTTTCCATCTGAAGATAGCGCAATAGTCGATCTAGAGATATGTCCCAAATCGGCGCATAAAATTGCGTCAGAACGGTTCTGAAGAAAGGCTGATTCGATAACAAATCAGTTCAACTCTACTAAGGGAAACAGACATCAATTACTCATTGCCTCTTGTCATCATTACTTAGAAAACGAAAGGTTGTCCAAAACAGTTCCTCTCTGTGCGACAAAAGTCACCTGGTGGTTTACCACCTCAAACTATCGCCTGCGAGCAGTGCCTTGACAAGCATGTTGCTGATGATAGAGAAATGAAAAAGTCTGACATAACCTCAACTACAGCTGCCATTACTCGAACTGAAAAAAATCCCAAATGCAGTTAAATTGCAATTGCTTTGCCAAACTGTACTTGACTCCATAGGTGTAGGAGCAGGCAAATTTTTGGGGGTGCGAAAAAATTTTGCCTGGAAAGTTTTCTGGCAATTCTTTGTGCGAATGTTTCCTCCCACATACAGATCATGAACACCTTCTTTTGGGGGGACTCCGAAAAAGGTCTCCATATGACTCTCACCACGTTGGGCGCCAATTTTTCAAAATCAAACAACGTTGGGCGCCATTATTGCCCGTATTTTCAGGTAGTTTGCCTGGATTTTCAGGTATTGTGCGAACAATTTCATGTATTTTGCCCAGATGTTCAGGGATTTTGCCCGGATTTTCAACAAATCGAAACTTTTGGGGGTGCGCTTGCACCCCCGCCTCCTACATCACTGATTGACTCCATCTTATGAGACTCCTCGTAAGCGACTACAACCCGCGGCATGCGCGGCCAGGGCTGTGGAGCCGACGCCTGAATTTGAGTTCCGGTTTCACAGCCCTGGTCTGTGGGTCAAGCGAATTAACTTAATGCGGGGCGAGCATGATGGGCTCACTTGTGTGTACATAATTTTCCTCGCTTGTGTGTTGATCAGGGCTTCCCAAACGTTTTTGCACATGTGTCCTACTATCCATCAAATACATCATTTCGCGACACGTCATCCATTCTGGTGTAATGATACAATTGTAAAAATAGTATAATGGTTTTCAGTTTTCACGGACCAAATAATTTTGGAGTCGAAGCCAAAAACATTTCTATGTTGGAGGTGGAGTTGCACCAAAAAAAACTCAGTGTCTGGAGCCGGAACTTGATGTTTGAGTTACGGTTCTGCAGCCCTGCGCACGGCTGTCCACCTCAGGTTTTGAAAACCTGAGGTGGATGTTACTTTCCTACATCACAAATACACGTCAGTGTGCATTGTGTACTTTAGAGTACGTGTCTCACGCAACAAGAACAGCAAAGCAAACGAATACAGCACCGGAATAAAAATTTGCTATTCGCAATTTTTGTTTTCAATAAAATTATTTTAGCAAATTTTCAAATTTAGGATTGCCTGGTTTCCACCAATCCACCACACCTGTGGACGGCAACCGCTCGGTGCACCATTTTTTTGCAAAACGCGTGTTGATTGGCATCCGAAGCGCTGCACCTACATTTAACAATGCAAAAACACGTTCACAAAACCAGCCAGCAAGGTGTTCTCATCAAAACTTATCCATCGTTTCTTGAACACAGTCCTTGCCAGAATATAAGCCACTAGAAATCACGCTGAAAGAATTCGCCTTATGTTGTAGTTTAAAAAGTATGACAAGGAAAAAGAGTACATTTGCCTGGTCATTGACTTACTCAAAGCATTCTAAGGAGGAAGTGTGGCAGCCTTATCAAAATAGATTTGATGGAAGTTGCTAAATATGTCAACCACATCTACGTTGGCCTTATGTAAGTGCTTAATATGTCGAACACAAATTACAGGCTAAGTATTTTCCTGCGTTTTCTTTTTTTATTTCAATTTTATTTTTTTTCGCTTATTAGCGTCGAATCAGCAAAAGGTGGAAAAGCAGAAACTATGGAATGTGATGTTTTGCTTGTATGCATCGGTCGTAGACCATACACCACCAACCTTGGTCTAGAAAACGTTGACATTCAATTAGAACCACGAGGGACCATTCCTGTGAATGAAAGGTTTCAGACCAGCTGCCCGAGGTAACTGTTAGTAGTGCTTTGTGTTCTCAGAAGCTTTACGTGAGATTAAATGACCTTATTTCAAAACTTATTGCTGTTGCCCCGAGTGTCCTATAAAAGCCAATGATTTTGGATACACCGTGGGTTATTGCATTTGGTGATCGTGTGTTGGAGTTGTAGCATCAGACCAGCTTCTGGTTGGTGAAAGAAGAAATAATCACTCGACTTTTGCCGAAGCAACATATTTGCAGGCAGATGCACTGTTGCGTTATGTTGACCAACTATGTTTCATCGTTTTCAGCATTTACGCCATCGGTGACTGCATCAAAGGTCCAATGCTTGCCCACAAAGCAGAGGACGAAGGCATTATTTGCGTCGAGGGTTTAGCAGGCGGTCCTGTCCACATCGACTACAACTGCGTCCCCTCTGTCATTTACACTCACCCGGAAGTTGGTTGGGTGGGAAAGACTGAGGAAAACTTGAAGGAAGAGAATGTACCATACAAAGTTGGAAAATTCCCATTCTCTGCCAACAGCCGAGCGAAGACAAACGGTATGCTGCGCTGTTTGGTCGAGCAGCTTTTTTTAGTTCGTGAAGGTAAAAAGTGAAGAAAAGTCACT
>Ga0210059_1004287_pt1 | contig 22976 bp, 6 predicted proteins | sample Ectturendosymbi2_FD_188042 | JGI IMG/M metagenome (GOLD analysis project Ga0210059, IMG submission 188042) | Ecteinascidia turbinata endosymbiont from Florida, USA - Sample 2 (SPAdes) (version 2) | ecosystem: Host-associated > Tunicates > Ascidians > Unclassified | place: Key West, Florida...
CTGCTTATGATGTTGGTAATATTTGGTAAATATAGAAGTCCATTGGAGAATATAATGTTTGGTAAATATAGTGTAAAAATTACTGGGAAAAATCACTTGTTGTAATTTTCTTGCTGGTGGTCGATCGCGAGTTTTTAATAAATTTTCGAGGTGATCCCAATGGAACGCAGGTTGGCCACCCCTGCTATATAACAACGATTAACCAGAGTCAAAGGTCACCAGTGAATGTTTTGTTTACTGCACAATATTGAATGAATATAATTTGAGATAAAGAAGTGAGAATCTGTTGAAGTTCCAACAGCAAAACAAGAATTTTTTGGTCCAATTGAAAAACATCAAAATTTCAAATGGTCATAATTTTAGACATACAGGTCCGATTTCGAAAATGCCGGATAAGACTAAACGGAGGGCCATGTTTCCATTTGAAAAACATGAATTTTTGCGGGCTGGCGGGCTTCACAGAAGGGCGGGCCAGTAGGTTGCCTACATTGTTGGTCAGTGGGTTCCACATTAGGGCAGGCCGGCGGGCTGCATATTAAGTTGGTCTGCGGAAAAGGGCGGGCCGGAGTGCTGCCTTTTTGTGTAGACCTCCGGCACGCCTTACTGTCTTCTGTACAGCCCGCCGAAAATTAACATTTTTCATTTGGAAACACGGCCCTCCAGTCCGCCCGGTCCTCCGGCTCTCCGATTAGTGTTATCCGAAAATTCCAACTTTGTTGAGCTCAGAAGCCTAAGATCTATCCCCGGTTACAAAATTTCAAGAGTTTTGGTGGGGGTCAGATGAAAAATCCTATTTTTTCTGGATCACTTGACATAGAATGACCCTTTATAGACACCCTGTACAGTACTATGTAACTATGTAACTTTGTAGTTGATATACTGATACTTTTCACTTGAAAACTGTGACTTTTTTAGTGTAGGTACTGGAGGACATAAAGAACAAAAACATGAAAATTATGCAGAACAATGAATACAAAAGTAGCAAGAGGAAGTGAGGCTATGCAAGTGTTGAATCATACAACATTCATTTTCATAACATAGATGATGGTAGGTTAGGTAGACAATGCATGAAGAGTTGAAGGATATACAGATGAATAAGTGAGTCATCATGCACAGTGACATAGGTGAGAGAAGTAGGTGACAGTGGTGGAGGTTGTAATACAGAAAGCTATGCAGCAGCCATGACATTACAGATCAGAAACGTATAGTGGAATCAGAAACAATTTTTGTCCACACAAATCATGAAAAAGTAACACAGTTACCCATTTATTGACTTAAGGTTAAGGTATGAGACTTCCTTAAATTGATGTTTTATATGAAGTTATCGATTGAATTTTTTTTTCCATTGAAGTCTTCCTGAAAGCTCTTTTGATGCAAGTAACTTTGATTCCTGTTTTATAGTAAAATAAATTGCAAAGATTTGCTTGTCTATTTTTTGAAGTTTTCAAAAATGCAACATCATTTTGACTGTGGCGACTTGCGATGATATCTGTGCAATTGACAGTATTTTGGTTAAACAGAAAACATTTTCCAAGAGATTGACAGTGGGTGTGCTAAGATGCTTGGAACAAATAAGATAACAGTGACGACAGTGACCAAAGCCTTTTAAGTTATTGTGCATGTAGTATATATTGTTTCATCATTTCATGGCATTTTAAATTAGCCACTTATTTATGGTTCTTAACACTTTCGCGTCCAGCCGAAATCGGGAGTTCTCGCACCAAAACAACAAGATCGTACGTGGCTTTGCGCAGGAATTTCTTTGGTCCGGTCAGCGCTACAGACCTGGTGAAACGCTCAAAAGACGCGACAAGTCTTCTCGACTGCACTCGAAAAAAAATTTTTTTTGCTTGGGAGGGTGGATTTTTTGTGAATGACGTCATAAGTGGAGGACTTTTAGGCCACCTTGGCCCACTTTACCTGGCCCTGGGCGCCAACAGTTAGATGGTAATATTGCTATTTCACTGATGTTTTTATTAGAAACTAGGCTACAATCCCGATCCAAATCTTTTGATACTTTGGATGACTTGCTGGGGTTTCAGGTTCAAAAGTTAAGATCTAAAGCAATGAAAATATTTGACTTTTTAGATAATTAGTTTGTTTATTTTCAATCAACTTTTGAACCAGAAATGCTAGGAAGTTGATCAAAGGCTAAAAAAACTCGGACTTGAGCCTAGTGTCCAATGAAAACTTCAGCGAAACACTTTGGCCTCGCAGTTGGGCCCTAGGCCAGGTAACATGAGCCAAAATGACCCAAAAACTACTTCACTTTTGATGTCACTCACAAAAAATCTGCAACACGCAACCAAAAAATTTTTTTCGGAGTGCAGACTAGAAGACTAGCCGATCCGTGTAAGCCCTTGAACAGCTCTCTAGCGTAATCGGTGGAGGAGCTATGGCGTTAGTAAAGCAACCGAAAACTGCTGGTTTTAGGCCAAAACCAGGTAAGATATATTCCTAGACCGGCTCTCAAAGTGTTAAACAGTTGCTTTTTTTGAACAGCCAGTTTTGGCTCTCTGTATACCTATGGAGATAGGTGGTGTAACAAACTAAACAAATGAACACAACCCCTTAGTAACTGCAAAAGCAGATATATCAGCTTTGGGGCCTGAATTTTAAGATAACTCGTGAACCACTAAAGTTATGTCAAAACTTAAAACACTGTCAGAAAGTTTTTTTTACTGCCCATCTTTTGGGTTTTTGACAATGTATTTGTGATGTCAAACTGGGAAAATCCAAAAATTTGGTGTAGCTAAAAAAGCAGTGGGAATGTGTTCACAAATATGTAGTAAAAAAATCAAACATTTTAGAAAAATTCTTTCTACATAAGAAATGTCAGTCATGACCAAAGGTTGTGAAAAAATATAGAAAAAAATTGCGCCATATTTGGGGGGTCCAGAAAGAATTTTAATGATATTTTGGGAGTGTTTTTGTCATTTTCGCTTTCGAAAAGTCATATCTTTGATTCAAACACAAAAAATATGAAAATTGCAGAACATGTTCGATGTTGACATCCACATCTAACATTCTACAAAATTTGAAGCAAAACTAATAAGAACAAGGTTATGACAATTTGATATCTAAAAAGCTGATGAAAATTTGACAAAAAGTTGTTAAAAAGTTTCAACTTTCGTGGCTGTATTTTTTGCATTCTTTCCAATTGTGCACTCGAAAAATCTGGTATCGGCAATGGTTTTGGCTTAAAGCCCAAAAAATTGCTTTTTTTCCAAAAATGAATTTTTTCCCCTAATTTTTCACCCTCAAAATAATGGTAAATGACTTCCTTTGGTATTAGTGGTTAGTTATGTTCCTTCCAAGCAGTCAGAGCCAAAAAAACACTTCAAAAAAGCTAAAACGTAGGCGTGAGGAATTTTTCTTGAACATGACCAAAAATGTGCAAAAAAACAAATTAAAAAATCCGAAACCCAAAACCAAAACTTTTTTTCATTGCAGATGCAAAGACTTGCTGAATCTTTTGAGGGTTGGAACAGCTCTTTATCACAATCGTTGGTGGAGATATTCCCATGCAAAAACATGTAGAAACTGCTGGATTTTGGCCTTAGCCTACTAGAACGGAAGGTGTTAAGACTGCTTTTCTGCTTACGTTTCCCACTGCCCGCTTTGGTTGAGTTGCTGCCATGTTGCTTGTAGCTGTGTTTTCATTGTTCCATCACTGGCATCAGATATTTTTTCAGCTTCAATTCAATTGAGTTAAGAGAACAGCCTATTTGTCCAATTTTTACTTGTAGCAAGTTGCTTTTTGATTTACTCATTTTACTCAAGAGTTTACTTGTTCTTTCTGCTCTTGATTTAGTCCTTAAGCATTTCACCTTTAAGCTTCTGTTTGCATACTTCAGGACTGATAATGTGTTTAGTTACGTGGAATCAATTTCCTGCACAAGTTTGCAAATTTATTCAACTATGTCACCTTTGGGTAATGTAATTAGTTCAACATTATTTGTATTTGTAGGTAGTTGCGATCAAGATTTGCATGTCTGGGGTTGGTTGGCATAGGAACAATCAGGTATAGGAATTACAGAATTTGTTTTTGTGCTAACTACATGGGAATCAGTGATGTCACAAGTGTCAGAGATACAGTAGGCTAGGTGTCAATGACATGGCAGATACACTATCACATTAAAAATTGCAGTTGTCACTAGTTCTAGATAAGGATGAGTTTGATGTGGCTACAGTATCCAATTACTTCAAATCATGAAATCAACATATATTTTTCCCCTCCAAATGACTTGGCTAGAATCAAATCTTTCAAGAAAAATTGAGAAATATTGAACTTCATTTTGACTGAGAGAACAATTGTGATTATATTGTGGTAGTTTTTATGGCCTAAATTTAAATAGAGTTTTGGTAACTTAGAAAAGTAGTCAAGGTATTTTATTACAATTAAAAGCTTTAGGTTTTCTATAGGCCCCAGAGCAGTTGTTCCCAAACTTGTTCAAGCCATTACATATCAAGATAGTGATTATGTCTTATTACCCTCAATATTTCACAGTGATTGCTCATAATGCAGAACAGCATTGTAGTTTTGCTTCCTTGTTACCCTCACAGAATCACACATTATCCCCAGGGGGTAATTTACCTCTAGTTTAGGAACCACTGCTTTAGAGCAGTGCTTGTCAACCAGGTGTATCGTTCATCCCAGGGTGTACCAGAATTTTCCAGGGGTGTACCAACTTGATGGGATGAACAGGGGTGTACCGGATGTGTGCTCTTCAAGAACAGTCACATTGTCCCACATATGTCCTTTGCTCCAGCATAGCTGTGTTACTTTTCACAGATTTTAAAACCGTATCTATCGGGGAGGCGCATAGTCTGTCTTTTCACGCCTGTTTGTTTGCAATGTTGGTCAGATGACCATCACGTATTCTTCTTTAAATGCAATATTTGGGAGTATGCCTGTAAGAAATGTTTGGGAACCATTGCTCTAGCATGAATTTTTTATAAGCTAATGTACCAACCATGCTTTTCTCTGCAATGATTATTGTTTTGTAGTAAGACACATATAACAATATTTTCCTCATTACTTTTCAAGCGGTTAGCTGGAGCAAAGCGAGAACTTATACCAAGAGGAAGTGAGTAATCCCTATGTTAATTTTAACTTTGCACTTTTTCAGTTCAGATTTTAAGCTGTTACCATCTTATACTTTTGAAAGGTATTGCAATAAGTTGTTGATCCTCAAAAAAAATTGGCATGCGCATTTTTTAAAGAAAAACTTAGTAGCGAAAGGTAGTCGTAAAAGAGCATAGTAACTATCAAAGGAAATACTTCAGTGAATCAAGTAAGAGTACGAATGTCAGCAAGTCACATGCTGAATGCAACGTAGTCCACTTTTCCGGGAGTAAGGTCGAGATTTAGCAGTGTACAGTTATAAAGAAAGTTATTCAAGAGAAAAGGCTTGTATTGTTAAGAAGCACAAATGGAGGAGCGATGTCTGCATTGTGTATGGGTTTTGTTGCACAAATGAAGAAATGCTGAACCTGTATCCTTCAGGACATTGCCTATAAGTAATTCGGCTCCAGGACATCTCAAAACGTGCGAGGTCACAGCATTCTACTCATCAAAATAAGTCAAAGGCATTCTTTGAAGCATCTCCAGAGTCACTGTCGATGAAGGAAAAAAAGGCGTTTCCAAAGTAAGAAAAATTCCACTCTTAAACAATACAACTAAGTGTAGGTGTCTTCATATTTCAGAAGATTTGTTGAAACAACTTCTTGACAAGCTGAAGAAAGCTCAGTTGTTTGGTATTTAGCTCGATGAAACAACAGATATTTCAGAAGAGATTCAGTTCTTTTTGTGTTGTAGGTTTGCCAATCAGGAAACAAAAACCATTGGCAAGTTGTGCTGTCTTAAACGTGGGAGTTTGTTCAACTGCTCAAGCCATCTTCGTCAAATTGAATGAGCTCACTGAAAAACATGGATTTGATTGGATGAAGTATAAGGCAGTTGCTAACAATGGAAGAGCAGTCACGCAACGCACCACTAATGGAGTTGTTTGAAAAATCAAAAACCTTTCCATTGACTGTGTTTCAACCTGTTGTTTTGGGGATTTTTCGGTCACAGACCGAAGTTTTTTGAAATGACTGAAAATTCTTTGGTCAATTTGGATAATGCCATTTTCAGACATACAAAAATGTCCCAAAATAAAAAAATGACCGAACATTTTTAAGTAATTTTGGAAAAATGAGCGAAATGTCTCAGCGAAAACAAATCTAGGTTTCAACTTACTGCATGATTAATTGAGAGTTTGTGGTTAGAGTTTAGTTTAAGAATATAACCAGAGGTCAGGTCTGGAGATTGTTCTTGAGGATGTCAAAAAATTAAGAAATTCATCCTCTCACATTCAAAGAAGCATCGAACGTTTTCACAAGTGTGCAAAGGCATGATACCAGAACCAAATGAGGTTATATTTCATGCTGAGGCACGCTGGTTATCTAGAGGAAAAGTGTTAGAGCGTGTGTTTCAACTGTGGCAAGAGTTGCGGGTTTTCCTTGCATATACTCAATATCCACTAATTTTCAAGGCAATTTTTTGCTTTATTTGAATCTGAATTCTGTGTTATGGATCGTGCAGCCATTTTCATATGAGGAAATTGACTTGGGCTTTTTGCATGTAGCTGCAACAACGCAGAAAACGGCAGGACACGGCACTAGGGGCGTAACGAGGAAAGGCAAGGGGGATGCAATTCCCTGGCGCCAAGTCACTATGGGTGCACCAAATCAGTGCACGGAGCGCCCAATGGCTACGGCGGCACCGCTAAGTCTCAGCAATGTCACAAGTATTTCCTTCAATATAGAACATATGCTTCCAAAAGACCTCAGTTTCGAATATGGGGGTGCCAAACTTGCTTCTTGCTCCGGGCACCATCCAACCTCATTACGCCCCTGCACGACACACATAACAATAAATTAATAAAAGTCAATCTTCCTCCTCATGAAGTTTGTACAATAGCCAGTATTAATAAAAAAAGAAATCATCTCATTTGCTGTGATTGCTCCCGCTGAATTTCATCCGCCAGTTGTGAAAAATGTGATTTTAACCCTATTTCAAGGGTGTTTTTCATAAGAGGATCAACATCCTTGATTGAGTTTGTTTTTTTCATTTTATTTCGACAAAAGCAGAAAATCCGTGCTCGAAAAGGTAGGTTCTTAGCATGCAATCAAAAATGTAAATCACCTATTGAGCTGAGATTTCAGTATTCCGGAATGCTGAAAAGTGATACATAAAAATCTGTTAAGATAGCAACTTTTACAGCGTAAAAATCGCTTGCATTTTACGCTTCAACAGTACTAAATTTTAGTGCAATGGCAAGGGTGTACAGGTTTTCTAACAAGTTTAAAAGGGTGTACCAATACAAAAAAGGTTGACAACCACTGCTTTAGAGGAATCAGCCGATTAGGCTCTGCTTTCATCTTTTTGCAATGATTCAAACTTGTGCATATCTGTATTCAAGTAACTTCACTCCCCGGGTGAAACAAGCAAGGAATCAATCACAAATTTTAATAGCAAATCAATTTCACATAACACCATGCACCATCAGTCCTTACATCTTATTCAAATAGGGTATTGTATTACTTGTGTCTTCCAACAGTGTTGCCTTTTCTCTTATTACTTATGGACTTTGTACCAATAGACTTTATTGTGAGCATCTAATAATACCAACTAAGATCAGCTCCAAAGACCAAACTGATTTTCATTTTTAGTTACTAGTGTACTAATATCATGTCTATTCTGTAGCAAGCACACATTTAATAAGGGGTATGTCTGGGGGAGCATATATTCCCTAAAATGTTTTTTTATGTTGTTTCATCTTCCAGCACACAATAAGGTGTTCCTTGACATGAATAATATTTTTAAGGATGTAAATGTCTTCATTAACATTTAAGTCACTTTTCTAGTCTCTTCTCCATGCATGCATGCTTGCTTGCTTAGCTACATATGTTTATGATTTCAGGTTTATAGAGATTACATAACTGCTGATACTTCGCAGAGCAGTAACTAATTCACTTGTTACAGATTTGCATTATCCTTGTAATCATGAAATGTATGCTGTGTTTTTTTTATTGAAGGTTTATCTGCTGATTTATAGAACTAAAGTATGGTTGAACATTGTGTGACAGAAGACCTGACAGCTTCACTTGTTCGTGAGTATTTAAGTAGGAAGAAATGTTCGCAAACTTTGCAAGCTCTGGATGTTGAAATTCCCAGGAATGATGGCAGTATCAGTAACAGAATAAAATTAGCTCAAGCACTTAAAATTGAATGTTGGATGCAGGCAAATAGGTCCAGTGGCCATTCTTTTAGGACTATGTTGGAAGTTATTGTTCATAATGCTTGTCTGAAGGACCACAATCTTGCGTATTCCTCCAACCTAGTGGCAGATGGTGTGAAGTTCAAAAAGGAGGAAAAGCCTTCTGGTTCAATTTACAAGCCTCTTCAATCTACTTCTACAGAAAAAGTACTCAAAGAACCCATGCTAATGGACTCTTCAATTCAATCAATAGAATTAATTGACCTGGACAAAGAGGAGATGAATTTCAACAACAGGTCTGCACAGTCTAATGTGCATTGTGACTATTTGGCTACCAAAACAAAAAGCAGTTCAAATCTAAGTCCAGTGATTCCTTCCAAGTCTAGACCTAGCACTGCACCTTTGGCTTCCATCCATAATGATCATGATGAGATAAGTAGTAGCACAAGCTGTCATACTCATGGCGGATCAGAAAGTAGACCTAAGCAGAAAGTATCTTCTGTTTTCGAAATGCTGTCTGCAAGCCCAGAAAAAGCGATAAATGCCAAAAAACAACAAATAAAAGAAGTACCTAAACATAAAACAGTAATTAACAGCAAAGAAATGTTACATTTTGAAAGTGGCTTTCAAAAGGACAATGGCATCGGTGGTTTACCAACTGGTTTACCAACTGGATTAACAAACCCAAATCTTGCAAGTAAAACTGTTCAGAATAGCTATGAGAAAAACCATGATGAAATATTTGAAATGTCAGATTCAAAACAAAGAAGCACTAATTTGGTGTATGACTTTGAGACTCTTAAAGACTTGCGAAACTTGATATTTGGATCAGTGAAATCACGTTTTTCTAGTGAATGGTTGAATCAAAGCTTTTCATTTTGTGATTGTACTGATGGAAGGCCAAGTCTTCTTCGTTTTGGGATTGTACAGCTGAAAGGAGGTCCCTGTGGCATTCTTGCTTGCGTGCAAGCAACTTTATTGAAGTATCTTTTATTCAGCTATGAGGAACGAGTGTCTAGTGCTTCTGTGCTAAATGTTTCTGATAGCAAACGAACTGAATGCTTGGCTAAAGCAATAGCAGAAATTCTGTGGAGGGCTGGTGGAAATAGACAGGCTTGGCTTGCTGTGCCTACACTACATGCCAAAATTTCTTGTCCACCTACTTTCAGATCAGATGGAATATCAGAAAATTTGTTGTTTAAGAGTTTTACTTCCTATGACAATCTACTCAATGGGGTGAAAGAAAATGTGCAGTTCTATGAAAAAGGGCGTGGTAGTTGCATTTTGCTGTTGTATTCAGCCATTTGTTCTAGAGGAATAGATGCTGTACATGATGACATGGATGAATCTGGTGGTAGACTTATGGGTGCTCACAACTACTGTACACAAGAAATGATAAATTTATTGCTTGTTGGTTGTGCTTCATCAAATGCATTTGACAAATCCATCAAACTTGATGGTTCAACTCTCTTAAAGGGTGTGCCTGGGCAAAGTAACATTGGAATGCTTTCTTTGTTTGAACATTATGATTCTTGTAAAATTGGTAAATACTACAAATATCCAAAATATCCATTGTGGGTGGTTTGTAGCGAAAGTCATTTTACTGTGCTCTTTTCACTTGATATGGAAGTGGCTATAGAAAACAGCACCTTGAAATGTTTTGATATGTTCTATTATGATGGCTTGGCTAACCAAGATGAAGTTATCAGATTGTCAGTTGATACAACTGCATTGTTGGATGATTCTGAACTTCAGGGAGAATTAGTGCCACCATTAGAACACTGTATTCGCACAAGGTGGAAAAATGCCAGTATAAATTGGAATGGCACAGATCCTATACTGTAATGCAAGCTGATGTCCATGTTGTTAAGCTTGTACTGCATTGTTATAAGGTCAAGCATGCATGTTGCACTTCCTTTAATGCATTAACTGTTTAAATTCCTTCAGAATTTTTGATTCTGCAATTTGTATTGTGGTTAAAATAAGATCACCAAACAGTACCTGCTGCGAATCTTCACTTGTCTGTGTATGGAGTAAAAATTAACATTATATTTTTGCAAAGGCTATTTGTTGCCATTAACACCTTCACTACCAGCGCACAAAATGTATTGTGATTACAAATTTTGTGACAACCACTAACTCAACCTTTGCACTTATGCAACAGCTGCAAGATTAATTTTTGAAATTTTGCAACAATTGCCAAAACATGCCAGTAGAAAACAGTTGGTGTATGACTAAACTGCGCAGTAGCCAGCATGTTAAACTCTATTTTACATTCAGTGTAGTTTATTAACTGTGTTGTTCAGGGGTGCATAATGCAGGACATGCGTGCACAACATGGTATGCCATAGGTTTGTATATGGCATGCAAGCTGTTAGGTATAGGTAAAAGGTGTCACATGTATGTCATTGTAATTTATATCAACAAGCTTGTTCACACACAGCACTCTGCTATCAGAAAGTACCAACAAAGTAGCTTAACGCAGTGTAGCTGTTGGAATTGATGACAATTTGTTTGAAAACAAAGAAGTTCAATTGTTATTTGTGGGTCAGGACAAATTTATATCAAAAATTTTGGCACACATTGCCGTTTGTGTTCAACACTCCTCATCTGGTTTGTGTTTCTGGTGCTATTTTTTTCATTTCAAAATCTCATGTTTGTTCTCCCTGAGCTTGAATTGACTCAGATTTTGAATAGAACTCATGGTTAGGTTACTGCATTTAACCTTGTTTGAGATATATACTGTACAAAGTAAATGTTAGTTTCACAAAATGTTTCCGAAATGTTTATCACTTTTGGATTTTCAAATTTCTGTGCACTGTACAATGTATAGGTACTTGTAAGTGTGCGTTTGTTGCTAAACATTTCATCTAGTTGATGCACATGCTCAAATACAAGTTGCTATCCTGTGTCACGCATGCATAAAACCATTGATGTAGGCAAAAGACAAGTGCATATATAGTAGTTTATACATGCATTGTAGTTCAGTATACTTGTTGAACAACTAATTTTATGTAGTGCAAGGCAGAAAGGTATGAAATTGCTTAAAATGTCAGTGATATAAAGAATGCAATCCTTGCACATGTAAGAAGGTGGGTGATAACTGTGATTTACGATTGTTTGCATTTATTCCATTTGCTGAGCCTGATGACCAAATGGTGTTTGTAAAATGTTTGGCATGTATACATCACTACATATGATCTCCACATGATGTGTCTTGCATTGTATGCCTTATGTACTGTATTTTTCAGACCGTAAGGCGCATTCAATGAAGCAAAACTTAGATACGTCAGATTGTATTCAACTGTTTCTACTGAGTGCCAGAGTCACCACTGGGAGTTTAATCTGTCATTGCATACCAGGGAGTTTAATGTCACACATGCCTAATCCGCTAGACACGAATAGAATAAGCTAAAAGTTGTGCATGTGTTTGATTCCGTGTGCACCAGTGTAGTCAGGAGCCTCACGGAGTAATACGATCTGTGGTATGTGCGAACTGCTGTCGGAACCACATACGCTGCTTATTGCACTTGTTGTTTTATTACATAACACCATGGTGTGCTTACAAAAAAATCATAACTAGCAATTAACTCTTTGGCATCTGGCTGCTTTCAGGGATTTTCAGAAAAAAAATGCCTAAACGCATGTGGCTTTGCATAGGAATTTCTCCGGTCCGGTATGCTCTGCGGACCTGGTAAAAGTCTCAAAAGACGTGGCAAGTCTTCTAGTCTGGACTTGAAAAAATTTTTTTTGCTTGGGGAGTGCAGGTTTTTTGTGAGTGACGTCTTAAGTGGAGGACTTTTAGGCCACCTTGGCCCACTTTGCCTGGCCCTGGGTGCCAACCGTTAGGTGGTAGTATTTCGCCGAAGTTTCTACTGGAAACTAGGTTACAATCCGAGTCTTTTGATACTTTGGATGACCTGCTAGGGTTTCGGGTTCAAAAAATTATGATCTAAGTTAGTAAAAATATTTGACTAATTAGCTAATTAATTAATTTGTTTATTTTACATCATAACTTTTGAACCAGAAACACTAGAAAGTCGATCAAAGGCTCAACAGACTTGGACTCGAGCCTAGTTTCCAATGAAAACTTCAGCAAAACACTTTGGCCTAGCGGTTGGGCCCTAGGCCAGGTAACATGAGCCAAAATGACCCCAAAACTACTTCACTTCTGACGTCACTCACAAAAAATCTGCAACCCCCAACCAAAAAATTTTTTTCAAGTGCAATCTACTAGACTGGCCGATCCGTTTAAGCCCTTGAACAGCTCTCTAGCGCAATCGGCGGAGGAGCTATGGCATTGGTAAGGCAACCGCAAACTGCTGTTTTTTAGGCCGAAATTGAAGTACGAATATATCGTACGCCTGGTCTCAAAGTGTTAAATAAATAACACTTCTTACCACATACAGTTGGTTCCAGATGAGAAAGCACAACCAGATTCATACATTAGGTGCACTGTTATAAGTTGCACTTTTGATTTTTCACAAAATTAAAGGATTTTAAGTGCGCCTTATGGTCTGAAAATGCAGTACATGAAAACTGCTGGTGAAGGTAGTTCTTGGTATGTTTTGTTGGTTCAATAATTTGCACAAGCACTGTTTTGCTAAAAGATTAACAACACCCAGTATTTAATGTATGTTTTTTTTTACTGACTGTTACTTTTTGTCATCCATGTGTGTATACTTGACAGAAGATGCCCACTGCTTGATTTTCCAATGAGTTTCTTTGGCAACTGTTGGTCAGTGTTACTATCAGTGTAGAGCTCAATGCTAATTTTCTGATTTGTCTTATCTGGAGATCGACCTATATGGCTTTTTTGGGACCGATACATCGGCTATTCATGGACCGATAGCCAATAACCGAGATTTCCAAAATTTGTAAATCTTGTTTTCTGCTTCATTATCAAAAATATAATGTATTCTATGCTTTGCCTTTTCTCAAAAACTTGAAAAATCAGGATTTATGAGCTAAAATTTTTCAACTTGGAGCAATTTCAATATTTTGCTATTATTTTTTATTAATTTGATTGATGATGATACTTTCGTTTTGGCTGGGACGGCCGACACATGCTTCATGGTTCATCTTGTCTACTTGTTTATGAAAACGCACCTGCTAGCGTTGCTGCAAGATAAACTATCTTGACTTGGTTCGTTGTGCTTTCTTGCGCAATTTGTCTGGATGCGTGAGGAATGTCACAGCATTTTGTCAACACCTACTGCGACCAATGAAATCGGCCATTTTGGCCGATACTGGTATTATCTGTGAAACCCAAATATTGGCCCAATATATCAGTCTATCTCTAGTTGTGTCATGCATTACTGCAATGTATCTCTCCAGAACTGTCACATGTTCCAAACCTAACTAGCAATAGTATTATACTTGTTTTCTAAGACAGAAGTGCCGTTTCCAACTTCCCTGGAAAATGTTGCTTTCCAATCTTTTAGTTATTCTTTGTAAGGTCACTGTGCAGTGGAAAGTTTATATTGGTGCTTGTGGTGACTGCTGATTACATTTGCATAGGTTTATGTGTTCTGTGGCATATGTTCTCATACATGGTGATCAGTTGCCTTTTCTGTGATTGTGTGGGTGTGTAAACAGTTGTAGGTATTTGTTTGATACATATTGTTTATTTTGCAGCATAGTGTTAATACAAGCAACAGTACTGCTCCAGAATTTGGGGTTTAATAAAATAAAAAAAAAACAACATGGACATTTCATCCAAAACCATCGGATTTGTGGGCGGAGGAAATATGGCCTATGCAATTGCTATGGGAATGATAAAAGGTATGGGACTTCCTCCATTACTTTTGACTTTTATTCCATTAAGATTGTAGTTTTTTGTGAAACATTCACTTCACATAGGTGCTGCTCCAAGGTTTTTGTGATAACCAATATGACAGAAATGTGATGTGAAAGAAATTTCCATTATGTATATTTTGTTTGTACTTCTTGCGAACTATCAAGTGTGGTCTGTCTGTGGGCACCCATCTCCATTTGCTTTGCCCTGGGGTGTTTCTTGCTCCTTTCACAGCAAATGCTACATTTGTAGCAAGTCAATGGGTCAGACTGGGTCATACAGAAAGATTGTGACTTCAGGTCATATTGAAAGATTATAGGTAAAGACTGTGCCAAAGATCTGAAATGAATGGAACCCAGCCTACCAACCTCAGTGGTGCATTCTCAACCCATTGAGCCACTCAACCAGTTTTAATGTGAAGTTCTAATAAAATAGAAATGAAGCAGATGTTTGTCTGACATCAACTGCAGTATGCACTTGCCATACATGCAAAGATTTTCTTACAAAACAGAACAACCATGGTTGTCCTTGCTGTTTTTTTCAAAAAGTCTATTGCCATCCATATTTTATTTGTTTCATTCCTTGATTGTCACGATGCTCGACATTTATTTCGTCCAAAAAAATTGATCACCTTCCCCAGGATCCCTACTTTACTTTTAAAAATTTACTGACGCTGTTATGACGAGTTTGATATTTGTAACGTTACGTGAGGGATGGTTGCTACTAATTTCCTGTCCCATCTAGGTTTTTTTCAGTCAGTCATTGATCAAATTAGATTTTTAAATTAACAAAAAAATTAAGAAGTCAATTTGGTCAAAAATGTCCAAACGAAAGATGACAAAGTTTTTAAGCTATTTCAAGCAAATAACCGAAATGTCGCCGAAGTGAAAAAAACAGTGTCCTACAGAGTTGTAAGTGAGGACGGGTTCGGGCTAAGTTTATCAAAATGTTTCAGTCCTGCATACAAAACTCATTTGTAACATTCAGAGTAACGATTTTTTCTTTCGTGACATACATTTGTTGTTCTCATCGTGGTGAGTTCTGTGAGTGAAGTGATTTTTTCTTCAGCTAATTCTGTTTGCAAACACAGCTACGTTCTTTTGTTCTCTGCTCGGATTAGACTCACACTCTTTGAGAAGGCGATAGCAGTGAGGGAATTAGCACACGATGGCATTGCTTCGAAAAGATCAATCACTTACACGATTCTTGGCTTGTTTAAGAAACGACAGCCTACAAACTGTTTTTTCATGTCTATAGCGCTCTCTTGGATAGTTTTTTGATAAGTTCCTTTTTTTCTTGAGAAACATTACATTCCGTGGTGTTACCGTTGACTAACAAGCTGAATTTGTGGTTGTTTACGCCAATGTTTTGGTCGAGGCGGCTGCTATTTTGGATGTGATAAAAACCGTATACCTCACAGGCATAGCCAGGGGGCACATGCCCCCCTCCAAATTTTTATAGCATATCTAGTCATTTTGTGCTTCCGGATGCGATATTCCAAACAAAATACTGTTGGTTGCCTAAAATTAAAGATTTTGGTCCGCCCAAAATTTTTTGTCCCCCCAAAATATATTGGGCTGACTACGCTACTGATGTACCTGCAGCTATTCACATACATTACATTTTTTGATACCCGCAGTTCCACATATCTTGACTCACTTGGTAAATTTGACTTTCGGACCTAAATCGGGCTTCAAAATAAGGCCCGTTTACAACTGGACGGGTTCAGATTTCGGTCAATAGTCTTTGCTTCACGCGATATTCAAGCTGTATTAACATTGTAAAACGCATCAAGCAAGTAAGGTTTTGTTCCTCTGCCAGGTGCGGGCCATGCAAAGTTTTCTTAAGCTTCGTCATTGAAAACAAAACAGAAGCGCTGTAGTTAAAAAGCCTGAAGCTTCTACTGAATTTTTACCACTGGTTAAAACCCATCAAATAAAAGACTATGAACGGAAAGAACAGCATCCTTCATGCCTCATATTTGTAAACTTGTGAATATCAGCACGTTTTTTGCATGTCGCTGTCTTGCTGCATTCTCTCGACGCACGCAACGTGTTTTTCTTACTAGAAGCTGTGTCGCCGTCGCAGATTCTTGTCAGCAATCCGTCAGCCTCGAAGTTAAAGCGTTTCACCGACGTGGGAATTCGGGCGACGCATAACAATATGGAAGTGATGCGTCAGTGCGACATAGTGGTAATCGCCGTGAAGCCACAGGTGATTGTTGAACGAGTAAATATCTTCGTTTAACAGGTGATTAATCTGTTTTGGCTCAAATTTGATTGCGGTTGGGAGAACACAGTAGTCAGTGTTCGCCATGTGGCGAATGAGATCTTTGCATGGAAATGTTTTGTTAAAATGTTGGTCTGGCACAAAATCCATGTCAATTTATTGGCCGATATGACAGTAGTCTAAAGAATTGGCGGTGCTAATTGGTAGCGATCCTGTTAACTGGAACAGGAACAAGTTTGCTTTAATTCGTTTATAGATTATCGCTAGGTGGCGGCGCTGAATAAATTTTCTGAGTTAGTAAATTGCTTATGCCGGAAATTTGCGTATTTATTGCAATCTTCCAACACGTTTTTTACTTTTGTTGACAGTGCCACCCTTAGTCTGTCGTTTCTGCGCCTAGGATACAGGAAAACTCGTCAAGAAACCTGTATCGGACGTGTCTTGACTGACTGTTTATCATCTGTGTTGATGAATTTCTGAAAAGTTTTTATAAGGCGTATCAGTGCAGGTATAAGCATTAGCTACTATCGCGGCTCTGCCCTGTTGTTTTTTCTTATTTTCATCAACTTAAAACAGGTTCCACCAAACGTTTCGGAACCATTGCAATTGAATTGTGGCCTTTGCATGTAATCGTTGTCAGCATATTACGCAAAGTATTTAAACCTGCGATAATGTTCCGTTACCTAAAAAAAGCATAGACGCCACCTTGTTGTGATGTTTGTGTTTTCCTAATCGCAGCGCCAATTGTTGAAGTCTTTTTAGAACCGTGTTGTGGACAGATTTTTCCTGTCGTCTGCGAGGAGCTCGCCACTGCGAAGTTCGCGCGTTCGACGCAAATGGTGATTTCCGTCATGGCTGCAGTGACGATAGGAAGACTGCGAGAGGTCAGTTATTGTTGGTTGCGGACGCGGGTGTTTTTCGGTATTTGGGCGCACTTAGATAGTTATAATTGAGTGTATCTTATGAAATAGGGTTTATTTTTATTAACAAGTTCGCACACTGCGTTTAATGCTGGCTTCGGTGGCCAAGTAGATTTCTTAAATCTGTTTTCGTTTGGATTATTCGTGACAATGCTAGCCTAGCATATCATCTTGCAGCTCTTTCGGCTAATCAAACAGTGTCGAGCAGAGACTGTTTTCGTTGGGTGATTATTGCCAGCAGTGGTGTAGGAGGTGGGGGTGAAAGCGCACCCCCAAAAGTTTTGATGGCGCCCAAAATCACATGAAGACCTCTTTTTGGATGTCATCCAAACTATGGTCTGCATGAGAAAATATTAGCACAAAAACTGGCTCAAAAATTTTTCGGGCAAGTTTGGGGAAATTCGGGCAAAAATCCTTCGCACCCCCTACCACCTATGTCCAATCCAAATGGCTTACTGAACCAAAAATTATGTCACTGTCTTGGCCAGGGCCGCACATTGAATGGCTGACTTTGATCTTAGCAAATAAAATTTAGCTTAAGCTAATGTACTGAAAGCATTCGAATCCTAACTGCAATGCTAACAGACGTGATAAAGCGGCACTGAAGACCACCTGCATTAAAATGTCAAATTGAAAATTGTCAAAATAAGGACAGGTTGTCACTATATGGGATACTTTTACTACACCGAAAACCTAAACTGGGCCGCAAAAAAACTTCGACTGGGCCGCGGGTTGGACATAGCTGTCCTACACCTTTGATTACCAGAGTATACGCCGTGTACCTTGCCAAAATTTGCCTATCTTAGCCGTCCTACAAACTTTTTTGTAAACATACATTTAAAAAACGTATACTTTTCTTTAATCGTTACCTGGCGTGATGTTCACGAACTGCATGGTTTGCACGCATTGTGCGGAATCAGGAAGGTCTGCAACAACGCTAAGCGACAACGGTGAGAAACCTTTCCCAGTATAAATCTCAGAACTGGTGTGTCCGCGCAGGTCTTCCCATGGGCAACTGTTGTCCGTACTATGCCGAACACACCGATGCTTGTTGGCGCTGGAGTGCTGCTGTACTGCCGCGATAACATCAGCGACGACGATGTGAAGATAGTCCAACTGCTTTTCTCATCGTGCGCCGAGTGCGTGGAGATATCTGAGCGCTTAATCGACGCAGCACAAGCCATCTGTGGCTGTGGTCCTGGTTACGTAAGCTTCGGTAGTTGGGCTTGTTGGCGAACGGGGCAATTCTTTCTTTTCAGCTTCCGTTAGATTAACGTAGTTTCTAGGTGTCTAAACAACTGTGAAATGCTTCATTATGAATGATCAAGTCACGAGAAGTAAGTGTTTGTAATTTTACGTAACTAGTTGTTGGCGGTATTCCTAAAAATTTGGAATTGTAGCCAAATGTTTTTTTTCGGTAGCAGCCGTAGGCGTAGCCAGGGGGTCATGCCCCCCGAAATTTTAGCATTTCTGGTCATTTTGTGCTTTAGGAGGCGGTATCCCAAACAAAATGCTGTTGCTCGCCTAAAACTAAAATAAAACATATTGGCCCTCAAAAATTTTGGGCTGGCTACGCCATTGGTACCAGCGTAACTTTTCAGTTAAAACTAAAATGTTTGATTTTAAGCTTTCCGTGTTCGAATGCTCTCTTCAGTGGTAGAGGTTAATTTTATGCTTCCATGTACTGGGTTCAATCAATACACCTTGAGGCCAATGTAAGTTAGCCGTGTTTTCGGGTGAGTTCTGTACTACGGTTTTTAGACATCGTCCAGTTTTGCACTAATGGTTATCTTTGGACAGTGGAAATATTTTCCACCAGTTCTTTTCAGTGAGCCGGCCTTACTACTTTTTGAGGTTAAGCTGCGGCCGTTTGAGATGGAACGCCAGCGTAATGACTTCACTAGCATTCAAGGTAGTTGTTTTTGTGTTATTTTAGATGTTCACGGCTTTGGATGCGCTGGCTGACGGTGGTGTAAAGATGGGTCTACCGCGTGCTACCGCTCTACGATTAGCTGCCAAGGCAATGGCCGTAAGTATACTCCTTATCTCCCTTTTTACTCAACGAAGATGAAAGCGCGATTCTTTTTGAGTAATTGGTCAGAGATCGCAGGTTAGGGTGTTGAGAACTTGCTTTTTAGCTCGTCAGGGCTTTTCGCTTTAACCCAGATTCGTTTCTTTTGTGTCGCAGGGCGCTGGAGAGATGTACTTGCGGACGGGCGAGCACCCCGGTGTGATGAAAGACGCGGTGACGTCGCCCGGGGGGGTGACGATAACGGCTCTGCACTCGTTGGAAAAAGGAGGATTTCGCGCCGCTCTTATTGACGCCGTTGAAACTGCCACTGAACGATCGCTGGAGATGACGAAAAAAAACTAAAAAAAGCTATTGAAAAAAAGTCAAGAAATGGTGATTGGTGCTTTGATTGGAAATCGTTAATAGCTGGGGAACAACGCACGGTGTTCAGAAAGACGAGCAATGGAAGAAGCCAAACGTTACGGTGCATGGCTATCTTTCGCATTCTTCCCACCGATAAACGTTTAGATATAAATTATTGTGCGCAAATTGTATCGATATGAAGCGATAAGGTTTCTTCGATACCAGTCTTGCTGCGTTCTTTACATGAAATAAGGTTCTTGAGCCTGTGCGTCAAATCATGCAATTACAGTTTCTCACGTTGCTGCGTGTGTTTTGAGTTTCACAACAGGAAATGAAATTTAAAGTAACTCACCAGCATAGGGGTAAGGGGTCAAAAATCTGGAACTACAGTGTTTTCCCCGAAAAACGTAGCTCATGACCAAAAAGATTTTTCAAAAGGTTTAACGATTAATTGCTCCAATGAATAAAAAGACGCATTTAATGCAATCTTCATCCCATTACTACCAGAATAGATGAATTTACAAATTTCGGCAATTATCGTTTTCATGTTTGACATGATTTTATGCGGAAAACAAAATTGTTGGGACTCATCAGCAGAAACAGTCAGTTCCGTCGCCACGGGAGCTTTGGTGGGCTTAGCCCCCAAACAAAGCTCCATGCCCCCCAAATGGAAACATGAAACACTAAATCAGTGGAGTTTGTCAATTTTTGGAATGTAAAGCCCCACTGCACAAACAAAAAGCCCCCACCGGTATACAGCATTTTTGGGGACTTGATGTTTGTAACGGGTTTTGGGGGGTGATGAGTTAAAAAATCGCATCCGTTTTTGTTCATCTGGTCAGGATTAGCCGCTGCAGATCATACATTCTGCAGTTTTTCGCAAAACATTGAAAAACCTCACAAACATTAACTCCCACCATTTTTGACTTGAAACCAGATTTTGTAATCACAGGTGGTGCTTTTAAATGCTGAAATGCATTATCAGCTGTTGTTAAACTGTATAGACGCACAGGGAGTGAGTTAGTAGCAGCCTGTTGATAAGTGGTAACTACAACAGAATTTTATGTCAGAATAGTCTGTGCCTGGTAACATAGTTGATGAGTATGACTGGATGATTTGCGGTGCATTAGAGAAATTTGTGCATATTGTTTGGGGAACAAAGTGGATAGGCTACACCAAATTTCCGTGTTTCTTATGTCTGTGGGACAGCAGGGCCTTGGACTAGGGGAAGCTGGCCAAACAGAACTTCTTTGATAAATCCAAACAAGGTATTACTTCCTCCTCTCCATATCAAACTAAGGTTGATGAAACAGTTTGAAAGCTTTAAATAAGGAAAGTGACTGCTTTGCATATTTGCATGAAAAGTTCCCTGCACTGAAATGTTAAGGGCAAGAATTTTTTATTGCCCTCAGATACGTTTAATGCAGGACAAATATTTTCCACTTACATGACAACCCTGGAAAAAATGTTTGGCGGTCCTTTACAGCAGTTGGCCTAACTATCACTTTTTAAAACAGCTGTTAAAGTCTTACGAACACTCAAGAGTGCAGTATGTTCATTTTTTTCATAGTCATGTAAACTGTTTTCCTAAAAACTTAGAAGCGATGATTGAAGAGCAAACATAGTCCTTCCACCAAGATGAAAAAACAGTGGAGAAAAGATACCAGGGACTGCGGTCCACAACATGATGGCAGTGTTGTGATCGAAAATCCTGAGCGGCATGTGCGCAAAGCTTCGCACCGCGGCAGCAAGCAACAATAGAGATCACTCTATTATTGCTTGTTCGGGCCACATACATATATTTTTGTTCTTCGCGCACATCCCGTTCGTGGTGAATCACACAATCAACGCAACACCACCGGAGAGGTTGCAACAGCAGACTATTGCTGATGCTTAAAAAGTGAGGTTGCTGGTAGTAGCTACTCACAAAAAATACAGAAAAGGAATTTTCAGAATTGGCACCTATGCAATCTTTCTGTCATGAAAAAAGAGTATGCAAGAAGTTACTAGTGTTTAAATAACATGCTAGTAAATTCAACAAATCACGAAATATGTATGTCTTATGCAACAGTATGCTTAAAAAGCTACAATTGCATAAATCTGAAATTCCAAATAGCTCAAAAACTTCACCACATTGGGAAAATCTGGCAATAGTTTTGAAATCAGCGCCCCAAAATCATCCTGAAAACGCTCTTAAACCCCACTCCCCATGAAATTCATTTAAAATTGTTGAGCTGTGCCCGCTATTGAAGACTTTCCGGCGACGGTTCTGGTAACAGCTGCGGTCAGGCGAAAACGGGTGAATTCCAGAAGTAACCGTACGATATCTGAAGTAATTGCCGCGCTCTTGCCGGCTTCGTCTAAAATTCCAAATGCTTTCAGTTTCGAGTAGGACAACTGACGCCATTTAACTCACGAAAAACATTTCTAAATCACTGACACGATTGTCTAGATCTGGGGGCCACGGGCAGAAGCCTTCACTAGGTAGCTTGCCGTGATGTTGCATAACCAAGTGTCATGATATATTAAGTATTCGCCAGTTAAACTTAGAAGGGGGCCACGGCTCATGAAAGTTTGAGAACCACTGGTCTAGATTGTCTGTGGAAAGAAATCCTTTCTCAGCAAAGAATTAGACACTAAGATCTTACAGAGTATATATTTCGCCTACTTTGTAGGCATCATCAGCTCTTATTCAAACAGAATCATAATTTGTATTGGTCTAGATTCTGTGCATTTCTATCGAGTGTCGGATAGTTGAAACAGCGCTTCTTAACTCAGCAACTTATGACACGCCCATGATTTCCCCTTTTAACCGCACCCTCTAACAATTTTCTACTTTTTTTTCTTAGTTGTAAATTCACATACACGGTTGGACTTGAATGAAGATGTTTCTCCATGAACGTTGCGGTCGTGTTTCACTCACCAGTCGAAAAACGCTTAGGTTTCGGTCACTTCACAAAGGTTTTTGCGAGGAAGGAGTGGTCACCTTTTTGCCCTGGGAAATTCAAAGCTTCCTGGACATCTACTGACAATTAAGTCTAAATTTCCTGACATTATTGGACTTTTCTTAATTTTTTTCGGAAAGCAAAGCGTCTGAAATTTCGGGCCACAAAATCACTTAAAACCGTCACTGCCGCACAATAACATTCCATGTCGTCCAAAATGTCCACTAATCGTAGTTCTCAACGCACGCTTTAGATGGGGCACCGAAATAATGGCGCTTTATTCGACACTAAATCAATATATGCATTTCAACGTACAAAAGACTATTACAGTGAAAACATCTACGGTTAAAATGCCTTCGCGGGTTGCTTTTTCTAACTGCACGGTAACGGCAAAGACGCATACACATGAACAAGCCCGTAACCAGCTTGGGACACCAGGGGGGG
>Ga0210059_1004288_pt1 | contig 22974 bp, 9 predicted proteins | sample Ectturendosymbi2_FD_188042 | JGI IMG/M metagenome (GOLD analysis project Ga0210059, IMG submission 188042) | Ecteinascidia turbinata endosymbiont from Florida, USA - Sample 2 (SPAdes) (version 2) | ecosystem: Host-associated > Tunicates > Ascidians > Unclassified | place: Key West, Florida...
CCTGCCACTACTGTTTTCCGCAAATGTTGACATTTACTGAAAGAACTATGAAACAGGAAAAGGGAGAATTGACGAACTGTCAAACCATCAAAGAAGTTGTGTTTGGAACAAGGAATAACAAAAAATTTGCTTCATTGCACGCTTCCAATGTACGTTGAAAGGCTAGGCCTTTCTTGAGTTTTCGTGAACTGTTACGCTCTGTTTAAATTGCGTGGCTTCTCTCTGGCACTCGTCACCGCGCACGTGCGTTATCTCCAAAGGAAAAGTGTCTTTGTTAGACCGCTGCCAAACACAGATTTTCTTAGCAGTGACTTGCTTTATGAGACTCTGGAAAGGTCAGCCTTTTAGCTTCGAAAAATTTTTAGTAATGTCGTTGTAACTAGCCACATTTTGGATGTTTTTCTTTACTTGTTTTCAAGTGCCAACATTTCGCGTGTAAGATTTGTCTTACATTTACAGGACTGATGATGCGTTGGAAAACGCGAAACTAGTTTCCCTGTCAATAAACTGTGACTGATTTACTTGCCACCATCTTTGTGCCCTCTAATTATGAAAAACAGATACGCTTGCAAGTTTTAATCATCGCAGAAGAATGAAAGCAGAAAGCAGGCAGATTCCTCAGAAGCTTGCCGCAAGGCTAAAGTTTGTTTACTGTATGGTTCTCAGTTTCACAAGCAGCAAAATAATGCTACTGGTTAAATAATGAGGCTTTCTCTCCAGATTTTAAATAACCACAAGAAAATGTAGAATTAGTGGGCATAGTAAAATTCTATAGCTATTCAGTCCATGCCGTGAATGAATATGCTTGCCCAAGTGAATGACATCATTTTCCCATTCCAGGAAAGCTTGGTTTCAGTTTTGCTGTGAGGGATAATCAATTTTAAAGATACAAGGCAGAGTGTTTAGCCTATGCTATCTTCAAATTTGTGGTCACACTGATAAAACAAAAACCTGGCACTGAATTCCAGGCAGTATGAAATTGAAAAATGTCTGTGGAGCAAGCAAATGTCTGAAAACATTTTAAACAAACAATATGTACCGTTTAAGTTCTTTGGTATGAAGTGAGGTGCGTACCCTGGTATCAGAAACATCAGTAAAAACTGGCAAAACATCATCTTCAAGCTGAGAATCAATAGGAATGTGAGATTCACTTCCATCATTGGTCACAGTGCATGGGAACCATGAAGGAATACTAGATACATCTGCAACCTACCAGAAAAGTAAAGTTGGCCTAGAAATTAAAGTCATTTGCAAAGAGCAGTTATACAATACACTGCACATGCAATGCTCCACAGCAAAACACAGCATTCCATAGCATTTTGTACAAGAGCAACACATAGCTGTACACAAAGACTTGATCATATGATTTAACCACAAAACATATTCACAAACTTGTTGAAGTAAAGTTTGATAGAATAACTTTAAATTAGCTGCATTAAGTATGGCAGCATTGTAGCAGTTATCAAGAGTTGTCTTTCCACTTCAACAAATGCTTACATCAAAGACTGCTGGCAAGAGTAAATGGCCCAACTCCGGAAATGCAGCATTATCTTAGCCAACTCATATTTACACTGCTAAGTTACTGGATAAGAGAAATTTCAATTATATCTGTCACAGTGTTTCCATTATTAGCTCATTCACCACACTGCTGCATAACTACTGTTGGTAAGGATGATAGGTTCAAAAAAGGATTTGGTGTTTAAAATCTCAAAACAACAAACACCCTTAGCAGTTGTTCATGCAGTCCCATTCATGTGTTAACAAGGTGTACTACGCTGCCACAATTTATACCTCAAAATCAAAATTACAAGTTGGTTCCAACACCTATGTATGCTTTTTGTTTTTTTGTCAGTTGTCACTTTAAAAACCTGGGAGTTTTCCAGGTTAAAATTGCCATAAAATCAACAAACACGTGCTTAAATAACTTATAATGCAATATATACCTAATTCATTGAGAGTGAGCTATGCAACAGCTCATTAACCACAAGCAGGCCTCTACATGTCAGGGTTGTTGTAAAAAAAAAACAACCCAAAAAAAAACACCCGTTTTTTTTTTAAAAAGCCCATTTAAAAAAACCTAATAAAACCCACTCTTTACTTTTCCTTCAAAAAATCTACTACGAAGTAAAAAAAAAAAGCAGGACACTTTTACAGTTGTCTGTAATTGCTTTTTTCAATCAAACAAAACAAACAGCAACGAAATTTAAAGGACTTGAAAAATAGAGAAGAATACATTGAACAGTTTGAGCAAATTCTAGTGGTTATCTTCTTCAGCTGTACACAATCGGTATATTTTCACCAGTTTTTTGCCTTCTCAAAATCTAAACTTTTTCTGATTTTGGAACGTTTCAAATCATATACTGAAGAAATACACTCTGTAGATGCTGAACTAGCAGGGCATGCACGTAAACTTGACATGATACTGCAGAGTTTGTGTGGTAGTAGTTTTTCTCTGTTTGCTGTGCGCATCCTTGTCAAGCTTTATCATTTAGGGGTGAACTTACCAACAACACATTGTGAAATCAAAGATGGGGTACATTGCTTTACCCTCAATTTTGAATGCCATAATAGGTACAACAAGTTATTATTGTGTAATTCTGAAAATAGTGGCATTGCATGATGGAATAAAAACAATTCAGAATTGGGTTTTTCTGTTTTCTTTGAAAAAAAGAACAGAATCTTGCTTCTTTTTAAAAAACCTGTTTTTTTCAAAAAAACAAAAAAAAACAGGTGGGTTGTTTTTTTTTGAAAAAAAAAACAGGTTTTTCTCAACCCTGCTACATGTTGCAACTAATTTTGAAATCTGTAATTACATGTATTTTATAGAACTAATTTGCACACAAGTCCAAACCAAGTTTCCAAGGCTGGCACCAAACTTTAAGAACTTGGGCACATGCAATTCAATTTGATTTGTGTTGTCCAATTCCTTGTGAAATTGCCCGTATTTGTTCTACTTTATCCAGAATTTCTATTGCTTCTGTTCTTGAAGTTACTGGGTTATAAGTGAGAGATAGTAAGCATTTCTAAATGTAAAACAACAAGATATATCATGACTAGGGCAACCAAAATGAATAAAGTCAAAATTTTTCTGCCGTTTTGAAAGTTCATGAAACGTCCACAAACCACATTTTACACACATACCATGAGGGAATCCCAAGTTATTAGGTCAAAAAAAGTCAAAATTTGCCATTAGGTCAAAATTTTCTTGCAGCGGAGTTTTTTTCTCTTCATCGATACTTTATTGAAACTACATTGATATGCTTTTGCAAGTTTAGTTGCAATTCTGTAGTAATAGTGGGTTTGTTATGACTTCTGGCATAATTTTGCCCACTACTGGATGATTGAATAGTATGTAGCATAGGCATGGTGAGACAAGAAACGTGGTCTTACAGCAGCCTACTTGGTTTGTTAAATGCTCAATCCGTTATGCATACAACGTTTCAACTTTATGATGTTCTCAGGTTTCACTCTACTGTAATTATGTACTTATCAATATATCATCCCCAAAGTTAAACAACCAAATATTTTAAAATTTTGAAACACAGAGTGCATGAATATGCTTCTGAGTTAACCTCAACACCTAAGGCTGAATTATTTTGCAGTTTCAAAAGCAGAAAATTTATAGGTCAAAATAAAGTCAAAATCTCTAAACTATAAAGTCAAAATCCTAAGTTTTTAGGTCAAAAAATTGGTGCCCTAATCATGACTTTAGAAATTCTGTGTTTAGGTTTTAGGGGTGAATAAAAGCCAAGAACCTTAACACCTTAGGTGCCAGGTGGATTTTCTATTTGAAGGTATAATTTGCCCATATTGGGCAAGTCTTTGCAACTCCATAACTTGCTAGGCAATTGAGGTAAAGAGCTGTGCAAACCCTCAAAAGATGTGGCGAGCCTTCTAGTTTGCAATCAAAAACAAATTTTATGTTTTGGGTTTTTTGTGGGTGATGTCATAAGGCAGGTTTAGGCCTTTTTGGTTGAGGTTATCAAGCCCTGGGCCCCAACTGCAATGGAAGTGTTTCGCTCAAGTTTTTACTGGAAATTAGGGTAAAATCCAAGTCTTTTGAGACCTTGATCAACTTTCTAGCATTTCTGGTTCAAACGTTATGGCCTAAAATAAACAAAATAATTATGTAATTATGGTACTAATTTTGTTGTTTTTAGGTCATAAATTTTGAGCCCAAAACCACAGCAGGTCATCCAAAGCATCAAAAAACTCGGATTTTAGCCTAGTTTCCAATAAAAACTTGAGTGAAATACTACCATCTAGCGGTTTGGGCCTAGGGCCAGATAAAGTGGGCCAAAAAGACCTAAAACAACTTCACTTACGATGTCACTCACAAAAAAATGAAACCCAAAACCAAAAAAATTTTTTTTCATTGCAGACTCAAAGACTTGCCAAGTATTTTAAGGGTTTGAACAGCTCTTTAGCAGAAGCTGCTGAGGAGCTGTGCGGTTTGTAAGACAACTAAAATATCCCTGGTTTTCCCCAGATTTCCAAGTATGATATATTCATAGACCGGCAGCCACAGTGTTAATCCATCCCACCTTACTTCCTCGATCCTCAATTGGGGTCGTGTAATGCAACCATTCAGCCTCTCATCAAACTCCAAAATATAGCTGTAAAACTAACAATACCAATTAAATATATATCCCTGGAAGAATCATTCCAAAACTTAATCATCTTAACACCTTCGGCGCCAGTGTACATTCTGTACAATATATTTGCATTTCAAAATCTCACATGGGCCACATTTCTTGCATCACTTTGGAATTCCATAACTTGCCAGGCAATTGAGCTACAGAGCTGTTCAAACCCTAAAAAGATGTGGCAAATCTTCTAGTTGGGATTTTTTTTAATTGGAAAGTTTTGGATTTTAAGTTTTTTGTGGGTAACATCATAAGTGGTGTAGGATAAGCATTTTTAGCCAAGGTCATAGGGCCCTGGGCCCCAACCACAAGAGCAAAATTTTTGACTCAAGTTTTTATTAGAAACTATACTATAATATGACTCTTTAGAACCTTGACTCTTTAGAGTCATCTAGCATTTCTAGTTCAAAAGTTTTGGCCCAAAACCATAATTTGGTAAAATATCAATTTTTAGTTTTTTGCCAAAATTTTGTTTTTTTTATTAACACTTTGAGAGCCGGCGTACGATATATTCCCACCTGGATTTCAGCCTAAAAACAGCAGTTTTCGGTTGCTTTACCAATGCCATAGCTCCTCCGCCAATTGTGCTAGAGAGCTGTTCAAGGGCTCAAACGGATTGGCCAGTCTTATAGTCTACACTCGGAAAAAAATTTTTGGTTAGGGGGTGCGGATTGTTTGTGAGTGACGTCATAAGTGAAGTAGTTTTAGGGTCCTTTTGGCTCATGTTGCCTGGCCTAGGGCCCAACCGCTAGGCCAAAGTGTTTCGCTGAAGTTTTTATTGGAAACTAGGCTCGAGTCCGAGTCTTTTGAGCCTTTGATCGACTTTCTAACGTTTGTGGGTCAAAAGTTATGATCTAAAATAAACAAATTAATTAATTATCTAATTAGCTAACTAGTCAAATATTTTTACTACTTTAGATCATAACTTTTGAACCTGAAACCTCAGCAGGTCATCCAAAGTATCAAAAGACTCAGATTGTGGCCTAGTTTCCAATAAAAACTTCAGCGAAATACTGCCATCTAACGGTTGGCGCCCAGGGCCAGGTAAAGTGGGCCAAGGTGGCCTAAAAGCCCTCCACTTATGAAGCCACTCACAAAAAATCCACACACCCCAACCAAAAAATTTTTTTTCGAGTGCAGACTAGAAGACTTGCCGCGTCTTCTGACACTTCGACCAGGTCTGTAACACTTACCGGACCAGAGAAACTCCCGCGCAAAGCCAAGTGTGTTTCAGTGTTTTTTTTAGGAAATCCCCACAAGCGGTCGGACGCCAAAGTTTTAAAAGATTAGTTGTTAGAAACAACAGTGTTAGAAACCAAGCAGTAAACAGCAAGAAAATTATAAATATATATATGATCAACATTCCCCACCTCTTGAGTTCTTCTTATCAGCACGTTGACACCTGGAGCGCACACATTATATAATGTCTGCGTTCAAATCTCATAGCATTTCATTTTTTGCCCTGATGAAGATACTTGCATCAACAAAATGTTAACCCAACCTGTTTTTTTGCTAGATAGCCTGATTAAAGTTTTGTTTATCAAAGTCCTTGCATCTCTGAAGCAGAAAGATTAAGCAGTCATTTTCCCATTGTGTTCTCATGCATTGTAATCTCCACTGAAAATTGGTTACTTTTTTGCATTACGGTTCTTTGTTATTGTTTCTCTTTATTAGCTGAGTCATACGAAACAGTGAATCAATCTCAGAAAATGTCAATGACACTAGAGCTCAACCAATGTATCGGCATGCCGATACATATCAGCCGATATGACGATGTTGCCGATGTATCGTATCAGCAAAATTCCGCCGATATATATTGTCAATATTTGCTGATAAAAGTGTTACACTGTTGCTCTACATGGAGTGTTCCAAAACCCAAGTTGGTACTTTGTCTCTGACCCTGAATGATTAACACAAATGCGCTATCCTGTTCCTAATGCATATAGCCTTCATGCATAGGCCTAATAATCAGACCACTGTGCCATAGTCCAACCAAAATGCTCTATGACGTAACATTCACTCGCAGGTTTTGGCGCTGTAAGCAGATGATTGTCTGTGAACAAACTAGGTTACGTACTGTTGTTCTGGTTGGCTATGTCTCCCTAGGCTAGGCAGCCTTGCATTCAGCAAGCATCAAAAAAGTGCCTACGTCACAGCGAGCAGTGACCCAAGTTTGTGCAGAAATCAACGTTGTATGGTTCTTCATCACAGTGAAGTGATGGTTTTAATGTGTCACGTATTGTTTTTTACTAACTCATAACATCTGAACATAGTAGATGCCTGTCTACACAGGGAGTATGCCTGCTTATATGCAACACATGTTTGCCTGTTTGTACATTTGATGATTTAGACTTCGACTACTGTGAGTGCTAGAAATTGCTATGGACTGCAGCAGGCACAGCATATGAAACCATCTCAGAGTACATTTGACTTTTACTCAAACACAGTTGGTTAAAGAGAGAAGAGTTTAGGTTTAGCCTGCAGTTCACACATTGCAAACAAGCTGCTAACAGTATGCCAGCACTGAAACCATGACATTACTTGTCTATCACACTGAGCCATTTACAGACGTCACAGTCAATTGAGACAGTCATGCCCGTCCAAACTTGTCATGAGACCAGTTCAATCAATCATGTTTAGCTGTTGGCAAAATAGCTTCACAGTGTATATGTTACCTCATGAGGCAAAATAGACACTGGTTGTTCTTAACTTATCACAATCACAATCTGCTTTTTCATAATTGTAGCTTGTATAATTATTTGGTCTAAAGTAAAAAATGCACTGTAATGCCTTTCAGCTGTAGTTTGAGTAATGCAAAAATATTGGCATAGGTTATGCCAATGAAAACTATCAGTATATATTCGTCAAAAAAACCTACAGTCTAACTCTAAATGACACGAACTACTTCTGTTGTAAAGTTTGCTCAAGGAGCATTGGACAAACAAAAGCTATTGGATTTCTCACCCACATCAGTGAACGTAGGTGCTAGTGCAAGTAGTGCTGCCCAAACATCAGACAATGAAGATTGACGCGTCTCCATCTTAATTTTTGAATTTCAAAACAATGTTTCGTTTCAGTCCACACTAATGCACTTGCACATGAAAGTTTAAGAGTTTAACATTAGCAAAGACATATCTTTTTACCAAAACACACTGTCATCATAACCTTAATATACATTGTGCCAATGCATTTTTTTAAAAATTTCTATATGCAAAAGCTTGATTTTATTCTTGATAGCACAAAAACTGACTTTTAAAAGCATTGAAATTTTTTCATATATCCAAATATTTTTACCTAATCCTCCTGACTTCAAAATTAAATGCCTGCCTCTGGACGTGTTTTGACACCTTGGCTTCTGGTGGGTTGAGCCTAAAATCTAGCAGTTTGCACGTGTTTTTGCGTGGGGATATCTCAGTCGACGATTGCGCTAGAGAGCTGTTCAAACCATCAAAAGATTTGGCAAGTCTTCACGTCTGGAATGAAAAAAATGTTTTTGTTTTTTTTGTGAATGACATTATAAGTGGAGATTTTTAGGCCTTTTTGGCCCAATACATCTGGCCCTAGACCTAAGCCGCTAGATGGTAATATTTTGCTCAAGTTTTTATTGGAAACTAGGCTAAAATCCAAGTCTTTTGATACTTTGGATGACTTGATAAGGTTTTGGGTACAAAATTTATGACATAAAAACAACAAAATTACTAATTAATCCCATAATTACAGTAGATAATTATTTCGTTTATTTTAGGCCATAACTTTTTACCAGAAACTTTAGAAAGACAATCAACGTCTCATAAGACTCGGATTCTAGCCTAGTTTCCATTGAATATGTGTGCAAAATACTTCCGTCTAGTGGTTGGGCCCAGGTCAGGTACCAGCAGCCAAAAATGGCCAAAACCTACCTTATTTATGACATCACTCACAAAAAGCGTGAAACCCAAAATCAAATTTTTTTTTTCACTGCAGACTCACAGACTTGTCAAGTCTTGTAAGGGTTTGAACAGCTCTGTAGTGCAATCCACTAAGGAGCTATGCGGTTGGTAAGACTAATTTCCAAGTATGATATTTTCATAGACTGGCATCCAAAGTGTAACCAATTTTAAAACATATTTATTTGGATTTTTAAGTTTTACTACAAGCCATGAGAAAAAAGTTTTGCAATTTTATCCATGGAAACAAATTGGACTGCTGCTTATATTTCACATGTAGTTAAAATTACAATGAGATGAAACTCTCTTGATAACTTTGAATCAGCACTTTAAACTCCCAAGATAAAAGGGTATAAAAAATACATGCACTTAAAAATTACAAAAAATAAGCTTCAACTAGGCAAATTCAATTAAGGAAATACTTACCAAACAACCATTAGTTCCATCAGTAGTATGCACAACACTTTCAAAACCACCAAACTCATCTTCCTCTGCAGCAGCTGAGAAACCTTCACTACTCATCTGAAAGTCAGCAAAATCATCAGACTCATCTTCTATAGTATCATGTTTATCCTTAACCTGTATATATTCAGTGGCCTTGTTGCAAGGAAACGCAGATGCAGAGAATGGGTGAAGATCCTCTGCTACATAAACATCAGGCTGACATCCATCCACCTCTAAATTAGCTACTTCAGGTACAGAGTTTGGAGCAAATGCAGAAAAATCAGCAAAACCTTCATTCGCGGTTTCATTTTCAGCACAGGAGTGAAATGCATCAAATGTATCGTGAGATGTCTTCTTTTCACCAGCTTCATCAACGAAATTGTCCAAAGTTTCTACAAAGTCAAAAATCTCATCATTCACAACAATGTTGGTATCAGTGTTTTCATAACAGCCTTCTTTACCATTTGCAACTTGTGTGCACAGTTCTACACCATCTGAAGTAATGTCATCAATACTGACTGATCTTTTGTTGGTTGTGATACCCAAAATTGTTCCTGAAGTACTTTCGCTTGATGAGTTTGGTTCATTGTTACTGACAAAACACAAAATTTCAGTGGATGTATAGTCACTTGCAGTAGCTTTTGCGGTTTTACCATTTGTAACATTAACATCAGAAGAAAAATCAGAACCCTCTAATTCACAACCAGAAGGCAAATCTAAATTCACTTCAGAACAGTGATGATCAGTACCAGCTAGATCTGATGAACCATCATGTCCAGGCTGAGGTAATTCTAACAGACTTGGAACTTTGGCAGAATGCAAATGCTTGTTTTCCAAGTTCTGTTTGCAGGCAGTTACAGTGTTTGTAGCAGAAAACAGGCCAGCATTTTCATGGAAAGGCACTATCTTACTTGAATCCAGGCCTGTTTCCACTTTACTGTCAGTCTCTTGATCAGAAGTTTTTACTTCACTTAATTTTTCAATAATTGTGGGTGTAGTTTCATAAGAAACATTGGAGTTTTCCAACAAGGTAGGTCCTGAACCCTTCCTAAAAGTGATCTTTGCTTCACTTTCAGCTAAAGATTCTTCAGTGACTTGAAAACTACGTTGATCCTGCACCTCTGACTCACATGAGAATTTTTGAAAATCTTCACAAGAACTACTTTTTTGAGAAAGTTTATCTGAAATAGGTAGCTTTATTGGTGATGATTCATTGGAATTAAACTTTTCTGGAAGTGGGCAGTCAAATGAATTTGTGTCGTTGTCAACAGCCCATTCACCACCAGCAGTAAAATCTGTAAAGTCATCATCTCCATTATCCTCATCGTCAAAGTCAAGGGGGGGAGGTGAATCAGATGTTATAGGAAAAAAGCTATCAGACATCCTATTGATTTAGATCATGGTTACACAATAGTACTAAACCCTTTCAACAAAACGAACCTTTGAAAAAAGTTGCAAAAACAGCATGTCAAAAAAATCAAAGCTGAAAAAAGGTAGGGCCATCAAATCCAATATCATCATATGAAGGACATGATGATCTCATGTAACATAATCAGTCATCAACAGCCAACAGAGTAGCAGTGACCATAACCATGAATGGTAAGTAGAAAAAAGCCAAGCACCATAAGTAAAAGATTTTACATGTATGAAACTACAGCATTGTATTAACACCTTGGTTGCCAATGTACGAATATATCGTACGTGGAAATTGGCCTAAAATCAAGCATATTTCAGTTGTCTTCCAACCGCATAGCTCCGTCCTCAGCGGATTATGCAAGAGAGCTATTTAAACCCTCAAAAGACTCAGCAAGTCTGCAATGAAAAAGAAGTTTTTGGTTTTGGGTTTCGTTCTTTTGTGGGTGACATCATAAGTAATAAGGTAGGTTTTTGGCCATTTTGGCTCATGTAACCTGGCCTAGGGCCCAACTGCTTGATGGAAGTATTTCACTCAAGTTTCATTGCAAACTAGGCTAGAATCCTAGTCTTTTCAGACCTTGATTGACTTTCTAGCATTTCTGGTTCAAAAGTTATGGCCTAACATAAACAAAATTATTATCTATCTAATTACTGAATTAGTAGATTTGTTGTTTTTAGGTTTTTAGGTCATAACTTTTGAACCTGAAACCTCAGCAAATCATCCAAAGTATCAAAATACTTAGATTTTAGCCTAGTTTACAATAAAAACTTGAGCGAAACGCTGTCATCTAGCAGCTTGGGCCTAGGGCCAGATGAAGTGGGCCAAAAAGGCGTAAAACTACTCCACTTAATGATGTCACTCACAAAAAAAACAAATCCACAACCAAAAAATTTTTTCATTCCAGATGCAAAGACTTGCCAGGTCTTTTGTGGGTTTGAACAACTCTCCAGCACAATCGTCGATGGAGATATTCTCACATAAAGACAGATGCAAACTGCTGGATTTTAGGCTCAACTATACCGGAAGCTAAGGTGTTAAGGTCAATTATCAAAGACTTTTCAAGAAATAAATGAATTGCACAGCTACAATACACTAGTAACTCTAATCAACTTCATAATTATGAAATTTAACAACAAACAAAACAACATCAAGGGATAACATTAAAAAATTATAACTTGCACCTTTTTCTGGCTTTTCACCTAACAGCTCCACAATGACAGACAAAAACTAGCAATATTCTCATTATCAGTAATCACAATCAAATGCAAATTTCAATTCCAAGTTTTGTCAAATCCAGAGAGAGACACTTCAGAAGCAATAAAGAGCGGCATGTGGCTCTGAAGCCATAGGTTGCCGACCCTTAGGTTAGGGTTTAGGTTTAAGGCTTGGGTTACAAAAAATAACATCCACTTTAATCCTTTACTCTGAGAAGCAACTGACATACAAGAAGTGGTCACATATTTCGCAGAAGTCAGTAATTTTTATTGATACGTTTCGTTAAGGCAGTGGCTACAGAACCGCCCATGGATCTTTAACACGGGCCATTCCATGGTACGAGTATAATTGCACTTTGTTGCCAACGCTTGCCTACCGGTGTACAAGTACACTCGTACTTCCAATCCCATACCGGCAGTTGCCTCCCGGAGCGCGAACTCCTGCTTGCACAGTGGGGTGTCAGAGATTGCTTCCAGCGAATGCGAACTCGCGTTTGGCAGAGCGGGATGCCAGAGGTTGCTCAAAAGCAAACCTCAAATCACAAACATATCTTTTATCATTGGTATTCATAGCCGAAGTAGCCAATAAAAGTAACCTGGGCCAAAAATGTCCATGAAAAACAAAAACTTTCACCGTTGGTAACCTTGGCCAAAAATGATCAAGACCAACCAAAACTTTCACCATTGGTATCCTGGGTCAAAAAGGCTCAAAAAACAGTAACTTTCACCGTTGGTAACCTTGGCAAAATACAACCAAGAAAAAACAAAAACTTTCACCAATGGTATCCTTGGCCGAAAATGACCAAGAAAAAACAAAAACTTTCACCATTGGTATCCTTGGCCAAAAAGGCTCAAAAATCAAAAACTTTCACTGTTGTTATCCTTGGCCAAAAATGACCATGACCAATTGGTATCTTTGGCCAAAAAGGCTCAAAAATCAAAAACTTTCACCTTTGGAAACCTTGGCTAAAAATAGTCAAGGTTATTTTTTGGAAAACGGGTGAAATTCACATGGGGTCAATGTTCACGTGACATGCCAACAGTGTTAGCATTCCAGGGTAACTTTTCAAACAATGAACATTGCAGGAACGTTTTCATTTGCTTCAACTTGTTGCTTGTATGCACAAAATTTGGCAACAGAAAAACAAAAAAAAATCTCACAAACAGGCAGCAGCTCCACTGAGATCATTGGTATTTTTACTCTCACAAGAAACCCTTTAGGGACTGCAGAAGCCGATATATTGACATTGCTGAATGATTTTTGCAATAACTTGCAAACCGCTAAGGTTACATCCACCAGCAAAATATTGTAAGAAAAGTTTTCACTGAGCATATTTTGAGGTATTGGCGATAGCTTTGTGGCGTCATTGGCGAACACAAACAGGGGAAAAACTGAAAAAGCAGAGTAGTCAAAACAAAAACATCTGTAAAAAAATCTACAAACACGTTAGAAAAATTCAATCGGCATAGAAAATGTTGACCAGGACCCAAAGTTTGTAAAAATATTTATATAAGAATTGTGCAAATTTTTTGGAAAGTACAAAAATATAAATTAGTTGATTTTTAAGACAGTTTTGGTCATTTTTAACATGTAAAATATCAAATCATATCTTTGGTTCCAAACACAAAACAATCTGAAAGTTGCAGTATATTTTCACATCTGCATCTTACAACATCCTCCCAAATTTGAAGCAGAAGTAATGAGAATATAAAAAGTTATACTAATGATCTAAAAAATTTCTGACAAGTTGCCAAAAATTAAAAAGTTGACAAAAAGTTCAATAAAACATTTTGAAAAGTTTTGACATTTTGTTATTGGTTGTATTTTTGTGTTTTTTCTAATGCTGCACTCCAAAATCTAATATCGGCAGTGATTTTGGCACAAAACCTAAAAAATGGCTTTCTTCAATTTGTCTTTTTTGTCCCAATTTGCTTTTTTTCCGCAACATTTTTTCCCCAACCCTAAAACTATGGTAAGTGACTTGGTATAGTCCTTGCAAAAAAGCTAAAATGTTGGCTTGAAAATTTTTTTGAAAATTATCAAGAACTTTCTTAAAAAGTCAAGAACAAAGCAAAAAGGCAGATTTTCTCAGAAACTTCAAATGCAAGCATACCTTCCTGTTAGACCCATCTGAAAGATCTCACAAAAACCTTTCTTGCAATGTTTTTCCTGTCAACGTACCTTCAGTGGTTCACAAGTTATCACTGAAAAACCGCCAAGCAAGACAATAAATTGACTTTTGCAGTCCTTAAAAGGTTTTAAAACTTTAAGCTATGAACACTGAACCAATGTCTTTGTTTTTTCAACTTGAACTTCGTGCTTATTTGCACATGAAATTTGGTAACATTGAAACGGTTGGTAGGATACAAATTGGAATGAAAAAGCATCTAACAAAAAAGTAAGGTTCATTTACAACATTGATAGATATCTTAATCTTTGGGTTTCACAAGGAATAAACTTTTGCAGTGATTATAGCATCAGCTAAGGCATTGATGGGTTTATATCTTTCCAAGCAATAAGGATTGTACTAATGTTTGTAATTTTTCAAATTGTTGCTTGTTTGGGCGCCGCATGAAATTTTGCAATGTTGAAGCGGTTGATTGATAGGCTACAAATTTGAAAGAAAAAATATCTCACACAAAGGCAGCTCCATCAAGAACATTGGTAGGTTTGAATTCTGAAAGGAACAAAAGACGCAGTAAATACAGCATAAACCAAGGCATTGATGGGTTGGAAACTTTCCAAGCAAAGAACAATGCAACACTTACTTTAGGTTTTCAACTTGTTGATTATTTGCACATTTATCATTGAAATCTGGCAAAGAAAACTGATGCGGTTGGTAGGCCACAAATCTAAACAAAAAAGCTCACGAAAACGCAACTCCACTAAGACCGTTGTTAGGTTTGGTTTTTGCATGTATCAATCATGAATCACAATCAAATGAATACGGATGACACTAATTAGAGGGCCGGGCGGGCTGGACAGCCGTGTTTCCAAATGAAAAACATGAATGTCGGAGGGCTGCACATAAGACAGAAAGCCGGGCCGGCGGGCTGCACAAAAGGGCGGTCCCGAAGCCCTCCGGCCTGCCTTAAACTTTATGTGCAGCTCACTGGCCCACCCTGTTGTGCAGCCTACCGGCTAAGCCTTCTGTGCAGCCCGCTAGCCCGCGAAAATTCATGTTATTCATTTTGAAACATGGCCCTCCAGGCCGCCCGGCCCGCCGTTTAGTGTTATCTATGAATGTAGCGTAATTGGAAAGTTATATTTAAAACTTTCATGATTATATTTGAAGCACTGCTCATGGCATGAGCAATGAGGAAAGGGTGTAGGCTAGGCAAATCGGCAAGCTGACGTTTGATTTGATCTGCGACAAGCGCTAGACCGACTGTTGCACTCACACGCGCCTCAGACGACGGTAGTGTGAATTTTTGCGCTTTGGCGACTTTTCAAAGGTGACCTGTGAACGTGCGAAAATTTTGAGGACAACTGGGGAAAAACATACCGGTAGGGAATGTTTGGCAAACCAATTCACCAACCAAAATGAAAGGTCTTAAGTTTGACACCTTATTTGACCATCTCCTGCAATGTGGCAGTTACGTACAACGAGAATGCAGTAGGCTTGGCAGAAATAAGTACTGTAAACGTAAAACCTATTCCTCACCTTAACTAACCACCACAGCAAAGTGAGCCGCACTTTTCTGGTGGATGCGAGCTTGGGTAAAAATGTTTTTGTTGCAAATACAACGTCCTCTGCTCCGCCTCCGACGACAAAGAAACATTTTGGACTGCGCATCCGCAAAGAACATGCGGAGTCCAAACTCCGCTTTTTGTCCACCTCTGATGAAAACCACCACAAATATGTCCAAAATGGCTACAATGGCAAATAAGTCGGCCAAACCGTGTTGTTTCAAACGCAGCTTAGACAACTTTCCGGCTATTGTTCAATAAAAATTTGTATAGCTGTGTGTTTGTATATTTATGCAGATTAAAGCTGCAAAAGGATTGCGGGTTGCACTCATCGCAGTTTCACACACGACACCGAAACGTTGACCTTGTTTTATCAACACTGATATGCGGAAACTTGTTTTAAATCCCAAAAGCAACGCCTTGATACAAATGCAAATTAGACAACTTTCTGGCCACTGTTCAACAAAATTTTGATACCTATGTCTTCGTATATTTGTGCAGATTAAATCTGCAAAATAATTGTGGGTTGCACTCATCTCAGTTAGACACACGACACCGAAACGTTGACCTTGCTTTATTAGCACTGTTCAGCGAAAACTTCTCCTAAATCGCAAGAACAGCGCCTTGATTCAAACGCAAATTAGACAACTTTCCGGTAATCGTTCTACAAAAATTTTATAGCTGTGTATTCGTATATATATGCACATTAAGGCTGCAAAAGAATTGCGGGTTGCAATACAATCACTGAACCTGAACGTTACTAGAAACAGATTTTAAATCTATTTCCTGTGAAAGGTATTATGAGTTACAACTTACAGGCAAATTATTTCTAGCCGTCTCTTCCTTTATAACCGATCACTTTTAAACACGGGTGTATAAAGCAAATAACCACTATGTTGATTATTTATTTAAAATTTCAAGTAATAAAACAAGTTGAGAAACAGAATCTTATTTCCAAACAAAAACAGATTCTCATAAAACTTTGCATAACTGAAACAGATTACCTTGGAACCGTAAATAGCCTTGAAGGTCATCATTTATTGCAAACGTGAAAACCACTTTGCAAGTTGTAAGAGTGCAATACCCTTCGCACATGAAAGCAGACACTTCTTTGCGTTTGGACGTCGATGACTTAACAACATGACGTTTGAAAGCAAAGAACATACTGCATTGTGGACTTTTAGGTTGCATATGACCAGCGCCGGCCCTAGCAGGTGCGGGGCCCAATGCAAGACCAAGGTGCGGGGCCCCACTGAGCAATGGTGTTATGACGTCATCGTGTCCAGTCAACCGTGATACGACCTTTCTGATGAAATGTTGTAGCAAAATACCTACATAATTATGAATATCAAAAACGACTGCAAATTATTTGGAGTTTATGTGTAAGTACCAATAGTTTCTTTCATTTGGAGGGGAGTGGTCATAGCTCATGTGTTCCCTAGTTACGGCCATGATTACGACTAAATAGCATGCTGCTGTGGTGGACAGTAATGTAACGCTACCACTCGTTAATCGTTCTTTCAAACGAGGTAATTGTTTGCTAACAATTAGATTTGTAAGCATTTTCTACAATTTTCGAGTGCAAGGAGTACGGTATCCGGACAAATGAACAACCTGCCTAAACACCACGGCGCGGGGCTCCCAGAGACGCTGGGCCCAATGCAACTGCATCGGTTGCATCGGCTTAACCCTGTAAGTCCCGCATCCTACAAAATTTTGGCGCGAGTTTGCAGTGCTGTAACTCGCCACCCGATTGAGCTAGGGAGCTATCCAAACCATCAACGGATTCAGCAAGTCTTCTGCTTGAAATTGAAAAAAAACGGTTTTAGTTTTCGGTTTGGGGTTCGCTGGGGGGACCGCTGCAAGTGGGGGAGTTTTTGCTTCATTTGGCGACCCTTACCTGGCCCTGGACCCCAACCCATTGGGCCATTGTTTTGGCTCACTTTTGGGCCATTGTTTTGGAAACTAGGCTAAAATCCGCGTCTTTAGAACCCTTGAATGACTTTCGAGCATATCGAGAGCGAAAATTATGGCTCATAAACCAAAAAATGACCAACACTTTGCTCCCTCAAAAGCCACTCTTGGGGGCATTACACCGCAGGCAATAACTCGCCGTCAGATTGAGCTAGAGAGTTGTTCAAACCCTCTAAAGACTCGTGAAGGTATGTAGTTTGCAATAAAAAAAAAAACGTTTCAGTTTAAGATGTCTGGTTTTTGTTAATGCTGATATAATGATAGGATGTTTCTTCTATTTTTTGCTGATGTCAGCATTTTTGCCCAACCTCCCTTTAAGACCCGCAGGAGACATTTAAATGACATAATTTTTTTTTAGTTTAGCTGTTTTTTGGTTACATTTCGGTCCTTTGAAGGGTCCGAAAGGGTTTTTAGCATTCCTGGTTCCAAGATTAGAGCCAAAAAATCTTTAAATTTATTAGGGAAATCCCCCAAAAGTAGTGAGAAAAGCTCCTTACCAATTAGCTGCTTTTTGGCCTAACTTTTGAACCAGAAACGCTAGAAACTCAATCAAGGGCTCTAAAAACGCGTATTCTGGCCTAGAATCCAAAAATACTGCAAGCCAAAATATTGGCGCGTGGGATCGTATGACGACGTCATATAATTAACCAAAAAACATGCCCCTGTCATGATTCCTTTGACCCAAAACCCCCCAACCAAATTTAAAACAAATGTTTTTTATTCTAAACTACACGACGCCACTAGTCATTACAGGGTTTGAACAGCTCTCTAGCTCAATCTGCTGCCGAGTTATGGCTTGCCAAAGTTTGCCCTGAAAGGTCAAATTGTGCCTTTACTGAAAAGTTTTGAATTAGGCCAAAAACTGGGTTTTTGACCCATAATTTTGGCTATAGATATGCTAGCAAGTCAATCAAGGGCTCTATAGACACGGGTTTTGACCTAGTTTTTAACAAAATTTTGAGCCAAAAGAATGGGTCAATGGGTTGGGGCCAAGGGCCGGCCAAAGGTGGCCGAAATTTCCAAAACACGCCTTCTTTGTGACGTCACCTCTAGAAACCCCCCACCGAAAACGAAAAACGTTTTTTTTTCGATTTTGACGACAAGACTTGCTGAATCCGTGGATGTTTTGGATAGCTCTCTAGCTCAATTGCCTGGCGAGTTATGGGATTGCAAATTCTGCAAAAAAGGGGGTAAACCCGGGACTCAAAGGGTTAAAAGCTACAATAAGGCTCGTTGTTCTGAAGCGTCCCGGTTTTCAATCACGAAAATATGGTATGCCTACATAAAAAAGTATTAAAGTTGGAAGCTTTCACAATGTCATTAATATATATAAGGAATAGCAAAGGCCCAACAACAGATCCCTGGGGCACGCCACATGTTACATTCAAAAAAGAAGATTTATCATCTCCTATTTTGGTACACTGGAACCTGTTGTCCAAGCAAGAAGCAAGTAGTTTCAGGGGTGTTCCTTTTACTCCATAGTAAAACAATTTTTCAAGTAATATTTTGTGATGAACACAATCAAAGGCTTTGCTTAGGTCTAGAAACAGAGTTCAAGTTATTAATTTGTTATCTTTATTACAAAACATGTCATCATAGATGGCAGAAATTCCTAGTTCAGTAGAATGATTGGTACAGAAGCCATATTGTTGTGGGCTCAATGTACAATCACTGGTGACAAAAGAGTACAATCTGCTGTAAACTACTTTTTCAAAAACTTTGGAGAGAGTTGGAAGTATGGATATTGGCCTATAATCGTTTGGGGATTTAGGAGATGTTATTTTAGGAATGGGTGTAATTTGTGCAATTTTTAGAAGATTAGGAAATTCACCTTTTGACATGTATTTGTTAAAGAATTCAGATAACCATGATGATAAACTACTGGCAGAAATTTCTGGGATGTCAAGGAGTTAGATGTTGTTTTGCACTTTAGTGATGCAGTTACTTGTCTGATTTCATCAACACTGGTTGGTGGAAATGTACACAAAATGGGGAAAGACTCATTAAGAAAGTCCTTAAAAGTTGCAGGGGGAGGGTCACTTTTAGAGGATATATTTTTGCCAATTTTGGAAAAATGTATATTTAGTTCTTCACAATGGTTTTGATTATTAGGATCAGTATTGTAGGTTTCTGTACCTACTATGCTTTTTTTTGTTTTTGTAGAAATAATTTCATTAATATCTTTCCAGGTTTTTTTGACATCATTTCTACACTTTTCAAATTTTGATCTATAGTAGTTTTGTTTTAGGGATTCTTTGAGGTGTGTTATTTTATTTCTGTAAAATTTGCACTTGGCTCAAATTGATGGGTTGTTTGTTGATAACATTTTTTTACACAAGGCATTCTTTTTAGAAATAGATGTTAGCAAACCTTTGGTGAACCAAGGTTTGTGGAAGGAACGATGTTCCTTCTTCCACAGGCTTCCACAAACCTTGGTCAACCAAGGTTTGTGGAAGGAACGAACCAAGGTTTGTGGAAGGAAGAAATAGATGTTAGCACACCTTTGGTCAACCAAGGTTTGTGGAAGGAAAGATATTTTTATTTAATATCCCTTCCATTTTTGCTCATTAACTGAACTGGTTGGTGACACCTAACATCTGTTTGGATGCCAAGAACGTGGTTTGAAACGTGTCACCAACGGACAATAGTGGCATTCCAATACAAGTTTTTGCGGCCACTTCCAGCAGTTAAGCACCTTGCGTATGTCGCCTTCATCAAGAAGTTTTGCTGAAATTTTCAAAGATACATATGTATCATATCTGGTTCTCCATGCTTGAAACCGCACACTTCTTGCATTGTGGAACTTGTTCCAAAACCATTTTTTGAAACAGACAATTCTAGTACAGTAAAACTCGTCTAATTCGTCATCGTTTAATTCGTCAATTCGCTTAATTCGTCACTGTTTCGTCGGTCCCGGCAGAATCCCTATCTTTTGTATACATTTCTGTTCGTCTAATTCGCCATCGTTTAATTCGTCAATTTGCTCAATTCATCACCTCTTTCTATCCCTGAGATACGTTTTGTTCGTCTAATTCAGGGGTTCCTAACCCTTCTCTTACCATGTACCCCTTCAGCATTCCGACAGATGAATATGTACCCCTTCAGCATTTCACCAGATATGCATGTACCCCTTCATTATTTTGACAAATGAACATGTACCCCTAGAATTTCCTATGACAAAATATTTTGTCAGGATTATTCACGGAGACATTTAACAATAAGCATATAATGATTTTGAAAATAATATTCGCTGATGTATTTATAAATATTTGAATATAAACAATATGTAAATACATTTTTCTCTTTTATCGCCAACCTTAAATGTACCCCTTCGAATAGGAAAATGTACCCCTGGGGGTACATGTACCCCAGGTTGGGAACCCCTGGTATAATTCGTCATTTGCAGTTTCGCTTTAGATGTCTAAGCAGCTAGTATGTGTGGGAATTCAAACAACTTAGGGATCTTTATCTGAGAATTGTTGCACCTTGCAATTTGTTTATCGAATTTATACACAAGGTGCGAAGCGCCACCCGACTCCCCATTGAGAGAACGTGGAAAAGTTTATTAAAGATTTAAAAGGTGCTTGATTGAATGGAGGAGTCCAGAAAGAGCAGAGGAATTAATTGTTGTATTCAACCATAACGTCATAAACTTGTTTTTTACTGCAAATAAGAGCACTATGTGTGCATATGAGTTACTATGATAAAGTATATGAGCTTCTATGATAGAGTTTTCACCTGTTTGCGCAATTCGTAACTTCGCCTAATTCGTCACTTTTTTCTAATCCCCTTGAGGTGACGAATTAGGCAAATTCTACTGCATCTGGTTTCATTCTCGAGACAAAAATTTCCACTGTCCTGAACTTAGCATCAGGTGAATTGCCAGATTTGTGACAACACCTTTTCTTTCTAACTACAGTTGACCATCGGCATTCATCCAGTTGATCATCTTCCTGGTCAGTATTTTAATTTATTTGTTTGTGAGAAGACACGAAGTCCATAGTATGAACACACACCCTCTTCAGAACGCAGGTTGATAAAAAACAGACAAAGCAGCACGTAGTACAAGGCATTGAAGACAGAACCATAGGGTTACAGACACATTCTTAACACTAAAGTTAGCTAACACGTAACACTTGTTGCGACACTACTGCGGAGTAGGGCATCAATTCCTAAATTGGTTGAGTCTAGGTGAAATGCGGAAGCATTGTGGCATGTGGCATGTCACGCTATCAATCAAACGGATACAGCAAAGTTCGATCACTCATTCACAGAGTAAAATGCGATTATAGTGTTCAAATAGTAGGGACGAATACGAACAATCTGACTGCATCAAAGCATGTAACCATATGCTGTTAGATTTTCTGCAGCTTTCAAGAAACAGTTGTTGTAGTTGAGAAACAGTATTGTCTACCCTGGAGTCGTTAATGGGCTTGTTAGTGTCACATGTCATGTCAGCTTTATTCAATCCACACACAGCATCATCTCGTGATTGAGGCTCTTGTCCACCTGAAACTTGAATGTTTGCAGGTGTGTCCACAATGCCATTCATTGAGCCTTTATGCAAATAATTTATTCTCACAGATTGTTTCATTTGACTAAGAACTTGTTTGATGCTGGATAGCTTCGTATCAGTTTGATTGGTCTCTGAACGTATATTTGATAGCATTTCTGACATCCGCTTTTCTGATTTTTTTGTCCCTTATGCCACAGCCTGCAGTTCACTTCTGAATGATTTTATATCAGAAGCAAGCAAATTGTTATCCTCATCACATCAACGGTTTTTCACTTCCCTTTGTTGTTCTACTTCCTTGCTTAACTGTATTATTTTGTGGTAAAGAGATGCTGCATCAATATGTTTCAAATCAAGGGAAGGAAAATCAGTAGTTTCAGTCACCAGTCAAGAGTTATTAGGGTCTGCATCCAGTTCTACTATTATATCATGAATGTCTTTCAATGTTTCTCTTGCCTTTCCCACACCTTTTCTTTTTATGAGCCTTTTTTCAGGAGCAATTTTGTTGTGCAGCAGAGCCTTAGCTTCTGAAATTGTCTCCTCATTGTAATAATTGAACATTATTTGAAAAGTTGAGTCAAGAGCTGTAGATTTATGTCTATGATTCATTACGAATAGCAGTGAATTAATTATAAGTGTAGAGTTATCATCCTTGGTCATTGTTTTTGCCTTGGTTACACTTCTTTTTACCATCTCTGATTTTTTAGATATGTGATTTTTCCCTATGCCTCTATTCTGTAGTTCCTCTGTTCATTCCCATGGAATGCAACCCCAGCACAGTTTGAGAAGCAAGGTTGGAACACTAGTCCAGCAGAAGTTAATCACAAAAGTAGCAGTAAAGCAAACCTACTTTTTTACAACAACCTACAAACCTTATTCAAATAGAATCAATATACAAAAAACTTCGTTTTTTACGGTGGGCTGCGACCAGTGCACAAGATGGTACCACAACGGATGTCTGAAGATGAGTCCACCTGAAACAAAGCAAGCAATTCTTTCAAAATTATGGCTGAGGCCGTGTTGTGAAAAATCTTAGGTAAAACAGTGTATGGGGTTTCCTTTTGGTGTAGGAACCCAATGTTGAGGTTTGGGGTGTTGCCCAGCGTAGACGTTGCTTGCGAGGAATGACTGTCGTTGCATGCAGAGATG
>Ga0210059_1004289_pt1 | contig 22974 bp, 8 predicted proteins | sample Ectturendosymbi2_FD_188042 | JGI IMG/M metagenome (GOLD analysis project Ga0210059, IMG submission 188042) | Ecteinascidia turbinata endosymbiont from Florida, USA - Sample 2 (SPAdes) (version 2) | ecosystem: Host-associated > Tunicates > Ascidians > Unclassified | place: Key West, Florida...
TTGTTAAATCACCAAAACAGAATTGAAACAACAGTTTCTACACATACTCGTAAAAGGCAGCACAAGCGTTTGCGAATTGCTAGTGTATCATCTAACATATTCGAGGCAGTGGTAGCAAACAAAGCTTGCACGTAATTTATTATAGTGATAGTTTTGGTGATTACTGTAATGTTCCTTTGCCTTTTTATAATTGCAGTATGGTCACGAAATTAATGAGCCGGGAGGTTTTGCGCTACGACGGACAGTCTGAGGAGCAAACACAACGCACCATTTGCAAAAAGCTCCATTGTAAATATTGCTGTACGCTAATCATGTAAATTCGTTTAACCATTGCTTCTGGAAACTTTTGAGCACCAACTGTTACATATGGAAACGAGAAACCTGAAGGAGGGGACCAGCAAGTAAACAATACCTTTCGTCGATCAGCATCAGTCAGGGGAACTCCAACCAAGCTACCAATATCATTTTCACTACTGAATACTTGACTGGCAGACTCTGAGCACGAGCTAGTGTCATTTCTATCTCTTTTGCAAAAGTCTCTTTCTCTTGACGAACTCGTTTTCCGCTTGCGTTGTACAACTACAAACTTATCCATTTTTCTCGCACTCTTCTGACCATCACGGTACCCGAAATTCGAACTACAGGAGGAACAACTCCAATCGTAACGCATTGCGCAACACGTGCAGAGTTTGTACGTCATAGCATGTATGAAGCGGTTTCTCTCAATGCCATTATGACTCATGAATCGCAACGTCTTTATCGAAAAGCGACATTCAGCGAGGGTTTCCTATGGTATTAGCACGATTTGCTTATTGCAATTGAAGTGTTGCACTCGTAACGTAACAAGGTAACAGCTCACTACACCACTAGTTATAATCGAAATCTTTATATAGCTATGTATGCATGTGCGGAATTGTTTTGCGTTTTAACAAATGTCTGCAACAAATTTGTGTTTAGGCGATTTCCGTTAAGGGGGGGATCTAGCCCCTCAGTCCCCCCCTGCTTGCGACCCTGTGTAATAGTTGCCACTAATAAATACACCGATCCCCTCTATTAAAAAAACGCACCGTGTGCTTGAAGCTGACTTAGTAGCGTTACAGAAGAAACAAAATGCCAGCTTTGCACTGGACCAGCAAGTCGAAGCTTTGTGGCTTTCCGTAACATTGCATCCCAAAAGCTGGGCAGTCTTTCAAGTGCATCTTACTGAGCAGTACTGGCACCATTCAGTGCTGAATAACGGATATGAAAGTTGTTCCTACGGATTGTTAGAGTTAGCTTCAGATGATGTTACGAAATGTTCAGAGCTGATGAGAAAAAGTATTATCTTTCAGATCAGACAAGTAATTAATAGTGTGTGAATTTTGGTAAGTGACATTTATTGACACCTTTCCTGGATTTCAACTCAAGAAAATTTTATTTGCCATTTAATTACGCCATACAAGAATAAATACTGACAACGGCCCCTTAACAAAATCACTTGGGTACATATTGTGCTTTGATATCTTTCATTCGGTGATGGTTACAAACAGTTATATTTCAAAACGATAAACTCAAACTCAAATCAAATTCTTTTGAAACTGGAATGGGGTTGCAAAAACTTGCTTTTAGTTGAAAACGGTAGAAGAATATCTCTTAAAATATTAATAAGAGTTTTTGGAAATTGTGCCCAAAAATGAATATGAGGGACAAAACCGGAAAAGCATCAATAAATACCAAGCTGATCTATTTGACGTTAGGAAACATATTTATTGACAATATTTTAAACACTTTCTCTTTCTGTTGACTCAAGCACTTCTACAAAAACAACGTTTTGCAACTGATCTTTGGAAAAATTTCACAAGTGTTTTATTAACATGTACTGCGTCGAAGTGTGTTGTTGAACTCACTTCAAAATGGTTGTTATAACCAAATGTTTGCAAGTGTGTCACTGAATCTATTATTAAATGTTGCTTTTGTACTTCAAGTGCTTTGCTGAAGTCGTGCTCAGACTTTAGAATCAAAGTTGAATAAAAGCAGTGTGTAGATGAGCCAGACAAATGTGTTTTTGAACTAGATTCTTGTGTTACTGAATTAGATGTCCTTGCAGACTTGTATGCTCATGCTGGGATGTTGCTGAATTAGGTGCTAGCTCCTTGTCACTTACAAAGGGTAGAGGAATTCATTTGCAGTGTTGAAACATTTTATTATTTTTTCTTTCTTCGGTTTCCATAAAAAATTTAATGAGTGTAATGGAGTCAGGTGTCATCCCATGAAACGAAGCTCACATGAGCACCCCGTGATGCATTGTCTTGTCCCCGTCATACCTACGAACTAACATAAGTCACTTAAAGAGTCAATTAAAAAATTGTGTCTTACTGAAATGCTGCAACTAGATGCTTCTTCGTATTGTAAGGCTACCACTGTACTGTAACACATAGTCCCTAGATCTGTACTGAGTTTGCTTGAGGGGGCATGCAAATGCATGTTAAGTAACCGAAGAGAGAGTTGAAGCAGAAGCACTATTGTCGTTATCTTTGGTCCTTACGCCTTATGTATCTTCCCCGTTTGTAGACTGGTCAATTCCTGCTAACCTATTGTTAACCAGCGAATTGTAGTCTTCGATATGTCACTTGAATTACTCTAGAGTCTGGGTTCTTAAACTGAGGGGTGTGAAAGTTCGCAAGGGGCGCGCGAGTATGGCAGCGACAAACTGCTTGAAAGTGCTAAACGCATTCCTTTTTATCCATCGTGAATTTATTACTATTTCACTACAAACGCCACAATCAAAACAAAGCGGACAATAGACCTACATGAACAAAACCGAGACCTCCTGAACTTGCTTTTGAAAGCTGGGTTTATGAAAGTTTCGTGTAACAGTGGTGTCTTTTGTGGTTGGTTCCATTTTAGAGTCAATGCGAATTGTGTCAAAGGCTCTATTAAGCGTGATGATTTGGCAATAAGTTATTCACTTCCAACTGTTGTTAAAAGGATCTTGGTTTAATCAGCATTGCAAGGTAATTCTCTTCAGTCGATGTAAAAATTGAAAAAGTGAAAATATTTTCAGATAGGAGAGCACATTCGGGAAAGATAAATTTTTAACTGTAATTGTGAATTGTTTTATTGTTCGTATCTTCTAGTTGAAGAAAAAGAGTTATTTCTTCATCTGTTTTAGCTAGACAATACTCTTAGCAATTTGTTCATAATTCAAAAGAACATAACGTGCAGCACAGAACCAAATGGCACCTTTGTACAATTTCAGATACTGATTATAAAAGAAAAAATAGACAACTCTATCTCCTATCATGCCTCACAAACGCTATTTTTGGTTGGCCTACCTGATGCTTACTTGTATGCATACGAAGTAGGCTTAATGCAATATTACTGAATATATATCCATTACGAGAAGAAATTTCCTTCTACACATATGCCTCAGTTCTACACAATAAAACTAATTTTTTAAGACTTACATTAAAAACAAAAACACCCTTTGAAATGCTTATGTTTTCATTTCACGAATCTTGTTTTTTGTCAACAACAGTTGTTACGTTTTTCAAATACCATTATTTCTTACATTCCTGAATACAAGACTAGAATTTTGCAGAGGACATACAATCAAGCAGTTGCCCAGGTCATCACCAGATCTCGGAAAGCCCCTGATCTATGGTATGTAATCAACGCTAGGATCGGGTGTTGAGTCGTTGACTTCGTTTCGAGGCATTGGTTTGAAAACAGCCTCTGGAAAGAGTATTTTCCGCGCATCTGGGAAAAAATTCTAGGTCAGTTGTAAAAGTCCTGCTTTTCTGTTCATCATTGGGACTAGTCATAGCTTTGCGTGAAAATCGAAGGAGACGTACATACGGCCTTTTTCTTTTCCGAAAGACAGTTAAAAATTAGACAGAATGAAATGCTTCCGATAAAAACATCTTTCCACTGTTTTTCATTTACGCTTTTACAACGTGACTACAACATAATTGTTCGCTAAATAGTTTGGTCTGAACTTTCGCATTGGCTTTTTCCCCGTGGACAGAATGGAGTCGAGGCACTGAGAGAAATGGCTTGAGTTCTGAGGAATGATCTAGTTTCTTGGGATACAAAAGAAGAATCCGAGAAAACAAACTGTAATGAAACACTTTGCCATTTAGTGCATAAAGCAGATATTCACAGAAATGAAAATTTTGGTCATATAATCACGTCTACGCACAACGTTTGTTTGCGGCAACGGTATTTTGTTTCATCAAGTATTTTTTAATTGCATGGTTCCAATCGAAAAAGGTGGTAGGTGCAAGTAAAACTAGGCTAAACTGATGAAAACCCTTAACATTGAAAAATATTGAAACAACGAATGTTTGAAACAATACTTGCTTATATCGCCATTTTAAATCAACTTCTGGTTGTACTTTATTGTGGTTATTTTGTTTCTCACAAACAACGGCTACCGTATACCCCACCTGCCTTTATTCATGTATGCGGAGATCAGATGCAGAGGAATGCAGATCTTGGGTGGAAAGATAGGAACTTGAAATTTTAGATTTCATGAAGGGAGTGAACTTAGTAATGTAAGCGCAATGATCACCGAAAAAAGTATTAAAAATAATTCATAGATTTGTTGAAACCTTTTCATATGCTTTTCGCTGTTGATTTATAAAAATATATTTGTTTTTCAAATCATTAAATTTTGGAAGGGTGTGTAGCTACAGTAGATATCTTTCCAAGCTTTGTAATGTATTTGCTTGTGCAACAATACAGCAATGTCAGTCTTTCTGCTTTCAGTTATGCATGAGCACCTTGCAAGATAACGTCATGTTAAAATAGTTTTGCCACCTTTTCTACAAACGTAAACAAACTTAAACCAAAACATCTTTAATACCTGAAGATGCACGTAAAGATAAATCTGTACACCAACAACATTTTAAAATGCATGAAAAGATAAATCTGTGTTCCTGCTATCCTTTGGTTTTCAACGACTATATGGATTGATATTTGTATGGGATTATCTAACTTCGTCTTTGTCATGAAAATGCGAGTGTGTCACGCATAAACTTGCCTTGTCGGAAACTTTCGTAACCTGATTTAGGATATGAAAAGTTTTTCAGCACGCTAAACCATGCCGAATATCAATTGCATCATCGTTGTAAAGCGTGGAGATTTTCAACAGCTTTCTGAACATGCAAGATGGAATTGAGCAGTGAAAGTATTTCTGTACATCTATAATTCATTAATTTGTCTGTCGGATAACATGTTTCTGTCTCTTCAGACCTTTCGTGTTTTTCAAGTCAAGATAATTTCTGGTATGTCAATCGAAAGTTTTTTATTGTGAATCAAGCAGCAACTTTAAATATTTTTAAAAGCAAACTACGAAAAGCGCAAAAAGTCATTCTACGATGTTTGATGCTGTAATTGTCTTATCTACAAAAAAGGATTGAAAAAACATAAAAATACCTAATTCCCTGTGAACGAAGATTTTTTTGTTCCAAAAAACGTTAGTAATTTTCTCTTGTGGAAGTAATGGACCACATTTCAGTGACGTACTTCAAACTTCATATTACGGTTTGTACGGTTTGTGGATAAAAGCTTTCTGTTGAGATTTTCCAGTATAGTACATAATGTTAAGTAGGCTACAAGCTACACGCAAACTGCAGTAGTCCCGTATTGAAAACCTACAGCAGAACCCACGCTGTTTTGTGGTGCAAATGCAAGATACACTTTTTTCGTTAAGAATCCTGATGATTGCTCACCACTTGTGATCCTTCTCGTACCCAACAAGCGGCGATAACTCTCGTTTCTGGTGTTAAACACTGAGTGAAGTCATGCTTTGTTCGTTGCGCTCTGTTGATTGCTGGGCATTCGGTATTTCAACAAAGCGAAACCTAAATCTTCGCATGACTACACTTGTATCATTCCGTTCTAATTACACTATGTGTGTACGTGCCTATCTGCACACAAAACGATCTAGAGAGATATTTTATGTTGTGTACCCCTCACAACTAATGGGAAATATCATCACATTCTAACATTAGAACTTGTATAGCGTTTCCGTATTCTTAACTTTGTTTTAGTTGAAAGAAAATTAGAGGATGGTAAAAGCACACCAAAAACTGTTTTAAACACGAAAGAACTGAGAAAACAATTTCCTACCATGAACAAAGACTTCTTGTTCTGAGTGTTAGCAATGTTATTGTTTTCTTTCGAAATGCCGTATTTGAATACATTTTCAATCCTTGGAAAAAATCAATGGTATCAATTTGCAGCATCTTCAGAATGTAAGCATGTTAAGTCAAACACATTTTGCAATTTACTGTTTTGTAGTAACAGTATACAAAACCACTGGTATGAGACCAGCGCAAACCTAACAGTATAGATGTTAAGTCAGTCAGTACAGGAAGGAGTGCACCAGTGTGCAATTAACAATTCAGCATTACTGTAGTGGAAAACCATGAGGACATCTAATTTACCAAGTCTGCAATACAATTTTCAGTACTCTCATTAGGTATGTGAACATAACAGACAAGCTGGTAAAAGAAAACACACAAATGATTTTACAGATAAGTGCACTTCTATATACACACAGTTATCATAATGAGGTACCTTAATTTCACAGGTGTGGAGAGAACAAAACACTGAATTTTGTATATTAATTTGAGAATGCTAGTGATAATATAAGACAAAAAGTTGAAAAACGTCAAATGGAAGACAGAGGAAGACTAACCTACAACAGAAATGGAAAATTTACAGTGCCTGTTAAGTATAAAACACATCGAAAACAAAATGGAAAAATCATATTCTACAAAGTTACAAGTCATGAGCAACACAGGATGATTTAAATGAATTTCGTTGGTTACTTTGCATCAACGAGCTGAGAGTGTACAGCAGGTAGATTTTACAGTTAATTGCTTGATTTCAAATTGAGACCGGAACTTGATATGGCCAGGTATTTCTTGGGTCCAATGAATTTGAGAGAGAGTTGCCCTTGAGAAAAATTTTCTCTTGGTAAGAAGAAATTTTTGCAAGTTTCAAGTCTGATAGAGTGGTTATGAATCGTCGGAATAGATTTGACATACTGTGTTTAAAATGCGATGAGAGGAGGTTGCATTCATAAGAGTGCATAAACTTTTAAGCTCAAAATTTAAAGTTTGTTGATTGTTAGTATGTGATTTTGTATTTAAGTTTCATCCTAACTAGCTTTGTTGGATGTTTTCAGGAAATTCGCTTGCTGTATTTCTGTCGACAGAGCACACAAATAAAGATGCACAAAGCTTTAATAAAGAAGTCAGAAGTCACTCTTTGTCACATTTGGCAAATCTAAAGTTAAGTATTTTTTCAAAGAATGTTCCAGGTAAATGTTCACCTCTCAAATCAAAAACCGTACTCCAACTCATAGGTAGCCTTAAAGCGCCATCTTCCGACTGTCATTTTGGTGCAACGATGATAGCGCGAGTAGACATGAAATCGACGCAAAACGCATTCATTGCGCATGTATCTGTTACCACAGAGGTTACCAACTTGGGGTAGAAATACCCCTAGGGATATATTTGCTTATCAGAAGGGGTACATTTAAGGTTAGCGGTAGAAGAGAAGTATATATTTACACATCATTTAATTCAAAATATTTATACATATATCAGTAAACATTATTTTTAAAAGCCGTTATGTGCTTATTTTAAAACATATCTGTGATTAATCATGACAAAATATTTTGTCATAAAAATGTAGGGATATATGTTCATCTGTTGAAATACCGAAGGGGTACATGCTAATCTTTCAAAATGCTGAAGGGGTACATGCTCATCTGTGGGAATCCTGAAGGGTTGCATGGTCAAAAAAAGGTTGGGAACCCCTGTGTTAGCAGATTAAAAAATTTGTTCACCATACAAACAAAGAGCATAAAACAAATAATGTTTTGGCAAGAGGAAGTCACGCACTAACGAAAAGATTTAAAGCGTATTGTTCATTCAAGAAGAGCAAATGTCATAATGGTTAAAGAGAAAAAATACAAAGTTCGCCACTTGCAAATTTAAATGAATTTACATTGCTTGCACATTGCATGGTTTGCATCACTTGCGCATTGAATAATTAATTCGAGCGATACTTGTTTTTCTTGCAAACTCAAAAATGGCAGTCTAGCAAAATTTCACAATCATTCTTGTGCTTTTCTCTACAAAAATATATATGAAATTGAAAAACAAAACAACCTGGCAAACTGGTTTCGAATCTCGGATCTGAATTTCCGTTTTTTCAGATAAAAAAAAATGTTTCAAAGGTGCGATAAATCTGTTCTTATTGTTACTCATGTTGTCGCGTAGCGTGCAATAAAACTTTTGACATTAATCTAAGCACTTAAAGCAATCGGCATTGACTGGTTGAACAAAAACTAGTCAAGGTTTACCAAAGAATATTCTCAGTGTAAAAATTGCTTTATTGCATATTATGCAATGGTGCGAACTTCGGATGAAACAAAAGCTTAGTTTGGTAGAAATATAAACGTTTTGGACATCATCGTGATAAACAATTCATTGCCTAAAATGCTTTACCGTTGGCCACCACTTTAAAAAACTCTTAAGCACTTTCTTCAGTAAATACTTTTTTAATTTCAAAACAACCAAAACATAAAGATCCATATTATATTATGTCCAATCCCGTTTTTGCCGGCGATGGAGACGACGCCAATCATTCTCTCCATGTACATTTGCTGTGGCTTCGCTTGTCTATGGTGGAGGTTATCTCTCAAGTATGAACACGAGCTGGCAATTTTTTCCAAGACCGAGTGCTGCATTTAAAAAGCAAAGAGATTGCGCTTTAGAACATCGATATAAAGGGTACCAGTACGTCCGATTAGTGTTGCGACGTTAGTTAAAAAAAACATTTGAGAAGACGACCTTTATACACGCACGAGATATGTTCCAGCTAGCGCAGACAGCGAGAACTTCACATTGAGTACATGTCAAGCATGCTGGTCGTCTCCAAGGTGTTGCTGTTTACAATTCCGTCACGCCAGGAAACACCCAAAATGGAGCGAAGGCACTTGAGGTAAAATGCATCCAAGCGTCTTGCTTGTTACCGGTACGTGTTCCAGGCTAACATCAATGTGGGATGAAATCACGCACGCTTGTCAGATGGGCAGTTTCACTGTGAGATGATGATTGTTCCACCCTCGAAATCGATGTCTACCAAACATGCCGTTCCTATGCGCACATTGAGTTCAACGTGCAGACCAGTCCTTCCCAGCATTTATAAATTGTGACACACTTTTGCAGAAAATTGTTTGTGTGGCCCACTATGAAATATTACTGTAAAACAACAACGAAAGAAATTGAGATACGAGAAAGAAACACAATATTAACAGACCCTACAATTTACTGTTGGTTGGAGACTTAAGCTGGTTCCCATTTTCCGATCTAATCAATAGAAAATTGGCTAAATGTCGAGAATTGTTTTAGTTGAATAACGGAAAATTGTACATTTTGAAATCCTTCGAGGTACTCGTGAAAAGATTTCATGGCCACCAATGAGTCGAAAGAATGGGCCACGGCTCGCTGGGTCAGACACTTCAGTATGGTGACAGTTATTCCAAAGTAGCGGATTTTGTCAACCAAAGACATATGTTTCTTTGAAAATCCATCCTAAAAATTTTAGCTGAATACTGGGAGAGAAATATATATCGTATAGAGTGGAGCAAGCACGCATCCTTACTGAACACCGCAATAAATCTTGAACCATTAAGATTTCCTCTGTAACTGACACCTCCTTCTTATCTAATGCCTTGACGTGATGAAGGAGTTTGTGTGTGCTACCCTACTTATTTTGCAGTAACAGCTTGAGCTGAATAGGCTAGAAATTCATTTTCAGGTGGTGCAGTTGACTTTAATACGAATTTCTGTCTTCAGAATGCAAACCATATTTAGGTTTTTCAAAAATTGCAGAAAGCTGGAGTAAAGTTTTTGTTTGCTGTGACAAGAGAGTAGTTTCTTGAGATCGCAAAAAAGTTTCAAACTCATATTTCCTTTGGTCTGACAATGTTCTCACAATGCTTTGGGTTTCAAGTTCTACACAATTCTAATCGTTTTTTCCGATCCATAATGTATTGTTGGCAGGCACTGCATAGCTTTACTGAAGAACCACGCTGAAGATGGTACCAGAAGCAAACGGCAGTTTTCAAAAACATAATCTTTTGTATTTCTCATGTTTGAATTTATTCATTTTTTATATTATAAAAAACAGAGTTTGACACTGATCTGCTGCAGTACACAATTGAAAAGAAGATTGTACTACTAGTTCAATGAGCTCCGTCTGTTGCCCAATTCGACAGAAAAGTAGCAGCTGTACCACAGCGCTACGCGTGACATAAACGTGGTTTCATGCTTTTGTTGTTTGTTATTGTGGCATAAATTTCGTACAAAGCTTTTTTTTAAAGTGTCCTTGATGTGAACGTGTGACATTTCAACTTGGTTGTTTTTTAATCTCTGCATATCAATTCTTTCTTGACCAACCTGCTATTTGCAGTTACTTTAACGTACCAGCTTTCCAGGGACTTAACATTTTGCTCTAGTTTCAACAGCCCTTTCGTGACATATTTAGTTGCTCGTGTACAGTCTGCACACATTCAGCAAAACAGGGATAATAATCGAGGCACGCAAAGGTGACGAAAGAACTATAGTTGTTAGAAAAGTTCTTGGCAGTGAAGTTCGTTTAAATGCCTGGAAAAAACTAAGCATTGTTGCACTATTCAAACTGTTGCAAATAATTGCTTAACCTTCGGTGAAGGAAGCAGTGATATAAGATGCTTAAGACGAGATACTTACAGCCACAAATCTATGCAGCAGATGCGTTTGTTTTTTAATACCAGAAATTGGATAGCTTTGTGACTGACTTGCGAAGAAATAGGTTTCATATTGTTTTGAAAAATTTTTGTTATCGTAAGATTTCAAAGAAATAAAAAATAACTGCATTAATCTCAAAAATATATTACGTTTCCAACGCCTGATGTGCCACTTCAAAACAATTACAAAATTTTATATTTACATTGTTTGATTACGTCTAAAGTTTAATTTTTCAGAGAATCGGTGTGTCAGTGTTTGAAAAACGCTTAAAAATAGCCTTATTTTTTTACCAAATCTAGAAATTCTGAAATCTGATATTTTTCAGTGGTAAATTTTTCACTTGAATCTTCGAGTTATCTGTGAAAATTTATGCAATGGGCTATGTGTCAGAGGTGACTTCACAGCAATTTTTATAGACTGATCTAATGTAAAGTTATTGAGATCGATTATTACGGCAAGATTGTTATGTTTTCCGTATGATTTGTGACAAGAAATCCTTTCCCTAGCCGCATTTGATTGCTGTGTGCCCGCAATCTTGTGCACGAATAAAAACGGTAGTGTGAGAGACAAGAGAGAATTTATTGCTTCTGGTTTCATGTGTTGTTTGTTGCTCACTAAGCATGAGCAACACAAGATGATTTAGATCAATGGTTCCCAAACGTGTTCGAACCGTTACTCAAATCAAGGTAGTGATTATGTCTCAATTACCCTCAATATTTCGCAGTGATCGCTCATAATATAAAAGAAAATCGTGGTTTCGGTTCCGCATTACCACCCAAAGAATCGCATATTACCCCCGGGGGTAATTTACCTTCAGTTTGGTAAACACTGATTTAAATGAATTTTATTTGTTACTTTGTATCTACGAGCTGAGAGAGTAGGTAGATTTTTACAGTTGTTTGATTTCAAACTGAGATCGAAACTTGATATGGTCAAGTGTTTCTGACCATACCTTGGGTCCAATGAGTTTGAGAGAGCATTGCCCTTGAGAAGAATTTGCTCTAGGTAAGACGAAATATTTTCAAGCTGCATGTCTGGTGGCGTTGTTATGAATCGTCTGAATAGATTCGAAATACGGTGGTTAAAATGTGATGGAAGTAGATTGCTTTCATAAGAGGGCATAAACGTATAAGCTGACAGTTTAAATAGTTTGTTGATTGTTGTAATGTGGATTTTGTAACAAGTTTCATCCAAAGTGGCTTCATTGGATGATTTCTGAAATTTCGCTGCTGTACAGTATTTCTATCTGCAGAACACACAAATAAATGATGCACACAACTTTAATAAAGAAGTCAGAAGTCAGTCTTTGTCGCTTTTGACAGATCCAAAGTTAAGTATCTTTTTAAAGAATTTTCCAGGCAAATGTTCACCTTTCAAATCAAAAGCCGTGCTCCAATTCATTAGTGGCTATGAACTGCTGTCTTGCGACTGTCATTTTTGAACAAAGATGATAGCGCGAGTAGACATGAAATCAACGCAAAAAGTATTCATTGTGCATGTATCGGTTAGAAGCAGATTAAGATTAAAAATTTCATTCACCATCCTAACAAAAAGCAAAACCAAATAAAATGTTTCGGCAACAGTACATCACGCATTAGTAAAAGAATATAAGCGTATTGTTCAATCAAGAAAATAAAATGTTATGATGGTCAAAGAGAAGAAATACAAAATTCACAACTAGCAAATGTAAATGAATTTACATTGCTTGCACATTGCAAAATTTGGTTCACTTGCGCGTTGAATAATTAATTCGAATGGCATTTGTTTTTTTGTAAACTCAAAAAAGTCAGTCTGACAAAATTGGACAATCACTCCTGTGCCTTTCTCTTCGAAAATATATATGAAATTGGAAAAAAAACAACCTGGCAAACTGGCTTCCAATCCTGAATCTGATTTACCATTTTTTTCAGATTAAAAAAAAGAAACAATAATTTCAAATGTGCGATATATTTTTGACATCAATCTAAGCACTGCAAAAATCGGTACTGACTGGCTGAACAAAAAGATAGGCAGGATTTAGAAAGCAACATTCTCGGTGTAAAAATTGCTTCATTAGAATTACGCAATCGTGCGAACTTCGGCAAAAACAAAACATTCGTTTGGTGTAAATATTAATGTTTTGCACATCAACGTGATAAACGACTCACTGCTAAGGCTTTTCCATTGGCCACCACTGTAAAGAACGATTAAGCACTTATTTTATTCAGTAATTGCTGCTTTTATATTTTGAAACAACCAAAAAATTAGATACATATTTCATTATGTCCAATCCCGTTTTTGTTGACGACAGAGACCACGCCAGTCTCTTCTCTCCAAATAGCTTTGCAGTGACCTCGCTGCGGTGAAGGTTATCTCTCCTCTATGAACAAGAGCTGGCAATCTTTTCCAAGCCCGAGTGCTGCATTTGAAAATCAAAGAGATTGCATTTCTGAACATTGGTATAAAGGGGACGACCACGTCGAATTAGTGTTGTCGTGTCAGATAAAAAAGACATTTTTGAGAATACGGTTTTTCTACACGCACGAAATATGCGTCAGCCAGCGCAGACAACGAGTATTTCACATTGAGTACATGTCAAGCATGCTGGTTCCCTGCAAGGTGTTATTGTTTACAATTCCGTCACGCCAGGAAACACCCAAAATAGAGCGAAGGCACTTGAGGTGAAATGCATCCAAGCGTCTTACTTGTTACCGGTGCGTGTTCCAGGCAATGCTAACATCAATGTAGGGTTGACAGCACGCACGCTCGATAGACGGGCAATTTCAATTCAAGTGTGAGGTGACGATTGTTCCATCCTCGGAAACGGTCTCTGCCAAACATACCTTTCGTAGATGTACATTGAGCTCATCCATAACACCAGCCCTTCCCAGCATTTATCAACTTGCAAAACACTTTTATTGACTATTGTTTGTGGTGCACACTAAGGAATATTGCAGTAAAACAACAACGAAAAAAATTGAAATATGAGAAGGAAACAAGATATTAAGTGCTCCTGCAATTTATTGTTGGTTGGAAACTTGAACTGGTTCCCATTTTCCGATCTAATCAATAGAAAATCGACCAAATCCAAAACTTTCGAATCTTCTTTCAGATCTGAACTACAACAATTTCCGCATCTAAAGAGGATTTGATCAGCTCTCCAGCTCTTTCGGTCAGCAATTTATGACTGGAAAAGTCACTGGAACTATAGTGGCTTTGCGTTCCTTGTAGTGCCCGTGAGTTTATCCAAAAACTGAAATATCAATCTGCGTTATTCACTTTAAAATCATCCACTTCATTTATATACCCAACCTGCTGTATTTCAATAAACAATGATCCCTGAATTCGCTAAAATCACTTGCAGATGACTTTTTAGATTGCAGCAGAGTGCAATGACCTTAGTAATTTGATGTTTCACTTTTTCTCAGTGGTGTGGAGTTGACTCAGTGGTGTGGAGTTGATTGAGAAAGTCAGGTAACCGCAAACACTCTCAAGTGCATGCTAGTTCACAAAGTAAACTAACTCGCAGATAACTACGTTAATTGCGAATTCCAGTTTTAACACTATAAATATTGCAACATCACGGAAGGATGCCGGCCATATCTAAAGAAAATATTAAGTGTATTGCTGGAGATGTTGCAGTGAGAAGACCCACAATATCAGCACACTTTCAATTATAGACAATTCTATTGAAAAATATTCAGCTGACTAAATTGAAAATATCAAGTTTTCTTATATTTTTTCCGCAGACAGCCGTTCGTCCATGCTGTTTCTAGACACTGTGTAGTTCAGGGGAAGGTGAGGTGCAGTCGACACTTTTTTGCATTTTCAACCAATGCTACTTTATTTCAGGTCCAAACAAGCTCAAAATTGGTCACACAATAAAGCACCTCTGTACACACAATATCATGTCAAAACACATAAACAACGCCTTTCAGAAAAATGTTTACAATCAATTTAAAAAGGGTACTTTTTCTGCCGAGTGTGCCCCATGCATGGGGCACACTCGACATGATCATGGGGCACACCTGTCCGCTCAATAAAAAGTTGGGTTGCATGCGATGGCGTAGCGAGACCAAGTGCCGCCCGGGGCCGACTATAAAATGCCGCCCTTTCCACCCCTCAAATTTTCTTACAAAATTTATAAATGGAAGTTCATGTTTCGTGCTTCAAAGGTACAAAGATTATTAAAGCATCTTCAAAATCGCAATCAAACATTAACAAACTGAAATGTGTCTTGTTTTTGATTGTCGATTATGATTCTTGCTTTTTCTGCTTGTCGCCACCTTTCTCATCATTAATTTTTCTATTGTTTGGTTTCTTTGCGTAGGCATATACGAACCACACATGTTTCGGCAAATTTTCCTCTTCGTTGGTTTTCAAATCTCCGGTAAGCTCACCGCATGACATTTTAATAGTTACTCATTCCAGGGGATCAAACTGAAAAATTAAGGGAGCTGATGGCGCCACACGTACTTAGCAAATGTAAACATCTATTTATGTTAAAATTTCGTGTAGTATCCCCGTCTTTAACTACAAATAGTATATATACTGCGTATAGCACGCTATATAACCAATTTGGTAATATGATCTCAGCGATGTAAAAAAGTTTCCTTGTTCACTTCACGTTTCAGAAGTGGTTTAATCCTTTTAGAATATATAGACGACTTCAAGCGTTAACTTTGTGGGCACTTGCGCGGGGCCCTCTACAGATGCAGGGACCCATTTTGAAAAAATATTTTAAATAGGTTTAAAACAGGTTATAGTTGAGAAGCGCTTGCTTGCAGTCTTTATCGTGACCTGCGCACTTGGTCTAGCTGTTGTGTTGAACCGCTTCCGTTCACACGTACATAGTGTTATTCCTTGCCTTTGTTCTTTACCAAAAGAACCATCGCCAGGAGGTCTTCAATTGGGAGACTACGTATGTGCAGGGGGGACTGACGTTCTAAAATTTGACAAAAAATCCACTAATTTATAGTGTTTCATATTTCAATTTTCGGGGACTTATAGCTTTTTTGTGGGGCTAAGCCCACCAAAACGCCCGTGGCGACGGGACTGGTTACCAACAGACGTCTATTTCTAAAAATGTATTACCAAACCATGCCAGCTGGGACATAGGCCTTTAGGATGCTCAGCAGTAATTACAACGTCTTACGTTCGACGGTTGTTGCGATGAACATCTTAATTCAGCGCAGCCATTACCAAGCTGTACAACCATTTCGAATAACCCCATTTTTAATACAAGCGTTAACCACAATCATATCTAAACATATCGTAGACCCTTGCGTTAGGTTTTTAGACTAAGGTTTTTGCTTGCCTCAAATTCATTAAAATGAGAGCAACACCTTTTCTAAGCTTTTCTTGTTGAAATAACTTTTTTTCTGTGACTGCCAATGTTTAAAGTGCACCGTTGAACAAAGGCGACTTCACGAAAACCACGTTGCCTATCGACTGGCTCTTATTCACTTTACTTGCAGTTGAAACCTACAATCTCCACTCAACGTTACCCACGAAAATAAACCAACTGCACTACCCCGCTTCAAGAACATCATTTTCCGGCACCACTACGTCATGCAGAAAAACAGCCGCTATATTGAAACTGAAAAAAGTTATCTTTGCAAAGTTCTTCACTTCAGCCGCCAAAACTTAATGTTGATAGGCCCACCTAATGACTGGGCTACAGCTTATAGCAGTTATTGAAAATATCCCGCTGAACATTAAAAAATAGCATGAGATGTGCCAAGAAATGTTTTTTTAATATTTTGACGACGGCAATTAGCGGTATGCCAACGCCTGAAATATGCTTCTTACCGGGACAGTTTAGGCTAACATCTTGCCCAAGGAGCACCACGGCGAGTCACTCAGTGTCTGTCACTTGGACACACAACTTTCCACTTGACAGGCGGACAATCTACCACTGGGCTGTCGCTGCACCAGCGAAATCTTCATCGCCAATGCCTAAGTGTCAGGAGATGTTATGATCGCAGTTGGGGCGTTCCTGAGAAACCAACGATACGAGAACAAAGATTAAGCTAGCCTTGGCTATTTACCGTGATTTCACGCAAATTTGTTTATCAGATTTCGAGAGGAGGGCAATATAAATCGAAAACAACTGGAGCCCTAACGTTTTTAGTCTGCGATCGAATGTCATCTCTTTCCTTTGTGCAAAGGACGTTTGACTGAGATGGCTGAAATGGCTTTGTCTGGCGAGGAAGGTGCAGGGACAGGGGCACAGTTGGCCCCCAAGTAAACATGCCTGTAAATAGGGAGAGCAGGAAAATTGTTCGCGCCCATGTCTTAGGGGCCCCAAATGGGTCTTGTTCCGCCTAAAAAAAACTCTTGGAGGCCCTATACTGGCTCACTGCACCACATAAATATCCATCTGTCATATTCTGCTCTCAAGACTAACGAAGAAGAGTCAACCCCAGCTTTCACACAAAATCACCATGGCTGTTTGGCGACTAGTAATGGTTTGCCTGCTGATGATTTTTTATATTTGCTCTCTGAAACTGTAAGAAATGTGATATCAACAAAGTTTGTGTGCTGTCCTGACAGTGACTTGCTGTACATTTCAAAATTGAGACCATATATCACTACCTGGCATCGCATACCCACTAGCCACAATACCAACCGTGCTGTGCGAAACACTGCATTGTTGCACTTCATTGCGTGGCGCTCTTGGGGTTGATCATGTCTTGACCAAGTATGTTTCTATTTGGTTCGGCAATACTTCATGCAAACAACCCTCTCGAAAATGTCTCATCTGAATTTGTACTCCTTTGCAAGAAAGCTGCGCCCTTGCATTTCATTCAGGCTACACCTCAGCTCGTGCTGTCCGCATTAATTGGCAACTTTGCCAACAAAGTTGCATGCTTTAGTCGTATAGTTTCGCATCCAATCGCAAAAAGCCACGTGAAACCTTGGTCAGTGAGAGAACACGACGCTACATGAGTCCGACTGTTCCTTCCGTTTGATTAACAAGTATTTTCGGGGGAGACCATGGCTTCTTCGGCCTCATTCTGGCCACGCCTCTGAAGTATATAGATATATTGGCATCCTGTTGTCACGATTTTCTCAGCGTGCGTTCGAAGCAGTCTTGGTTTGGAAACCTGACAACCCAATTTCGCTTCGTGGCGACATTTGGTGTGTAGTGCAGCACAGTGATTAATCAGGTTTTACTAAATATTTGTTCTATCGTAGTCAATCTTATTTTCGTAAATGCCAATAAGAAAAGGACATTTGAAATCCTACTTTATATTTTTATGTCACTCGCTTTACATGGGTTTTGCTAGAATCTTGTTGCTTTTGTGCAAGTTCCGTACATACCAAACTTTTGTCTGCTGGTTTGCGAATCTTCTGCACAAGAAAGTCAAAGTTCAGTCCAACAATAGCCTCGTTTCAAGGCCATAGATGCATTGAATGGCAAAAATCGTTCTTGATCATCTATTGCAGGAGTAGGTGATTATAATTGTCAACATTTTTGCAGACTCATCCTTCATTTTCAACATTTTTAAAGATTCATTCATCAAGCCTATTCGCTATCAGTCTTCAACACACTACTTTATCATCAACGTTTAAGAAGATTTTATACAGCCATGGCGCAACATTTGTTATTGTACAAAATTTTCTCAGAACAACAAAAATAGCAGATTACTTCATGTGAGGGCAGACAAAGCCTTGGTCAAACCAGGGCCCACAAACCAGGGTTGCGGGGTCGGAGTCGCAAAGAGTCAGAGGTTTATGGGTGGAGTCGGATTCCTAATAAAATCGGGAGTTTGAGTCGGAGTCAGTAAAAAAATCCGACTCAGACTCCGGAAATAAACAGAAAGAATTTTTATGATCGCTAAGTATTTCTAAAACAAATAGATTATTTCGAAGCCTTAATTCATGTATCTAGCGACAATAACAAAATACTTATTTCTAAAAAAAATTTTAGCTCGCTTCTTTGCCATGTTTGACTCTTGACAAGTAAACTTCATTCATGCTATTATATGGAGTTGGAGTCTGGAGTGGGAATCGTAAAATTTGGAAAGATCAGAGTCGCAAAATTTTGAAAACTAGAATCGGAGTTGGAGTTGGCCATTTTGTCTCCGACTCTGCAACAAGGGCCCAACAACAACATGTTTGACTACTTTGTGTTTTGAGTTTGTTCCTAACTTTGGTTCCATGAATTGAAAGTGCAGCAGCACGAATATGAACTACGACTTTAACCAAATGTTCTTTTCCGAAATGTAGAAATTGCCAATGCTCGTAATAGTGAAAACGTAATCTTTGGAATGGTTTCAAGCTACACAATTCACATCCCAGCAGGGGTGTAGTGGGGTGGGAACGCGTGGGAACGGCGTTCCCGCACCTTTTTAGTGTGGGAACGCGCGTTCCCACACCTTTTTGCAATAGTGACATTACTTGTGTTGCGATCGGAAACCCGAGCGGCCTGTGCGCAAAGCTTCGCACTGTGGCAGCAAGCAACAATAGAGATCACCCGACGAGATCACTCTCGTCGTCACCGTTAGCACGCACTATCAACTGTTCACCAGGTTCACAAGCATTATTCGAGGTCACTCACCAACATCACTCCATCGGGATCACTCTATTATTGCTTGTTCGCGCCACGTATATATGGTGCTCTTCTTCGCACACATTCCGTTCGTGGTGAATCGCGCGTTTCAGGGCAACGCCAGAGGAGTGGTTGCAACACTTGCAGATGTGGGATCCGAACGATTCGAATAAAACAGCGGTTCTCAACCTGGGGTTCGCGAGCCCCCCAGGACAGGGCCGGCCCTTAGCCGATTGAAACAATCGCTTCCAATCGGGCCCCGCGCCAAAGAGGCCTGCGCTTTGTACTATCCTCGCAAACTTTCACTTTCAATCAAAGCTGCTTGTGTAGTGCCGGCGCGGGAGGCACAGTGATTTGTGAGCGTGGGGCCCGTTGCCAACGAAAATCAAAGTTAACTGCGCGGTTTTTATTGCCCTTAGTTCTCACAATTCGTTCTTTGATCGTAACAATGGTAGTTGGTGTTCGGTAATGTGTAGGCAAGTTTTTTCAATCGAAGAGTGCGTTTTGAAAACATTTTTTTTCAAAAGAGGGCTTAAATTTTGAAGCTGTTTTCTGTTGCGGTTACAAAGGTTTCGTGTTTTGCAGGTCAAGTTTCAGTAGTTGCTGCAAGATACGGTTCGATAGTTATTGCTATTTCAGTAGTTACTGCCAATTGCCTTCTGAAGGTTAGCTGTAGTTCGCAATTGCAAATGTGTGCTCTTATTCAATCTTATTCATTTCCTTCTCGTAGAAACGAGAAGCAAGCTGAGATTGGCAAAAATTTTGATATAAACCTAGTTTTAATTATGCGAACTTAATATCCATTTCCCGCGTGTGCAAAAAATAATGTCTTCTTGAAAATCAAACAGAAAATTTCTTTACGACTATTAACAGTAAAACTATTTGCAAAGAAACAGAAGTGACAGTTACGTTTAAGCGAAGTAAGCCACATAATAAGCCACATAATTGTTGTGGTGAAAGTTACATCATGAAGTACAGTACTACAGGAACAAGGGTTATGGCATCACTCTCCAACAGATGGGCGTCGCAACTTCTAAGATATAGTCGAAGAAATTGAAAGTTGAAAAAATGACAAGGCGGGATGACTTTCCTGAAAGTTTTGAAGGCCAGTAATGTGTAACGGGACCTTCGCCGTTTGGGGGAAATTTTTTCTATTTGACCGGATTTTTACACCACTAACACACAATCTTCAACAGGAAAGTTTGTCAGGGCGATGATTTTGCAGTTTTGCCCGAACTTTTTTGAATCTTTCCCGAAGCTGGGGGATAATTTATCCCCCGCCTCGTAAGCAACTGCTACCAAAGTACTTTCCTGTTTTGAAAATTTTCTAAAAGGTTTGTAGTTATTTGGAAATCTGCAATTACCTTACATAATTCTTTCATGTTAGAAGAGAGCAATTTTTTAACTTTTCCGGGACTTTGAAAACCTGATCTAATCAGCGGTTTGTGTTCTTCTCCGGTGTTTTACTGCAATATGATTTAAATGCAGGAAAAAGAGAGATGCGGTCGACAAGAGTTTAGCAGCAGAACTACTGTACCTTAGAAAATCCATGAAAAGCTCTAGAAGAGTCACACTACAGTGAAAATGTTTCTCGTGCACTTCAAAACACTTCCAATTGTATTTAGTAAGGCAAACGCTCTTGCTGAATGGCCAGGTGTAATGAGTCGGAATGCTAGGGACTATTTAGCCCAAGTAAGATCACCTACAATCACAACAGAAGTTTTCCCCGAAAACTAGAGTGATGGGACACAGTTTTATACGTTTCACTGCAAGAGTGCTGCCAACTGGTGAAGCGGTAGGCAATGACGGATTTACGCATAGGCCATGGCCTAGGGCCCCGCGCAATTCCTTCCTATAATGACTCATTACTCACTAAAAATTCGGGCAAGTGCGCAAAGGCATAACTTCACAAATTACTTTACAACGAGCGAAATGCAAACGTGAAGACTCTTATCAATACAGTAACAGTACGATAATATTGTTTGTTATGCAATACAAGAATGACAATACTGCTTTTCATCCGAGTTCTGCAGTGTCTGTCGCCCTTGCATTAAAATCTGATGTTACGGCCGTCCTAAATTGCGAAAATCTTACTGATAACTTCGCTTGCCTGAAGGCATGAAAAAAATCTTTGTGATAGACTGTCACTGTTGGATATGTTGGTGGCAAATATGTCGTATCGGTTGATGCAGATAATTATATAATTGCCTCTTCTTCACGGATACAACTGCTTGTGCTAGTGATAACGGTTTCAAATATGTTTTACAGAAAGGCTTAGAGCAATGGTGTAGCCAGACAGTTTGATTGTAGTGATAAAAATACCCGGATACCTCGCTTTGGTAATGAATTTAAAGAAATATTCATAAAATGACGTCATTTTGCTACAATGGCCCACGTGTCCCCTTCGGCTACCCCCTTTCTTACAGTACACCTTGTTGTTCTGTACAGGCTAGTGTTTCATAGCAAAGGTAGAGCTTTATAAAATTTCAGTGTTTAATTTATCAATGGCTGGTTTCAGTTCTCAAAGTTGTTGTAGCAGGTACTAGTTTAGTCGCTTCTGAAACACTAAATCCCAGGTCATTGCAGCACAGTGGTCTGTAGTTGTAAGTCATTTGGCGATTACGCTCTCTCTGAAATATATGAGCCTTAGTAGGCAAATCTGTAGCGTGTTTGATGCGGATCCTACTTCTCTTTGTTTCCAAATAGATTGCCAGTTTACAGAGCTTGCTTGTTGAAGCTCTAGATGTTAGCTAAATCAGCTAAAACAGTTTCTCGTGAGTTTTACTTGGTAAAACGTGTCTACATTGGGCTTACTTCATATGGTTAGCTGAGGGTGTTGCGAAAATACTTTGTTGCGCAAAACATGTCAGCATGCTGTTCGCCATCAGCCTATAGCAAAGAGGATTAAAAAACTATATTTTGTATTGCTTGGAAAGCCTGTGTCCACTGAATGATGGTGCCTGTTTGTTCGATAAAATAGGCTATGTGGTTACTATAACCAAGGAGTTTACGTACAGCTGATCAGATCGACAACTAGACGATATTTCCGAGAGCGGCAACATGGTCCCGCAGGAAAATGTATACATCCAAAAAATAAACCTGCAGAAAAGCTAAAAGTCACGGAAATTGAACAAAGAGAACTTCTGTACTACAACCAAAAATCTTGCGTTGTTTTTTTGCCTGATCTTGCGTTGTTTTGATGCAACAATGTGAAATCCACAGCTTTGCTACGACTCGGGGTTACATAACGGGAAAAAGGTTGAGAACACCAGGATTAAAACATGGCTGCGATCTCGCAGATGTGCTAGCGACACGCAGATTCGCACTGCTAGTCAAACATCTGCAGTGAAACAGGAAGATCCTGTGTGGAAATTCTTGTTGGCGAATGCCCACTTTATTCGAAGTATTTGATGCAGTCTTCCTTTGCGTTCCCACACCTCTTGTTTTAGAACTACACCCCTGCAGCCCAGTAGTGGTGCCCAGAGGTTCTTACTTTAGTTGACCATGACGCTGTTGACGTGTCTCTCACTCTGTAACACACAAGCACCAGCGGTGAATCTGATTCACGCTGTCCTATGCGATGTTGAAGGCGTTACTCAGGCTCGCGGCTGTTAGAGACACGAAACAGGCAGGAGAGTTGAGAGG
>Ga0210059_1004290_pt1 | contig 22973 bp, 8 predicted proteins | sample Ectturendosymbi2_FD_188042 | JGI IMG/M metagenome (GOLD analysis project Ga0210059, IMG submission 188042) | Ecteinascidia turbinata endosymbiont from Florida, USA - Sample 2 (SPAdes) (version 2) | ecosystem: Host-associated > Tunicates > Ascidians > Unclassified | place: Key West, Florida...
GCATAGTTTATTGTACCGCAACTGGAGTGTTAATTTTTATCGAATTACTCCATTTCACTTTGGCAAAGCTAGACTTTTTCCGCTGCACGTTACAGTCTGTGGCAAACCATGTGACCGCCTGAGACAAGAGCCACGCCAAACGCGATGAGTAATTTTGTCAGTCAGAAGTGCCGAATGGCCGTTGCGATCTGGGTTCGTTGAACAGTGTTGTAGCTGTGTACAGTGGAGGAGTTACATTTGCGCTAAATTTTGGTAATCTGCAATTTTTGTAACCTTGAGGTTTGATCTTAGCAACAGTGCGTAATTTTTTCTTTTTGTTTCATATGTCGACTTTTGCGCAGGACTGAAGATGTGTAATACACGAAACTAGTTTCCTTACGCAATAAATTGCGATAGATTCGCTTGGTGTGGGTCACTGTTGTGGCTTTACAAATATTGCTGAATTCTTGGCCTAGTGAGGCATTTTGGTCATGCTTTGCTGAAGCTTGTTTGAAGTTTTACTTCGATTTACCCAAACATCAACGTATCAAAATCCGGCTTGCACGGACTCTTGCAAACGCGGTCTATGTCTTGTGCAAGTAATTGAAGACAGCACAACCAAACATAAGTTGAGGCTTGGTGTGTCATATATTTACTTCAGTTATTCGCAAACAAGCTTACAAGCACTTAGCAAGCGCTACAAATCAAAAGAATGGTGCAGGGGAAAAAAACTTCTGTATGTAACTCGTACAATCAAATCAAAGAAAAGCGTAGCAGCAACAAAAAACACTTTAGGAAGTACTTTAAACAAAATGTCAAATCTCAATAAGTTGTTATCTCATAGATGAAGGTCAGAAAATAAGGAACAAAAATACAGCAACCCACGATTTAATTGAAATATAAGAATTCTCACAAACTGCGCGAAATTTGGAAACAATTTCAGGGCTAGATTTCAGGCACCACACAGTGCAATCCAGAGGTTCAACCGATGCAGATCTACCGCACACGCAACTTTCTCCCGCATGGTTAAATGACATAGAACATGCTTTATTTTGATCTTTATCTTCTGCGAAAAGCTCCACCACGGGATAGTTTCCCTCCTCCTTCCGCAGGTTTCTGTTGTCTTTGCTTTTCCAGAATGACAATTTTATTTGCAGCCTGAAGGCAATACGAAACAGACAAATCAAGATAAGTAGCAAGCTGCTTGAAGTGAAATATTGCATCACCTGAACAACCGCTTTACAAGAAATATAATAAGGAAAATACAAAAACGTATGAACCATTTACGAAACAAAACAGCCAAGAAAAACGTCTTAGCTCAGTGGTTCCCAATCTTTTTTATGCCGTGGCCCACTTGTCGCTTTCAGCAGAACGTTGTGACCCACCATCACAAATCAATAGAAAAGTCTAATCTATCTTCAATTACGTACAAATATGAGCAAACAAAAATATGCACCTTACGATAATTAATACATCGAATTTTATTCAATTTTAGCATCAGCAATACAAAGCAGACTAAATAAGCTTCAGTGGATTTTTGCTCGTGTGACGTTTTCGACCAAGATTGTGCATTCTTGGACTGCGTGGTGGAAAGAGCGCATCTAAGATTGTCTTCTGAGAGACTAGAGTATAGTCAAGTCGGTTTCGATTTTTTGTTCTCACGTGCAGAAGGGTAGAGAATCCAGATTTATGTAAATATGTGCTGGGGAAGAAAAATAACCTTGAGAGTTTCTTTTCCAACATTTGGATAACTATCAGACACCTTCAACCAAAAATCACATATATTAGTTTCAAACACGTATTTCGTCCCAGAATGTAGTTCTGAAGGTCGATAGGTTCATTTTGCATGCAATCTGGAACATTCTTAACTGGAACAACACAAACATTTTTCACGAAACCGAAGTTGTTTTGATGATTTCGGGAAAGTACAGCACAAATTTCTCACGAAGTCCTCGAAGGTGTTGAACAAGTTCCGATGCTATATCAACATTCACTTCATCACCAGCCGTTATGGCAACATTCTCAGAGCAAAACTTCCTGCTCTAGTTTTTTCGCTTCCAGTTTTGTCAAGTTTTTCCACTAATGCGCTCTGATGATGTTAATGAAATCGACGATTGTCCAACTTCATTTATTGAGTTGTTGAAATATGTCAGCAAGTAATGTCAAGCGGAAAATAATGATTATTTTCGAAACCGGATAGCATTTCGTTTTTTCCTTGATTGCTGAGAATCGATTTCATTTCTTGTCGCAGTTCAAACACTCGGTCTGCAAGATTTTTTCGTGACAACTAACGTACCTTGGTAAAAAATAGAAAATGCTGATTTTCTGAATGCATTTCCTTACATACTTGCTTGAAAAATCAAGAGTTTAATGCTCTACTCTTGACGTAGTTTACCATTTTCATTATTTGGTTCAAACATCTTAGAGGATTGTGAAGAGATTTTGAAGCACGAGCCTGTCGGTGGATCATGCAGTGAAGAAGCACGCGGCTTGTGGAGCTTGATCTTGAAACAAGTTTCTGGAAGTCACTTTTTGCTCCTAATATGGTTGGCGCACAATCATTGCATATTCCACACAGATTCTCATTTTAAACCCTGCTCCGCAAAAAATTCTGACACTTTTGCCATCACATCAATTGCTTTTGTGGCTGTTTCCAAGGACGAGCAGAACAAATTCCTCATTCATCTCTCCTTCTTTAATATAACGAACAAAAGTTAGAAGTTGAGAACGCGATGAAACATCGGTGGATTCATCCAGCTGAATCGAAAAGAGACCAAGCAATGCACTTCGTATCTCAAAAATTACCTGTTCTTTGATGTCTTTTGCCAAGTCCGGAATCCTTTGTTGTACGCAGTAAGTTTTTTTGCTTGCTTCACCCAACATTATTCACGCCATTTCCAATGCGCATGGCTTCACCAGAGTTCCTCCGATTGTGTGCGGCTTTTTCTGCTGTCTGTGCGCAGACCAACGGCGTAAGAAGCTTCAGTCAAATGACGCGATTGTTGCCGCAAACGTCCAGTTGCGTCCAAACGTCGGCGTTTTACAGACTCTTCCATTTGCTTGAAAAATTCCATTCTTGCATTTTGTGCTGTGCATGAATCTTCTCAAGATGAAGTTTCAACTGTGATGACCTCAGTGACTCATTTCCAAAAACTTTCTCGCACAAAACACACTGGCCCTACTACTTTCCACGATCAGCGATTGAGGCAAATGCAAACTGTATGTAGTCTTCAGAGTAATCACGCGTACGTTTCGCTTTTTCAGAAATGTTCCAGCAGGCATCAGCCCGTGTGTTATGCTGCTGAAAATAACTGAGTTATGCTGCTGAAAATAACTGAAAATAACTGAGTTGACTCTTGAGGAAAATTTAAAGTCCGTGACTGGCGCATCGAGCATCATACGACTAAAGCTTTGGCTAAAATTCCTGTGGGCAAGCCCCACAGTTTCTAGCAATAGCTTAATTACAAACCAGCATCAGACAGTATCGCAATTATCTGCGCGGACGACATTGTGTCGTGGGCAGCGATATTTCAGGTTTACGAAGGGATGCTTCACACCACCACACAGTCAATTTGACAGTATCAAAATGCAAAATGGCGCCATGGCCTACCTAAAAACCGCGCCTATTGCCCACCGGTTGGGTACCACTGCCGTAACTTATGAGAACGTTCTCAGCATGCTCTCTGCAAAACTGGAATGGCAGTGGCTGTACATAATGTGGACTTCATACACAAAGCTTTTCACTTCCCACATCGCAGCAGTACAGTCTGGTTTTGCTTCAAGTAATTGAGTTGTGTATCTTTAGAGACAAATCTGGATTGCAAAGACCAGACAAATGCTATTAACTACACAACCCAGCAAGTTACCAAGAAACTGCAATACTTAATGATTTATGAAATCGAGGTTGCCCGATGTCTTAGAACGGTATTATCGCTTCACCGTTGTGGGAAGCTATACCATTGTATGCTGTAATGACTTAACACTCCGCTTTAAAAAATGAGGATAAACAATTTCAATGAAACGAAACTGGCTGTAGTCTGGTACTCTACAGTACGCATGACTTCATGAGCATGCGTTTCGGTTACTCAAGAGTAAGCACAAAAATAGTTTATCTACCGTTTCATACAAATCAAGCCATTGCAAGGGTCAGAATGGTATATTAATCCATAAGCTTACTATGCTACTCGAATTTCATAAATAATTCGGCAAAAACAAGGTTTTGCGTCTCGAATAATTTTTTAATCTTATTTAATACATCTAATACATCAAAGCAAATTTGTTACCACACTGAAACGAGTTGGCCCGGACGTTACGAGCATTCCTCACTACAACAAGCAATAAATGTTAAACTACACAAAATCGTTCATTTCACAAACTCCACTTACTTTAGCAGTTGCTTTTAATTCCTTTACTCTTTTTTCAGCTATATCGTTTGAAGCCAAATCAAGTATTTTTACTTTTTTTACCAGGGACAAATGTATTTCACCTTGCATGGTGATGTTGTTATCTCTTAAAGACAGTTTTTCCATCTACAAATAGAGCTTTGTTAAGCAACATTGCAAGAATGCCTTGTTTGAGCAACTTTCGACTTCAACATGTTTTGTTGATATTTGCGGAAACATGCTTTCGTTTTACCACGGTTATTAAAGATTATTTTTTTGCTATAGACGCTGTTGGCAATAGAATCACCCAAGTCCAGCAACAATATGGAATTGCTAAAGGTATACTTACTGCATATTTCAGAATTAAATGGTCGAGACAAATCGAACTTACCTATATCGGCTTCGCGTATGCTGCCATTTGCTTATTTCAGCAAATTTCTTATATCCCGGGAGAAATTGTGTTTAACAAGTAATTAAAATGTTCTCTATCAGCAGTTTATTTATATAGGCACCGCATTTTATTTCCACAAATTATTTCATTGGTTCAAAATTTAACTTACACCTGCACACTTGTAGACTCTTCGCTAGGGTCTTAATCTCTGCGGCGCAGCAACAATCTTGGCTTTAAAACACGTCACACAGCCAAACTCTGCAACAGGGTTGCGGAGCCGGAGTCGGAGTCGTAAGGAATCTTGAGGTTTTTGGTTGGAGTCGGATTCCTAACAACGCTGGGAGTCGGAGTCGAATTTTTGTCCGACTCCGGATGTCCGATTGGATCATTTTTTACATCACACTCCTAAATTGGGAATTCCTGCTGAAATTGTAAAATTTCTTTCGAAAATTTTGTTGAAACAAGAGATTTCTTGCTGTGCACCACGATTTCCATTGATTTTAAGAGCCAAATTTCATTCCCTCTATGTTAAGGAGTCGGAGTCGGAAATTTCGGAATGTCGGAGTTGTTTACCTCCGACTCCGCAACCCTGCTCTGCAAGCAAATAATTGTGCCACTATTTGTTTGCATTTTTGGTTCATTTTTTATGCTACTAGCTGTTAAGAATATTACATATTGCACCTCAACAGTGAAAGAACGCGTGGTTTAACAGTTTATTGTTATTCGTCTGCATCGGCAGTTCGCGTGTGTTTTCATTTTGTTTACATTCCAGCAAGGTACCGAAATAAGGTGAATTTGCTGTAAGTGAGTAAGCAACCGCAAACCTGCGACATTGATGAATTTGACCAATTGGCAGGACCTACGAGAGGGGGGCACAAGAAGTACATCGTACCCGGGCCCCTTCGGTACTGGGGCCCGGAAGGATGAAAGTAGGCACGCTAAGTTTTTCTGTGTAATCAAGTCTAAAATTACATATGTATGCCAATTTCCAGTAAAAAAATCAATCTATTTCTAAATCTTAGCGTAGTAGCTGTTTTATTTATATTCTGATTACTGCACACTCATGCTGTGGCGGTTTTGGTGAGGGCCTCAGAAGCTGGGGGGGCAGAATCTGTTTTCGTACCCCCTGGTAAAATTTTTTCAGAGGCCCTGCTATTGGTATAATTTATTGCATGAAGCTTATTATTGCGATCGACAAACGAGATGCCGGGAGAGCATACAACCTTAGATTGCCCAGCTACAGATATCTGGTAAATAGATGAACTACACCAAGGTCATGCCCATTTTAAAAAATGACGATTTTAACACTGTGAAGTTTCGCTCAAGAGGACTATGTAAGAGATGTAATTAAGTAAAAAATGCCCGGCTTTCTGCAATTTTACGCTACAGCACACACCAGCAACAAAAACTAACTTGAAATAAAATTTTTATTTAATTTCTTTTGCCAAGGTATTGCGGCTATTTTAATTAACAGTTCAACTATGTTATCAACCATAGGTAGGTCATAACAGTACCAGTAGCATGCCCAGCGTCATATCGATAGGAATTGACAGTATCTTGCAATAACTTCGTTAATGCAAAACAATTCACAAAATTTCTGTTAAAGACTAATTTGTCCTCTATGTCGTTATGAGCGAAAGCAGAGGCCTAAATTCAGTAGTCTCAGTTCAAGATTTAATGCAAACAGTGACGAGGTATGTTTACACAGAAATGCAGAAATCTTTTGTCTTGAATAAATGCCACTGTCCCAATTTCTGACAACGGCTGTGACAAACGATTATGAACATACTGGTCATCGACCAAAAGTACTATGAAGAAAAATCGAAAATGAGTTTTCAATTTTCTCGCCAACCGGATTTATCAATTAGGTTCAGCACCCAATTATTTTGCGGGCTGTTTTTCGCATTTCATTTATACATTGAAATTAAGTGGCGTTTTGGGTAGGGGGCTGTTGCCTCAACTGCCCATATCCTGTGAAGACAAAAAAGAAAGGTTCTTGTTGCCATGATCGATGACTGTAGCACAGGGGTTCCCAACTTGGGGTACATGTACCCCCAGGGGTACATTTGCCTATCTGAAGGGGTACATTTAAGGTTAGCAATAGAAGAGAAAAATATATTTACATACCATTTCTTTCCAAATATTTATACATATATTAGTGAATGATACATTCAAAAATCCTTGTATGCTTATTGTCAAATACATCTATGAATAATCATGACGAAATATTTTGTGATGAGAAATTTTAGGGGTACGTGTTCATCTGTCGAAATGCTGAAATACTGAAGGGGTACATGCTCATCTGTCAGAATGCTAAAGGATTACGTCGCAAGAGGAAGGTTGGAACCCCTGCAGTAGCAGCTACTTACGTCGGCGAAACCAGATTGTAAACGAAAAAGTTTTAAATGTCACTGAAACTAATTAACTGGAAATTCGATAAATTGCGACAATACCTGAAATACCTCTACACGTACCAATGAAGTTCGTAGATTAATGCCTTCGTTACAAAGCTTTTTTAACAAATGGTCATTTATGTAGCAGGAGTTAAGCATGACGCATTTGACATGTTTCAAGCATGAAGGCAGATGCGAGGACGCTGCTTGTCCCATTATGATGTCACTGAGATCGAGAGCTTGCAAAGTTTTCTGCAAGCAAAGCAAAGAGTTCAACACAATAGACAATCTAAAGTCTTTTTTATAACGCCACATCATTTTACCGATTATCATGTGTTCCTATACACCAACTATGTCCAACCTAAATGGTTTAATGAGTCAACAATCATGTCGATATCTTAAGCAGGGCCGCATATTTAATGGCTTACTTTGATCTTAGCAAACTAAATTTAGCTTAAGCTAATGTACTGAAAGCGTTTGAATCTTAACTGCAGTGGTAGCAGACGTGATGAAGTGGCACTGAAAACCACCTGCATAAAAAATGTCAAGTGCAAGATTATCAAAATAAAGACAGGTTGTCAGAACATAGGATACTTCACTACAGCGAAAATCTAAACTGGGCCGTACAAAATCCTCAACTGGGCGGCAACGCCGCGGGCCGTGGATTGGACATAGCTGCTACACACAGTTCGTTTTCCAATGATAAAGAGGATCCATTGATTACAATATAAGAAATTACACTCGAAAAAGAGCGTGTTCGCGGTTTTATAACAGAAGTTTGCCTACCGATGAATTCGAGAGACGATTTAAGTGGAGGATGTGGAAAAAGACAAATCAGCCTTAAAAACGGGTAGCGAGAAACGCTGGAAACACCAGAATTTCAAAGGAAATATTATTGCTGTACAGATCACCACGGCGCAAATAATTATCGGACGCCTTTAATCACATCCAGTGGTTGAAAGCATCGCAATTTCAGTACATAAGGAAAGACGACAATCAAATCTATAGAGTTATTGTGGCAGGAGACAAGAGACCAGCGAGGAATATTTGACAAGAGTCACGTATTAGCAAAGAAACGAGGCCCTAAACCTAAATAGAATGTACAAAATCCAAGCCCAAAGTTGTCTTAGTTGGGCTAGGAGCTCCATGAGCAACTACATAAACAAACTTGAACAGCACATGGCGGAGTCGTCCTGAAAAGAACAAAGTACTTTAAACAGATAATACCACAGAAGCGCAAGGGGGGTGCCGAAAATCCCTTATTGATCGCTCACGCAGTGACGTGTCGAAACTGGTATTATTTAACATTTAGTGTATTAAACGCAAATCCACAGTGGGTACATTTTTTCATTTGCATGACTGATATCACCACTGGTGTGGAAGGCGGGGGTGCAAGCGCACCCCCAAAAGTTTTGATTTGGTGAAAATCCGGGCAAAAATTTTTAAAATCAGGGCAAAATCCGTGGAATATTCGGCAAAACCTCTGAAAACCACAAAATCCCTGAAAATCTGAGAAAACACCCTGAGTATATGAGCAAAGGCGCCCAATCTGCTTTGATTTTAAAAAAATGGCACCCAAAATCACATGCAGAGCTTTTTTGCAGGTCACTATTTTTTGGAGTTTTTTCGGGCAAGTTTGGGAGAATTCGGGCAAAAATCTTTCGCACCCACAAACATTTGCTTGCTACTACACCTATGGATATCACCAAGAACAACCACACGAAAATCTGGATTAGGGCTTACAGCGGAGTTACTGTATTAACTTGAAATTAATGATGAATAACCAGCTACCAGAAACGTTACTTTTGAAAAATTTGACGTGTTTGCACGTAGATTTACAAATTGTTTGAATTTTCTTAGATTTCAGAAACTCACCAACGACCACCTGGAAAGTTAACTCAGCAATCTTTTTATTGCTATGGCGGTAATACTTGCGTAATGATTCAACATTGTTATTCGATTATGAAATTTACCACAACCTCCAATAACAAATCATTTTCTTCTGTCTTAAGATGTTAGTTGCAAGGCACGCAGGATAACTTACCTCATAAGAATCTTTTTCTAACTCTTGCTTGAGATACAGCAGATTTCCTCCATAAATGCCACAGGATTTAAGAGCCAAACTGCTGATGTAGTTCACACAAGTGAAAAGTTGCTTGGCTGCTTCTTTGTGAAAAACGTTAAAACTTAAGTCCATTGCAATCTACAAAGGCAACATTTGAAAACTTTGAATGACACATCTTTACGGTGCAATATTCTTCTGTTGATTTTTTTGCAACCACCAATAATGGCATGTTTCGAAGAACTGTCTGTGTTTTGCGATGATGTGACTGAAGCACATTTGATCTTTTATTTTAATCTTCAGGTAAAAAACAGAAGCATCAATTTCATGTCCCGACGAAAACAATGTTAAAAGTAATGTAACCCTCTACGGACAAAAGAATTTCGCTTTGCTTCCAAAATTTTTCGAGGTGGTTTTGTGTTTCTGTTGAGAGCCTATTTTGATATTTTCGTGACGTCATCAATCTGTTTGTTAATTATTTTATGAAATCCGTTTCAGTGCTATTTAAAGCATACGTTTCAAACGTTACACATCTGTCACCGGTGTCAATAGATGAAAATTTACGGTTTTGAAACTTACTGAAAGCAGCAGAAGCTGGTTGAATAGCAATTTTCAAACCTCGCGGCATTTCTGTGAGCAATGCGTCTCAACAAGAACAGCAGTTCTGCTGCACCATTCTCGACACACTTGGTGAAAAACTGCCACGTTCGAGGCCATAGTATCTCCTGTTCAACATTTATGAGCTAGTGGCGCCTTTTCACACAGTGAGGCCAATTACCAGGTTAATTGAAAAATGTAGAAACACTCACGACATCTGTTGTAAGTGCTTACGTACGATAGAGTCCTTGCTTATTTCACCTGCAGAGTGAAGTTATTTGACTTACTTAGCTTGTCTCAGTTTCCCTAACAAACTTCAAGGGGCTCCGGTCGGCAAACACTGTCCTAGTAACAGAAGTGGGAATTTGAAACATGCAAAAACGCCAATAGAAGCAACTTGACTATGTTGGCAGTGGGCACGCACTTCGCGCAATGAGCTGGTATGTCGCAGTTGCAGTAACACCGTTGACATACCTGGTATTTGCTTTTTTTCAAGTTAGCAACCAGGAATGCAATTTGTTCATCATTAAAATTGCATCTGTGGATAGTCAATTGATCACTTATGTTGACAACACAGCCAGCCAACTTCATCTTTGCTTCATCGTTTATATCGCAGCTTTCCGGTTTGAATGCGAAAACTGGCAGCTGTTTGCGACAAAAGAAGCTGTACGCATTCGGTATGATATTCCAGATGTCCACAGCAGCGATCGCGGGATATACTAAGTTTGAACCAAAAATATTCTTTCCTTGAAAAACAGGCTGTTACGTATTTAAGCGTATCCAAAGCTCATACATGAAATCGAACATCACCAACGCAAAGAAAACCGTCTTTAGAAAAAAACCGTTATTGATCGAAAAGGATTCAAAATTTTAACCAAATCCTGAAAAAATTATTGCTCTCAGTCTTTACAAAAATATATCCAAACAAACAAAAGCCAATAAATTTTCAAATTGTGTTCATGTCAAGCGTTCACAAGAACAAACAAAATTGTATTTGCCGAAGCAGTTAACTGTAAACAAATGCCACTGCTCAACCAGCGCAAAGTAGAGAGTGCGGCAGTAACATTCCCAAATTAAAAGATATTCCAACTGAAGGCCAGTTAAATTTTCTCTCGATAACGGGTGATAGAAAAAGCTTTAGAGGCTTTTCTGCGAAGAGCATGTAGATGACGGGGTACAGGAGTGCCCATTACCTAGTGCCTCCTTCACACGCGCACGCATCTATCCCCCGACTGATAATTTTTAAAGTTTGCGATTTGTGGGAAATCATATTCTTCAATTTAGATTTTTTATTGATTAAGTTTTTCCAAGCTCCGTCATGTTCATCCAGGAATTCAGAAGTACCGCGTTTTTCTTTCGTGCTCGATAATCCACCTGTTCCTTGCAGAAAAAGGTTTCTAACTACAAATATTTCAATAAAAGTACTTCAATAAGTGACAAAAACAAATCCAATGTTTTTGATTTCAAAACGTTTTACGTGTTGTGTGCTTCATGCGAAAAGGTTAAAAAAAACAGTGCTACCAATATGCACCATACGGAAAATTCGGACACACATTTTGTGACGTTTAACAGGGAATTATTATAAAAGCGCAAGCTACTGCAAGGTGGCTAAGCCTCAGCTTGATAACAAACTGTTCCAAAGGTGTGGGCTTTTGCTGAATACTAAGAAATTTTGGGGGGAACAAGAATTAAATCCATATGTGCTCAGAGCATATAACAATGAACTTGTGAACTTGTGCACAACGCATCTACGCTTATAGCACTTACTGGAGTACAACTGCCGGAAATACCATCTGCTAGAGTGGACACTGCTTCTGAGCTCATCTCGCAATAACGTAATTCCAGTTTACTTAAAATGCCATAATATTTCGGCAGCATTTCTATGTCGTTGCTGATAATGTTGGTATGTCCAATCAGAAGTGTTCGCAACTTCAAGAAACGAAATAAAAATTATTAACCAAGTTAAAATAACCCAGGCTTATTAATTAATTTATCGTCCAAGAAAAAAAGGTTTTACGCAACAAGGTTAATTTGTTGGTATTTGTATATCCAGTGTGCAAAAACTGTGATTTTATGAGAAGACTAAGCTGTTAAAACAGAAGTTTTAACTTTCCAACTGACATGAAGACTTGCAGCTCAGTCTCGTTCACAGACTGCTTTCAAGCATGAAACTATCTTTTAAAACCAACACATGAATAGATAGACACCGATAGACACCGCACTGGTAAATGCTTTAAAGCACGCCACTTGAATTCTCAAAATTTGCGTGAGTTGAAATATGGTGCAGATCTAAAATCGACTAATTGATAACGCTTGCTTCGCTGCTCAAATACGATGGCCAGCCCTGCTCAAGAAACAGGAATATACGTAAGTCAAGTTTCAACTAAGATTTAAAACACTTAATAAACACACGTATCAACCTGGTTCTTTCGAAGCGTTCTGCCGAGCAGTCCTAATGAGATCATGGGCGTCGGAAGGATTTTTTCCAGGGCGGGGGCAGAAGTGGGTTTTTCCAGCGGTAGCCATGGATTTTTCCAATGAGGGGAAAAAATGATGAAATTTCGATTTGTCCCTTCGAAATTAAGAAAATGACCTTTTTTTGTTAAAAATTTGTCACACAGATGTCCAATTTCGAAATCCAGGGGATCCAAAACCTTTCCGACCCCATGATTGAAATATGCATGCGTTTTATTTTTTGAGCAAGGGGAATTACTGCCAAGACAGCAGTGGGTTCCTAACGTGTGATAACTGTTGTACAAAAATCATTGTCCATTGCCATTTCGTTTGATGGACGAACAAGCTTAACTGCGTCCCATGAGGAAATTCGCTGATAAAACAAGCTGAGTCAACGCAGGGGCTCATAGTTAACCTCGGTTGCACATGTAAACAAAGTTTACCATTTTGGCACGAGTTACCTTTCACGCCTCCCACATTAATGGAAAGAAAATATGTTTGTTTTTGAATATATATATTTAATGTATATTTCAAAACACCATAAGTTTGTTTTTTCTGCTCGGATGAGGTCGAAAAGAATTTGCTGAGTTGTTGAAAAATGCGCCAATGGTCCTAAAATGTTATTTTCCGTTTTGGTAGCTGTTATATCTATGGAATCCATAGACTCAGCTTTTAAGCCTTACCTGAGCTCTGTTATAATCACACGAAATGACCAGAAAGCGTTGAAGGTGGCAGCAAAAGTAGTTCAACGCCCGTTGTTTGTTTATATCGTGTAAGGCGTCATTGCAGTATAATCAAGTCCCAAGCTAAGTCACTTTTACTAGTGCACATCTTAATGGATAATTTTTTGGCAGCAGATTATTGGTTCTGCTTCCCTTCATTTCGTTTGATCCATTTGAGATATTGAATGAGCACCATAACATATAAAATTATGTGTGTACTACACATTTGTAGCAGCTGCCATAATTCTGTGTTTTAGCAACTAAAACACAATTATTTTGTAGCAATTGCCATAATTCTGTGTTTAGTAACTAAAACACAGAATTATTCAATCAAGATAAAAACCCATACAACAAACACATTCGAAATTAATGATTGTGCAAGAATGTGAGATAAAGTTTTATATAGGTCTACATGCTAGTGCTGTCCAACCGCATTTTATACAGTAGTTTAAACGTAACAAGTTTTTTTGTGACAGGTAGATCTGTATTGTTTATACAACTACCACTAACTTGTAATCAGGTTGATTACAAAAAACGGAAAAAGAAAACACTAAAAGCAGGTGAAGGTTAATGAGTTTCAAGACCGAAAGCGAAACCTGGTCAAGGGACCTGCAGCAAACAATGAAAAATCTTCAAATCTGTTCGAACAAAAGCACAAAATTAAATTAACTTTGTTTCCAAAGCTCAACAAAAATTGGTGGGCATCAGTCTCAGGTGACAAACTGTTAGGTTTTAGTTTCTTTGTCTTTCGGTCGCGGAATTGCTTCTTTGGCAAATCTCGCTCTTTACGTATGAGGCATGTCTTACATGTATCGAAGTTTACATGGGATCGATTACATTTTTACTTATTGTTTCACTCGAAACAGTCATTTTTAAAACATTCGAGGAAGGAATTAGATGGAATTCTGTTTAAAACAGGATCGATTCGGTGGAAAAGACAAACTCCACTTCGTATTACTCGTCCCGAGGAACTGTACCCCAAAAAAATGCACCATAGGGTAAACTCTAAGAGATGCTTTAGCAAAAGTAATATTATACGACCAACAAGGGATCCACTTTCTATTTTAATGCTAATGACGAATGTTGATGTAACGGTAAACGCAGATCTTTACTCACGACAACCAGTGCAGACGGGTCGAGAGCTTCCAGCAAAGCACCCAAACTTCTCTCGACACAAATTGCATAATTTGTTCCGCATCCAACGACGAATTCGATTCGTTGACCATGGGCGGAGTCCGTATGTTGGACAACGTAACGGATATCATTAATTTCTGATGCAGTGATACGCCCATGCAGCTCGACTGGTGCCTTTGTAAGAGCACGTCGCAGATCATCCAATATTTCCCTGTCCTGGCTTGCTCTGGCCCATCTGCATTTTCTGAACACACCTTCAACGTTGGTGATTCGCGATGACTGAAACGCAACCTTCCTTAGTTGTACGAGCATCTGCTTCTCACGTTCTTTTCCCCAGTAATCTTCAGCAATTTCCGGAAAGAGGTAGTACTTGAAACCATCCTGTATGTGGGAATCGAATGAAAAGTACAAAAGATTAAGAATATTCGATTCTGCGTCTCTTTGCGTTAGTTCCAACAAGGCTTTGTTGAATAAGCTAGTCCCTGTTTCGAAACGCAAAGAGAAGGCCGAAAAAACCTCAGTCCACTCTGAACTCACATAAGAGTAAGTGGAATAAATTAATCGCTCACAAGGAAAGCGCTTGAGTGGGTTTGACTTCTCCTCAACGTAAACATTAAAAAACTTCTCCATTGATCTGAAAACAATTTTTTCTAGTGATTCCGAGCGGACGGCCAAAGTTTCACCAGTTTCTTTGCAATACCATTTGCAGAATTTGTGCTTTGTGTACTGCGAAAGGACCCGGAAACGTTCCAATATATCTGTGACCGCCACGCGACACAAACAACTGAAAGCCGAATAGAGCTTCCCGGCCTTGCGAATGGCTGCATTATCATCGGTCAGCATACAAATAAGGCTGGAAACTAGCACGAAAAACCTGTTGGACTGCTCGTGTTTAGTCATTTTGGAAAAAACAGAAAAGCAGTACGTAGCAAGAGCCTTGCAGCAACTGGGATTGTGCAGAAAAACAGACAATTCTGAATAATTTCTCAGCATCTTATCGAACAGCATCGAATCACGTTGATCGTTGCAGCATCTCATAATGAGCTTTTTTTGTTCCTTGTTTCCGAGTCCAAGAACTTTGACCAAAAACGCTGGACGGTATCGGTAAGGAAGTAAGCAAAACTCCTTGATTTGCATGGCAATGTATTTCTTTGCTTTAGGAAAGATCTCGTTGGAAAGAATGGCGCGAAGATAGAAGGCCGCCGACATTTTGTTCGCCGTATATGCTTCACTAACGTTATCCCAAATAATAGGAGGAAGTTTGGGCAAGGTGTCCACAAATATATAAACGTCATCGCTGGTATACAGTATTTCGTTCTCGATAATACTTTCTGCCCAACGAAATTTATCATAGTCTATTGAAACGCCCAGGCAAAGAAATTGCAGAAGGCTAAGCTGGCGTAAGGTTCTCAGTCGTTCTTCCGTTAAGCTAATGCAGAATATGTAACAGAATTCATTGAGTTGCTGCTCTTCCAACACACATTCCAATAATTGCCTGCCAAGCGTTTTTTTCCCAATACCTGGTACACCGACTGACCACAAAACATTACCAAAAGTCTTGATGTCAGGTTGTCTATCTCTGCCGCAGGCTAAATCTGCACGTCTTGCTGCTTCGCTAAATAACTCTTCCGGTGCATACTTTCTCAGCGGTTGGTCATTTTCAGCATTGTCGTTGGTGTCGTCGTAAGCTTTGCGAAGAGCGTCTTCTCCGTAACCTTCTTCCCATGACTTAACCCACCGTGTTACAACCAAAGGAAGAGGAGCATTGCCATGTTTCCAAGTAATTAGTTCCTTTGCTCGTCTCAGTAAGCAGCGCTGGAAATCTGTAATTAGGAGTCATTGGACATCTTTAACGGTAGCTTTCAGTGAGTAGTTATATTCTAGATTCAGTAATATATTAACTTAGTAAAGAAAGGTATGAACTTTTGCACACCGAAATTAATTGACACCACTTGGATATAATCAAGGCACAGTCACACATAAACATGTAACACTTCTTAAACATTCTTTATGCAAATTAAAAGAGAAAATATTATGGCAACACTGTTGTCATATAGCAAGTTAGTCATACGTCAATTTTTATGCAACATCTGTTGCCATATATCAAATATAGGATCCGTTGTTATATAGCATCCGTTATCATATCCGTTGTCGTTTGTCATATAGCAAATTTTTGCTGGATTATGTCTTATAGCAATGGCAGTTTCGACGTATGTTTCGAAAAGACACTTCACTGCTGTCTTTCTAACAGCCTGTATAATACAAAGCTGGTTTTCACTGGTGGAACAAACCTCAACGTTTATTTTAAACGTTTGTCATTCATGGACATGGGATGCTTTACCATAACAACTATAGCATCTTCGTAATTTGAAGAATAATAAATGTTGGAACAGCCGCGTGGTTGAAAGAGCTGAAACTGACCTGTAATCAACTTTCTTTCTGAAAAATTTCCGAGGTCCTTCTAAAAAATAAAATGTTCTGGTGTTATTACTGATACTGGAGAGTATCATGCTGAATCATTAATTATCAAATAAGTTAATGTATAAATATGTTTATGCGTAATACATAAAGAAAATGAAAGTCAAAAAATTGCTGAAATCTCGCACCTGGTTCGATGAGGTGATAACGTTATCGAAAAACTTCATAATCACTTTTGAGAAGGCAAATCCACTGCACATTAAACGCGTGCGATTTTATAATTACATATTCAGAGTTTTCAGGACGTGGGCGTGCGGCTGGCAGTGGTTAAAACTGTGTTCATCCATGACAGCATTTCACGATCTTGGTTATCTTCAAGTAACTGAGATTACCGAAACAAAGTAAGCCAAGAAGGGCAAAAACAAAGCAAAATATTAGTTCCACTTATCGCAAGGCAAATGTTGAAACCGGACAATCTCGGCAGCGATCGCGTGTGGTCCCTAACTTGTATTCGTCCTTATTCTTTGAACACTACAACCACATTTTACTTTGTGACTGAGTGCTCGGATGTTACAGTGGTTGTTTTGAGGGCGTGTGCATGCCAAAATACTTCCGTACTTTACCTGGCCTTGACTAGGGTTGGACTCAGTGTCCTACTCTGGATGTAGTGTTGTACCAACTGTTACGGGTTAGTGAACAATAGTGTTAAGGACGTGTCTGCAACCCTGTTGTTGTTCCTCCAACCTCGCTATTAATTGCTCTGTTGTGTCTGTTTCTATCAATCTGAATTATGCAGACTGTGTGTGTTTGTACTCCATGAACTTCGTATCTGTTACAAAACCTCAAAAGTAAATTTAAATTAATAGAAATTTCTTCATTTTCACACCCGATTTTCCTCTGCGAATTGTCGCGAAAAAGCGAAACAATATCATTCGTAAAGCGCCTTGTTTTTAAATTGCCTTGCAAAGAAGTGTTTCCATCATGTTTGACAAACAGCCAGGGTGTTTATGCTCATGGAATTAAGAGAATTTAGTCAATGCCCTCATCTTTCTGGACACCAATTGCCAATAGGAAATGGATGTCCATCAAAACTCCAAAGTTATGTTGTCTAGGCGCAGTGTTCGGCAAACTTTGGCTTTGATATCAAACTCCATGCATTGAAAGCCTATGTTACATGTGACACAGCCAATAAAAGCTTTTAGTAATTACACAACAACTGATAACTAAGACACGTTTTGTACTTTGACTTAATAAATTCAGTTTGTATAGTTTGAACGTGGGTCAACGCAAGGCTTCTTAATGAAGTGCTCAATCACAGCTTTGCTATTCACGCGTTTTTGAAATGGTTCCGGATTATGCGACTACAAACACGAGATCAAGTTACTAACACGTTCGTTGAATGCTGTAACAAAACAGTTTATCCCGTCATAAACAGTATGGTTATCAAGTATTACAAAATCAATGCAGTACATTTTACCCACGCTAACTTTTGCAGGCCGTTAGTTTCGACAAACACCGCAGCCCACAATTGCAAATGTTGTGTGACCTTCTAAAAAAATGCTTAGCGGCGTCCAAGCCGCCGTCCATAGTACGCCCGCCATTGGTTTCGGGAAAATAAAGAATAAATGAGAAGCATCAAGCCCCAGCTGTCTGTTAGATAAACACGTTTCTTCCACTTTATTTAAGGTCAAGCTAGGTCTTACCAAGTCAGGAGCGCTCTCTGCGCGTCTGGGTATTGTTTGAAATTGATTGGGTGACAAGCTGATGGATTGCCGCGGTCCAGCAGAAATTTCTTGCCGATGAAACGCCCGCATTACGCTTACATTCGCTCAGGGGCTTTTAGAAAAAGTCACATAAGCACCTGCATACAATGTGTGTTAAAGCATTATACATTGAAAATAAAAGATCCGATGTCACTTGATGAGATCTGCTGCGATATCCTTTGCAGTGATGCAAAACCTGTAATCGGCGAGCTATTTCTTTCGCTCGCTGTTTTGCGGAACTGGTGACCAAGGATGGTCATGGACGCCGGACCACGAAAATGTGATTAGCAGTGACTGATTGTTCCTTTACACAGGAATGAAAGGATAGAAAGGTGACGACGAAACTAAATGTTATTTTATGCTCTATAAACACCGACTTTGTATAGAGTTTGGCCAGTCCCAATGGTAGTAACGGCGTGGGTCAAATATAGGCGGGGCATGTAACAGTAACCGTAACAGTTGATTACAAAGTGAACTACTTTTTAAACCTAATGCTGCAATTAAACTGGTCAACTGGTCAAACATTCTGGGTTGTATATGTTGCCTAAGCACAAAAAATATTCATCATTTCTAAAAAAATACGAACACAGCCCAGTCATTGCGCAGAATGCAGGGTCCTAAACTTTTACTTGACCCTATCTGCATCCGCTGCCGCCGCGTGCCGAATAACTCTTTTCCGCCATTACCCTGGGTACAGGGTTGTTAGGCATAGATCTCCAGTTTGAAAAATATTAAAATAATTAGGTTTGAGCGTACATTTCTGAAGTTTTTTTCCAAATTTAATATTACATAATCAAGACGAAAGTTCACAAAAAAACTGACAACCTGCGCAAGGAGCAAGAACTTTTGGGCAGGTTTACAAGCACGTTACTTACTTCTCTGGTGAAATTTGACACCACGCACTAACGCTACCACAAGCGAATTTGATTAGAAGTTACATAAAAAACCTGAAATAGTATTCTGCAATACTTCGTTAACTTACAGAAACGCTGATTACGTCATAATTAGCCTCGGTCTGCTCTCGTTGGCCCGGTGCGAGCCAAACAGTATATTTCTTTCTGCGCTGAACAGTGCTTATCAGACTTACTACAGATTGTAGTCGAAATTCGAATCTGCTTCAAGCAATAAGTGACCAACACCACAAACACGGGAAAGAAATGCATAGTTAGGATTGAAAAACCGCCTGCAACACCACTCAGGTGCTGCCTTGTGCCTACAGCGTGATGCACAAAGATTTTTCAAACAAGCTTGTGCTGCTCAATTTCAAGCTACGGGTTTGAAGCATTCTCCTTGCCTTTGTTTATATATAGGTTTTTATTACTTATCACAGAGAATAACTCGCAAAATGCATTTCGCATAAAAAGACCTTAGCTACTTTTTGGTGGTGGTGTCAGTCTTTCATGCGAAATGCATTTTGCAAATTGCTCAATTTCAAGCTATGGGTTCGAAGCATCCTGATTGCATTTGGTTACATGTTTCAATTTCTTATCACAGAAAACAATTTGCAACATGCATTTCTCACAAAAGACCTCATGCAGCTATCTTTTCTTAGTGGCGCCGTAGCACCATCAGTGTTGCTTCTAATTGCACGAGATTCGCCTTTTCATCCAAAGATTAATTATGAGTTACTAAGTTCCGCTGAATTTGCTTTTAGCACCAGGGATATCTAGAGTTTCTAGATATCCCTGTTCAGCACACTCGCCAAGCTTGTTTGAAAAAGCTCAGCTCTCGAACGCTGCCTCTGCTGTCCGATTGTTTCAATGCATAATTCTCTATCTGCGCAGCCTCGCAAATGTGGAGAGAGCATCATGTGTTCTTCAAAACGCTGGCTTTTCAGATTTTTATTCGTTGAGTACCAAAGTACCCTGCCCTCACAAAGCTTTTTTGTTATCTTACATAAATAGAGATATGTAGCACTAAAGTATAAACAGCTTAAAAACTGGTCAGTGGCATGTTTAATACAAACAAAGATGCTATGAATGCAGTCACTCTTAAAACATCAGACACATAACCGCATTTTGGAAAGAAAACCATTACCCTAGCTCAGTGCTTCCCAAACCTTTTTGTCCGCGGAACACTGCAAGGTTATTTTAAGTGGACAAGGAACTCCCGCCAGAACTGCCAAGTGAATATAAACGCTTTTTTCACCCAAATTGCCGACCTCCCCATGGTTGATGGATTGCCTGACAGTTCTAGATCAGGGGTGGGCAAATAGCGGCCCGCGGGCCAAATGTGGCCCGCGGATGCATTCAGGAAATATGTTCAAATCTGAAATTTCCTCCAACGTCGTAACTCAACCAATACTTGCTTCTATTTCCATTAGAAGGTGCGGCCCTCTGCTGAATGCGGCCTTCTGAAAGTGGATCCGAGCCAAATTAATCGCCCATCCCTGTTCTAGATGATGAGACAAGCGAATAGTTGCTCAACACTTGCCCCGAGATACATTACGGCAAAGTAGTGAATAAGAACTCGCTCATGCGATAAGAATTCTTGACGTGTGTCAGATCTGCGCACATAATGAAACTGAATTGAATCAATCGGTTGTTTTTTCTAATATTTTGAGTTTATTAAGAGAGATCACAAATGTACTACCCCTTGGAGACTATCTATTCCTTCCGACAGAAAGTTTTTGTTCTGGTTGAAAGATTTTATACAGAAGCATGCAAAGTAGATATGTTGTTCAGTGTTGGTGTTTCAAGCGAATGTGTTCCTTTTTTATTTGGCCACCGCCTGTGGATCTTCATATTTGAAACCTTAATTGACCGCCAGCTGTAACGTGACAGTATCGCAAGACAAGAGCGCAGCAGGCTTCGTAGAAACGTACTAAACGTAAAAGGCAAACCCTAAACCTAACCGTAACCCTAGCCCTAAACTTAAAATTTGGAAACTTTTGAAAAAGTAAAGAAAAACTGGTCACACGAATTGAAACGTGCAGCCACTACTGCCGAAACTACAGACGCCAGGTGAGAGCCGAACCGAAAACCGTTGGCGCAGCAGACGTAAACGCACCAGCTTTGCTACTAACCAAGGTAAAGATAACCCGACATTAAGCCCACTTTTTCGTTGGATGCGAGGAAGGTACATTTTAAAAAAAGACAAACTAGCACAAAACAATAACTTTTCAGATCAAGAAAACGAACAGGCAGTAGAAATTAACAAAATTACTGGTTAATCAAAGCGTTGTTTTGGAAATAAAGCATCAAAATTTACCAAAACCGCCGTAACAAAAAAAACACATGATTCAACAAATAATAACCAACTTTCCGGGAAACTTATAGAGATTAGTTTATAATCATTTTCTTTGTATATTTTAGTAGATTTGTTTCCTGCAAAGATCGCGGGTTACACTTTTATATGTAGGACATACGAGATCGAAACGTGAACCTACCTATAGACAGTAAATGCAAGAATTTTGCTTTGGAATCGCTCTGCACACTGCTCGATTCAATTGAAAATTTAACAACTTTCCGGGAAACTTGCAGCGATGAGTTTTATGTCATCTTCTTTGTCTATTGAAGTAAATTTGTTTGCTGCAAAGATCGCGGGTTACACTTTTATATGCAGGACATACGAGATCGAAACGTGAACCTACCTATAAACAGTAAACGCAAGAATTTTGCAATGGAATCGCGCTGCACACTGCTTAATTCATTTTAAAATTTAACAATTTTCCGGGAAGCACATAGCGATGAGTTTTATATCATTTTATTTGCCTATTATAGTAGGTTTGATACCTGCAAACGTCGCGGGTCACATTTTTGTATGAACGACATACAAAACCGAAACGTGAACCTACCTACAGACAGTAAAGGCAAGAATTTCTTTTTTAAATCGCGCTGTACACTGCACAAATCATTTTAAAAATTTACAACTTTGCGGGAAACACATAGCGATGAGTTTTATTTCATTTTATTTGTCTATTGTAGTAGATTTGTTTCCAGCAAAGATCGCGGGTTACACTTTTGTATGAACTACATACGAGACCGAAACGTGAGCCTACCTACAGACAGTAAATGCAAGAATTTTACTTTGGAATCGCTCTGCACACTGTTCGATTCAATTTATAATTTAATAACTTTCCGGGAAACTTACAGCGATCAGTTTTATATCATTGTCTTTGTCTATTGTAGTAGATTTGTTTCCAGCAAAGATTGCGGGTTACACTTTTATATTAACGACATACGAGACCGAAACGTGAACCTACCTATAGACAGTAAATGCAAGAATTTTGCTTCGGAATCGCTCTGCACACTGCTCAATTCAATTTAAAATTTAACAATTTTCCGGAAAACTTATAGCGATGAGTTTTATATCATTGTCTTTGTCTATGGTAGTAAATTTGTTTCCAGCAAAGATCGTGGGTTACACTTTTATATGAAGGACATACGAGACAGAAACGTGAACCCACCTATACACAGTAAATGCAAGAACTTTCCAACAAAATCGCTCTGCACACTGCTCGGTTCAATTCAAAATTTATTAACTTTCCGGGAATCATACAGGGTGTTTCACAATTGTTGAAACAAAGCGGCAGCTTCTAAAACCTTTATTGATGACCTTATTCATTTTTCTCTTTCCAGATTGTCATAGGGAAATAGTTAACCTTTCTATATATTAAACAAAAAATAGTCTAATGATGCCTTGGTCGATGGAGCAGAAGATCTTTTGTGTAAAGACA
>Ga0210059_1004291_pt1 | contig 22972 bp, 25 predicted proteins | sample Ectturendosymbi2_FD_188042 | JGI IMG/M metagenome (GOLD analysis project Ga0210059, IMG submission 188042) | Ecteinascidia turbinata endosymbiont from Florida, USA - Sample 2 (SPAdes) (version 2) | ecosystem: Host-associated > Tunicates > Ascidians > Unclassified | place: Key West, Florida...
AGGGTTTTTAGGTTTAGGGTTTTTAGGTTTAGGGTTTTTAGGTTTAGGGTTTTTAGGTTTAGGGTTTTTAGGTTTAGGGTTTTTAGGTTTAGGGTTTTTAGGTTTAGGGTTTTTAGGTTTAGGGTTTTTAGGTTTAGGGTTTAGGTTTAGGGGATAGGTTTAGGGTTTAAAACTTTAGGTTTATAGCGGAATCAGTCGAGTGCAACACAAACTTCCCTCCGGCCCGCTACCTTGTCGCAGGAACGAGCAGTGTTTCCAGCGTTTTCATCGCGCGAGGTTACCTTAGGTCAAATGCGCAAAATCGGCATCCATTTCATCATCTACCGGCAAACATGGTAACTATTCGGTCTTTCATAAATCCTTTGTGTCTCCTATAGATACAATTTTCCAAACGCAAACATTTTCAGCTTAATTTGAACTTTTAGTTTTGCGTGAGTAGAGGGAAACTGGGGATTGAGGGGTCCAGCTCTTTTCTTTGTTTGTTTATTATATCATCTTTTCAACGATGCCCAGAAAGTGCATTGGAATTCCCCACCCCAGCGTCCTTGTCTTTCCTAGTGTCCTCCGTCTTCCCAAAATAGCATGGGAATTCCCCACACCAGGGCCCTGTGTCTTTCCCAGGGTCCTTCTGTTTTCCTTGGTCCTCTCTGTCTGTCCTCACCCTTGAAAGCCAGGGGCTAGAATGTGTATTTTGTCAGGTTGAATTATTCTCTTGTCGTCATTGGAAGAAAGGGTGATTTTGTTGACTTGCTCTGTGAAAATTTCATGATGATGACTCCGAATCACATTCAGTGGTCTCAGCTGTTGTCTTCCTGAAAATAAACAATTTTTATAAGCATTTTGTGTTATTTCTTTATTTCCAACATATTTTTTCACACCTTTACATTTTTTGAATTCATCACCGTCCATATCAAAGGCATATAATTTGGCACACAGTCCAACAAATTCAGATATGATCTTCCCACCAGCCTCGTCCTTAAACATCCCAGGGACTTTTTTGTTAAGTCTCGTAAGTTTTGAATTCACAAAGTTGGAGGTATCAAACTTTTTTTGGATGTCTTCTCGGATATCTTCGAAGAAGTCCTCTGTATGTATTTCATACATTAAAGAATCCGTATCAGTCATGAGCAATTTCGCTTTTGGTCAATACTTTTTCTTGATGTAGTTATAATGAAAATCATACATCAGAATTTTTGAGATATCGAGGATTGACATCCCAAGATAAACTGGCTTGTTGAAAACAAGTTCCGTTTTTTTCATGCGCACTGCGACAAGATTTTCAGTGAAGATTGTCGTTCGTTTATAATTTGGTTTCGAAACAAGCTTTTCAGCTGATTTATCATCCGTTCGGAGTCGGATATCCACCCTGTTTCGGATGTTCTCCATGTTTTTTCCAAACACTGAATTGTTCATGAGTTTGAAGAAATCTTTCTCAAACTCGCTGGAAGCTTCTGTTCGAAGCTTCGTGTTCAACTCGATGTAAGTTTTCAACCATGCATCTTCAGCGAATGATATCCCACGGTGAATTTTCATGAGATTCATCCCCATCTCAAGATATTGTTTGAGATTCCGATGATGGAGAACATACTTGTTCTTATCCCATAAATTGGGGATGAGTTTTTCTACTTTATTCACAACAATACTTTCTGCTGCTAGAGGATAATCGTTGTGAAGATCGTGAAGTTCTTTCGGATACTCCAGATCAACCTCAAGGATACGTGGAGTATCTCGCCAGTTTTCCAAATGACTTTCTGTCATCCACTTGAAATTACTGACAGGTAATGGCTGTGACATAGCCCAACCGTAACGATTGTTAGCATCAAGATACTGGATAAATTTCGATTCTTCTTCCAGATTGAAATCCTTCATACACTTGTTGTTAGCCTTCGCATATCGTTTCGGAATCATGGAGACTCCACCGCGAATTCCTTTTTCAATCAGTAACAACATATCAACATCATTCAACAATTCAAGCTTTACATCAGTTTTCTTTAAACATGCATCCCTAGCCAATCCCGGGGTGGTGAAATACCAACAAGGATCAAGCCATACTTTTTTAAGCAAACACTTCGAAAGTTTTCAAAAACATTTGTTAATAATAAAACATCTAATTTCATATACAGATCATGATACTCACGGAAAGTTTTGATTTTAAAATTATCCCACACCTTAAGGGCATGCTCAAACTCATCATCTGTAATATTGGAATTATTTAGTTTTGAATGAAACGCCTCTTTTGGTGGGAGTTGCGTTTCATCTAATTTCTCAAGGGAGTTAAAGCAATCATATGGAAAAACTCCTTTTCTTAACAACATATCAAAGTTCACATCAAAATGTTTTTTTACGTTTTCAAATTGTTCTGGTTTTAGATTATTTACAAGTTTATCCAGACTGCTTGCCATAAATTTGAAACTATCTAAAAAACGAAGTTTATACATTAATTTTCCATCTTCACCTTGAATACATTTTGAGAAACTGATGTATTTCTCTTCCGTATTAGGAATACAATCGATATTTCCTTCACCCATTGAGTTAAGATTTTTTACAAACACATGAGCATCGTAGCCACTCAAATTATGAAAAAACACGGGAACAAATTTAGGCTTTCTATGAAGTGCATTGCATTTTTGATGAGCAGCGCCTCTGTATTTTCCGGTGAAATGACAATGATCGCGAACTCTTACCTCACCTTCTTCAAAATCTTTTCGGCAGATCCAGCAATTCGTTGATGTTTCAAAGTTGGCTTTATCTTCTTCATTCATTATCATATCGTTTGCTTCCGATGTCCAAGCTTTATCAATTTCGTTTTTTAGATGTTTACAAAATAAATCACCAATATTTTCATCCGCGGATTTTTTAGTATACAAAACTGGGTTTAGTTTTGTCCCAGCACAGACAATATGAAAGCAGAATCCAGAGGATTCATGCTTTTGATACTGTTCTGCGTATCAATGTTCCGAATTCGGTTTGTAACTTTCGATTGGTTTTGTCAGGCATTTAAAATCTGCATAAACCACAATGGGAACATGTATTGAATGCTTAAAGTTTTTAAACTCGAGAATCGAACTCTTTTCAGGCATTCTAAATTTTACACAGTCATGTTTTTCACAACTTTCTTTGTGCTTGTCCAAAACTTCCTTCTTTGTGAAGGAATTAAGACATCTCAGGCAGAGAAACCGTTTTTCTTTGTGATTTCACATTCGATGGCTCAAAAGCCTTGATAAATCATTGATAAGAACAAAATGTTTATCCTCGAGCAACAGAAGATTTACATCATGTTCTCTTTCAACCATCTCTGAAATACGTAAAGGAAATATCTTTATCTTCATATCCCAAAACATTCACAAAAATTTGAGGATTCTGTTGTTCAAATTTCTTTATATCTTTCAGTTTCATTAGAAAACTTATTCCATCAAAATTTAATGTTTCAACCTGTTTTTCCAATTACCTTGTAATCCTTTCAGGATGATCTTTAACAGGATTCAATGCCCTTGCAATGCATAATTTAAAGCATTGCACATCCTCATTCCTCCGCTTCTCACTTTTAAATTTGATATTGATCTACGCTTTCTTACTTGCTAGAAATTTTGGCAGAGGAATGTAAGTGCCTCCCCTCAAGGGTTTATATTTCACCTTATGAATATCAAGACTCACAATCGAATGGAACGTCCGCCCAGATCCATTCATCTGAAAAACTGCAATGTTTTCCAAAATTTGTTCAACTATTTCAGTCCAGAGTTCATCCAAGTTGGTGTATTCCAAGACAATCACCGTTTTGGATTGGAAATTTCGAATTTCAACAATTGAACTCCCATCTGTCGGTGAAACTTTTTCCATCCTTGCTTTCAGAACAAGTCTTACCTTTGTCTGGCTCTGGAATTTTCACAAGGCTTTTTGTTTGACAGCCAGCAAAAATGTCTTGGGGTCAAAGGTTTGATTTGTCGCTTTGATAGTATGTTCTTCTGCGAACCCTTTCAAAGCTGATCGTTTGCTTTCTTCAAACTTTAATTGTTGTTTTGGATACAAACTCATGACTTTTTCCTTGAGAGCATTCCAAGCACTGTTGATTGTTTTCTTCACAGGCTCTGGAACATATCGTAACAACCACTCAAGCCATCTTCCCATTTGTTGTGTTACCCCTTCTTTTTTTGGTGGGGGAACATATTGTGTTGGTTTAAGTGGTTGTTGACTCATTTCTGGAATGTCATCGTCAAGCAAACTTCTTGTGGTTCCACTTCCCATGATTTCTTCATAAACCATCTTTGGAAGACGATTTCTCAGAAGCGTCTTCAGATCTTCTTTTCGAAGTTTTGAATAACCTCGAATATTATCTAGTTTTGCAACATCTTTCAAATATTTTAAAGTAACCATTTATTATAGGGTGAAATTTTATTTAACTTAAAAAAATTTATCAAAATCAACAAAAAAATTCTCTCTCCTATGAATGGGAGAGAGATTTCTTGTGGAAATAATAAATTAATGATAAATTATTGTAATTTTTTTATTCTTCCAAACTCTTCCATTGTTGTATATGAAACAAATTTTATTTTTCCCAAAATACTTGGAAGCTTCTGACAAACTTGAGTAATATTTTGTTTCATTTGTGTCAAGGTCAACAACCTCAACTGATTTTCTTACAATTCTTCCAGAACCAGGTTTTCGTTTCACACTTTTTTCAAGTTCAAGAGCTTGATCAACCAACCCTTTTTCTTCTATGATTTTCCACATTTGTTTCCGATTCATATGAGTCCTTTGGTATTTTCTTTCAATACTGAAATCATTGTTGGTCTCGAGATTTTCATTTATATTATGATAAATTTTTTTAACTTAATATTCAACACGCATCTTCATCCCATCGCTCTGGAAAATCAATGATTTATCTGATATCACAATGGTGAAAGCTTCAGTATTTGCAGGGCCGTTGCTGAAAACTGAGCCTTTATTTAAATGTCAGTCGGAGAGTTTTTCAGTTTTTCACTCTGTTTTGTCACATCAAAAACAAACATTGGGAACAGTTCCTTGTAATCTGCTGGTGTAATGTTTGGAGAAGAAATCAACTCTTCAACATTGTAAAACTTTGTTTGGAATGCTGCGGCATCTCCATAATCCCTTGAAAATTTTTGCTGAGCAAAGTTTTATCATCATAATCAATCTCAGGGTATCGACAAGAGTTCAACATAACATACATATTTGTGAGATTACAGTGGTTAAAAATTGATGGGTTGTGTTGTTGGTCTCCTGACTTATCTCTGAAACGCCACGATTATCCAGCGAGGCTTCTCCACGTATGATTTCACCGACAATCGCCAGATGAAATTTCTTGTTTGCGCGACTGGGGTTGATTCGCACTGAATCATGCGGTATCCGACTGGGAGACTTGATTTCGATTCAATTGTTTTGCAGAGTGCAAGTTTTTCTTGCAGCTTTGGACTCACATGTGGCATATACCAAGACAGTTTTGTCAAAACAACCTTTCAGGCATCAGCCGCAGCAGCTCTGAAAATCGCGTCATTATCACCCCTTCTTACAAGAGTGAGTTGATGTTTAAAACCGTGAACGACTTTCTCATAGTCATCACAGAACCCAATGATGTGTTTCAGTGGAACTCTGAATGAAAATGTGCCTTTTGGGTCTGGCTTTTGAATGATATAACCCTGACGAGCTGCAAATCCGATGTTATTTTGAAGATGTGCTGTTGTGTGTGAATCTTTCATCCACAATTGGTTCAGGCCTGTGCTTTTTTGAAAATCATCTGGAAATTTCAATAACCCAAGCATCGTTGTTGCTTGTCCAGGGTGAAACAGACTTTCAATCTCTTGTCCTGAAAGTTGGTATTTTATGTTGCTGACTTTCAATCTCTTGTCCTGAAAGTTGGTATTTTATGTTGCTGATGCATCATTGCATTGTTTGTTAGCGTGATGACGTCAGCATCTGCGTAAACAACGTCGTCAGCGTTTTTCACCAACAGACGGTCGAAAACCAGATAACTTTCACTCGGATGTGTGAACAAGTCTTGCGTTTCAATATTTATTCGAATCTCACCAGGAGAGTTCAAATTTGTGCCGGTGATCGATTGATAACTGTAATATTCATACTCTTCAACTGTTTCATCGATTTCTTTTTTTTCAGTAATGTTAAGAGTATTGTCCATTTATTATAGGTTATTTTCTGTTTTCACTTTGAAAATCAGGTAGTTTATAACTCAATACCCTGTTGAAATATTTGAGTTCTTCAATCTCTACGTTTAGTTCAAAGATAATGTTTTCGAGGGCTACAAGCTTTTCACAAACATACATGATTTGTTCATTTATTCAACCGCCTGACAAGGTCTTGAATCTCGATCGCGCGCTTCCCCGACCCAGCTATCAAGTTGTTCAAATTAGGTGTTGTCACCTGCGCCAATGCTTTCTGTGGTGTTGCTCCTTGAGGTGCAAGCGGGGGTGTTGAAGACACAAGTTTTGATAAAATTTGTTGTGATTTGGGAGTCAACTTTGAACTCGCAAAATCAATAGCTTTTTGTCCAGCCTTTTGCCCGGCACTTCGAGCAATGTTCAAAGCTGTGACAACAACTTGCTTTTTACAAAAAAGTCTTTGAGCTTTGAAAAAATTCAAGAACCGCCGACTTGGTATTTTCGTTTATATCCACGTTTAAAATTATTAACATCTTTATTTAATGCAAGCATTAAGTTTTTGTAAGCATCATGAGGCAAAATTTTTTGCCTCAAAAGTTCATCACAAATGCTAACGATTTCATTTCGAAGGCTTGTGTTTCCTGCTTGTTTCGAAGCCATCAACAATTCCAACCGTTCACACAAAGCGTTTGGATCGCTATAGAGAAAGACACCTTGGCCTTTCTTTTCACCTTCTACTTGTTGTATAATCTTATATTTGCTGCTGTTGGGTGCTACGATCTTTTCTTTTCCATATTTATTAGTACTAAACTTCGCGTTTGTTGTGTTAATAAGATCCAAGTATTTATCTTTATCTTCTTGTGAAATTTCATCAATTTTTTTTTCGAAACAATGAGCTCTCAAAAACCTGGGGTTCCCACGTTATATTTTTTCACCAACACGCAAATTACCATCTCGATCGATTATAACCCTTTTCCCACCCATAAAATATTTTCCTTTATCTCTGCTTGTTCCAAAAGCCCTTTCAGCACCACCCTTTATTTGTGAATACTTTTCAAGATATTCCCCGGCTAATGAAGTTTCATCGAGTTCTATTTGTGGTGTGTCACGTTCAGGTTCTGGTAACGCTTCAGGTTGTCCTTCGACTTGACCCCAAGGCAATGCTGGTGGCATATTTTCAATCGCTTCTTGAAGAGGAGCAATCCTAGAAACAATTTCTTCGGATGACTTTTGTTGTTGTTCAGTTATTGGCTTCAATACTTTTCCTAAATCTTCATACATTGATTGCTCACCTAATCGTTCTGAGCGAATATTTTCTTAAATTTTGTTCTTGGTTTTGAGATATTCAGCAACAAGTGCATCTCTTATGGATGGATCTTTTATTTTTAGAAAACTCATTTGTTGTATGCCTTAATGTTTGGAGGTCCAAATTTGGAGAGCCAATTTTGGAGGGCCAATTTTGGAGGGCCCAATTTTGGACCCGGTCCAAAATTAACCTCAAAAGATGAAAACTTATCTATACAGCTTTGGATCAAGGTTCATAACTTTTTGCAATTCTTTAATTTGCTCTGGTGTGAGCTTGTCGCTCAGAAACGCAGTGACTGTTGTGCTTTGGATTCCAAGATCATTTGGCATTTATTTCAAATTTTAATAAGATCTTTGTTGTCAACCCAAGCGTTGAAACTTTCTATATAGCCCTTCCATTTTACCAATGACCTTGTTTTGTCTTTCTTCACAATCTTCTCAATTCTGTAAACTTCTTGCGATGCCTTCTGAAGCTTTTGTTCATAGAAAGTCCCTTAAATTTCTTCACCGTTCAGGTCAGTTATTTTGTAAGTAACTGGGCTGGTTCTTTGAATTTTTGAAACGGCGAACACTTCTTCCGTCCAGTTTGGGGTGAACCCTTTCCCAAAGAGTCCTTTCTTCTTGAGAATTCGAGCTTTGTCACCAGTTTTGAATTTTGCTCTCATGGGCCGTCTTGTAAAGTCTGGATAGAGGTTTCTGTAAACTCTCACTTCATTCTCTTTCTTGCTTGCCTCAACAGGAGTCATTTTTATGCTAGAGGGCCTCGTGTTGTTGTATCCCTCAACAAAGTCGTCAAGAACGTCAATATATTTGTTGGTATTGTTTGCTGTGAAATACTTGAACATTTTTTTCATCGTGCGGTTCCAACGTTTGGCCACCGAAGACTTTTCTTCATTTTCAGTAGAGTAAAGCTCAACACCCAACTCCTTCACATTTTTGTTGTAAAACTCTCGGCCTTTGTCTGTCCAAAGCTTTTCTGGTTTTCGCTTTAATTTTTTGAAAATCTCCTTGAACGCGTCTGCGACAGATTTTCCAGTTTTGTCTTTGAGCGGAAGCATCCAACCATGTTTTGAAAACACGTCAATCACTATGAGAAGATACCTGACCCCACAGTTGAACTTTGAAAATGCTTGCATTTCAACGAGGTCTGCAGCCCAAATTTTATCAATTCCATTCACATACACTTTTCTTTTTGGAAAATTTTTGATGATGGGTTTATGAAGTTCATCAGCTAGCTGGCCAGTCCAAATTGTGTCGTTTTTTTAACCCCCATCCGAAGCGCTTTTTCGTCCCAATAATCGTAGAAACAACACCTCTCTTCATCCTTTCTCGAAGTGTGGGGTTATAAATACCATTTAGCTCTGTCAACATATTTTATCACAAACTTCGTTGCGAGTTTTTGTGTCTTTGTTTTTTACATAACAAATGTCGTGGTGATAAGCCGCCTTGTCGACCCTGTTGATAGGTTTTGACCATGCCTTTGGAGTCATATCAGCATTCAAACGTTTGTTCAATTTCGTGCCTGGTCCTGTGAAGTTGTGACCCGGAATGTGCATTTCAAATGGTAGACTGTCGATTGTGTCATAGAAACATCCTTTTCCACTTGTGCTTATAAATTTTGACTTTTTGTTCCACAAACAACATAGATGCCTTGAAGCATTCGACAGTTGTTTTTTGTTGTTTTCTGTTTGATGTCTTTCGTTTCCGTAAATCGTCGGCATTTAACACAATATATTTGATTCATTTATTAAATGCTTTTATAAAATAAATGGAAATTAAAAACCTTTCATGGAATGAAAACATGACAAATAAAAACAATCACCCTCTGCTGCCAAAGAGTCTGCGGTGCTTGATTGTTGGCAAATCAGGCTGTGGTAAGACTACATTGTTGCTGAATCTTCTTCTCAGACCTGGCTGGTTGGACTATTCAAAATTGTCAGTTTTTGGTAAGAGTTTGTTTCAACCAGAGTATAAAATTTTGAGAAAAGTTTTTGAAGAGCAACTTCCAAAGGAGATGATCATGAGAGTTTTTTAAAATTGTGATGAAACACATTGCAAACAAATTTCACCAAACGAGCTGATTCATGAGTTGGCAAAGAAAGAGGGCCCCTCTGCGCAAAGAACAAAATCCAATGAGCCTATTTAGTGCAATTTTTATGAGTCGGCTGATGATGTCCCAGACCCAAAAGAAATCTCCCCTGAGCATAAAAATCTGATGATATTTGATGACCTCTTGCTTCAGAAACAAAACAAGTGTGAAGTATATTACGTTCGTGGAAGGCATTCAAATTGTGATTGCTTGTATTTAAGTCAAAATTATTTCAAATTGCCCTTCCAGACAATTCGAGAAAATGCAAATTTCTTTTGTCTGTTTCCTCAAGACCATAAAAATATTGATCACATTTTAACGACCACGTGTCTCAAGACATGACGAAAAAACAGTTAAAAAAACTTTACACAACAGCGTGGGCGAAGCCACACAATTTTGCTGTGATTGATTTGACCTCACCAAAGAACTGTGGGAAGTTCAGATCGGGGATTGACGACTTTTATATCATAGAATAAATGAACACTGAACTTCTTGAACAAATTGAGAGAAATACTTCTCCGAAATCTTCAACTCAGATTGCGGTTTCAGAGAATTAGACAAAAATAAAAACGACTTTTAACCCCCCAATCGAGTTGGATCGAACGCGAAAGTATGAGATGGCTTTGGTGAATTTGGAGACGTATTATTCGTTTCCGAATTTGTCTGATGAAAACAACGTTTTTCGATATTCTCCACGTTTCACTGAGGAGGGGAGAGGCGATGAGGGCGACTCAACACGACAAAGAGAATGGGTCGAAGTTCAAATTTCAGAAGGCAGTTACGATCTCATTGATATTACAGAAACAATCAAAATTGCGATGAAATGAACTGGGCATAACGATGATGCTGTGAAGGTAATAACAAACACCAACACTTTGAAAAGCGTCATGGAAATTTCAAACGACTTTCAGGTTGATTTCAGAGCGCAAAATTCAATTTCAAGCGTTCTTGGATTTCGAAATCAGGTTTACGAAGAGGGCATTCACGAATCGCAAAATGTTGTCAACATCTTATCAATAAATTCATTTCTCATGAAAGTTGATGTGATCGGAGGGTCTTACGTGAATGGGAGAACGCAAAACACAATTTACAGTTTCTTTCCAAACGTTTCGCCCGGTTACAAAATCGTTGAAAATCCGAGAAACCTTGTGTATCTTCCAGTGATTTTGGATAAAATCAATAAAATGGAAACAGTTGTCACAGACCAAAACTGAAAGCAATTGAATCTTCGTGGAGAAAATCTATCAATCAGATATCACTTGAGAGAAATTTAATAACATAATATAAATGAGTTATACCAATGTGAATGTAAACATTTCTGAAAATCAACATCAAAATCTGAAACACGCCGTTGATACAAAGAGTCCCGTGAGCATTCGTCTCTGCTTCGAAGATTTGTGTGGAAGTCATGTTCTTGCTTTGACCAATTCACAAGTGAACAGAATGACAAAAGCTAATCGGGATGGAAAAGGCATCACAATAAAAATGAGTAAACGTCAGGTTGTTCACAACATGAAAATAGAGGGAGGGGTTCCTCGGGCTCCTAGCAGGTCTGGCCGCAAAGGTTTTGCCTTTTTTGGCAAAGACCATTCTCCCAACATTGGCGACTGGGGCACTGTCAGGTGTCGGGTCTGCACTTGCTCAGAAGGCTATTAACAAAGCCATGGGAAACGGACTGTATTTGAAAAAAGGCTCAAACATCGCAAGAGTTGAAACGGACGGTCAGGGGCTATATTTGAAACCTTTCAAAGGTTCGGGGCTTGGCATGATTGGAGATGGTTTGTATTTGAAACAGGGGGGTCAGGTTTTTGACGGCCATGGTCTTCTTCTTGGCCCGAACAGTCCTTTGAAACATATTCCAGTTCTCGGTTGGCTTTTGTAAGATGCGGATTTAAATTTTTTATTCCATTGAATAAAAAATGAACCCCAATTTATACAGACTACACGAAATTCGTATTATTGAAAGGGGGGCTGAATGAAGAAAAACTCAAACACTCTGCAATGATAAAAACATATAATTGCTTGCTGAACTTTTGCACTGGCTGCCTTTTGATTTTTCAGCTTTGTATGTTTCTTTTGAACATTGGGTTTTTGTCAGATTTCGAAGAAATCATCGGAACTATTTCTGGGAAGGTTTTGCATGGAATGAACGTGTTTTTTGTAAATGCTTGAATTTTTATGAGAGTAATTGAAAAATTCCTTTTTAAGAAAATACAGAAACATGAGACACAAAAAACTTTCATTGAGATGCAGCTAACTCAATTCGTATCATGGTTTCGAAGGCGTTGTCGGACGATGAAATTTCCGCATCAGAGTTTGAGAATATTCTTTCTCATACGAGAAAACAAAATCAAACATACATTAAGTTTGAAGAAGTGGATTTGGAAATTGATAAGATGTTGCCAAAGAAATCGGAAAGTTTTGTTTAGAATAAATGAACATCCAATTGAAAACGTGGTTCTTCCAAACAAACCTCTGAGCAACTTTGAAATCGAAGATGCGGTGAAAAATATTGGTTTGAAAAACTTTCGTGGTGTTTTCTTGAGAGACACTTTGCCAAAGAAACCAAAACGAAATGAGTGAGCAATTATGAACCAATACGACACTTCTGGAGATGGGACGCACTGGGTCGCGTGGTTCAAACGAGGAAATGATAAGTGGTATTTTGACTCGTTCGGATTGCCTCCACCAACTGAACTGAACAACTATCTTGGCGATGTGTTCTATCCAACTGAGCAAATTCAACCGAGGCAATCATTTCTTTGTGGACATCTTTGTCTTTTTATTTTGAAAGAGATGCAAAAAGGAAAAGGGTTGTAGGAAATAATCAACAAATGCTGGTGATATAATAAACATGCCAGTTGACAAATTTGGTCGTAGTCCCACAACGGGACAAAATGTCAAAATGTGAGTGGAGTTTCACATAAATATGTGAACAGCAACTTTTTGTGAAAAGGTCAAGCAATTGACATGTCTAGTCAAAGCATTGTGAATCTTGGCTCGCCGCAGGGTCCAATGGACGCAGTGAGGAAGAGGTATGTCAATGAAAAATGTTTCAAAAGGGGTGACCCTATCAATATGGAGAAAAATCCGATTAAAAACGTATTGTCTCCAACCGAAGAAGGCGACACGGCGACGAAAGGCCACGTCGACTCGAAAAATGTTGGTGAAAGTGATTTGGATATGAATGGGAATTCTGTAAGACACACAAACCCCACTCCGATACATGAAGATGAAGTGGTTCCGAAACAGTGGATTGATAACAGTTTTTTGAGTCGTAATAGCTCCGCGTCGACTATGGCAAGAAATTTAAACATGAATGGTCATAATATCTCATACTTGAGAGCGCCAGAACAAAACCACCACGCAGCGACAAAAGGATATGCAGATACGAAGCTCTCACTTTTGGGTGGAGACATGCAAGGTGGAATTGGAATGTCTGGAAACAGAATTTCACACTTGGGTGAGCCTGTTCAGAGCAATGACGCAGTCAGATTGGGTTCAGCAAACGAATTCTTTCTGAAACGTGATGGGACAAGTTGGATGAGAGGGCCTCTTCATGCTGAGGTTTTCAAGTAATTCGTGTCGGGAACCCTCGTGAAGAACAAGACGTGGTAAATTTACGAACGCTTCAAGCTTCAGAAGCACATGTTTTAGAACAACCAACCGCGGCAGCCGAAACGGCAGTCGGCGATGCAATTACAAACCACGCAAACATTTTGAATAGAGACATCAGGACTAAAAGTTTAAACTTAGATCCACAAGGAACAGCAACAAAAAATTTTAGCATGGGTGGGCAATATCATATTGCTGGGCTTCCAGATCCAACACTTGAACACGAGGCTGTCAATCTCAGAACGTTGACCCAAAAAGTTTTGAAAGAAATTGAGGTTAATAACCTCTTGGAAGCCCATAAATATTTGAGACTTGATGGTGAAAATCAAATGGTTTCAGACCTTCTAATGAACGATCACATACTTGTCGGTCTGGCTGATGCAGTCATGCCTACTGCTGGTCTGAACAAGAAAGTTTTGGACGAGGCTGTAAATTCGTTGACTCATGATTTGACAACAGAAAGCCAAAGGTATACTGATAATTTAATAGTTCAAATAAATGAAAGCATAAATGAAAAATTTGAGAGAATAGAAGGGTCCATTGCTGAGATAAATGGGCGAATTGTCACAAATTCTGAAACAGACGAACTAAAAGAAACAATCTTAAATGAAAAAATTGATAGAATTGAACAAAATTTTGGTCAAAGAATGAATGATTTAGAATTTCAACTGAGAAAACTACAAGAGTAGAAAAACGTTTTCAGTGTTAAAACAAACATGTTTTGTGCTATGCCTGATAATATTGGAGATAAAAAAGTATTGCACCCCTTGGAAGCAAAAAGTTTTGACTTATGACTTTCAAAACTACTCTTCGCTTGGAAAAGAAAAAACATTGAACGAAATCGAAAATGCTTTTTGTGTTTGGCAAAATGTTTGCAATTTGAAATTTGAAAGAGTTTTTGATGGTAGTCAAGTTATGAATATTGCATTTCTGACAGATGATGAAAAGCAAAATGCGGAAATTAACTGTTCTTACAAACTAAATAATAAAAAATCTGGCACTTTGGCGCATGGATTTTACCCAGGTAATTCAACACTGTCTGGTGATTTGCATTTTGACAATGAGCGATGGTCAGACGAGAAAACAGTTTCAGGGAATGGGAAGTTCAGCTTATTTACAGTCGCTGTTCACGAAATTGGCCATTGCATTGGACTGTTTCACAATACTGAAGACAAAGACAGCATAATGCAGCCCATTTAAAAGCCTGGATTCAGTGTTGAAAACAAGAACAATATACTTTCTGAATCTGACATAAAAACAGCGAGAGAAATGTATGGCGCAGCAAAACATGTAATTATTACGGCAATTTTAACTCTAACAAAGCAAAAGTTATGATTAAAAATATAAAAAAGGACTCAAAGACAAAAAAGGTTAAAATAAAAATAATTTACACTTTGAAACCGAAACACTTCAGCGAAGAAAATATTTCTGTAGAATCATTTGAAAATCTCTTGAAAAGACTGGCTGACATGAATCATACTGAATTTTTGGCTGAGAATTTTGGGGTGGGTGATAATGCTTGAAAGCAGATTATGTTTATAGTCTTCAAGACTATAAACATATATTGACGAAAGTGCTTTTGTCACAAATGAACATCACACCATGAATGTTTGTTCTTTTCAAAAACATCCAAGGCGGTGAACTGAACATTATTGGACAAAGCAAGGTCATGCGACTCAATACGGCTGAAACATGCACAGACAGCAATGAAGCGAGCGAAGCAAGCACATCTGAAGCAATTGCGCATTTTTAATTTATTCACAATTTTCACACAAATGCAACAAATTATATTGAAAATAAACACACAGAACTTGAGTGAACAGAGTTAGGGCGACTTATAAGACTCCACAACTCTACCCAAGTTGATTTTCAATAACCTCTGAACTTAACCCAAGTTGCCAGCACAAGCAAATATCTGGCGACTTTCAAGACTCATGGACTTTGGCCTGGTTAGCCAGCACATCACGTTTTCAGGTGACAAAAATAACCCCTGGGCTCACTCCCTGGTTTCAACACAAGCAAATATCTGGCGACTTTTAAGACTCTTAGACTTTGACCTGGTTAGCCAGCACATTCGTTTTCAAGTGACAAAAACAACTTCTGGGCTCACCCCTGGTTTCAACACAGTGAAATTCAAGTTGACTTGAAAAGACGCCTGGACTCTGCTATATTTGTTAGCATACTAAGAAAGCTCTACGCACAATAACCACATAAATAATACATCTCTACACACAAATAATTAATCAACACACAAATCTATCAAACTGTGTAATTTACAACAAATTATTTCCACTCTTTAGCAATGTTTACATCCTGCAACATGTGTTGAATAAAATGGCGTCTTTCACAAATTTCTGTGAAAGGTGCACTCAGCTACTTGACTTTTTTCCTACCAAATATTTTACACTGAGCTGAAAACATAATTTCAAACGTTGAAGCATATTTTCATGAAATAAAAGTGGATCAACTTAAAGTTTCTGTTGTTTTTTCAACCATTTTTCTTCACAACATCCTATTGTGGAATCAATTTAAGTCAACAACATCAACCACCTATCAACAGTTGCTTAATCAACCGAAAAAAATTGCAATGAGGCCAAAATAACCTTTCAACACTGAATTGCCTTCATTCCAAATTGATTTCAGAGCAAATTTAACATAACCAAATTAGAGTGCTAGTGGCTAAGCACAAAATATGTCTCAACAGCATCTCAACCATTGTGAACAAGCTTTTTTGCGATTACCAATATAATCCTAACCTAATGAATTTTCATCAGAAGAAACACAGCTTTTTTGATAAATTTTGATCAGTTTGCGGGCTGCCAAGCTGGTGAAGTTTGGGGCGCACTGTTTGAGTCGGACGTTCAATCAAAATCCCTCCTTGATTTAATGTGTCTTCAACGCAGTTGCAAAAAGTGCCTGTCACCCTGTGATTCCACCAGCTTCAATGCCTTTCACTACGTTCTGTTTTGTCTGTTTTTGTCAACCAACGTTCTGCAGAGTGTGTATGTTCATAAACAAACACATTAAAAAACTTAAATCAAAAGTCTCATTGCCTGAAGCTACCATCTTTTTCAAGCGAATTCTGTGGCTGAACGCTCAGAACTACTTGTGTGGCAAAACATTCCTTGCTTCGGAAGTTTCTACCACGTCACAAAGCAGCACAAAAAAAGTTATATTCAAGTTCGCAAACAAGTGAGTCAAACGTGAAGCAAGCCGAAACCGAAACGAGGTGTACCATTTCAGACGCGACCGATGGCGTGTCACGACCACAACTCAAAACTCAACCGCAGGTGCGTGCTTCGCAAATGCTGTCATACGTGACGTGCACACCTGCTGTTGTATTTTGAACACCTGAAATAACTCTCTCTCTGCCAATGACGACAAGAGAACAATTCAACCTGACAAAATACACATTCTAGCCCCTGGCTTTCAAGGATGAGGACAGACAGAGAGGCCCAAGGAAAACAGAAGGACCCTGGGAAAGACACGGGGCCCTGGGGTGGGGAATTCCTATGCTATTTTGGGAAGACGGAGGACCCTAGCAAAGACAAGGAACCTGGGGTGGGGAATTTCAATGCAATTTTTGGGCATCGTTGAGAAAATGATATAATAAACAAACAAAGAAAAGAGCTGGACCCCTCAATCCCCAGTTTCCCTCTACTTTCATGGGTTATGAGTATCTGTGACTCCATATCATGCACGTCTCTGAAATGCTTGAAAATGCTACGTTTTTCATTATGACTCTGCACTGCAGGCGTAAGTTGAGATATACGAAAATGCATGAAAAAACTTGATGCTAATCTGGGAAAATTTTCATCTTTCTTCCATGGTAGGAAAGAGTAAAAATAAAGATTTGCATGTGTTATGATCATGGAAAAAGTTTTGCACTGGTTTGACATCCTTCGAAATGTTAAAGTCTTTTTGTGACAAGTGAGTTTTTAAAGAAAATCAAATTTGTTAACGTAGGTTTACAGCTTTTTTGTACTAACCTCATCTGTAAAGCATTTTTAGAAAATTCCATAGAGCACTTTAGCCTAGATACATTGTGAAACGTTCTGGAAATCGGAAGTAGCTTTGCTTATTGCCATGCACAGAGTAAAACCTAATAGGTTGGCAATAAAACCAAAATGACCAAAGTAAACGAAATATTCAGAGGTTTGTCAATTTGAAAGTTTTTGAAATATAGACATATGCTGTGATAAAAAAATTTTTTTTGACTGCTTCAACAGTTTTTTTTAAGGAAAATGTTAGGTACCCGGTGTGAACCTGTAAGGACCCGATTCCTCTGATTTTAGGGACCCGATTTTCTCTGATTCTAGGGACCAGGTGATATTTTTTTCTGATTCTAGGGACCAAGTGATATTTTTTCTGATTCTAGGGACCCAATTTTCAATTCTAGGGACCCGAATCGGGTCCCTAAAACACCTTAAAAAACCCTGGATTTAATATTTTATTTATTTGGTATAACCTCAACTAGCCTTTTTAAAAATTTTGTAGTTCAAGGCTGCTTTATCCAACTTAAAGTGTTGACAACCAAGAGTGAAGTAAAAATTAAAAGCCACAAACAGAGCTCCTATCATTTCATGCCCACCCAGTAGAATTGCTGTTGCAATGGCGCCACTTTATGTGTAGTCCCAAAAATATTAACGAAAATGCTGCAGCTTTCAGGGAAATAACAGAAAATCTAGCTGTCTTCTTCAATCGTTAAACCACATATGACAAAACAGCTCCCTAAAACAATATACAGTATTTTGTTGATGTCGCAGGAAACGACAATCAGACTTGCGAGAAACAAATTTACAACTATGCGTTTATGATGACTGTGTAGTGCGCTCAACATCTACCAGCAGAGCTTCTTCCACATATCGGTTAAAATCAGGTTTTGATTTTGAAGCGTAACAAGGGTTTTGTGAGTGTACACGCTCATCATCAGGTGCTGAAGTCTGAAAAACATAAACAGAAAGTACTGTCAACCTAAGGGAAATGTAAGCTTCAACACGCAGAAGAAGATGGTACTCTGCTTCGCTGCTCAATTCACTGCCGTAGTCTGTACTCACTACGACGTCAAATGTGGCTTAATGTCTGGGAATATCAACTTGGCAGTTCTATTATTATTTACCTCAAGGTTTCAGCATATTCACCCCCTTGAATAGTTTCGTCGAGACAGCGTCGCATCTACGATTTGATGAAACTGGGTTTAGTCAAACTTTATCCGTGCTGAGATGTTTAAATGCGTGTGGTTAATACCTTTGGTTGTGCTTGATATGGTAATGGTTTATTCATACATGTTTGTAACTCTTTGATAATGGTTGGTTATTGTTATTGTTTATTTTACTATTTGATAATGGTAATGGCTTATTCATGCATTTTTGTGATTCTTTTTGTGACTAATTTTTGCGACCCTTTGATGCACCCGTGTTGCAAATCATGAAGTAACACGAATGCATCAAAGGATAAACAGCTACATCAAAGAGCAGAAATTTATTTCATGTTGATGAAAATATAAAGACATCAGAAACTCAAGGTTTAACAAATGGATGATTGTGTTTTAACATGTTTGCATTACAAAGGTTGGCGAAAGACCACATGGGTCAAGTTCTCAGCCAGCTCTGCTGCTAGCACAAATCAATTTTACGTGACGACGTTTCACAAGTAGTAAAAGAAAAACAACAAAATGCATCGAATCAACGTCTGATAAAACAAGTATACAAAACAACAAGAAAAACAGAGAGACAAAGCATGCCTACGTACAAGGGCTGGTGTGAGCAACTGTAGAGGTAAAAAAATATATATATAAAGAGAGCATCACAATAAAATTAAAGAAAAGTCACAAGCATAAGAGCCAAAATCAAAAGGAATTTTGGCAAGTTAGCAAAAGCTTTTATATTGTTTTCCTAAGAGAGATTTCAAATTTTCAGGAATATCAGACCAAATTTTATGGGACCAATATTTAAAACTCTTTAAGTCCCGCGCTGGCCAAAATTTTGGCGTAGGCATTTTTTCCCTACTCTTTCAATCATAACTTGCCAGCCAGGTGAGCTAGAGACCTGCTGAAAGCCTCAAATGATCCGGTTAGACGAGTACTTTTAATTAAAAACATAATTGGTAAGTTTTGGATTTGGGGGGTGAGATAACAATAAGTGGAGGTATAGGTTTAGGCTTATTTTGCCAAGGTTACGTGACCCTGGGTTCCAAACCCCTAAGGGTAGGGTAATTCTTTGTTTGTTTTCTGATGAATCTAGGCTAAAATCCGCATTTTTTGAGTCCTTGATTGGCCTTCTAACGTTTGTGGTTTGGAAATTATGCCCTTGAAACAACAAACAAACAAAAATTAATCTTGTAGGGCATTCAAGTAATTAATTAAAGAATTTTTGCCATAATTTGGAGTTGGAGCCCTGGGTCAGGTGACCTTGGATAAACGAGCTTCAGCCTATACTCCCACATAATATGTCACTCCCCGAACGACCTCAAATCCAACCCCAGCAAATTTTTTTTAATCGAAGGTACTAGTCTAACAGGATTTTTTTGGCTTTTAACAGCTCTCTAGCTCAATCGGCTGGCGAGTTATGATCAGTAGGAGAAAATCCTTGCGCCAAAATTTTGGCTCGTATGGGACTCAAAGGGAAAGCTGACTAATAGACGTTATCATTCATGGGTAATTATGTTTTTGCAAAGAAGCAAGCCTTGCTTGATTTTTGTGGACTGATGCAATATCATAAAAGTAGTTACCAAACTAATTGGTTAGTTCACCATTATCAGAAGAATAAATGAATTTGGCAACTGACAATTTAAATAAGTCACTATATTTGTAGGTGTTTTAGTATTGTCATATTCAAGGATTTTTACAGCCTTATTAGAGGGAGTAAAGTAATGGGATAATACAAGGCTTGTATTAAAAGCTGTCTCTTTTCGTAAGCTCCGTAGGACACACGTCAGATTTTAGTCAACTGCACCTGTGCTACTGCATTTTCATGCAAATAAAACATTCAGAGTTGTAATCAACATTTTGATTTTTTGCTCCCAAATTTGACATTATCGCCTCTTCCTTGTAACTTTCGTGTTCTGAATCTGCGTACGTGTTTATTGTATATGTCCTCGAAAGTCTGGACAGTGAAATCAAAACAAATTGCAATTTCTGATTAGTAGTCCACCGCTTCGTAGTAGACGATAGTTTATACCTGGATCTTCCAGAAAGTAGGCACTCTCCCTTTGGGCATTTGCACGGTTGAGGCTCAGTTCTTTCGATGCTATGAAGAATTTTTAGGCTGTAATTTTTCTACCACAGCTGCCATTTTTACCACATATCTGTAGAGCAAAGTCAAGCTTTTTACTGAAAACGTTATGATACCGATTGCTCATACACTCGATTGCTCTTTGATGATATGTGAAACAAGATCTTTTTACCTCATATAAACAGCCGGGGTTAAGTCTCGACAACTTGCACTAATGAATGAAGCCACTACACTTTTTTTCATGCTTTCTGGTTCTTCTTTGTCGTTTAACATGCAAGACGCTAAATTATTTTTGCGTTTTTCAGTCATTACAACAAGTTATTAACGATTATTCGTAGCCTATACCTTAGGTTTCAATTTGTAAACACACCTCTGACACTGCGAACGTTTCACATTAAGATAAATGTTTATAGTCATTTGATCCAGGTTTTGATTTTGGAGCGTGGCCAAGGTTTGTGAGTGCACATGCTCATCAAGTACTACGGTCTGAAAAACATCAACCGAAACTGACTGTCAACGCAATGGAAATGGTTAAACTTCAACACGCAGAGGATGATCAGTACTAAACAATTAAAAACTATCAAAATAACTACGGCGTACAGAACATGCGCTTAACAACTTTAAAACTGTTTTACTGAAACTGGCAACTGAGTTTTACACGTTAATTTAGCTTAACAATTTCGAAGAACAACTACTAGCGTACAGGGGCGTACGCAGAAAATTTCCGAGGGGAGGGCCAAGCTGCGTCACAATCATGTGACGTCACAAATCAAATTTAGGGAAGTGCCGAAGGCACGACCATTCTAGGAGGTCCGGGGGCATGTCCCCGGGACCATTCTAGGGAGGTCCGGGGGCATGTCCTCGTTTCCCTCATGAATTTAAAGAAATATTAACAAACTGACGTCATATTTGCTTCATTTGAGGGGCCATGACCCCTTTGGCCCCTCCCTGGCTACACCTATGTTCCAAACTGCGGTAATACATTCGAATTGTAGCAGCTAGTAAAAGAAAGTGCAAACACTAGGCAAAAAGTCCTCTGATAACACAGCATAAAATTGGCCAAAGTTGCACCTTGCTTTCTAAAGTATAAATCATCATCATGGGCGTCCGCAGAAATTTTTCTTTGGGGGGCAACGTCAACATTTTGCTTATCCTTCTCAAGTTGTTGACGATGCAACGCAAATGCACGTTCACAAACGCTTTGCCCTTTCTACAGCACAAAGAAAAGACCCATACGGCAGCAGTCACAAAAATGCGTTCCTTGGCAGGCAACAGCCCAGTATGGGATTTGGAAGTATTTTTTCCGGGGGGCTAACCAGTGCCGTTTCAGCCGCCCTCTGTAGCCCCAATTGGGGAAGCCCACACTTTTTCAGGGGCCCAAAATTCATTCCCGCCACCACGGGGGAATTTTGTGGGATTAGCTCCCGAGACAAAGCTTCAACCCTTCAAATTAAATATTCAAATACTAGAAATTAGTGAAGTCTTTATCAATCCGTATTTTATTCTGTCCTGTAATTTACACACAGAACAATACCTGGAGCTGTTACTTGGAATAACATCGCCCGATCATTTATGATAGTTTGTAAGGTAATACACGTATTTGAGGCTCTTGAGCGTAAAGCGTCAGCATTAATTGCTTGGAGTGTTGAACGTGAAGTTAGCCAGCCTAGATGCCTACCTGTATACGGCGAGATGTCAGACTGCGACTTGATTAATGTATTTTGTGTGGTGATTGTTGTGAAAAAGTATTATGACTAGCCCAGGCAGTCTTCTCATATTTTGCACTGCATAGAAGCAAGATAACTTTGGTGCTTACAAACAAAGTTACACATTTGCGCAGCCTGCTGTTCAGAAAATAACATGGAATAGACAATGTAGTCAAGTCAGATGAGTTTATTTAGCAATCAATGCTAAGCTTGTCCCAACAGAGTAGTAGTCCAGTGGCCTACGGTGGCCATTTTGGTAGGGTGTTCAACAGGCTCGCAACCAGCCCAAAATTGTGAAGGTTCACCAGTCGTGGTGGTTCTCGTCTACCACAAGCCATTCGAAGACTAGAACAGATTGGCAGTTGATCATAATAGTCAAACCACGCGCAGCACTTACCCTAGAACGTCGACAGCATCGGGCACGAACAAGAATTGATTAAATTCATTTCTCGTGACAAAATCTTTCCAACTGAACTCACTTGTAAGAAACAAATAGCATTTTCGACAAAGAATAATCAAATTAATCAACTGGCTTACGTGTTAGGAAGCATCCGTTTTCCGTCTGCTGCGCTACCGGTATCAACATTCCACATTTTAGCGTTAGGCTACTTTGCACGTGAGCCTAGGCTCACCACCACTTAAGTCCGTAATATTAAGCTTCGCCACTTCGTACATTTTCATTTTGTAAATCGTCCAAACTCAAACTGTTAGTGTTACAGTAATCATTGCACAGACAAAGGAACCACACTAACTACCAGGGGCGGAGCCAGACATTTTGATTTGGGGAGGCCACTGGAGGGGCCAGTTTTGCAACAAGGGGAGCTGTCAATGGTCTGTGTCTTATAGCTTTAAATAATTTCAATGCAGTGGCATGACGTCACGCGGAAAATTTTG
>Ga0210059_1004292_pt1 | contig 22970 bp, 17 predicted proteins | sample Ectturendosymbi2_FD_188042 | JGI IMG/M metagenome (GOLD analysis project Ga0210059, IMG submission 188042) | Ecteinascidia turbinata endosymbiont from Florida, USA - Sample 2 (SPAdes) (version 2) | ecosystem: Host-associated > Tunicates > Ascidians > Unclassified | place: Key West, Florida...
AAGAACACTTAACTTTCTTACATCGGAAATATGACAGTTACTTTTCAAAATTAATATGGAACAATATGGCTGGATCCAAAATCTTTTTTGGCTAATGGGCAATTCCACATGTAAGGTACTCCAGGGTAAAAAAAAATAAAACCATAAGATTGAATCAAACAAAGGGTTAAATCACTTTTTATACATCAGTCCTTATGAAAACACTGCTTACAAAAACAACATGTCAAAAATGTATATTTTTTATGCAAGCACATGTACCCAACACAAAAAAAATTGCAAATTTGTAAATATTTTTTTGGGTGCATTAAAATGAGCCCAAATTGTTTTTTTCTCTGGTCAAGTAAGTTTTTTGGTTAAAAGCATTAGTAAACTAGCATGGTTCCCTCTATGCCAAAAAAACGACACTTTTGGCACCTTTTTTAGACGCCAGCCGACAAAATTTTTTAATTTTTGGACGCTATTTCCTTCACTGGAGACAATTTCACAAAACTCAATTTAAATATTTTTTCAAAGATGTTCGGGACATATTTTCACAATTGAAGTCGTTTTCAGGTCACAGCATATAGAAAGTTCAGATGTATTTTGGGAATTCTACGGTTGAAGGTTTATAAAGAAGTTCTGGGTGCATTTCCCAATTTTTACGTCTCACAACAAAGCTGTTTGCCATGAAGTTCAGATACATTTTTTGAGTTATCCAGCTCTAAAGTTTACAAAAATGTTTTGGGCGCATTTTTGCGTGCAAAAACGAAGCTGCTTGCTGTGAAGTCCAGGCGCATTTTGGAAGTTTTCACTTTGCAAGTTAAAAAAAGCGTTCTGGGCGCATTTTCACGATTTTTGCGTCCAAAAACGAAGGTATTTGCCTTGAAGTGCCGACGCATTTTGGAAGTTCTCTGCCTGCAAGTCTTACAGAAAAAGTTCTGGGCGCGATTCCACGAGTTTTGCATCCAAAAACGAAGCGGTTTGCTGTGAAGTTCAGACGCATTTTGGAAGTCCTCTGCCTTGCAAGGTTTATAAAAAAAGTTCTGGACGCATCTTCTCGACTGTTTCGTCCAAAAGTGAAGCTGTTTGCCATTGGGTTCAGATGCATTCTGGACGTTCTCCACTTGCAAGGTTTGCAGTAAAATGTAGTGGGCGCATTTTCACGATTTATGTGTCCAAAAATGAAGCGGTTTGCTGTTGAGTTCAGACGCATTTTGAAAGTTTTCGCCTTGCCGGATTGATAAAAAGTTCTGGGCGCATTTTCTCGATTTGTGCATCCAAAAACGAAGCTGTTTGCTGTGAAGTCCAGACGCATTTTGGACGTTCTCTACCTGCAAGGTTTACAGAAAAAAGTTCCAGGTGGAATGTCAGGATATATGTGTCCAAAAACGAAGCGGTTTGCTGTGAAGTTCAGACACATCTTGGAAGTTTTCGCCTTGCAAGATTACAGAAAAAGGTCTGGGTGCATATTCTTGATTTTTGCGTCCAAAACGAAGCTGTCTGCTGCAAAGTTCAGATGCATTTTTGACATTTTCGCCTTGCATGCTTTATATAAAATGTTCTGGGCGCATTTTCACGATTTATGCGTCCAAAAACGAAGCTGTTCGCCATGAAATTCAGACGCATTTTGGATGTTCTCGGCCTGCAAGTTTTACAGAAAAGGTTCTGGGCACAATTCCACGAAATGTGTGTCCAAAAACTAAGCTGTTTGAGGTGAAGTTCAGACGCATTTTGGAAGTCCTTCACTTGCAAGTTTTACAGCAAAAGTTCTGGGCACAATTTTTCCATTTGTGCGTCCAAAAATGAAGCAGTTTGCTGTGAAGTTCAGACGCATTTTGGAGGTTTTCACTTCTCAAGCTTTATAAAAAAAAGTTCTGGGCGCATTTTCCCGATTTATGCGTCCAAAAACGAAGCTGTTTGCCGTGAAATTCAGATGCATTTTGGAAGTTTTCTGCCTGCGAGTTTTACAGAAAAAGTTGTGGGCGCGATTCCACGATTTGTGCGTCCAAAAACAAAGCTGATTGCAGTGAAATTTAGACGCATTCTGAAAGTTCTCTGCCTGCAAGGTTTACAGAAAAAGTTTTGGGCGCAATTCCATGATTTGTGTGTCTAAAAATGAAGCGGTTTGCTGTGAAGTTCAGACGCATTTTGGAAGTTTGCGCTTTTCACGCTTTATAAAAAAAGTTCTGGGCGCATTTTCCTGATTGATGCACCCAAAAACGAAGTTGTTTGCCATGGAGTTCAAACGGATTTTAAAAGTTCTCTGCCTGCTAGTTTTACAGAAAAAGTTGTGGGTGCAATTCCACAATTTGTGAGTCCAAAACGAAGCTGTTTGCCCTGAAATTCAGATGCATTTTGGAAGTTCTCTGCTTGCAAGTTTTACAGAAAAAGTTGTAGGCATGATTCCACAATTTATGCATCCAAAAATGAAGCGGTTTGCTGCGAAGTTCAGATGCATTCTGGAAGTTCTCTGCCTGCAAGTTTTAAAGAAAAAGTTGTGGGTGCAATTCCACAATTTTTGCGTCCACAAACGAAGCTGTTTGCCCTGAAATTCAGACGCATTTTGGAAGTTCTCTGCCTGCAAGTTTTACAAAAAGTTCTGGGCGCAATTCCACGATTTGTGCGTCCAAAAATGAAACTGTTTGCTGTGAAATTCAGACGCATTTTGTAAGTTCTCCGCCTCCAAGGTTTACAGAGAAATTTCTGGACAAATTTTCACGATTTGTGTCCAAAAACGAAGCTGTTTGCTGTGAAGTTCAGACCCATTTTGCCAGCTTTCCGCTTGCAAGATTGATAAAAAAGTTGTGGGCGCATTTTCACGATTTATGTGTCGTGCAAACAAACATTCTTTGACTTCAACATTTTGTAAAAATGCTTTGGCCCAGTTTATACTTTTACACATCCATAAATCTTTGCTGGGTTGTTCGGGCACATTGCGAAGTTCTTGACTTTCACATTTTATAAGAATGCTTTTAATCTGAATATATTTGGACTGCGAGTGCACCCGCAAATTGTGACGTGCGACCTGCTGCATTAGTTAAGATTATACTGGAACAACGACGTGACTGAATTGCAGTGTAGCGTTTTGGTCAAAAGAAAAACAATTCCTGCACATGGTGGATTGCGTTTTGCGCAGTGTTCAAAAACACGTTGAACTTCACAACATTTATCAAGAGAAATTGCACGTAGAGGCTAGTTGTTTTCATAGAATCTTCTAAAAATTTTGATACAACCTAGAATTAAAGTATTTCCTGTATTTGTAAAATGCTTTTTCAGATTCTATGTCCTGCATGACCACTAAGAATCTAAGCCACTTGAAGATTTTTACGCTAAGCAACAAAACAACGAAGGTTTGTTGGTGGTTGGGTCACTGTCTAAATCTGACAAACACTTTCACTTAATTTTTGGAATTTTTTACAACTTTGCATGCAGATGTAAAAAAATATTTTAAGTACACGTGTAGGCCACTGGGCGTTAGCCGTTAATTACGTAGCAGTTGTTTTTACTCTCGTGGCATAGTTAGTGTGCTAGGAATGTTTGTTGCTTAGGCTATTTCAGATATAGTGCTAACCAACACACTGTTAACTCAGTCATACTTCAGACAGTATGCTACAAACCATTTTCAGATTTTGGACGCAGGATTTAGCTGCTAGCCTGAAATCAATCTGGGAAAAAGATACAAAGTAAAATTCCTTTGTTGTTTGAAAATCGCTTTTATGCTGTTTTCCGGAAATCTATCAAATGATATTTTTGGAAGGGTCATCAGTACATATTGTGTACGCAGCTGTATTACATTTGCTTTGAGTTTTAGGTGGGGTTACTGGGATAAATTGGGTTGCTGTAATGGTCACGGTACAAAAAACGTTGAAAATCACTGGTTTAGTACGACAGTAAGCAATGCACAAAGACAAGAACAGTCATTCAGGACCATACACAGGGCAACCCCTGAGAGAAAAGGTTCACATTTGGCTAGGAAGCTTGCATGCAGCTAATTTCATTTATTGCCTCTGTGATGACTCTTTGTTCGTTTATCAGAAAATCTTGTGTGTGTACGTGTTGGAAAAAGTGAAGACCATTTTTCATTTTTTAGTCATTCACCAACAATCGTTGATGAAAAGTATTTTCGTTGAAAATGGACGCATTTTAGGAAAATCTACAAAGGGCGCCAAAGTTTTGTTTTATCCTGGCGGCACTTTTTGGACACCAGCCGACTTACAAAAATCTTAGAGGGAACACTGATTAGTTGTATTACTGAGTTCCTGAAGTTCAAAATACGGACAGTGTTGAGGGCCAGCTCATTGAGCGTTGATGAGCTGAGTTACTTTAAATGGATGCATTGCTTTATTTCCCAATCCAAAAACACAAATTTGAGTTTTTACATTTATTCACAGAACACACATCTTTGACAGTTAATATTTAATCAAATTTAAATTTTGATGTTATGTTGGAAATAATTCTGTTACTATGCAATTGGAAGCTACTGCAAATCTCAGAAAAAGTTGGGAAAATAATTGAAAGCAATTTTTGCAGTGGCCAAATGTACATGGTTATCTTTTTATTTTAGTGCCATGCAACTCATTTTTATAAGCCATCTTGTGTAGAACACTAGCTGATCTTCAATTCTTAGGGAAACTGTGCTGGTTAGTGATTTGGTTTGGTTTTTAATTGCCTTAACGCTCTGAACCACTCAGTCAGCTCAGTAGATATATTACTGAAAAATGCAAGTCATGCTTATGAAGTTGTTTGCTATGCAAGCACTGCCTGTATCTTATATGATCAATCTCCATATCTTTTTGGTAGCCAAGTGGTACATAAAAGTGGTTGAGCACAAATTATTATAATTAGTATACTTTGTGAAATACAGCCTGGTCACTCCATATCAAAGATTCATATTTCAACGATATATGCATTTTTCATATTAATATTTATATTATTTTTTTGCTTATTGGCACACACTATTTGGTGCTTAACTTTGCCTATTTTTTAACTCTAACTTGTGCATAAAGCTGTCGCAACAGTATCTTTCATTTTTTGCAGCGAAGGTGCTGGCTTTTCTGGTGAATCATACGACAGGAATGTTTTTGAAGCCAGTTTATCCACTGTCAATAAGCTGCAACGAGATTATTGGACTGCAAAACAAGTCATAAGGAAAAAGCTTGGCAAGGCAGATGATCAGTGCATCATATCAAGCGATTCTGAATTGGATGCCAAACTTGATGTGAGATTTCTGGCGTGGGCTAGTTATGATGAAGTGTGGTTTGCATGCCTTCGTGCATGTCCGAAAACACACTCTTATCAAATATTTTGATGTTTAACTGCTAGTTGAGCTTACTATTTAAAACCCCATCCACTGTTTACACAATGAGCATTGCACGTATATGCTGGGCAACTCTCTGGTATTCAACGGATAAGATTTACTAGTGTCTATAATTAAATTAGGTGTGTTTGCTGTTATGATGTGCGACTAGGAGTGTATCGTGTTTAGCAAGAAACCTAGTGGCTAAAAATTCTGTTATTAGTCATTTTTGGTTGATATATTTGTATTACTCAGTAGATATATTTATGAGTGAATTTGCTCGTATGTGAATTTGCTCACTGTGGTTTTGTATGTTGGCCTTTGTACTTGGATGTTTAAATAACAGTGAAACATGTTGATAGCATGTGTACAGCTTGTAATGTTGCATTTTCCACTTAACCCACTTTTTGCCACAAATCTTCCGCTAAGTCTTAAGAGTTTCTGTATATTCTCAAACTACCTCAATTAGTTTGTCCAGCTCGTATGTTTCACTGTACTACTGACTGGGCAGCACACCATCTGGTGTGGTAATTTGCCTCACGTTCACTGGCTAGTTGATATACTCTGGGTAAAAGTTTTTAAGTTTGTATGCGTTTTTGTGCTTCATTTGCATGCATCAAATATCCATTGACATGCCACTGCACAGGATATTCACTTTAAAATCATTTCTCATACAAAGAATTCGTGGAGTGTGGTTGACGACGTCGGACGACTGATAACGCTTTCAAAGGACTGTGGTTTAGAACAGCGTTGGATTGATTCTTGTACCAAGTGGTACAGAATTTATTTAAAAATAGTATTATTTTATTAAGTCTGGCAACTGTGAATGAATGTCTGGGTGTAAATATACATGCTTTTTCGTTTCAGCTCTTTCGCTCTATCCAGAAGACCTGTGCTGATTTGATCAAAGCAGTCGAGCGTTACCAAACATGCATCTGTGGTAGGCTTGCTAAAACGTATTAAGGTTCTCTATTTGTGTTCTCAGCTTACATAAAGTAACTATAAAAATATATGTTAATATATTGAACACATCTTGCTCCGAATGCCTGATGATGATCGGTGGCAGTGAGCTTTCCATGCTTAATAACATTATGGAGGAATAGCAATCTTAAAGTAAAACAGGAGTACCATACAGAACCTGTTTTTGCAACTACGTTTGAATGCCTAGTATATTAATTTAACAGTAATTGCTATTGTGCAGTGCTATCGAGAGATGAAAACGCAATGGGAAGGTTTTTGAAAGATCAAGGTGCTCTTGATAAAACGCCAGCTGGTAAAATCATGGCCGCTGTGGGTAAAGCTCAATGCAACTCGGCACAACAAAGGTGAGCTAGGGTGATGGTAATGTGTGATAGAAAGAAAGATGGGGTAGAGATTATGAAAATCAATCAATGTGAATATATTCTTGCACTGACGTTTTTTGTAAGATTTGCCAATTACAGCGCTTGTGTTTTCATTGCATCGTATTCACCTTAGTACACTTTCTACATCATTATGTCGGATCATTTTGTACTGTGTTACATTTGCCTTGTTGGTGTTGCATACCGTTCAGCTAGTTTTTTTGGTTGGAAATGCTTTAATGAAAGATAGCTGGTGAACTGGGAGCGTGATAAACTCGCGCGTATCTTGCAGGCTCTTAAATTATCTTTGTGGACAAGGTAAGTTGGTTTTATAAACCACTGCCCTTAAGACTGAGTGAATTTGACGCCTTTCGTAGTAAATGCCCAAAGCGGAACAATAAAGATGCTAATGACATCAATTTTTGTTTTGTGTCGTGATTTACATCAGTGAATTGTTATCCTTTGATGAATTTAATGTGAATGAAAACGTAGCATCAAGTTTTTGCGGTTGTCCATTTCCAATGCTAGAACGAAAAAGACGTTTATTGACATTGATAAGTATGCCTATTGTTCCCAGGCAAACTTTACAATAAACAAGGTCTGTTTGAATCTGTAACAATTTAGATTTACGTTCAAGAACTACTGTACGTCTTTCGTACGTCTTAATTCTTGACCTGGTGAAGGTGACTATTGTTGCTGGCGCAAATGTGGCGCCAGCCGCCTCTCGTAATTGAGTGCGTCTTTCAAAACTCATTTTTTTCAGGCTAAATTTGCGACATCCTCTTGGACGTCTTCACCATGACGTTGAAACATTCCGGTATCGTGCAGTTGGTGATAGTGTTTTATCAGTCGATCAAATGGAGGAGGCGCGCACACATTACAGAGCGTCTTTACGGTGGATGCAGGATATTTCGTCCAATCTTGACCCAGAACAGTACAAAAAACTAGAGAAGTTTCGCAAGGTGAGCTGTACATACTATTGGAGATTCCGCCAGCTCAATGACAATATATCCGCCTTGCAACCAAGATGTCAGGTGTAGGATGACGTGGCGTTGCTCGCAGTAACGCGCCTCAATTATTCTGCAATGGAGCACGTCAAAAGTAAAGAGGAAGCACAGCTCAAATTTTTATCGAAACGTCAAAACCCATTTTGAAACACTTTGACACACTGATGCCAAAGTCCTTTATGGCTTGAATGTGTTTTTAATGAAGAGCAATAACCGATCACGGCTTAAGTATTCCGAACACGGTGATCTTTACATAAAAATTGGTGAGAAAGTACTGCCAAGCGTATGAAATATAGACCAGATTATAATTGTTTTCAAATGTCCCCTTGGCTGACAAGTTCAGCGTTCGAAAAATATAAAAAAAACAAGTTTATTAGAAAATTGCTGTTGTGGAGTCGTGTGCAGCAATTTGATTTTTCCAATGAAAGAGCGCACGCTGGTGTTTTCCTGCATTAGGTTTCAGATGACGATTACCGCAGCCAGAAAAAGTTTTAAGGTTTTAGCAGTAGGTCTCTGTTCAAACTAATTTCACTGAGATAATGACCGTCGGAGTTTGAACATTTAGTAGCTCCAAACGACATGTCCTTTAGATTAAGAGACGTCAGAGCTCTTCGAGTGATATAAGCCTGATCTAAAAACTGTTTATTCATTATGTTCCGCTGTGCGTTCTCAGTGATTAATCGTTAGTTGTCAAAATGCAAAACTCTTGACATGTTTCATAACACATGGTTACATTAAACAACGTCGTTTCCTAGGTACATCTGCAAAAGGAGAAATGTTTTTTTTACAATACATTTGATGAACTCGTGTTCGAATTTCGGAAAATGCTATTGGATAAGCTGTTAGAAAATGTGATTTATCCTTTTTTATTCGCGGTTTCCTTACGCTGCAAAGCAGCAGGTAAAACGCATGTGCTTCATCTCCATCTGATTCCACAAGCTACGGCGCAAAGGTCGTTGCAAAAACTGAAAAAAGCGTTTGCCAGTTCTTAAACGTGTATCAACTTTACTGCGTTTACATAAGATAACCTTCCAAAGTATTTTCATAATGCTGCTTGAAAATTACGCTTTCTCTACATTTAAGCGGCACTCACATAAAACCGAAACTGTCAAATTACAAAATAGACGTCACACAGGCGAAAGAGTGTATTTCATGAGCTCCTCAAATCATTTTCAAACAAAATGAAAAAAACGGCCATCAAATAAATTGAGTCTTCTGTTGATGGTATTTATGTCGTTTATTGCCGACGTTTCGCCCACCTATTCGTGTAGGCTTCCTCAGGACAATGCTCTAACTACCTTGCATGCAATTTATGAATAAGGCAAAAACAACGAGCAATGCGACGTACAACGACAAGAAGGCAAAAGTCAACATTTGAAGGAAAATTGACGGATCACTAAAACCTAGCAGAGAAGCAATAGGTGCCAGGTGACGACACAGTAAACCTCGAAGTAAAATAAGGCGGGGAAAAAATCTCAACTGTACAGCTCTAAAGAATTGAATGGTGTGAACTGTGCGGTAGTTCAAAAGCTAGTTTCATAGTTCTCGCTTAATACTCCCATTGAGATATCACGGGTGATCGGAGGGCGCCCATCACCGCTTACTCTGCGCGGTAGGCCGCGCGCTGGCTACTTTCGCAGCGAATACTGTTCTGGTGGCTGACCGTTCGTGAAGCTTTCACTCGCACCCATCCATTAACGCGGAGCACGAGATTAGTCAGACCGCAAATACCATTTTGAAGGCTTTGGTTTGACCCTAGCGGGATTCGAACCCGTGGCACGCGCTCTACGAATAAGCACAAATTGTGCAATGCCTAGGATAATTCAACGTCGAAATTTCATTCTTGTTTTAAGATATTCTGGTATATAGTTGGTAAATTTACGGTTTTATCGTTAGTAGTGTGCGTTGTACGTGGTGTATTACAAGGGCACATTCCTAATTCAAACCAGGGGCACTTTGGGCTGCGCATACTGTTTTGTGAACATGGTTGCAAGACAAGAGTTGTGATGCATTTGAGTCTGCCCTTGCGCCCGTTGCATTGGAACGTTGAACTGCGGAGTATAAGAGTGGACTTAATGAAAACAGTGCACTCGCCCTAGTATCACAAACAGATTCTTTGCTTTATTACAGTGGTTCTAACGAGCTGTGGTATCTAACATGTAGCTATGTAATAGGTAGAGTGGCACTGGCACTAAAGTAGTCTTCGGTTGATGCAAGTGGTATTAGTCGCTTTTAAAACGTGCACGACATACTTGGTAAACCTGCGGCATTTTAAATCATCGTGTTTGTTTTCGTCTGTTTTGTTTGCCAAAGAAGAGATATTTTTGATCTCGTGCTGAATAAGGTACCTTTTTACTAGATAATATTTATATGCACGTACGAATATCCATTGCGCTTGCGCAATTTTTAAGGAGCAATTGGCTCATTTGAAAAATGCAGCATTTAATTAGAATTGATTTTAAACTTATTTTTGAAAATTAATCTGGGGCTGTTGGCGGCAGGGTTATTACCGTCTAACATTTACTATCAACACAGAGCATATTACCCAAACTCTTGAATAGGCTTCGGCTTCTTACGTCCGTTCGAAAATTAAATGGAGCAACTGATGTAAAGTTCCCCAAGTTTTAACTCACGTGCGTGCGTCTGTCGATGGAGTCGTCTGTTCGCCTGGGTAATATTATGTGTTAAACTGATATCTGTTAAAACTATTTTCAGGTTCAAAATGAAGTGAGGTTAAACAAGGAAAAGTTTGATCGCCTGAAGTGGGGAGTGTGTCAGAAGGTTAGTGTCACCTTGGCAAGGCCTCCGCAGACACATATTTACTGTCCTTCGGAGTAAGGTTTTTGCCATTTGAAAACTTTCAGCTGCGTGACTTATTTGTTGCCGGAAAAGAAGTGTTTCCCACGTGCTTCTTGTTTGTCAACTTGTACGGCTTTGAAACATCCCTGCGACTGGCTATCGGTTGCATCTTCGTATTAGTGAGGTTATAATTACCACGCAGGTCGATCTATTGTGCGCTTCGAGAAGCAATCTGTTCTCGAATATTCTGATCCCGTATCAAGACGAACTGATCAAACTCTGGGACAAGACCACACGAACGCTGTCCGCGGTTTTAGAAAACATCAAGGATTGCCAGCGTTATGAGTTTAAGTTGTTGAAGGTTACTGTCCTAGTTAACTTTTGCTTTGACTGGTGCATGCGATAGTTTTTACTAACCGTTTCACATATGTTTTCATCTTAACAGTTTTGTTCATATTTGAATTGATCAGCAAGGATCTTGCATTGATGTCTGTTGCTATAATGAATGCAAAGCGGAAGAAATATTTTTTTGTCGAAGCGAACATTCATAAACGCCGATTGGGTCGAGACAGGATTTGCATTAGTATCTCGGAAGCCAGTAATTGTAGATTTGTATGGTTTGTTCGAAGCGCAGCGTCTCGTGCATATCGCAGCGTCACTATCTCTTAGATCAGCGTGGTCCAACTGCAGTCCCGCGGGCCACATGTGGCCCGCCGACAGAATTTTTAAGGTCCGCGAGCTTTCTCAGTATTGATTGTTGTGTGTTTTTACAGTAGGCAATTTTAATTAGAACAAGTATTACATCTGTTAATAATAATAATGTACAATATTAACGGTGTTAGACTATAGCCACTGGAGGAAAATAATAAGAAAGCATACAAGTAATTCTGCGGAAAGCTAGGCCGGCCTTTGGAACCACTTCTGTAGCATTATTTACCAGGGACCGACAATTATTTTTTGATAGTGTGTGTAATACTGTGTTTGCATGCAGTCCGCTGCAACTTTATGCTTGTTCAATATTCAAAACAGACCCTCCCTACTATAATATGATGGTTTATCGCCATCTTAGGTCGGGAAATCGCGTGAAACATGCTTCTTTGTCAAACAGTGGAGAGTTCATTGCTACCCGTCCCCTCGGGTTTTTTTGACGCTTGTTCCCCACTTCTAACTGTAAACGGGTTATTATTGATCCGAAGGAAAATTTAGGAATACCAATAACCCATAATGTCTGTTGCACCACTGTCATCCTCCATGTATTCCTCACGTTGCTTGTGGACATTGTTTTCATAAACACGAAATACCGATATTTGTACTTTCAACAGAAAAAATTAACTTTTCTTCGAACAAAGGTGGGTGTGATCCCCCATGCTTGCTTGGTCGTTAGCGACACACTGTAACTCTAGGTTGGTCACTCTAGATTGGTTGACAGCGACCCATTTAGGCAAAGCTGCTGAAATGAACTTGGCCGCTAGTGACCCAGTCAGGTGATAATGAGTGACGATCAGCTCAGGTCAGGCATTTAAGGTTCAAAGGTGCTGAGTCATAGAGCGCTGAATCAAACAACCCCAGTTGTCGTCACGACAGATCGTGCACGTGTCCTGCGGCATGGTAACGGGTATTAGCAATACTTTGAACTGAGACAGGCGGTACGCCGGCAGAATGATCTCTGAAACATTTTAGGCTTTGCATGTGGCAGTTTAGAAAAGTCTTTTGGAACTGTAGACATTTTGTAGTTGTCGAAACGGCATTCTTGATTACTTTATCTCTTTTTTCGCATCCGATGAAACATTATTTCTTTTTGCATGTACTTTATGCGTGACCCTCTACTGACTGTCATCAAACACTGATGCATGCGAACATTCACCTCATGTAATGAAAAGGGGTTGAATCCTATTCAGGAACTGGACGCAGCAAAGAGCACTGATGAGGAAAAAAAGGCGGCTGGTGATGCTGAAGGCGTTGCTGAAAACGATTTGCAGTAAGAACTAAATAGTAGCTAGATATTTTGTCATATAATCTGGTAACTAATTTCTGCCAAAAGTTTGTGAAGTTCGTACTAAATTCTTGTGCCACAAGTCAACATATGTTATTGTTGCCTTGTCACAGGTTTTAACCGTAAGCAGCTGCCCGTGCGGCTATCATTGAAAAGTCTATAATTTTTCTTTTTATATTCGAGAAGATACGGCCCTATCCCAATCACCGTGTTTCCATTGCGTTGCAATAAATCCAAGTTGTCACAGGTTGATCAGCCTGAGTGACCAGGAAGTGCCAGAGGATGAAGGTGGTGATGCTGCCAAACAAGTCGACGATTTGTTTGAAGGTTTAGCTCTTAGCAACGGATCAAAGGATGCTGGTATGTTGGGACGTTCAGGGCACGTTTTTGATGGCGAACGTATTGATGATTTCTCGACGAAACACAACCTAGCATATTAGTATAAATAATTATTAAGCAAAACGTTACACATATTAGAGTTACATGATGGCACTGAAGGAATTCATTGAAGAATTCGTTATACGAGGTGTGTTGAAAATATTTTTATGCTGAAAAAAAATTTTTTGGTATCCTGGAAATATTTGAAAATTTTTTTGTACTTTCAGTGTGCGCTGTTGTCAGGTACCTTGCACTACGTTACCTATCAAGGTAGCTGTGAATAATTAGGTGGCATTTGAAAGAAAATGCACCGAAATTGATTGATTCAGGTACTGCACCTCGCTGTCGGTCGAAAATTTGATCATTGCATTTTTTGCGATATCCGTTATCAATTTCTTTTACGCATGAAGTTTATTTCTGAATCATTATTGAAATGTTGTAAAAACATATACGCCATAAAACATTGACGCAAACATCAACGACGCCTCCAGTGTTATCGCGGCGAGGGTATATATCGATACGATTTTGCTGTGTTGCTATGCTGACTTCGTGCATGGTCATCATTTCAGTGCCACTCGATCGTTATAGATTTCCTTTTAATGCCACACGATGATCCAGGGATTTGTCGCCAGCATGAGGATGTATATCACGACGTTAGGTTATTAGATGAAATGTCTAAGAATACTGACCCTTTAATCGGCGAGGGTAAGATGTCGGTCGAAGCTTTATTTCTCACGGCATGAACTGATCTCAGTCTTCACTGTCTGATTTATTTAATAACCAGTATGATCTGAGCATGTTGTTTTTGTTTGAAGCATGCCGTTATTAATGGTTTCCTTTCTCGGCAATAACGCGGTACGTTGCCAGCCCTGCATAGTCGTTTCTAACATTTGCCGTACGCTCATCGCTGTGTTTGTTCGGGAAGTTTGCTTGAAAGCCATAGTCCGTGTGTTCCGTTACTTTGGCCAAGTTCCGGCGAAAATTCCAACGTTTTAGTTTAAACTGAAGTGTTGCTTCAGAATTATATACTTACTAAGAGCAACCAGGTATTGTTATACAATTATTAACACTAATAATCCAAACATTCTTGGCGCACCCTTCAGCAAAAAATAGAAGAGACGTAAATTGAACCCTGCTTTAATTTGACGCATATTAGCATATGTGTTTTCCAGACTTTCCAGTTATGTAGCATGGGCTGCCCTGCGTTGAATAGAAACAATTGTTATAGCAAGTGTGGATAAAACAGGCTTGAAAACTTGGTATTTCATGCATTTTTCCAAATCTAGTCGAGCTAGCAAAGTCCATGTATCAGGCAAAGCCCGACTCGGTGCAAAATCAGTGTCGAGTGTCTGATATTTTTGTCTAAACTGTCTGATTTTTTTAATTTCATAAATCGCCTGAGAAAACTCTTATTGAATAAAGTGTATATGCCTGGTATGTTTTTAAGATGCCATTCATTAATAAAAAGAAGCTGGAGATGACAGCTTAAAAGATTTTGTTTTTATATGTTTTTATATTCTGCATTGAGGTAAAGTTGACGGACTTTTGTTGAATCACTTCCATGAGATGGTGTGGCGACTATTAATTTCGTTTTGTTCAAATGTCCTTCACCACACCATCGTTTTACTCCTCCTCTCATTTCTGTAATAAGTCTTAGTGACGTTCCTATTGCTGCAGCTTTCAATTTTATCTACAGCAAACAAGTGCAAGCATGAAGTCAAATCTCGCGCAATAAATTACAGAAGTCGGTCACTAGCGTTTCACCTGCATTTTCGTGTGTGTCGATCCCACAGGTGCCGGTAAATTTAGAGCTGGCAAAACTCCTGCATGTTACCCAGTGTATTGTTTCGCAGACAAGCTAGGAGTTTTAACAAGAAGATGCCCAACTCTTTTCGTCGTGCGTATTTTATCAAACCGGTGAATTGTTTCATGAAGCAGGGAGGGTTCGCTTGTACTGTACGTGTCACATGGCTTTAAGACTTTGTTTGAATTTTGAATTACATACAAACTGAAACGAACGCCATAGCTCCATAAAAACAAATAAAATAAAAAATACCGAGTAACGTGACCTGAAATAGTCAAGTGTCAAGATTTAGGTCCTCGCTTCACTCGGCCTTTTTGACCCATCACTCAACATCCAGTGGTTTCCTTTGGTTGAAATAACTTTTACGCGTTCTATCGCAAGTGTGACTGTGAATATATTTTAAATTAAAGCAAGTAATTTAAAATATATTTGTACATTTTCTAAAAAAAAATATTTTTGTACATCTACAAATTTATAAAATATTTTCACGTTGGGTTATCATGCTCATCAGACAACAGACAATCAGACACAGCAAATGATGACGTCAATTTACTGTTTGGTGACTTGGAGACTACTGACTTTCAACAACCAAGCAAAGAAGATTTGGATTTATTCAACAACATGCTCGGCGACGATAGTGTCAAGTCAGGTACTAGTGCGCTTGTTGTATGTAAAAGAATGGAGCGAAATAAGCATTTGAGATTGACACAACTGTTTCAAGAACGCTTTGTATAGCTCTTGGAAGTTTTATGATGTATTCTAAAACCGAGTTTTTAATTGGATTCTAAGTTTTTTGAGGCGCTGGAACAAGGGTATCGCTGATATGTTGGATCCCCTAACACCTACGTTTTGCTTCCCGACATCAAATTCGTTTTCAGCTTTACGGTGTTCTCAGAGAGAAGCTACAAACAGAGCGTTTTTGCATATTTTTTTGATCGCTTGCATTTGTGGCAAAAACTGGTTGAGATGACGCTCACACTTACGTGAACTCATCCTCATTTTACGTGCCTTGCGTCAGCAAACGTAACGTCGTCGAGTGGCGTCGCGTCCTCCAGTGAACCAAATTAATTGTTTAATTCCAGCCAAAATATTTTTAAAATGATTCGAATTAATAGTGATAGGTTGCTCTAAATTCTGAACAAAATACATTTTCAAGAATCGAAAACCATTGGGTAAAAACCTTTATTAATTACCATTATGTTTTGTACTGGCTCGTTAATAGACGATTGATGACTCGTATCGAACTCAGCCCGTTTCGGACTTACAGTAAGACCAACTTAGAAATCGATGATCGCGTTCAGTTTACTTGTGTGCCTGGGTGCGGATACCCTGATTAGCAAAGACGGAGAATATGTACTGTATTTAAAACTTGTTTTTTTTTTCGCTGAGACGTTTCGGTCATTTGTCCTATAATAGTATTAAAACACGTCGTACAAGTATTCACTAGTCTGTATTTTCGGAAATTATGACCGAATTTACTCGATTTGTTGAAAAACGAGATTGTATGTTTTTAGAAGAATAATGAAACAAAATGGCAACTTAGTTAAATAAAACCCTACATTTATCGAAAATATGCCAAAGACCAGGTCACCACTTCATTACTTACGTTCCAATTGAAATCGTGACACCCTTATGTATTTTATGTGTTGATGCATAGCTGTGGCAGGTGACTGGCGGGTCACATGACTCCGAACCTTCTCCAACCTCCACAGAGTGAGAAGCTGTTGTACTGCATTTCTGTATTGTTTCGATTGTTTAGTTTAAGGTACAATCAGTTGTCGTTAACAAATTTTCGATTATTTTCCTGTCGTTTTTTGTCCAGTCTCAAATCAAGATGATTTCAAAGGTGAGATTGAGGTCGTAATTCACGGTGATAAAGTTGTGACAACCTTAAAACCGCGTTCGCTTCGCCCAACACTGTGCCTTCGCTGTGGTGCGACGCAGACCCGTCTCTTAGCTGGAGCTCGAAACAAATTTTCTGCCCACCTGTTACGAAGGGTATACGGATGTTAATTCCTTCGCTTTGCTCGACTTCTAACAGCAGTCCTATCTTTCCATGCAACAGGCGCCGGTGATCTGGAAACGGAATGGCATTCCGTGTTTGGTGAATTCATGCAGTCGGGAAGTGATTCAACAGCCGCAGGCATATCCTCGCAACAACCTGCCAGCGCTGACTTGGCGCAAATGCAAGCTCCTGGTGTTGCAGCGACACCAGCTGGCTATCTGCCGTCGCAGTTGATGGACATGATGATGGCGCCTCAAGGTATGACACGCAATATCAGCTTGCGTTTTTTAGGTGCTGCATGGCATGGTGTGCTTCTTCGCGTGAGCTTTATGGCACCGGACCGTTTCTGTTTTCAAGCATTAATTTTCTCCGCAGCACATTTTTCAAACTCATAAATCCGCGCACGTGCAACTATCGTCGAGCATAGACAGACTGTATAAACAACAATGTACGCAGATTATGCTTTGTAAGGAATGCTACTCAAAAGCGCAGATACCGCTGCGAGAAACAATGTTCTGTAACTTGCATTACCACCCTCAGCACGTGCGCGATTGAGTCATATTAGTTCTAGCCAGCGTTTTTGCAATGGGAAACGCGTTTCGTTGAGCTGTCAAATCAAAATAAGATTGATCATGGCACCAAACTGTTTTCAACATGTTTTTCTAAAACTACTTGACATGTTTGCTGCTGGTTGGAATTTCCAAAGAATCGTCGCAGATGAAGTTGTTTTCAAGCGTCGTTGTACGTTTTCGGCCTTTTCTAAGTTCTCAGCACTTGTATTGATGTTCTCAATGTGTACGGGCAAGTTATGCCGGTGGAACCTGTACAAACAGTGCAAAAAATTCAAGCGCGCACAAGCGGAGTATAGTTGGCCTTTGAACATGTTTGTCATGAATGATGGAGCAAAAGTGCTTAAAAGCGGAGGTTTAGTGAGATGAAAGAGTATTTTAAGTCGAACATAATTTGAAACAGGTTGTGCATCTTCACGAGCGCTAATTTTTCACCAGTTTTTTCTACTGCAGGTTATCAAGTAAGCGGCGCCATGAGCCAAACGCCCATGAACATGCAAATGTACAGTGCCGGGCCAATGGGGTTCCCGTCGCAGAGAATGAGTATGCCACAGGGGATGTTGCAACCCCCCAGCTATCAGTCCATGTTCGGACAGACCTCAAAACAAATAACAGGACAGCAGAACAAAGGACCTCAGATGCAGCAAAGCAAAGGTCAAGGTAAGTTGCAGCGCCGGTATTCTGTGCTCGCGAGTTGGTCGATTTTTATGTTTTTTGTGAATAATCAGAACAATCCGATGTTGTATATTGAGTTTTAACTTACTTGTTTGTAATACGGCTGCGTGTTCTCACCAGTCGCGCTTTTCAATCTGTATCTTTTTCCAGAAACTGTTTTTCAGACGCATTCTGTATTGTTTGGGGCCAAAAATGCGGTGATGCTGAGGCCAGTAATTTGCATGTAAAATACATACGTGAAGCATTTCAGTTTCAAAACGCAAATTCATTTTTTCTTTTGTTTTTCTCTGCGGAAGTTCTACACGTTTGTAGTTTTGCAATTCGCAAATAACGTGCACCACTACCCATGAAGTTTTCAGTATGGCGAGTTATTCGCTATGTGAAGCAGAAGCCGCAGCAGCAATCATGGGCGTCGGATGGATTTTTTCCAGGGGGTCTCCACTAGGAATTTTTCTAAACATTTTCTAGGGGGGCCAAAAGTGGCAAAATTCATTTTTTCCCACTCGAAACTAAGAAAACAACCTTTTTACTGCAATTTTCAAGCCCCCTTGACACCCCCTTCCGACGCCCATGGTAGCATTTGCTGTATATGTGTAAAGAATGCCTTGACCACTTGGCAGGAAACATGTCGGCGTGGTTCAACCTTTTCGCTGAACTTGATCCTCTGCAAAACCCCGACGCTCTCGGAAAGAAAAAGGATGGTGGAAAGAAAGTAGAAGGGGGAGCTTGCTAACATCGATGCGCCCTGTTTCCATGGCAACAGAGGAAGTTCCTTGACGAAGTCAGCTTTGTTGGTCTTCGACGCCTGACAGGGACCTGTAGGCGATCGTTTCAACGCGCTCCACGGGCCCAGTTTCGTTGTTATTGGAGGTGTCTGTATCCTGTTGATGTTACGATTGTGATGATTCGTTTCGGAAAAAAAGATTATTGTGATGTCGTCCTAGTGCATAGCTTTTGTATTCGTTTTGTATCTGTCTTAAAATCAAACGACGCCTACCTTCAACACTTTTTCCATGTATCTTGTGGTTTTAAATTAGGTGACTTTTCTTTCAAACAAATCACGTCTGGCAATTGCTGTGCTTGTAATCTCGGTGTCCTCGGGTTTTCGGTAATGCAGTTGAATGCGAGAATCGAGCACTTTTTTCAGGTTTGAGTTTTGCACTAGTCGCTTTCAGAGACAGCGAAGATTTAAACGTTTTACTAGCGCCGATTCTACGTCATGTTCAGAGACCAAATTGAAAGTGTACGTTTCCGCGCTAGATGCAGTTTTCTTGCTTAGAAATTACTGTATAAGAAAAGCAGTGTATCATGTTTGTTTTCGTTTCCCGAAATGTTCGCAAAGTGTGTTACCCAGGGCTGATGCGTTTTGTCAGGTAAAGTACCAATCTCGATCACTTCGATATCAGTAAATCCCTGCGAAAGGCATCGTATTGTCAATTGCTTCCCCATCTCCTTGTATTTACCCCCCTCCCCCATATGTCGAACCACGTCCACCTTTGCGGTCAATGCGTTCTAGTTTTGTCGATTATGTTCTTGTTGTTTCGAACGCTGCTGTTCTTTAGTGTATACCGCGAGCTAAGTAGTGACTTACCAGTCGAAGCATTCCTTTGCACCTCCGTTGCTGATTCGTGACACCGTACCACACCAACTGCAATTCAAAGTCCTTCGACTCATGCGTTGGGTGATGCTTTCATTTCATCGATTGTGTCTGTTCCGTGTTTCACGCTGTCTGGATTGTTGGTTGTACCGTCGAAAGCGCACGTAGTGACCTCCCTTGTTTGCCTTTATTGTCAGTTTTTGTGTGCGCAGGTAATCGCTTGATATGTTAGCGCTACATGAAAGGAAACTGCACTTGAAGTTATGTAAACTGCGAAGGTAACGCTGCTGAAGAGCGTTGGGTGTGCTTTTGCCAGGGGCGTAGCGAGAGGGGCAAGGGGGGAACAATGTCCCGGGCGCCGAATCACTATAGGGCGCCGAAAAGTCCCAACAATGTCGCAAGTACTTCATTCAACACAGTAAATTTACTCCAAAATACTTTAGGTTCGAACATGGGGGCGGCTAACTTGTTTCTTGCCCCGGGCGCCATCTAACCTCGGTACGCCTCTGGCTTTTGCAGTTAGTCTTACCGTTTATCGTAAAGGGACAGCGTTCTTTTGAAGTTTCTAGGAAAAATGTAAAACTCACAATTGAAAACCGGGCAAAAAATTTAAATGATTTTATTGTGCGATTAACGTGTTCGCTGATGTCATCCGTTCGTAAAAGCCACCATACCAGGTTATAACTTCTATCTATACTTGTGATGGATCTGAGGTCTGGTGTGAAGCGATATTAATTGTCATTTGTATTTTGGGCCTGTGCAGTGCAGTAAAGCTGATAAGTTGGTTTAGAGTAGTACACTTTGTCATTGCGCATGATCATGCTATCAGTGTGTCGAATATTGTGAGACCCATCCAATTTAAAGCCTATGCTCAAAGCTTGCACCTCCCTTCATGCGGTCTTCATATCTTAAAACATTGACTTGTTTGTGAGTCGTGGCAACAGAAAAATCACTATCCAGCCATGATTTGCTTTAGTTGTGTGTAGGGATCAAAATGATTTGGACTTCTTTCGTCTCTTGATGTAAAAAAGTAACATTGCCAGTGAAAAAGCTAATAACGCCTGCCAGTTTTTGATAAAAACAGGTAGCTGTTAGAAACGATGAAATCCATGCTGGCGTGTGCAGTCACTGCGACTGGTTCGCGCAGGTTTTTGTGCAAGAAAAAACGGGTTTTTCTGCAAGAAAAGCTGCATTTCTGAAAAGTATCGAATAGTTGTGCCGCCGGTACTTTGAAAATACGCGCCTTCCATTTTTGATGCGCTGTGGTGAGTCCTCTCATTGTTCTACATTGTATGTTTTTATTCATCGTGGTGCAATTATGCGGCAAATATGTTATAGGTTCTGTCGTAGCGTAGTCTCAACTTTTTTTTAGAGCTGTAACTGTAGATTAAGAAGCTTGGTTGAAGTACAAAACCAATCAATTGTTCCGAATAACAGTTCTTGTGAAAACAAATGATCGAACCTTGCGTGTTGTGAAAAACGCCGCTCAAGCGTTTTCTCCAAACGTTTCTTGTGCAATCGCATTTGCTTTGAGTCCTTCAGATTGTTGTCGAAAAGTTTCTGTTTCCCCTTGCTCGTAAGAAGTAGTCCTTGGCAATCGGGTAATGTTGCTTTCGTCAACTGTGACAGGACCTGCCTTTTGTGTAATTAACCGATGATACTTTTTGGTTCACTGCTGGTTGTTTGTTGCATGTTCAGTAAAAAATACTGATTTGGCTCGGTTGATTTATATAAGAGGAGATGGCACAAGTTTTCAACGCTTTTCTCAACTGCTGAACATCTCCGCAGAAAAAAGATGGGAGGCGAACAGATTTTGAAAGAATATCCTGTCGTAGAATGCAATTATTTTGCTACCGGTTTTGTTAAAACTCCCGTTCACGTTTGAGAAGCAATGTCCATCCATCATAAGCCGGTCCAGGGCCTACGTTTCTGATCGATACTTCCAGGCGCACAAATGTGCATTGAGGTGACGTTTTTGAGGGTCTTTAATCAATCTTTTGGTGCACAAGGGGAAGAAGACGAAATATTAATACAAAGCCTATTTTACTGAGTTTGGGCAGTGTGTATGTGTTTATTTCACTGGAAATAGGACCTCTTACATGAAGTAGTTAAGCAAAAAACACTGTCACACAAACCGTACATTAGCATATAAAATCTTGCTGTTAGTGACTAATTGGACAAAAGTTAGAATTAAGCTAGTGTAAACTATTTTTACTTACAACCTTTCGCAAGTGTGATAGTTCATTTCGTTAGTCAAAGACTAACAGTACATGTAATTATAGCCTAGGCTGGTCTAGAGCGATCAGTGACAGTACGAATACCAAGACAGCAAACCTAACAGATAGGCTAAAAATGAAATTGCTGGATTATCTGCTGACTAAAAATAGATATTCTATTGTTAAGCACAGGCCAGCCAGCAATAGTTGAAAAACATTTCAGGAAGAATTCAGTTGCTATTTATTGACCAATTCTCTGCTGTCTCCAGTGGTGGGTTTAAGGTTAGGGGGCCCTCTGATGACGTCATCATACCCAGCCAACCGTGATAAGTCTTTTGATCAAGCCTAAGACACGGCCATAGTAGGATACGTTCCTGAGACTACGGCATGACTGACATAGCGGAAGGAGAAAATGCAAAGGAGTGTTCATGATGCACAACTTGAAAACACTGAAAGTTAGGAAGACACGGCTGGCAACACATGAAAGTTAGGCAATAGCAGGTTGGGATCGCCCCACTTCATTATTTTCGTACCCTGCTTCTCTGCATTCACCATCATAAATTACAAAGTTTACCACTTTGAAAGTTTCACACTTTACTACTTTGAAAAAATGCTTGGTAGTTGGTATTCTGAATTTGTTTATATTCATGTCTTTATGGGAATCCACGAAAGCAAAAACAACAACCAAGAAGATTTAAAATACTAAATTTGTTTTAAATTTCATCCTTTCAGCTACAAGAACATAGCATACAAAATCATCCATACTGAGACTTGGTTTGGAGAGCTTTGAGGCTGGATGAGTCAAGGCTGCCCTGACCTTGCCTTGACACTAGTTGTTTGAAAAATGTGCAAAAGTAGGAAATAATTCATCATATACCTTATCACAAACATTTCTAGCAAGTAGCCTACACAATTGATTAAATCTGTGTTAAGAAAAAACGGTTCAAGATATACTGGCTAGGAGCTGGCAAAAAAACTTTAACATCACCTAGCAAGTCTACCTTAAACCAACCACTTACTAGTCAAGCTTCAAATACCTGTAACTTCAAGCATGGGCTAAATTCAAGCCATTGAAAATACCTGAAAAGCTGTAGAGAAATGAGTATTCATAATGCTTAAAACATGCCATTTTTTCTACTTGATAAGAAGCATGAGTATAGCCTTGCTTATTGACAGTCTTTGCAGAAGAAAGCAATAATACAAAATTACTTTGTGAACTAACAAGAAAATGTTCTATAAATTAAGATATAGTGCGGTCATTACTACAACAATTGCATGTTGTCTTATTTTCTGATAGAAATGTTTACTAAGG